>Ga0315289_10000211_pt1 | contig 92579 bp, 84 predicted proteins | sample YL17G11_40_MG_FD_203452 | JGI IMG/M metagenome (GOLD analysis project Ga0315289, IMG submission 203452) | Sediment microbial communities from Yellowstone Lake, YNP, Wyoming, USA - YL17G11_40 | ecosystem: Environmental > Aquatic > Freshwater > Lake > Sediment | place: USA: Wyoming | collected...
TCACTTAGCCTCCCCTACTACCTTTTGGTGGCAAGGGATTGGGTGAGGGGTTCCATATATCCCCTCCCCCCTCTGGGGGGAGGCTCGCCTACGGGCAGGGAGGGGGGCCTACTCCACCGGGCACCAGGTGGGAGACCAGTCATGGCTTGTGTTGTTGGTCAACTGGGTCTGGTTGCGCCCGTCGGTGTCCATCACGAAGATTTCCCAGTCCCCGTCGCGGTGGGAAGCTGAAGGCGATACGGCGACACTGTAAAAAATCCGTTGGGTAACAAGTAGAACTTAATATTCTACCTTAATATATGAGCAGGTAGAGTTTCTGTAGCGACAATATACTCCAACTTTAAGACCTTTTATCTCGCTACCTTGATCATCATTAGGACTCCAATGATAATCACTGCCATTGTACGTCAGAGTGAAATTGAAAGAAGTACCATCTTTTTCAACTCGTATCGAGAATTCTACACCGCTAGGAATGGTCACGTTGAAGTTACTTGATTTGTCATAAAGGCTTGTGCCTCCTTGCAACTTTATAAACCTGAGAGCTCTACGATAATAATCGTAGAAGATACAGTAATAATTATCCTCGTTAACAAACAACATTATCCCTACCAAATCGTAGCTATCTCCTCCTTTTGTAAACGTACCCTCAATTATCCCATTAGTAAAGGTGAAGTTGTCATAGTACCCTACCCCTAATCCAGGATAAGAATTGGCTTCATATACATACTTCCTGGCGGAAGACCACTCAAGACCGGTGTCATTAGTTATACGAGTTGGAGTTAACCAACCTCGATCAAAAGGATATGTTGACCAGTCCTCAATAAATACGCTTTTGTTTTCCGACTGCGAGTGCGTCTGAACTTCTTGTTTTATTTCTGTTTCTATTGCTTCTTCAGCTTGTACTTTTTCCGAAGGTGAAACATTCAGGCTTGTTGCCTCTCCTTGCGGTGCTACACCCACTTCTTCCTTGAAAACTCCAGCGGCCCAGAGGATTAGAGGTGCGCCAACACATATAATAACCAACAGCACCCATAACCAAACCCTGCTCTGCTTTTTCGGCCAGTCTTTAAAGTCGGATGTTTGAGATTGCTGCGGGATTACCGGTTGTGTTACCGCTGTCTGCTGGGCGAGGGACTTTTTAAATGGCGGTGTATCCTTGGCTTTCAGCCGAGCTATGTCTTCCTCGCTCATCAGGCGGGTTTTGCCGTAATCTCCGGTCTGTCCTGTGTCTTCGCTATCCGGCGTGAGCAGCCGAGTTCGAGTTTGCTCCGGTGGTGGCGTTGGGATGCGTCTTTCACTGTCTTGGGTCGCGGATTTACGCAGATAAAGTTCCGCGCCGCAGGAGGCGCAGAACTTATCGGTTTCGTTAACGGGTTTGCCGCAGTTGAAGCAGTAAAGCATCTAAGGACTCCGGGGGGTAGTATTATCCATGGAATAAGTTCGTTAGGGCGGAGCTTGTAGGGGGGGCTGATATGGGTTTATCTTATCTCTTCAGATCATTATCTAAAGGCAGCGGCTGCCGCGGCGTCCCGGGCGGCCTGGGCCTCGGCCAGCTCCCGCTCCTTGGCCTCGATGAGGTCCTTGAGCTCGAGGTTCTCCTCCTCGGCGGTCTCCACCCGTTCGGCGGCGACCTCCTTCTCCGTCTTGGCCTCCTCGTACTCGGCGAGCTCCGGCTTCGGTTCCGTGGCATATATCAAGATAGGCTTATCCAGCGGTTGATTTGGTCCATCCGGCGGGTTAGTAACCTCGACGTCGTCCGTAGCGTCGAACACTCCCAAACCGAACAAGATCAAGCCGAACAACCCCAATGCCACAAACCCAAAAACTATGAGGAACCAGCTTTTAGTCCACCAGGGAATGACCGAGGCTCCAACCGCTACTTCTTCGCGAGCCTGTTTACGTGGATATTCTTCTTTCTGCTGGGTGAAAGACTTCTTAAAAGGTGGTGCATCCTTGTCTTTCAGCCGGGCTATGTCTTCCTCGCTCATCAAGCGAGTTTTACCTGAAACCGGAGTCGGCTCGGCTCCTTTCCAATCAGGGTCTATGAGGCGGGTCTTACCTGAAGCCTGATTTAGTACGGATTCTTCCTTATCGTAGTCAATGAGGCGTGTTTTACCGTAATCCCTTGTCTGGTTCGTGTCTTTGCTATCCGGTGTGAGCAGGCGAGTTCGGGAAAGGTGTCGAGTTTGCTCCGGGGATGCAGACGTTGGGAAGCGTCTTTCGCCGTCGTGGGGCGCGGCCTCACGCAGATGAAGCTGCACACCGCAGGAGGGGCAGCAATTGTCGGTTTCGTTAACGGGTTTGCCGCAGTTGAAGCAGTAAGGCATCTAAAGACTCCGGGGAGTTACGCATCCCAGTCAAGGATGATGTGGTGCTCTTAGCACCTCAACTGCGATACCTAGGAAGTACTAGTTGGCATTTCTCAGGCATTGGACCAGGTTTGAGTAGTCGGACACTTTTACCACAGCCATAGAAGAGGGTGAGAACTCAACGGGGGGAAAGTAATCTCGACCTCGTAGCTAGGATTGGGGCAATAGATGGGGTGCAGGAAATATTTGTTGACCCTCTATCGCCAGTGCTTTTAAGGGAGGAGTTTTCCAAACAAAGTAGTCTTGGTAAATTAGAGTAATGTAATAATTGTGCATTATTATTACCTGAATGGGCTATACGCCCAATATTGATCATCATGGTAATCCAATCCCCGTTTTTCAGCGTAGTAGTGGTAACCAGTTTTGCGGCAAGTAAAGAATCCATACTTTTCATCAAAGTCATCTTTCCATTCCTTCAGTTTATCGTAGTCCGACTTTAAATTTTTGTAATCTCGTTCAAGATTCTCGTACTCATCCAATTTCGTTTCATAATCTTCCCTTATTGTATTTAGTTCATTTTCTGCATCTTGATACAACCACCGATAATCCCTCAACTCATCATCGGCAACAACGTACAGCGGCACGAAGGCTCCCGTTGCACAGAAGAAGATTATCGCCAGGACCAACCAGGTGTTCCTCGCCTTTTTGTACTTCCGCGCATTCGCCCTCGCTATTTCAAACTCTACCAAATCAATCTTCGCAAAACTAACCTCTTTGCCAGCCGCTTTTGAAGTACCGGGACGCTCGTAGTCGGATATCAGGCGAGTCTTAAACGACTCTGTCTGCTGTGGGAAGGACTTTGAAGGCGGTATATCCTCGGCCAGCCCTTCTATGTTCGAGTCGTCAATGAGGCGGGTCTTACCTGAAGCCTGATTTGGTACGGATTCTTCCTTATCGTCGTCAATGAGGCGGGTCTTACCTGAAGCCTGATTTGGTACGGATTCTTTACTATCGTAGTCAATGAGGCGGGTTTTGCCTGAAACCGGGGTTGGTTCGGATTCTTCCTTATCGTAGTCAATGAGGCGGGTTTTGCCGTAATCCCTCGTCTGGTCAGTGTGCCCGCTATCCGGTGTGAGCAGTCGAGTTCGAGTTTGCTCCGGCAAAGGCGTCGGGAGGCGTCTTACTCCATTATGCGGAGAATCACGTAGAAAAAGTTCCACGAAACAGGAGGCGCAGAACCGGTCGGTTTCGTTAACGGGTTTGCCGCAGTTGTGGCAGTATGGCATCCAAGAACTCCATTATTGTTCTTCTTGTAGTAGGTTCTTGGGGCGTTTTATGCTGGACTCGTGGAGGGTTATGATATAGGTATTCTTTTAGCTATTCAGAAATACTAATAACCCTCCTTCGGCGGCTCCGGTCCTTTGCTGATAAAGACTATGACCGTGCTGCCCGAGTCAACCTCCACGCCTGCCGCGGGGTCCGTTCTGGTGACGAGCCCAGATGATACTACCGCCGAGTACTCGTCCTCCCCCCTTACGTATTTCAAGTCCTCATTTTTCAAGCGTTCAATCGCCCTGTTGTAACTCAAGTGCTTCAGAGGGGGGACATTAACTCGGACGATTGGCATGTCCTCGGAGCCCAGGGAGATTACGAGTGTAATCTTGGATCCGCTATTCATCTTTCTCCCTGCCGTGGGGTCCTGGCTGATGACATTACCCTTGGGGACATTGGGGTCGTTTTTCTCGGTAACCCCGCCGACCACCAGATCCGCGTTGCGGATGATTTTCTCGGCCTCGCTCCGGCTCTTCCCAGTCACGTTGGGTACACTGACCATTTGAGGAGAGATGGCCGTGGAGATGTAGAGCGTGATGATATTCTGAGAACGCACTTGCTGCCCCGACCCGGGGACATGTCTGACGACGTACCCGGACGGGACCGCCAAGTACTCCTCCACCGTCTTGTAGTTTTTCAAGCCGTTCTCTTCCAAGATGGCGATTGCCGCCTCGAGGCTCTTGCCCTTGAGGTCGGGGACTGTATGCGTGGTCTCGGGGCCCAGGGAGATTACGAGTGTAATCTTGGTTCCTTGCTGCACCTTACGCCCTGCCGCGGGGTCCGTTCTGACGACGTGCCCGAGTGATACGTCCGCCGAGTACTCCTCCTTCCCCTTTTCGCATTTCAAGCCCGACTTTTCCAAGCGGTCTTTTGCATCCTGTAAGCTCATGCCAATCAGGTTAGGGACCTCTCTATCCTCGGCTTTAAATAAACCAGCCACTGAACCTATCACTAAAAACAACGCAATTGCACCAGCACCCACCAATGCCATTATCTTTTTAACGGGCCAGGTTATAAAGGTTTTAAAACCAACCTCCTTATTAATCGTTTCTGTCTGCTGAAAGAGTCGAGTTTGCTCCGGATGGTTTAGTTGTGACGTTGGGAAGCGTCTTACTCTATCTTGGGTAGCATCACGCCGAATAAGTTCTGCGCCGCAGGAGGCGCAGAACCGGTCGGTTTCGTAAACGGGGTTGCCGCAGTTGAAGCAGTAAGGCATCCCAATGACTCCAGGTGGGGTAGTATTATCTATCCATCGGGTAAGTACACGGGGCGGCTAGGGCGGAGCTTGTGGGGGTTATGATATGGGTTTTCCTTTAGCTATTCAGAAATACTAAAAAACCTCCTTCGGCTACTACTCCGCTTTACTGATATAGACTATAACCTTGCTGCCCCGGGTGATCACCGAGCCTTCCTCGGGGCTCGTTCTGATGACGAACCCGGCCGGTACGCTCGAGGACTCCTCCACCTTTGTAACTTCCAAGCCCAAATTCAAATTGGTCAAGCTGGTTTTCGCATCCTCGTAGTTCTTGCCCTTCAGGTTAGGGACTAGGACATTTTCAACCTGCGTGGTCTCGGGGCCCAGGGAGATTACGAGGTTAATCTTGGTTCCACGCGGCTCCTTACTCCCTACCACGGGGTTCTGGCTGATGACCGAGCCCTCTGGGATGTTGGGGGCGTAGTCCGCGGTAACCCCGCCGACCACCAACTCCTCATTGCGGAGGATTTTCTCGGCCTCGCTCCGGCTCTTCCCGGTCACGTTGGGTACGCTGACCATTTGAATGCGGACCGAGACGTAGAGAATGATGATATCCTGAGAACGCACTTGCTGCCCCGACCCGGGGACATGTTTGAAGACGTACCCGGCCGGGCCCACCGAGTACTCCTCCACCGTCTTGTAGTTTTTCAAGCCGTTCTCTTCCAAGAGGGCGATTGCCGCCTCGAGGCTCATGCCCTTGAGGTCGGGGACTATATGCGGGGGCTCAGGGCCCAGGGAGATTACGAGGGTAATCTTGGCTCCTTTCTGCACCTTACGCCCTGCCGCGGGGTCCGTTCTGACGACGAGCCCAAAGTCTACGTCCGCAGAGTACTCGTCCTCCCTCTTTTCTGATTTCAAGCCCAACTTTTCCAAGCTTTCTGTCGCATCCTTGACGCTCATTTTCGTCAGGCCGGGGACCACGATATCCTCGGGATTAAATAAACCAGCCACCCAACCTATCAATAAGAACAACCCAATTGCACCAGCAGCAATCAAAGCCATTATCTTTTTAACGGGCTTGGTTATAAGGGCTTTAAAACCAACTTCCTTTCTTAGGTCTAGTACTACACATGAAATGTTGTCCCTCCCACCGTATTGATTAGCCCTACGTATAAGCTCATTTACTGCGTCATTTGGAGAATATTGTAAAAGTACTTCTTGTATTTCCTCTTCCGGTACTTCATTGGTAAGTCCATCGGAACATAGCATAAGCACATCTCCTGCATTAATTTGATATTTTGCGGCATCAACTTCGACTTCTGGTTCGTGTCCCAGGCCGCGTGTTATAACATTTTTATAATCTGCATTTGCAGCCTCATAATCACTTATTTCTCCACTCTGTCTCTGCTCCTCGACCAAAGAATGGTCTGTTGTTAAGGCATGTAAAGTTTTATCTCTTAATACATATATCCGTGAATCACCTACGTGCGCTATGTTAGCAACCAAATTGCCGTTTTCCTCTTCTACAAGAGCTATTGCGGCCACAGTTGTACCTATTCCTTCACTGTATTTCCCACTAGCCGTTAAAGTATAAATTGCTTCATTTGCATGGTGAATAGATGCTACAAGGCGTTCTAGTGGATTATATGAAGTGTCATAGTTGTAGTATGCTTCTTCTATTGTTCGCACGCATGTTTGCGATGCTAAATCACCAGCTTCGTAGCCACCCATACCATCAGCAACCACTGCTAAATACCCCCATAATTTCATTGCATCCTGTGCATCCTGTGTAAATGGAGGTGTTTTGCATATTATGCTGTCTTCGTTATGTTCACGAAGTTGGCCGGTATGAGTTTTAGCTGCGTTATTGATTTGCATCCTTCTCCTTTTCAGTTATTTAAAACTAACTGTTAAAGCTGTGTTTCCAAATTTTACAACTGCTCCATCACGTAAGATTGTTGTTCCTGTAATAATTGAATCACCTACACTTGTTCCGTTGGAGCTACCTAAATCGTCTATATATACCTCATTTTCAGTTACGGTAATTGCTGCATGTTGTCTAGACAAAAACTCATCAGGTATTGAAATGTGAGCTTCAGAACCCCTACCGATTATGTATTGATAACCACTTGCTATTTGGTAGGATTTACCTGTATTTGGTCCTTCAAAAATCTCAACTACTACTTCTGTTATTACACCTTCTCTTACTTTTGCTACTTCTGGTTTCTTTTTATTATATCTTTCTTTTCTATTTATTTTCTTTTGCTCATACATTGATTTAGTTAATTTATAATCCTGTTGATTGCCATTTGTTCTTACATCTTTTAAGTCACATAATAATTCATTCACATCTTGATATCTCCATAATGGTTCTTTACACAAGCATTTTAATATTATTTGTTCTAAATTGTAATTTATTCCTTTATAAGAAATTGATGGTTTGACTGGCTCGACGTATTTATGTGAATACATTAATTGCGAATCAGAGCCAAATTCGTATGGTATTTTACTTGTTGCCAATTCATATAAAACAATTCCAGCGCTATATATATCAGAACGTAGATCAATTGGTCCTTCATTGCACTGTTCTGGACTCATTATGTAAGGAGTACCATGATGTCGCCAAGATTCATCTGCAAATTCAGAAACACCAAAGTCAAAAATATTTACACCTTGAGTATCAGATACCATAATATTTTCAGCTTTAAAATCACAATGTATAATACTTTTATTGTGGATATTTATTAATCCGTTTAAAGCTTGTGACATAACATCTACAATAAAATTTATTGAAAGTGGAGCTTGCTTTTTAATTAAAATTTCTCTAAGTGTTACACCATCAAGATATTCCATTACAATATAAGGTAACCCATCTGTTTCCCCACTATCTAATATATTAACAACATTATTACTGTTTTGCAAATTAAAACCTATGCGTATTTCATTATAAAACTTGTCCAAAACTAAATTATCTAATTTTCCATCTAATGTTGGTATTTTAATTGCTACATTGTAACCATTAGATATATAGTCGGCAATATATACTTTAGACATACCACCGCGCCCTATTTCTCTAAGCAATCTGTATTTATCTAATATATGTAATGAAACATCTTGCTTTGTAATTTTATAACTGTCATAATCAGTATAAAAGAAAAAAGATATTTTACCTAAAGTTACAACATCACCATAATTTAATTGATTATTATTAATTCTTTTATAATTTAAATATGTACCATTAGTGCTTTTTAAATCTTCTATATAGAATTGACCTTTCATTGAATAAATTTTAGCGTGCAAACGCGAAACTGTATTATCATTGAGTAAAATATCACCTTCCTCTCTTCCTAAAAAAACGTTATCCTTATCGAATTCATAACGTTTTATATCATTGGTTTCGTCTAAGGGCACTAAAATAATCATGGCATAATCACCTAATAAGAATAATAACTGAGGTAGTTTTTACAAAAGTAGTTAAAAAAAGTTTGGCATCATACACGTTAATGGACCAAAGATGATGCTCTCTTAAATATTAAAAATAGAGTTGCAAATTGGGTGCATTCGGTGGTTTAAGCGGAACACCATACCTGAGAGGTATGAAGTTGCTTTGAAGCCGTGATAAAACCAAAGCTGCAGCTTGGCATAGCCCCAGAAGTTCTCGATGCCGTTGATGTGGCTGCGTCCGTCGGTGAAGGTCTCCCCGTGATTAACCCGTTGATGGTGGAAGCCTTTGAGCGACAGCTTGTTGTAGTCCGAGTAGCCGTCGGTGTAGACGATGGAGTCCAGCTCGACGTTGGCCCGGATCGCGCCGACGAGTTGTTCGCCGTTGCAACATTCGGGCAGGATCACCCGGACCTCGCCGCCGCGCTTGAGTAGGCCGAAGACGGGTACCTTGCCGGCGGCGCCGCGGCCGCGTTTGCCCTTGCGCACACCGCCGAAGTAGGACTCGTCGGCCTCGATGTGCCCGTGGAGTTTTGACAGTTGAGCCTCGCGGTCGGCGGCGATTCGCTCGCGCAGCCGTCTGTAGATAGCGGGTGGCGGTGACCTTGTTGAGAGACATATCCATGGCTGCCGCGGCGGCGGACACCCCCAGCCAGAACAGACGGGCGATCTCCTTGAGCCGCTTGGCGCCCACGCCGCGCCGCTGACGCCTAAGGGTAAACTTCTTGCCGCATCGCTTGCACTTGCGGCGCCCGTCGGCCAGCGTGTAGTGCTTACGGTGGTTGCATAGGGGGCACTTGATGTGCCGGTCGGTTGACTGCTTTCCTGCCACTTTACCCCCCTTACACTTGTGGCAGGATAACACTCCTCAATCAACGTGTCTCCAACTTACTGAAGATGAACGACGGTCCGTTTAGTTAAAACGATCCCTTTTATTAAATTATTTCTATAAATAATTACAGTTGTATGTAGCAAACTTCATAAGGATGTATGGTAAACAAAAAAAATCGTTTTTCTCTTCTGCCAAATTTTTTTCCTTTCGGTTTATTTCTCTTCTTTATTATCATTTGTATTTAATTCTTTAAAAATCATTTCGCTTTCACCAAGGGTAATTTTACATCCGTCATTTATTTCCTTGTGAAATACTTTTTCACCGTTTACCCATACACCATTTGTTGAGGCAAGGTCATAAATATGGAATTTATTATCAACTCTCTTAATTTGTGCATGTTTAGCAGATATAGCAGTATCATTTAAAACCAAATCGCAACTAAGATCCCGACCTATAGTAAAATCGCTCTTAATATCAAAGGTTTTGCCTTTTCTAGGGCCTTTTATTATAACCAACCATGCGACTGGCGGTTGAGTATCTTTTCCAAGTAAAACAGTCTTTTCTGGTTTTCTAATACGATGGTCACTGTCAATACCACGTTGCGAAGGTGAACGAAACTGTTCGCCATTATCACGCAAATGTGTTCTTTTATCATCATCTTGTTGGTTTCTCAAAGGAAGTCCTCCAATTTTTGTATCGCTAATTTGACCAATATCTCTAAAGCTGACATCATGTTTAGATGTTGGTAAAGGTTTTATTGAATTAGTTTGTATTTTTGAAAAAGAGGCTTGTTGTGTTTCCATTAAACGTTTTCTTCTTTTTATGCTAATGATTATAACTATTATAATTATCACAACTAACAGTAAACCTCCACCAGCATACCATATCCATAAAAAAGTATTTCCTACGATAGGCTCTAAAAATTGATTAATTGAAGTACCTCCTTCATTATGACTAACAACTAATTCGCGATCAGCGCCGGGTTCTGTTGTAGAGATGTATGAAAATTTAATTCTACTGGGAAATTTGCGAAGTATATCACGATAAAACTCACTTATTTCTTCAGGAGTTTTAACAACACGAAAGAGACCTCCAGATATTAAAGACAACTTTTCTAATGTGGTTTTGTCAATAGATTTATCCAAAATGCCAATACAATTTATTCTTATAAGTTCTCTTTGAACTAAACCACATACATTATCAAAATTTGTTTTGCTTTTATTGTCTACAGCATCTGTTAATAAAATAATCATTTTGTGTACTTTTTCTTCGGGCATCTCACTAAAAAGATCGCAACCAAACAAGATTGAATCATATAAAGCTGTATATGGCAAACCTACATCTACATTTTTTAGCTTATTTAAACCTGCTATTAAAACATCAAAATCCCTAGAGAAAATTGAGTAAATATAATGTTCGCCAGCAAAAGCAACAATGGCAATATAATCTTGATCGCGTTTGTTCGTAATAAACTCCTCTACAGCTTGAATAGATGCTTGAAGACGAGATTGATTTCCAATTTTCTGTTCAGCCATACTTTTTGAGATATCAACAAGAAGCAAAAAGGCATTAGTGTCAGATTGCAATGTTTTAAAGTCTGTAAAATTCAATATTTCTTCATCGTTTTCTGTAACCTTAAGCTGCTCTTCTGAAATATTGTGAATAGGAATGTTAAGCTCAGAATCGGTAGCTGAAAATGTCACTGTTGTTTTATTATCAACAGTATAACTATCAATTAGCTCGAGATCAACACCTGCCAAAGCAGAAGAAAAAATGATGGCAAACAAGAAAGCATATACAGTTTTAATCATAGTTACTCCTTTTATCCCGCCTGCTTATACTGCATCTTAGTTTCACCAATAAGGATTTCATCACCATCGTAAAGTACCGATGGCTCAAGCATCAGTGTTCCATTTAAAAAGGTCCCATTAGCGCTAGCGAGATCGTATAGAATTGAACGACCTTCGCTTATGCGAATAAGACAATGGCGGCGACTCAATTCACTATCGTTTAGAGAAATACTGCAAGACGATGAACGACCGATCTCGTTGTCACCATGAGATAATTTGAATTGTCTTCCTCTGCTACTCCCACTAAGACCATAAAGCCAACCAGCTGCAGATACACCGCGCTCTTGGCTGTATAATCTTGTTTTTTCTCTAGTTGAAGGGTCGCTAATCGAACGAGACGGAGATGGGGAAAGGAGGGTAGGAATACTTGTTTTGCTGGCGGGGGGGCTTGAGTAGGTAGGTCTAGAAGAAGGCGCCGGAGAACTTACTCCAACATTTCTTACTTCACCTTTCATAAAAGCAATAATAATAAAGCCGAGAAGGTGGGAAACTGCCAATAAAATCCAATTGATGACTAGATCATAGGAGGGAATTTGTGAAAAACAAACCCAGCCGATGAAAGGGAAAACTGCCCCAAGAACGGCGCCAAGTTCACCCAACCCTTTCTTTTTTCCCATCGCCCATCCTCTTACCCCCCCAATAAGCGCTGCGATGATACCCCATATCCACCAGTAAAGTATCATATAAACTACAACTTCACTCATCTATCCTCCTAAAAGCGTTCTAAAAGTGCTTGAGAACCAGAACAGTTCCACCTACCGTTATCTCATAGCCTTCAAATTGCACCTTAGCTAAACGAAGTAATTAATCGCTCAAAAGTGCATCTTTACCACTGGCCAGAAAATTAATTGTAAACGATTTACATTGAACCTAATAAGAGCGTGTTGACAGCTAACGAGTGGCTCAATGATTGTAAATAAATACTAATAGCCACGATCGATTCGGCTAACTTCAGGTTTAAGAACAAGTTGAGTACCTTCTCTCATACTCGACTTAACAAGTACCCACCATTTAACTGATTAATTACTAACGAAAATAACCCGTTTTGTTTCTTTATGTTGGAGCGGGTTACCAGTGGATTATTTCAACGAACTGCTAATTCTCGTATCATGGGTGGTTCCTTGTCAAGTGATTGCAGGACTACTCCCCGTGAATGAGGGGACTTGAGGGGACGACGCTGTTTTGTGGTTAGACGAACTGCTTGATAGAGCCGTTTCTTATTTAAATTAGTAGAGTAATCACCTAACTATAAACAGGTGTGAAGTGCGCTCCCGAGGTATTTTAGGGCGTTTTCGTTGTTTTGGGAGGTGAAGCGAAACACCATTTCTCTGATAAAGAGGTTAAGTTACACTTGAACCTGCCGAAGCCATCCAGCGCGCCATGTGAAAAGACAGCGCCATCCCCAAGCATAATAATACTCCATCTCCCTTCAGCTTGTCAACCCTCTGGGTCTCGTGGATACGAAGGTCGTCGAAGTACGAAGCGTCGCAGCCCGGGAACTCGCAGACAACCCCCTAGTTAATCAACCCCTTCTGATGCAAATTCCTCACCCACTCCCTCAGCTCCTCGGGCTCCTTTATCCGCACCTCGCCGCCGAAGCCGGCCAGCCAGCGCGCCAGGTGCAGAGACGGCGCCACCTTCAGCCTTAAGACTACTCCACCGCCCTTCAACTTGTCAATCCTCTGTGTCTCGTGCACATGAAGGTCGTCGAAGTACGAGGCGTCGTAGTCCGGGAACTCCAGGACCACCTCCTTCGGCTCGCCACCCCAGGGGCCGAAGCTGTGCCGGATGAAGTCCACCGGGTTGAAGTTATCCGGCCAGGGGTGCTTCTCTGCGCTGGGCTTGACGGAGACGAAGCGGTCCACGCGGAAGCTCCGCGGCGTATCGCGTAGGTAGCAATGCGCGATTAGGTATAGTTCGCCGCCCGACTTCCAGAAGCACAGCGGCGCGACGGTCCGCTCCGTAACCGTGTCGTTGTGCGCCGCGTGGTAGCGGATGTCCAGGAGCTGCCGCTGGTGCAGGGCCTTCAGCAGAAAGGCGATGATCCCCTTATGGCCGGTGTAGTTGTACTCGATTTCCGGGTCGTCTATGTAGGCCCCGGAAAGCGTCGTCATCTCCATCTCCAGCGGCTTGATGGCCTTGCGGAGCTTGGAGAGGACCGACCGGAAGGCCTCGCCGATGGGCGTGTCCTTATGGCCGCGCATCATCTGCGCCGCCGCTTCACCCTCTACGCGGCTTTCCCCCGCCCGGCGACGGACCAGGTGGCCCTCAGCTGCTATCTCCCTGAGGACACAAAAAACGTAGAGCTCTCGCTCTACGACCTCTCCGGCCGGCTCGTGGATTCCTACGTAAGCATCCCCACTGCCCCGGAACGACGCGAAATCAACTACGACTCTTATCACTTTCCTCCGGGGTTTACGTCGCTCGGTTGACGACAGACGTAGCCTCAACCACTCAACAGCTAAACATAACACGCTTGAGTAGCTTGAGGTTACTCTTCTATGTGCGGTGAGAGTATCCACCAGTGTTGGTATGCCGCGATTCCCCGTGCAGCTGCCACACGAATAAAAAGGGGGTCCGAATGCGGGCCCTTTTTACATCGCCTGCGGTTCAGAGAACGCCCGTCGGTCACCCGAAACGACGGTGGAGTTTTCACCCCTCCCGCTGGTATAATCTCCCTCCACGCGACCCAGCCCCCCCACAACCGAAGAGCCGGATTGAGACAAGGAGCTTAAGCCCCTTGCCCCCTTGAATAGAAGGAGCCATGGACTACCTTTCCCACACGCCCGAGGAGCGGCGGGCCATGCTCGACCGGATCGGTGTGAAGGGTATCGAGGACCTCTTCGCCGACCTGCCGAACGAGCTGGTGGACCCGCCCATCGAGCTGCCGAGCCCCTTGAGCGAGCCGGAGCTGCTGGCGCTGCTCGACGCGATCAAGGCCCCGGACCACGTCTCGTTCCTGGGCGCAGGCGCCTACGATACCCACATCCCCGCCATCGTGGGGTACCTCACCGGCCGCACCGAGTTCCAGACCGCCTACACCCCCTACCAGCCCGAGATAAGCCAGGGCACGCTGACCACCATCTACGAGTTCCAGTCGGCGATTTCCCGGCTCACCGGGCTGCCGATCGCCAACGCCAGCGTTTACGACGGGGCCTCGGCGGCGGGTGAAGCGGCGGCGCTGGCAATACGGAGCGCGAAGAAAGCCGGGCGCGTCCTGGTCTCGCGCACGCTGCACCCCTTCTACCGCCGGGTCGTCGCCACGTACATCGAGGACCTCTCCTGCTCCGACGGCACCTGCGGCCGGTGCGAGGAGATTCACCTGACCGGGGAGGGGTTGACGGACCTCACCGACCTGGAGGCGAAGCTGGACGAGGACGTGGCGGCCGTAATCATCGGCAGCCCCAACTTCTTCGGCCTCGTCGAGGACTGGACGGCGGCTTTCTCCCTGGTTCACGGGAAATCCAAGGCGCTGGCGGTGGCGGTCTCGAGCCCCCTGCCGCTGGCGCTCTTGAAAACGCCGGCGGAGTGCGGCGCCGACGTGGCCGTGGGCGACGCCCAGCCCGTGGCGACCACCCTCTCGTGCGGCGGACCCTACGTCGGATTCATCGCCGCCACGGAGAAGCTGGTCCGCAAGATGCCCGGCCGCATCGTCGGCCAGACCGTGGACCTGGACGGCAAGGTCTGCTACGCCCTGACCCTGCAGACCCGCGAGCAGCACATCCGCCGGGAGAAGGCCACGAGCAACATCTGCACCAACAACGCCCTGGTGGCGCTGGCGGCGAACATCTCCTTGAACGCCCTCGGCCCCGCGGGCATCACCGAGCTGGCCGAGCTCAATCTCCAGAAGGCCCACTACGCCGCCCGCGAGCTGACGAAGCTCCCCGGGGTGAAGCCTCTCTTTCCCAAGGGCCGCTTCTTCAACGAGTTCGCCCTGAAATTTCCGGCGGGAAGGGCCGAACGGGCGTTCGCCGAGCTGCCGGGGAAGGGTTACGTGCCCGGCCTGCCCCTGGGCCGCTTCTACAAAGAATACGCCGACGGGCTCCTGGTCGCCGTCACGGACCGCCGGACGAAGGCCGAGATTGACGGCCTGGTCGCCGCACTCGGGGAGGTGCTGTGATGAGCGAGAAAATCATTGACCGCCCCATCGAGCCGGCGATCTACGCCCACTCCCGGAAGGGGAGGCGTTGCCACCGGCCGCCCGCCCCCGACGTGCCCGTCCGGCCGCTGGACGAGCTGCTGCCGCCCGAACTCAGACGCGCGAAACCGCCGGCGCTCCCCGAGGTGGACGAGCCCACCCTGGTCCGCCACTACGTGCGTCTGTCCCAGCTCAACCACTGCATAGACGTGGGCTTCTACCCCCTGGGCTCGTGCACGATGAAGTACAACCCGAAGCTGGCCGACGCCGCCGCGGCGCTGCCCGGGGTCAACGCCCTCCACCCCCTGGCGCCCGAGGGGATGCTCCAGCCGGCGCTCGCGCTGATGTACGAGTTCGAGGGTTACCTCTCGCGGATAACCGGGATGGACCGCTTCACCCTCCAGCCCGCCGCCGGGGCCCACGGCGAGTTCACCGGCATCAAGATGATCCGGGCCTACCACAAGTCCCGGGGCAACCCGCGCAAGGTCCTCCTCATCCCGGATTCGGCCCACGGAACCAACCCCGCCTCGGGTACCATGTGCTCCTACGACGTGGTGGTGGTGGCCTCGGACGAGCGGGGGAACGTCTCGGTGGAGTCGCTGAAGGAGAAGCTCTCCGACGACGTGGCGGCCCTGATGCTCACCAACCCGAACACCCTGGGGCTCTTCGAGGAGAACATCCTGGAAGTGGCGGAGTTGGTCCACCGGGCCGGGGGTCAGCTCTACTACGACGGGGCCAACCTCAACGCCATCCTGGGGCGTATCCGCCCCGGTGACATGGGCTTCGACGCCGTACACCTGAATTTGCACAAGACCTTCGGCACCCCCCACGGCGGCGGCGGACCCGGCGCGGGGCCGGTGGGAGTCAAGAAACACCTGGCGGAGTTCCTCCCCGTGCCCACCGTGGAGAAGACGGACGAAGGATACCGGCTGGACTACGACCGCCCCCGGAGCATCGGCAAGCTGCTCGCCTTCTACGGCCACTTCCTGGTATCCCTGCGGGCCTACGTCTACATCCGTTACCTCGGCCTCGAGGGCCTGCGCGGCGTCTCCGCCCACTCCGTCCTGAATGCCAACTACCTCCTGAGCCAGTTGAAGGGAACCTTCCTGTTGCCCTTCGACCGGCTCTGCATGCACGAGTTCGTCCTGTCGGGGAAGAAGCAGAAGGACGCCCACGGCGTGGCCACCCTGGACATCTCCAAGCGGATCATGGACTACGGCTTCCACCCGCCGACCAACTACTTCCCGCTGATCGTCCCCGAGGCGCTGATGATCGAGCCCACGGAGACGGAGACTCAGCAAACGCTGGACGCCTTCACCGCAGCGCTCCTGGCGATCGACCAGGAGGCGGCCGAGGACCCGGACCTCCTGCACGGGGCGCCCTACTCCGCGCCGGTCCGGCGCGTGGACGAGGCCCGGGCGGTCCGGGAGCTGAACGTGAGCTGGCCCGAAGAGGCGTGAAAAAAAGGAGGGCTCAGGCCCTCCTTTTTTTAGGCTTCCGCGGGATTTACATGAAGATGTTCGCCCCGCCCGAGTCGATCACCTTATCGAGGAAGTAGAACAGAAGGCCCAGGGCGAAGAGGCCGGTCACCAGCAGGTTGAAGAAGCTGAATTTACCTTGTGGCGTTGTAATTTCGCCCTTCGGCTCGGCGTCCACCTCGTTCCTCAGCTGCATGGCCCGGAAGGTGCCCACGATGATGGTCAGCATGAAGAAGACCTGGGCCACGATGTTCAGGGCCGCCTCCCAGCTCGAGAAGGGCAGCACGAAGAAAACGAGCGCCACGATCAGCACGAAATAGAGCCAGCGCAGCTCGGTTCGGTGGGCGCGGTAGGTGGGTTCGTTCATGGGTTCCCTCGCTTGGTTTGGGTTGTGGTAAAAGAAATACGGATCATTTGAAAGGGGGCTACTCCTCCTCGCGGCCGGTCTCGTGGTAGAGGAGCATGATGGCGACGCGGGACATCAACACCCAGTTCCCCGCCAACTGCGTGACGCCGGCCGAGTCCACCGCCCGCCGGTAATCCTCCACGGCCAGCTCCCAGTAGTCTTCCGACTCGAAGGCCACACGCCCCGCCGCGGCCTCCGCCTCCTCGGGCAGGTCGCCAATCCCCTGGTAGGGTCCGGCGTAGCGGGTGACGCGCCAGGCGTTCTCGGCGGCGTGACCCGCGAAGTACAGGGCGATGACGACGTTCTGCCCGTCGTCCGCCGGGACGCGACCGGCCGCCTCCCGGGCCGTACGGACCAGGGCGGCGACGCCGTCGAGGAGCCTATTCACCGCCGGGACGTCGCCCACCAGGCCGATTTGTCGGATGACCTGCCCGGCGCGGTCGGCTAGCTGGAGCGCCGCGGTGGCGTCCTCCGGGTGATTCTCCAGCCATATCATCGAGGCCGCCAGGGCCAGGCCCTCGTCCAGCGCGTGCCCGAACCATCGCACCCCGGTCAGGCCGTCCGGCTCGCCTTTCCCGGGCACGGGGGACCTCCCCCGCGCCAGGTCCTCGCCCAAAAGCCACCAGTCGAAATTTTCCGGATCGCGCGCCCCCCGGCACGCCCCCGAGACGACCCCGTGATTCCAGCGCAGGGCGTAGCCGAACCAGCCCTCATCCGTCTCCGCCAGGCGCAGGCAGACCGTGTCGTCCGCCTCGGACTGGGCGGCGTAGACGATGAGCGCGGAGAGGGTCGTCGGCGGCGGGATGGCGGTCCGCACGTCCCCGAAGAGGCTCGGGGTGTTATAATACCAATCATCCTCGATCCCCAGCCCCCCGGCGAAATTTTCCGCCGCCGCGGCCGGGGTGACGGGGGACCCCTCGGGAAGCGTCGGGGAGTAGATGATCGTCAGGGCGGACGCCGGGACCGGCGACAGGAAAAGGGCCGCCAAAAAAACCGCCGCCCGGCGCGCGCTCTGAAAGGTCAAAGCGTCCGACCTCAAACCCATCGCCCTTTCAGGAGGAGCTTGGCCCGGCACACCGTCTGCTACGGCAAGTGTACCACGTACTCTCCCGGCGAGGTAGAGGGCGCCCTGGCCGCGACTCTGGCTCTCTTCGGCGGCTGGGGGGCGGGGCTGCCGGCGCCCCCGGCCCGCGTCCTGGTGAAGCCGAACCTCCTGGCCGACTTCCCCCCGGAAAAGCACGTCACCACCCACCCGGCGGTGGTGCGCGCCGTCGTCAAATCGCTCCTGGACGCCGGGTACACCGTGACGGTCGGCGACGCCCCCGCCCCCTCCGTCGTCGGAGTGGAGAAAATCTGGGCCGTGACCGGCATCGGCGCGGTCTGCGACGAGCTGGGGGTGAGGTGGATCAGCTTCGACGCCGCCGGCCACCGCCGCGTCGCGGGGATCAACCCCATAGACCCCGACCTCACCATCGCCCGGCCGGTCATGGAGGCCGACGCCGTGGTCAACCTCCCGAAGTTCAAGACCCACGGCCTCACCCTCCTCACCGGCGGGGTGAAAAACCTGTACGGATACGTCCCGGGGATGCGCAAGACCGAGCTGCACAAGAAGGCGCTCCACCCCGCGGACTTCGCCCTGGTGGTCGCCGACATCTTCCGGGCCCGACCGCCGGAAATCACCATTTTCGACGCGATAACCGCCATGCACGGCAGCGGTCCCAGCGCGGGCAAGCCCTACCCCTTCGAACGGCTGGTCATCGCCGACAACGCCGCCGCAGGGGACCACTCCCTGGCGCTCAAGGTGGGGGCGGACCCGGACCTCCTCCCGCTGGAGCGGGCCTGCCTGGCTTACGGGCTCTTCGACCCCGGGGGAATCGAGGAGCGGGGCGACGTGCCCGCCGGGGCTCCGGGGTTTAAATTACCAATCACCTACTGGGTCCCGAGGCTGCCCCTCCCTTTCGGCCGGTTCCTCTCCCGCAAGACGCGGTTCTTCCCGGAGATACGCCCCGAGCGGTGCTCGCGCTGCGGCCTCTGCGCCAGGACCTGCCCCAACGGGGCCGTCCGACGCGAGCAGGGCGACTTTTCGATTGACTACAGCCGCTGCATCGCCTGCATGTGCTGCCAGGAAATCTGCCCCTCCCACGCCATCGAGCTGGGCGGGACGGCCGCGGCTCGGGCCTTCCGCGTCTTCCGGGGACTGCACCACCGGCTGACCCGGAAGGGGCGGGAACCAGCCCCTACCGTGTGAGGTGAACCGATTGGCGGAGCTATTCCATCCCGGAATTGAATGGCCGAAGACGCCGGCCGAGGCGCTGGAGCAGCAGCGGCGTCTGGCGGGAATGCTGCCGCCGGAGCGACCGCTGGGGCCGGTGGAGCTGGTGGGCGGGCTGGATGTGTCCTTTTCGCGTCGCCTGGGGCGTGTCTTCGCCGCCCTGACGGTGGCGCGGCCCGGGGGAGGGGAGGAGGTCGAGCGGGCGTTCGGGGAGGCGGCCGCCGATTTCCCCTACGTCCCGGGACTGCTTTCCTACCGCGAGGGACCGGCCTGCCTGGACGCCTGGCGGAAGCTCGGGAAAATCCCCGACGTGCTGTTGTGCGACGGCCAGGGGAAGGCCCACCCCCGACGCCTGGGCCTGGCCAGCCACCTCGGCCTCCTCTTCGGCATCCCCACCGTGGGGGTGGCCAAGAGCCGCCTGGTCGGTGAGCATGGGCCTCTGAGGCGGGAGAAGGGGGCTACCGCGCCGCTCCTGGACCCCAAGACCGGGGAGACGATCGGGACCGTCCTGCGGAGCCGGACGGACGTGCGGCCGCTCTACGTCTCGGTGGGGGCGGGGTTGACCCTGGTGGACGCGGTGCGGATCACGCTTGGTGAATTGAAGCGGTACCGGCTGCCCGAGCCCGCGCGCCGGGCCCACAACCTCGTCACGCTCTACCGGAGAAAGGCGGAGGGACGTTGAGGATCATCGCCGGCAGCTCACGGGGCACCATCCTCTATGCCCCACCGGGGAACCGGGTGCGGCCCACCTCGGATCGCGTCCGCGAGGCACTCTTCTCCATCCTGGGAGGACGGATAGCGGACGCCTGGGCGCTGGACGCCTACGCCGGCGTGGGGGCTGTGGGGCTGGAGGCGCTGAGCCGCGGGGCGTCCGGCTGCGACTTCATCGAGGCCGACCGGGGCGTGCTGCGCTACCTGAAGAAGAACATCGAGCGCACCCGGCTCACGGAGAAGGCCCGCGTCTTCACCCAGCGGGTCGAGCGTTTCGTCTCCGGCTGGCGGGAGGCCGACGCGCCCTACGGCGTGGTCTTCGCCGACCCCCCCTACGGCGGGGACCCCGAGGAGGTCGCCGGTCTCCTGCGGCCCGTGGTCGGCGGGCTTTTAGTTCTGGAAGCGGCCGACGCCGCGCCCGACCCTCGCTTCGAGGGCTACGCGCTCACCGACCGGCGTCGGTACGGCCGGACGGCGCTCTATTTCCTCGAACCGCGCTGAGGCCCGCGCCGCGCGGGTTGCATTGATGCGGGCCGACCTGAAGGTCGGCCCCTACGAGCACCCTTACCCTGACATACCAAAGGGGAACCCCGCGGGGTTCCCCTTCTTCATGGTGCGGATATCGCTGTGCTAGAACTCGCCCTTGATGGCGCCCCATGTGGTGTTGGCAACGGCACCCTCGGCGTCGAAGGTCCAGATGAAGTCGTCGCCCATCTCGTTGCCCTTGCGGTCGGCCAGTGCGCCGTCCACGGTGCAGGTGATGATCACGCCCTCGTAGAAGTCATCGTCGCCGTCCCAGGTGCAGACGACGTCGGTGAGGTCGGAGTCGTCTATGTCCAGGTCGCCGGGCAGGGTCCGGGCCGGGGAGGCGGTGACGCTGACGGTGGCGCCGACTCTCATGGCGCGGTCGCCGGACAGGGTGGAGTCCTGAACCGTGAAGTCAATGGTGGTGGTGTCTATGCCGGACAGGTCGTCCTTGCAGTGGAAGACGATGTTGGAATCGAGCGGCACTTCTACCTCGCCGTCATCGGGGTCCATACCGTCCACGTAGGGCGGGTCGAGGTCCTCGATGCCGGATTCGGCCAGGCACTGGATGAGGTCGGTGCGGCCATAGTTCGCATCCGGGTCCCAGTAGCCGCCATACCACGACCAGGTGTTGTAGCCGTTGTAGCTGATCTGTCCGCCGTAGGTGGTCACGTCGTAGCCGATGACGAAGTAGGTGTCCTGCTCGACCTCCACTTCCTCGGCGGAGAGGTCCACGTAGGTGTAGGTGGTCGGCGGGAAGGGGGAGCCGCTGTCCACGGGGGTGTAGGGGCCGTAGCTCTCGGCGCTCTGGGGGTCGCCCGAGGGGGGCTGCAGTCCGCCCACGTCGTACCAGACCACCCAGCCGTAGTCTCCCGAGGGCGGGCCGCAGCAGGGCATGCCCAGCTCGATGATGACGATGTCCTCGCCGGCGTCGTTCTCGAAGGCGGTGATGAACCACTCGCCCCAGCCGCTGCTGCTGCCACCCGTGGTGGGAACCTGATCCCACGAGCCCGTCGAGAACTGGTACTCGGCGGCGAAGCAGGCGATACCCAGGGCCATGAGCACTACAAGAATCTTGCGCATAGTTTCTCCTTTCCGGTAATGTTCGTTACTACCGGTTAGTTGTATTCTACTTCATCCGTTCGACCTTTTTCAAGGGCGGAGTCATTTTTTCCGGACACCAGCGTAATAAGGCGCAGGGGCGTGTGTTTACACCCGCCGGAGAAAGTCATAAAAACGCAGGGCGGGGGATTTTATCCCCGCCGCTTTACTGGCAAATTGCGATGACGTAGGGGCGGGTCTTTAGACCCGCCCGCGGGCCGACCTGAAGGTCGGCCCCTACGTGGACGACGCACGATTCACGTCAACTCGTAGGGCGGGGATTTTATCCCCGCCGCTTTTACCCCCCTACCCAACCCCTAGGCGAGCCTCCCCCCAGAGGGGGGAGGGGGAACGCTGGCCATCACACCTCCAGCATCCGCTGGATGGCCCGGCGGGCGGGCGCGGCCACCTCCTCGGGAACGAACACCGGGTAGCGGTCCTCGGTGAGGGCCGTGTAAACGCTCTCCAGCGTGGTCATCTTCATGTTCCAGCAGACCATCTTCTCCGCCGCGGCGGGGTGGAAAAGCCGGTCGGGGTAGGCCCGCCGGAGCGGGTCCAGAAGCCCCACCTCGGTGCCGACGATGAACTCGAGGTCGTCCACCTCGGCCGGGTAGCGCAGCATCCCCCCCGTGGAGGCGACGCGGTCGGCCGCCCGGCAGACCTCGAGGCGGCACTCGGGGTGGACCATGACCTTCGCCCGCGGGTGGGCCTCCTTCGCCCGTTGGAGGTCCTCCAGGGTCAGGCGGTGGTGTGTGGGGCAGAAGCCGGGCCAGAGGCGGATGTCCGTTTCGGCGGGGTAAAGTCCGATGTCGGTGCGTCCGACCTGGAGCGCGGCCCACTCGCCCAGGTGCCGGTCCGGGCAGAAGAGGACCGGCCGGCCCGCCGGAGCTTTACGTAAAATATCCACCGCGTTGGCGCTGGTGCAGCAGACGTCCGACACCGCCTTCACTTCGGCGCTGGAGTTCACGTAGGTGACGACGTAGAGCTCCGGGGTCTTTTCCCGGGCCTCGAGGACGTCGTCGGCGGTGACCATGTCGGCCATGGGGCAGCCGGCGCGGAGCTCGGGCAGGAGCACCCGCTTGTCGGGGCAGAGGATGGCCGCCGTCTCGGCCATGAACTCTACGCCGGCGAGGACGATGATGCGGGCGTCGGTCCCGGCGGCGTGGCGCGCCAGGCCGAGGGAATCGCCGGTCAGATCGGCCGCCGCCTGAACCTCGGGGAGCTGGTAGTTGTGGGCCAGGATGACCGCCCCGCGCTCCCGGCGCAGGCGGGCTATCCCGTCCAGCATGAAGTCCGTTTCCAGCGGCCTGGTCATGGGATTCGCCGTCACCTCGGCTTCTTATTGGCCAGGGCGTCCTGGTCGGTGTAGGACTCGTACGACTGCCCGGAAATGAGCTGGCTCAGGAAACTCTCGATGGGCTGGGGCTCGGGCCAGCCGTCCAGGGCGTCCGTCGCCCCGGAGGAGCCGTAGTCGGTGAGCTCGATGACCACGTCGGCCTTACCGCTTGAGTCGGGTATGGAGACCCGGGCGACGCCGAAGAGCGGCACCTCGTCGGCGTACCAGACGTCGCCCGACTCGGAGGAGATTTTTGTGCAGGTGAACGCGCCCGCCGGGACCTCTACCTCCGCGTCCTCCTCCGTCTCGAACACGGCGGGCTCGGCGGACTCATAGTATTCACCCAACCCGCCGAGGACCGACAGGAACTCGCCGAGCATCTCCGGGGTCAGAGAGAGGACCACGCGGTCCTCCATCTCGGGCGTGTCCATCCCGAGGAGTATCTCGCCGCCGAAGTTGTCGTAGTAGGCCAGCAGCGAGTCGAGATCGCGAAAAATCTCCTCCTCGGCCCCGGGTTCCTGGACGTGCTTCGAGACGTCCTCCTGAATGAACTCCGCGCCCCCCTCCTTCAGGGCCATCGCCAGGACGATCCACCCCATCCCGGGCAGCAGGAGATTCACCTGGAGCCATTGCCCCTCCGATCGGTTGGGCAGCTCCACCAGGGAGACGGTCACGGCCACCGTCCCCTCCACGTCGGCGTAGTTCACCCACTGGCCCGCCTCCCAGGGTGTCAGCACGAAGGCCGGCGTCCCGACGGCGAGAATTCCAAGAAAAAGGGCTATTCTTCGCATCTTACGACCATCCGTGGGTTGGGTGGGTGTGTGCCGCGGCGCGCCCTTGTATTATAGCCGGTCCGGGGAAGATGCGAAAGGGGTGCTCCTTGACACCCGGCGAACTGGGCTCTATATTTGGCTGGGGTCGAGAAAAACCGGCGGCGTGCGCGGCACGACGGGAAAATCTCCAAGGAGGCGGGGATGGGCAAGACCGAGTACGAGACTTACCGCCGCGAGCTCGAGCTGGAGGGACGCCTCGCGCTGTGGGCCCTGTTGTTGGTGGGGCTGGCCGGCGTCGCCTTCGCCGTGGTTCACGGGGCTCACACCGGCTTCTCCCAAGGCGAAATTTGGTTCACGCTCATCTTCGGCCTCTCCGTGCTGGTGGACGCCCTCTTCCTCTCCCCCGTCTACCGCTACCTGGCGGCCGCCTGGGTGAGGCGCCGGCAGCGACTGCGCGGAGACCCGGTGGACGAGGAGCCCGAGGCGACGGTCGTGCGGTGGGTGGACACCAAGAACGTGGAAGAGGTGCTCAAGGAGGAGCCCGAGGACAGGGGCAAGGGATAGGGAACGGACCACCCGCCGCAAGCGGGACCGCCGCCCCCTCGTTCCACACGGATGGTTCCGTGATGCGGGGGTGCCGCCGGGCCGGCTGACGCCCCGGCGGCTTTATGTTAAAATACGCCTCCACGCAATTCCTACGAGAGTCGAAGTCGGAGACCTTCCGATTTGCGCCCGTTTTTTCCCCCTCCGGTGAAGGGGTGACTATCGCCCGGGTGGTTTTTTGAACATGAGCGACCGTCTTATCCCCCGCCGAGCCCTGGCCAGCGTGTCCGACAAGGCCGGGCTGGTGGACTTCCTCCACCGCCTCAAGGGCGTCGAGCTGCTCTCCACCGGCGGCACCGCCGCCGTTCTGCGCGAGGCCGGCCTCTCGGTCATCGAGGTGGCGGATTACACCGGCTCACCGGAGATTCTGGGCGGAAGGGTCAAGACGCTGCACCCGCGCATCCACGGCGGCATCCTCTCGCGGCGGACGGAGGATGACAAGCGGGACCTGGAGAGAATCGGCACCGTGGAGATAGACCTGGTGGTGGTGAACCTCTACCCCTTCGCCGAGACGGTGGCCCGGGGGGCCGCGACCCAGGAAGCCGTCGAGCAGATTGACATCGGCGGGGTGGCCCTGTTGCGGGCGGCGGCCAAGAACTTCAACCACGTCATCACCCTCTGCGATCCGGCCGATTACCCGGTCATCCTGGAGGAGATAAACGCGGGCGGAGTAACCCTCGAACGCAGGCGGGACCTGGCGGCCAAGACCTTCGCCCACACCGCGGCCTACGACGCGGCCATCACCGCGTACCTGACCCGCGGGGAGGGGCTCCCCGAGCTTTTTATCGCGGCGTACCGCAAGGGGCGCGAGCTGCGATACGGCGAGAACCCGCACCAGCCCGCGGCGCTCTACGTGCCCCTCGCCGGCGGCCGGGGGCTTGCATCGGCCGAGCCGCTCTCGGGCAAGGCCTTGAGCTTCAACAATTACACCGACATCGCCTCGGCGTGGAACGCCGTGTGCGACTTCTCCGGACCCGCGGCCGCGGTCGTCAAGCACACCAACCCCTGCGGTCTGGCCGAGGCTTCCACCCTGGAGCGGGCCTACGAGCTGGCCCTCGAGGGTGACCCCCTGTCGTCCTTCGGCTCCATCGTCGCCCTCAACCGCACCGTGGACGCCAAGACCGCGGCGCTGGTCCACGACACCCGTTTCATCGAGTGCGCCGTGGCACCGGACTACGCGCCGGGCGTCCTCGAACTTTTGCGCAAGAAATCCCAGCGACGCTTCATCGCCCTGGGGGCGCCCGAGCCGCCCAAAGGCCTTGAGGGGCGCTTCATCCCCGGCGGCCTGCTCCTCCAGGGACCCGACGACGAGTGGTCCAGCCAGGAGCGCGTGGTGACGAAGCGGGCCCCGACCGAGGACGAGTGGGCGGCGCTGCGATTCGCCTGGCGCGCGGTCAAGCACGTCAAGAGCAACGCCGTCGTCCTGGCCTGCCGGGAAACCGACGGCGCGTGCTGGCTGGTCGGGGTGGGCGCCGGGCAGATGAGCCGCGTGGACTCCGCCATCATCGCGGTGCGCAAGGCCGAAGCGCGCCTACGGCAGGGACTAAAAGGGGCACCCGTGGCCGCTTCGGACGCCTTCTTCCCCATGCCCGACGGTGTCGAGACCCTGACGTCGGCGGGCGTCACCGCCATCATCCAGCCCGGCGGCTCCAAGGGCGACGAGGCCGCTATCGAAGTTGCGGACAGGGCCGGCGCGGCAATGGTCTTCACCGGCACGCGCCATTTCAGGCATTGAACACCCCCACCAACCTCCCCCCCATTGGGGGGGAAGCGCGCTTACGGGATAGGGAGGGGGGAAGGCGGCACATGCGCGTCTTCATCGTCGGCGGCGGCGGACGTGAACACGCCCTGGCCTGGGGGGTATCACGTTCCCCCAGGCTCGAAAAGCTCTACGCCTACCCCGGAAACGCCGGAATCGCCGGCATCGCCGAGATTCCACCCCTACCAGGCGATGAAATCGGCACCCTGGTTGACTTCGCCCGCGGGGCGGCCATAGACCTCACCATCGTCGGACCCGAGGCCCCCCTCGACGCGGGAATAGTGGATGAGTTTCAGCGAGCCGGGCTGACCATCTTCGGACCCACCCAGGCGGCCGCGAGAATCGAGTCTTCCAAGGCCTTCGCCAAGCAGCTCATGGCGTCAGTCGGCGTACCAACGGCCAAGTTCGGCGTCTTCGATGACTTCGCGACCGCCTGGAACTTCGGCAGCACGCACCGCCTGCCCCTGGTGGTGAAGGCCGACGGGCTGGCCGGCGGCAAGGGCGCGCTCATCTGCGAGACGCCGGGTAAGCTGGAGAAGGCGCTCGACGCCATGCTCGTGACCGGAGCGTTCGGCCAGGCCGGGAAGACCGTCGTCATCGAGGAGTTCCTGGCGGGCGAGGAGGTGTCGCTCTTCGTCCTGGCCGACGGTCGGGGGCGGCTCGCCGAAGGGACGTGCGTACTCGCCAGCGCGCAGGATTACAAAAGAATCGGCGACGGCGACACCGGGCCGAACACGGGGGGGATGGGGGCCTGTTCGCCGGTCGAATGCGTAGACGACGAGCTGGTCGCGCACGTCATGCACACGGTAATCGTCCCGACGTTGAAGGGCCTGGCCGCGGTGGGTAACGCCTTTATGGGGATGCTCTACGCCGGGTTGATGCTGACGGAGGACGGGCCCCACGTCATCGAGTTCAACTGCCGATTCGGCGACCCCGAGACCCAGGCCATCGTCCCCCGGGTGGCCGACGACCTCTTGATGCTCGTCTACGCCGCCGCCACCGGACACCTTCCCGTGAAGCAGGTGAACCTGACCAAGAAGAAGGCGGCCTGCGTCGTCTTGGCCAGCGAGGGCTACCCGGGGCACATCCAGACCGGGCACGAGATCACCGGCATCGGTCCCGACGATAACGTCAGCATCGTCTTCCACTCGGGGACGCGGGTGAGCGAGGGGAAGACGGTCACCGACGGTGGGCGCGTGCTCGGGGTGACCGGCATGGGGGCCACCATGCGGGCCGCGGTGCACAACGCCTACCAGCGGGCGGAGAAGATCCGGTTCAAGGGGAAGACCCTGCGCTACGACATCGCCTGGCGCGAGCTGGAGCGGTCGAAGAACTCGTCGGGCTAGGGGAACTGCCGGAGGTGCGTTGAGCGGAAAAAGCGAGAAGAAGGTGGCCGTGCTCCTGGGCTCGGCCTCGGACAAGCCGGTGATGGCCGCCGCCTTCGAGGTTCTCAAGGAGTTCGGCGTCGGTTTCATCGGACGCGTGCTCTCGGCCCACCGCACGCCCGAGGAGGTCGTCCGCTTCGTCGCCGAGGCGGAGGCCGGGGGCGTCGAGGTCTTCATCTGCGGGGCGGGGATGGCGGCCCACCTCGCCGGAGCCGTGGCCGCGAACACGATCCGACCGGTCCTGGCCGTCCCCCTGGAGTCCGGCGGCCTGGGGGGACTGGACGCGCTCCTGGCGAGCGTCCAGATGCCGGGGGGAATTCCGGTGGCCGTCTTCACCGTGGGGCGGGTCGGGGCCCAGAACGCCGCCCTCTTCGCCATCCAGTGCCTGGCCCGGTCGGACGAACGGCTGGCGGCCAGGCTCGCCGAACACCGCGAAGCCCAGCGGGGGATAGTCCGGCGGGACGACGGGGAACTCCAGCGGGAGTTAGGCGATGGAAGATAAACTCATGCCCCTCGAGCCGGAACCCAAAAGGTTGAGCCCCGAGGAGCTCACGCCCCGGCGCATCGTGACCGAGCTGGACCGCTACATCGTGGGCCAGGACGATGCCAAGCGCGCGGTGGCCGTGTCCCTGCGGAACCGCTGGCGGCGGCTCCGGCTCCCGCCCGATATCGCCTTCGAGATAACGCCCAAGAACATCATCCTCATCGGCCCCACCGGGGTGGGCAAGACGGAGATAGCCCGCCGGCTGGCCCGCCTGGTCGGCGCCCCCTTCGTCAAGGTGGAGGCCTCCAAGTTCACCGAGGTCGGCTACGTTGGCCGGGACGTGGAATCCATCATCCGCGACCTGACCGAGATAGCGATGAACATGGTCCGCGAGGAGGAGCGCGCCCGCGTCGCCGCGGAGGCCTCGAAACGGGCCGAGGAAAAACTCCTCGAGCTGCTCCTGCCCCGGCCGCCGGCGCCGCCCGGCCCCGGGGCGTCCGACCAGGAGCGTCAGGATTACCAGGATGCGCACACCCACCACGAGCGCAGCGTGGAGAAGCTGCGCGGTCTGCTGGCGGCCGGCGAGCTGGAGGACCGCGAGGTGGACGTGCAGGTGGCGACCTCCGATAACCCCGTCATCAGCGCATTCTCCGGCGCGGGGCTCGAGGGCATGGGGCTCGACCTGGGCGACATGCTCTCGGGCCTTTTCCCCAAGAAGAAGAAACGCCTCCGCCTGAAAGTCTCCGAGGCCCGCCGCATCCTCGCCGAAGAGGAATCCTACGCCCTAGTGGACCACGAAAAGGCCGTCCGCGACGCCCTGGCGCGCACCGAGACCACCGGCATAGTCTTCCTGGACGAGCTGGACAAAATCGTCGCGGGTGGCTCGACCCAGGGCCCCGACGTGTCCCGCGAGGGCGTCCAGCGCGACCTCCTTCCCCTCGTGGAAGGCACGACGGTCAAAACCAAGTACGGCCTGGTCTCCACGGACCATATCCTCTTCATCGCCGCCGGAAGTTTCCACCAGAAAAAGCCGTCGGACCTCATGCCCGAGCTCCAGGGCCGCTTCCCCATCCGGGTGAAGCTCAACTCCCTGACCAAGGACGACTTCATCCGCATCCTCACCGAGCCGAAGAACGCGCTGGTGAAGCAGTACCAGTCGCTTCTGGGCACGGAGCGTCTGAGGCTCGAGTTCGCGCCCGGCGCCGTCGAGCGCCTGGCCGAGCTCGCCTCCTACATCAACACCCACACCCAGGACATCGGCGCCCGAAGGCTCCATACGGTCCTGGAGGCCCTGCTGGAGGAAGCCTCCTTCGAGGCCGCCGACCTGGATCGAGAGCAGAAGCTCATCGTCACCCGGGAGTACATAGACGAGAAGCTGGAATCACTCGCCAAGGACGAGGACCTCTCCCGGTACATCCTCTAGCCCCAGCCCGAGGCTAAAGCCTTGAGGGCGGGGGGGGCGTTCCGATAGTCCCCGCCCGCTAATTTACGGGGCTTAAGTCCCCTGCCCGCGGGCGACCGCAGAGGACTCGTCCTACGGGTCGCCCCTACGAGGTAGACAAGGGTTTTCCCTTAACATTCAGGGGGTCCGTGGCTTTCGCCGACCCCTAGCGAGGTTTTCAATGAGCCACAACAGTTTCAACCGCTACGGCCTGCTCGCCATGGTCGTTCCTGGCGCCCTGGCCGTGCTGGCGACCTGGCGGGTGGAGATTAATCTCTTCACCCTCTTCGGGGTGCACGGGTTCAGCCTGACCGGCGCGCTGGTGTTCCTGGTGCTCGCACTGACAGCGGGTCTTCTGCTGTCAACCGTCTTCGGCTGGTTCGGCCGGCTGGTCCAACGGGCCTTCTTCGGCCGGATACCGGGCAGCTTCTTCCTGGAGCGCGCGAGCCGGGAGGCGGGGCTGCTGAGGGTGAAGCTGGCGCACGGCGCCGGGCACTCCCTCGACCGCAACTTCCCCCAGAGCTTCGCCAACGCCTTCCGCAACTACTTCAAGTACGAGACCGCCAACGACGAGCTGCGCGACCGGCTGTGCCTGTCGGCCCTGGCCGAGCACTCCACCGAGGTTCACCGCCGGCTGGAACGGCTGGAGGCGGGGGGGCAGATGCGGATCAACCTCGCCGGCCTGTTCCTCCTCTACGCCCTGGGCCGGCTGGCGTGGATTCTCTCGTCCGGGCTGGACTTCACCCCGCTGCGCATCGTGGAGCTGGCGCTGTCCCTGTTGTTGTTCCTCGGCTTCGTCTGGAGCTACTTGAGCCTGGTCGGCGTCTACTACCACGAGCTCTACCTGGCCTTCTTCGCCATGACCGTGGAGGAAAACGTGGACCGGCCGCATGTCCGGCTCCAGACCCGCGAGGATGACCGTCCCCGGAAGAGGCACCATCGGAGGAGGCCTGACTCGGGCGGGGGTGACCGTTCCTCCGGCGGGGGTGACCGTTCCTCGGGAGGAGGTGACCGTTCCTCGGGCGGTGGTAACCGTTCCTCCGGCGGTGGTAACCGTTCCTCCGATGGTAGAGATCGTTCCTCCGGCAGGGGTGACCGTTCCTCCGATGGTAGAGATCGTTCCTCGGGCAGCGGTAACCGATCCTCCGACGGTAGAGACCGACCCCCGGATGGGGGTCAACCCCCCCGCGAGGGATAGTACAAAGAGGGGCCCGGCGCCCCTCTTCTTAATGTATGCGGCGGCCCGCTCCTGGAGCCGCCCTACATCATCGCAATTCACGAAGCAAGGTCTGCCGCGGTTTCCCTCTCCCCGTGGGAGGCCTGCGAGGCGCGGGATTAAGGGTGAGGGCTACCGCATGTCCCCTCCCCCCTTTGGGGGGAGGCTCGCCTACGGGTTAGGGTGAGGGGCAATCAACGGGCGGGTGTGGACACCCGCTCCTATGGATATGACGTGAATCGCGCGTCATCCTCGTAGGGGCCGACCTTCAGGTCGGCCCGCGGGCGGGTCTGAAGACCCGCCCCTACGTCATCGCAACCGGGGGCACGCCCCTGCATCATCGCAACGCGCATCCACCTCGACCGCTCTCGTCATCGTCCCCCGCGCACGGCGCAACCCGGCCTACCTCGACGGCGTGACGAGCTGACCCACCTCCATCCGCTCCAGCCTCCCACCGGGCGGCTGCCACAGTAGCTCCACCTTCAGCCGGAGGAAGCCGGTCGGGAGGTCGAAGTCCCCGGGGACGAGCCCCTGCTCGGCCAGGGCTTCCGCCAACGGCTCCCCCTCGAGGTCGGGTTTGAGCTCCGCCGAGAGCACCCACCAGCGCCGGGTGTAGAGCCCTTCGGGCGAGTCGGAGTAGGGCTCCAGCCGCGCCCCGCGGGCGAGCTCCGCCGGGTCCAGCGCCGCCAGGGAATCCAGCCGCTCCTCGGCGTAGAGCGCCGCCCTACCCGCCATCCCCCCCGCGGCCATCCCCTCCTCGGCCCCGGGGATGGCCAGAAGGACCCCCGTCACGCCGATCAGAAGGATGGCGCTGGCGATGAGCATCTCGATGAGGGAGAACCCCCGCTCGCCTCTTCCGCTCATAATCATTCGGCTTAAGGCCAGCAGACCAGGCCGGTGGCGTCGTCGGGAAGGCGTTCCAGCTCCCGGCCGGTGAACTCGACCACGACCAGCTCGGTCAGAAAGACCACGGCCCGGCCCAGGTGGCCGCCGTACATCGCCCCGGAATGATCGGCCAGACCGACGTGCAGGTGGGCGTGGCAGCGGCCTTCGCGGCGAGAGATATTGCCCAGGAGCGAGACTATCTCCAGGCCGCCGGTGAGCTCGAGCTCACGGTAGCCGTGGGTCTCCTGGTCGAAGAAACCGATGACCGCCTCCGCCACGGCCCCGATGCCCGAGATGAACCCCTGCGCAATGCCCTGCTCGTTTATCAACCGGTCAACGTAGGCGACGAGCTCCTCGCCCTTGGGGACGCGGACGAGGAACCGGCGCCCCTCGCTGAACTCGTAGAGGCCCACGTCCCTCCTTCTCCGCAGTTACATTTCAATCATACCACGTCGGCGGCGGGTGTTGGGGCTTCCGCCGACTTGAATAGACAAGGGGTTTAAACCCCTTGTCTCATTAAAATGAAATGTGGTAAAGTGCACCGCTCACGAACCGCAACCCCGACGAAAGGAGACCCCCTTGGGGTGCTCAACGAACTGAGAGAAGACGTCAACGCCCTCTACCGGGACGACCCGGCGGCGCGCAGCCGCACCGAGGTTCTCCTGGCCTACCAGGGCCTGCACGCCATTTTCCTCCACCGCATCGCCCACCGCCTCTGGCGCTCGGGCGCCAGGCTCCTCGCCCGCATCCTGTCCAACGTCAACCGCTTCTTCACCGGGGTTGAGATACACCCGGCCGCGCGCATCGGCCGTCGGGTGGCCATTGACCACGGCGCCGGCGTCGTCATCGGCGAGACCGCCGTGGTCGGCGACGACTGCGTCATCTACCAGGGGGTGACCCTGGGCGGGGTGGACCTGCGACCGGTGAAGCGCCACCCCACCCTCGGCCGCAAGGTGGTGGTGGGCGCGGGGGCCAAGGTGCTTGGCGCGATAACCGTGGGCGACGGCGCCCGCATCGGGGCCAACGCCGTAGTGGTCAACGACGTGCCCCCGGGGGCCATCGCCATCGGCGTCCCGGCCCGCCTCGCCGGCACGCGGGAGAAGGAGGCGCGACTGCACTTCGACCACTACAACCTCCCCGACCCGCTCCGCCGCCACCTGGAGGCCCTCGACCGGCGCCTCGGCGAGCTGGAGGACGAATTGAATCGGTTGAAGGGGGACCGATGAGAATAAACCGCCTCACCGAGCTCATCGGCGGCACGCCCCTCATCCGGCTGGATTCCATGCTGGAGACGGACGGCGTGGCGCTCTTCGCTAAGTGGGAGGGGGCGAACCCCGGCGGCAGCGTCAAGGACCGCGTGGCGGTGGCCCTGATTGCCGACGGCGAAAGAAGCGGGGCCTTGTCACCGGGCGGGGAGATCGTCGAGCCGACCAGCGGCAACACCGGCATCGGCCTAGCGCTCGTGGGGCGGGCCAGGGGCTACCGGGTGACCGTGGTCCTGCCCGAGGGGTACTCCGAGGAGCGGGTGCAACTGCTTCGAGCCCTGGGGGCCGGTGTCGAACGGACGCCACGGGAGGACGGCATGGCCGGCGCCATACGCCGGGCGGAGGAGATAGTAGCCCAGCGCGGGGCCTGGCCGGCGGGGCAGTTCACCAACCGGGCGGTGATCGAGATGCACCGGAACACCACGGCCCGGGAGCTCATCGCCGATCTGCCCGCGAAGCCCGACGCCTTCGTCTGCGGCGTGGGCACCGCCGGGACCCTCACCGGCTGCGCCATCGCCCTGCGCGAGGCCTTTGCCGGAATCGAGGTTTACGCCGTGGAGCCGGCCGCCAGCCAGGTCCTCTCCGGCGGCGAGCCGGGGACCCACGGCCTCCAGGGTCTCGGCGCCGGCTTCGTCCCGCCGTTCTACGACCCGGAACTGGTGGACGGCGTAATCCAGGTCACCGACGCCGAGGCCTTCCACACCTGCCGGGAGCTGGCGGGAAGGACCGGTCTGTTGGCGGGCCCGAGCTCCGGCGCGGCGCTGGCGGCGTGCGACGGCTTGATAAAAAACGGTTTTACTGGGAAAACCCTCGTCACCATTTTGCCCGACCGGGGTGAGCGCTACCTCTCCACCGGCCTCTATTCCGGCCGCCCTTGAACGGCCGGCGGTTTTCGGGTAGGATTGGGTAACCGTTCGATAACCCAAGGAGCGACCATGCGCAAGATGTTTATCCTCCTGCCGTTGCTTCTGGCCCTGCCGAGCCTGGCCTTCTTCTCCGTGGGCGCCCGGGTCGGGTACCTCATGCCCCTGGGCGACTACGCCGACACCTTCTCCGGCGGATTCACCGGCGGCCTCAAGTTCGACCTCGGCATCCTCCCCTTCCTGGACACCTCCCTCAACGTCACCTACGTCGAGGGCACGGTGAAGGAGAACTCCTACGGCATCCCCTCCACGGAGATGAACTCCATCGTGCCGGTCTTCCTGCAGGCCAAGTTCAAGCTGCCCGGCATCATCACTCCCTACGTCCTGGCCGGATTCGGGCTCTACTTCTACAGCCTGGAGTACACCAACGAAGACACCGGGGAGCTCGTGGATGAAACGGGGGCCAAGTTCGGCTACAACGCGGGGCTGGGGCTGGAGATAGGCTTTCTCGGATTCATGGGGGCCTACGCGGACGGGACGTACCACTGGGCCGACACCGAACCGGCGACTATCAACTCCCTCACCTTCCAAGCCGGCGCCTACGTGGGATTCTAGCCGGGCGAACGGGCGTTCGGGGAGTCCGCGGGCTCCCCGTTCTGGTAGAATGTCACCGTAAACGGCCGTCATTAACGGAGCCGTGGTGAGAAGAACGACACTGTTGCTGCTGCTCCCCGCCCTCGCCGGTGCCTGGTACGAGGGTCCGGCGGACACATCGACGGTCCACGACGACGCGTGGTGGAGCCGGGCCGCGGCCCACCGCGAGCGCGTCTTCACCACCGTGGCCTGGGACGAGGGGCTCGTCGAATCGGTTTATACCGAAACCCCGCCGGGGCTGGTCGGCGTCTACCTGGTCGGTCTCCGGGCAGGGTGGGAATCCAAGCTCAGTGAGCTTGCGCGGATGCTGGCCGCGGGTTTTATAAACTGCGTCGTCTTCGACGCCAAGCCGGCGCCCGGTGAAATCTGCTTCCCCCTAAAAATTCCCGAGGAGCCGAGGCCGGAGCTGGCGACCTACCCCCCGCCCCGGGGCTCGCCCGCCGACGCGCCCGACCTCTCGCCCGAGAGGCTGGCCTGGGAGCTCGGGGCGGTCCATTCCTACTACGATCTGCCGGGGCTGGTGGAGCGCCTCCACGGGGCCGGGGCCTACGTCATCGCCCGGGTCGTCGTCCACTACGACCGCTACCTGGCGGGGTACGACCCCCGGGGCGAGGCCAAGGACGCCCTGGCGGTCAAGGACGAGCGCACGGGAGAGGCCTGGGTGGGCCACGCCGACTCCGTCTGGGTGGACCCCTACGCCGAGGAAGCCTGGGATTACCATCTGGCGGTGGCCCTGGCCTGCGCCGAGGCCGGGGTGGACGAGGTCCAGTTCGACTACCTGCGCTTCCCCACCGAGGGCGACGTTCTCTACGCCTACACCCCCCACGCCGGGGGGCGGTCCAGGGAGTGGGCGATCAACGCCTTCCTGGACCGGGCGGAGGAGGTGCTGCGCCCGACGGGGGTGAAGCTCTCCGTGGACGTTTTCGGTTTCTCCGCCCTCTACGAGAAACGCAATCCCGAGGGGCAGGATGTGGACGACATGGCCCTCCGGCTGGACGCCCTCTCGCCGATGGACTACCCGAGCCACTTCGGCTCCGGCTTCTACACGGGGCCGGGGCGGACCTGGCGGATTTTGGAAGACTGCGCGGCGGTGTTGAAAGGGCGTCTGGAGGCGGCGGAGTACGTGGCGCCTCCGCCGCCCGATTTCCGGGCGGATTCCACCCGGGCCCTCCTCGAGCTGGCCCACCCGGGTATGATCTACCGGTACTCGCCGCCGCCCGAGTTCCCCGGCACCCTGTCATCCTGCTCCAACCGACCCTTTCTCCAGGCCTTCGATCTCATGGCGCCCTCGGATTTTGCCGGGTACGTGCGGGACCAGATCCGCGGGGCGCTGGCCGGCGGCGCCGACGGCTACCTCTTCTGGCACGCCAACTCGAATTACGGGCCGCTCTGGCCGGCGCTGGACCCGAGGTGGAGGCCCCTGCCCCCGCCGCTCAACCCCCCGCCCAAGGTCGAGCCCGTCCCACCAATCCCGCCTGGGGCGAGGTAGGGGACGGAACCGACGTTCAATGCCGGTCCGCGTTCTCCCTCTCCCTTTTAGGGAGCGGCGCGCCGACGGGTTGGGGTGAGGGTCGGGGTTGGGAACATTAAAAACGGCGGCCCGCAGAGGACTCGTCCTACGGGGCCGCCCTACATCATCGCAAACTGCGAGGCACGGGTCGCGGGTGAGGGCTGCCGCGTCCCCCTCTCCCTTCCAGGGAGAGGGTAGGGGTGAGGGTCGAGGTTGGGAACGTGAAAACGGCGGCCCGCAGAGGGGCCGCCCTACATCATCGCAATCCGTGTGGTGCGGGGGATCGGTAAACGGGCGGGGTACAGTGCCCCCGCCCTACATTTAGGTGAAGGTTAGGGTGGGGTGTAAATAAACGGGAGGGTCTGGAGACCCTCCCCTACGGATTGAATGTGAATCGTGCGTCGTCCTCGTAGGGGCCGACCGACGGCGCGCCGTTCAGGTCGGCCCGCGGGTCCCCTCTCCCTGTGGGAGAGGGCTAGGGTGAGGGCTGCCTTAGAAAAAAGGCGGCCCACATTCCCCTCTCCCTTTTAGGGAGAGGGTCGGGGTGAGGGTCGGGGCTTGAAAACGGCGGGGATAGGAATCCCCGCCCTACGTCAAAAAAAACCTTCGCCGCACGGACCAGGGGCTAAAACCCCGCCCGACGTTTACAACCACCCACCCCTCAGGCGTACTCCGTCCCGCCGGGGTGCGCCGCCCACCAGTCCCGGGCCGCCTGCACGTCCAGCTCTATCCGCGCCTTCAACGCCTCGAGATCGTGGAAGCGCGCCTCGTCGCGCAGCCGGACGTGGAAATCCACCGCCACCGCCGCGCCATAGACATCCATCCGCTGATCGAACAGGTGGACCTCCAGCATCGGCTTGGCCCCGGAGGGCGAGCCCACTACCGTCGGGCGCCAGCCGATGTTGGCCACGCCCCGGTGGACGTGCCCGATGAGCCGCCCCTCCACGGCGTAAACCCCCGGCTTGGGCGGCATCTCGTAATAATCGGGGACGTTGGCCGTGGGGAAGCCGAGCTTGCGCGCCAGCCCGAGCCCCTTCACCACCCGGCCCAACAGGCGGTGCGGCTTGCCCAGAAGGCAGGCCGCCCTGGAGACGTCACCCTCGGCCAAAAGGCCGCGGACGGTTTTGCTCTTGACGACCAGGCCGCACTCGGTCACCGGCTCGAGCACCTCGTCGCGGATACCTAGCCTGTGGGCCAGCTCGCCGAGCTTCCCCGCGTCGGCGTGGTCGGAGCCGAAGCGGTGGTCGTAGCCCCGCGCCATCCCGGTCATCCCCAGCTCCTCCACGAGCCGGCGGAGGAGCTCTTCGGCGGTGAGCGCGGCGAAGGCGGGGTCGAACTCCACCAGGATGGCGGCGTCCGCCCCGGCCAGGGCGAGGAGCTCGAGACGCCGCTCGACGCTGGTCAGCGGCTCCGGGGCGCTCTCCGGCAGGAGGGCGGCCAGGGGGTGGCGCCGGAAGGTGAGCACCACCGCCGGGTCGTCCCCCGACATCTCGTCGAGGAGGGCCAACAGGCGCTGGTGCCCCAGGTGCACCCCGTCGAAGGTGCCGACGGTGAAGCAGCCGCCGGGCCGGAGGCGGCCCCGGGCGGATTCGATGCCGGGGTAGAGTTCCATGACGCCTGACTAGGAATCGGGGGTGATGAGGGTCGTCCGGGGCTGGATGACCGCGCCGCCGGGACCGGGCTCCACCTGGCCCACCCCGACGAAACCCTCGGGCCCGTACACGCGCAGAAGGGTCCCCACGGGATGCCGCTCGCCCAGGGTCACCGGAATGCCGTGGAGGTAACGGGTGAGATCCTCGGCGGAGACCCGACACTTGGCGAGGTAGGTCAGCGAGCGCTCGGGCTGGACCAGCTTTACCAGGGCGGCCTCGCGGAGCTCCACGGGCGGACGGTCCACCCCGAGGGCCTCCTCCACGGTGAAGACGCCGTTGCGCGTGCGGACCAGACCGACCAGATGAGCCCCGCAGCCGATGGCCCGGCCCATGTCGTGGGCCAGGGCGCGGACGTAGGTCCCCTTGGAGCAGGAGATGAGGAACTCGGCCTGCGCGCCCTCGAGGCCTAGAAAATCGAAACCGAAGACCTTCACCTGCCGGGGCGGGACGTGAACGGGCCTCCCCTGCCGTGCCAGCTTGTAGAGCCTCTCCCCGCCCACCTTGGCCGCGGAATAGGGGGGAGGGCTCTGCATTATTTCGCCCGTGAAGCGGGGGAGGACCTCCTCGATGGCGGCGGAGAGGTCCGCCGGCGGCTCCGCCTCGTCGGTCACCTCCCCATCGGCGTCGTAGGTGTCGGTGGCGACGCCGAAGCGGATCCAGGTGCGGTACTCCTTCTCCGCGGCCATCAGCAGGTCCACCAGCCGCGTGGCCCGGCCGAGGCAGATCACCAGCACCCCGGTGGCGATGGGGTCCAGCGAGCCGGTATGGCCCATCTTCTTCATCCCCAGGGCGCGGCGCAGCTTGCGGATGACGTCGAAGCTGGTCCAGCCCGCCGGTTTGTCGCAGTTGAGCACGCCTGTGAGCTCTTCGGCCACTACCCCTCCGGTCCGCCGTCCAGGGCGGAGCGCACCGTCTCGATGACCCAGCGCCGGGCCTCGGCGAGGGTCCCCTCAAATCTGGCCCCGGCCGCGCAGGGATGCCCGCCGCCGCCGATGAGCCGGGCCAGCTCGTTCACCGGCACGCCCCCCTTCGACCGCAGGGACAGCTTCACCAGCCCGCCCGGGTCCTCGCGCAGGAAGGCCCCAACCTCGACCCCCTCGATTCCGCGCGCGTAGTCCACGATGTCGTCGGTGTCCTCCACGTCGGCGCCGGTCTGGGAGAGCATCTCCAGCGTGACGCTCACCAGGGCCAGCCGACCCTCCAGCTCCCGCTCCAGCGTCTTGAGGGCGAGTCCCAGGAGGCGGTAGCGCTCGAAGCGGTGTGACTCGTAGATCCGGTGCGCCACCCGGTCCGTTTTCAGGCCCAGCTCGACGAGCTCGGCGACCACCCGCAGGCACCGGGCGTCGGTGTTGGGGTAGCGGAATCCGCCGGTATCGGTGTCAATGGCGGCGTAGAGCCCCTCGGCGGCGGGCACATCCACCGGCCAGCCGAGACGGTCGAGGAGTTCGTAAACCAGCACCCCGCATGCGGCGGCCGTCGGGTCCACGATGTTGACCCCGCCGAAGGGGGCGACGTCGGTGTGGTGGTCTATGAGGACGACCCTTTCCTTCCGCGCCAGAATCCGGTTGTGCTCCGGACCCAGGCGCCAGGGGTCGCTGCAGTCAATCACCACGACGACGTCGGCGGCGTCGAGGGGGCCCGGGTCGCGGGTGAAAAGTTCGGCCCCGGCCAGAAAGCGGAAAGCTGCCGGGACGGAATCGGGGCAGTAGCAGACGACCTCCACGCTCCGCCCCGAGGCCAGGTGGGCCAGGGCGGCGGTGCTCCCCACGGCGTCGCCGTCGGGGTTGACGTGGGTGGCCAGGAAGAGGCGACGGGCGCCCCCGATGAGCGCCGCTGCGCCGTCGAAATCAAGGCTCGGGCCCTCACTCATCCCCCGGCTCCTCGGTGTCGCGGAGCAGGCGGGAAACCCGCTCGCCCCTACGCAGGTCGTGATCGAAGAGGAAGTGCAGCTCAGGCGTGTTGCGCAGGTTCAGCTTCTCCGCCAGGCCCCGGCGCAGGTACCCGGAGGCGTGCTCGAGCGCCCGGACGGCCCGGGCGGCCTCCTCCTCGTCGCCGAAGACGTCCAGGTAAACCCGGGCGTGGAGGAGGTCCACCGAGAGCACGACGTCGGTGAGGGTGACCTCCTTGACGCGGGTGTCCCGCATCTCGGCGATGAGGTCGGTGAGGGCGCTGCGGATCAGCCGGCCCACCTGGAGTGTTCGTTTGCCCATCCCGGCGCCTCCGCGGTCGCGCCGCCCTGGTTCCCAACGAGCGAAAGAGTATAGCACGCCGGAAGGGGTCCATCAAGGAAGGGCCCCCCGCCGTATACCCCCTCTCCCTTATAGGGAGAGGGTTGGGGTGAGGGTCGAGGTAGGGAACGTTAAAGCGGCGGCCCGCGGTCCCCCTCTCCCTGTGGGAGAGGGTTGGGGTGAGGGCTTCCATAGCCCCCTCTCCCTTTTAGGGAGCGGCGCGCCGACGGGCCGGGGTGAGGGTCGGGGTTGGGAGCGTGATAACGGCGGGGATAGGAATCCCCGCCCTACATTCAAACTCACGACGGGTGTGGACCCCCGCCCCATAATCGGATTCGACCACCGCAATTCACTCTTGACTACACCCGACCTTTGACTTACCATGAGGACGCGTTTGAAGAAACCCGGTTACGCCATGACCTCACCTCACCAGACGTTCCTTCTCCTCTGCGACTGTCGGTCGGCGGTTCGGCCGACCGTCCGGTAGCCGCCGCACCCGCCGCTGTCACATTTCTTCCCTTTCAGCAAAGGCACATTGCGGCTGCGCCGTCGAGGAACGCAGTCAATCAAGCGTCATCGCGGAAGACGAGGTGCGCCATGGCCACCCCCCCGAGACTTTACGACACTTACTCCAGGCAGCTTCTGGAGTTCCCGCCCGCCTCAAGCCCCGCGCGCGAGAACCCGCTCACGCCCATCACCTATTACACCTGCGGCCCCACGGTTTACAACTACGCCCACATCGGCAACTTCCGCGCCTACATCTTCGAGGACCAGGTGGTCCGGACGCTGGAATATTTCGGGTGGAAGGTCCGCCAGGTGATGAACCTCACCGACGTGGACGACAAAACCATCCTGGGCGCCAACCCCACGCGGGAGGAAATTCCGGCGGACGAGATGAGGCGGCGCCTGGACGCCTACACCGCGCCCTACATCCAGGCCTTCTTCGAGGACATAGACGCGCTGAACGTCAAGCGCGCGGCGGTCTACCCCCGGGCCACCGAGCATATCCCCGAGATGGTCCGCCTGATCGGCTCCCTCATCGCCAACGGCTACGCCTACGAGGGGGACGACGGGAGCTGGTACTACGCCATCAAGAAGTTCCACCGCTACGGCCTCCTCTCCGGGATCGTACTGGGCGACGTGCGCGTGGGGGCCCGCGTCTCCGCCGACGAGTACGAGAAGGAGGACGCCCGCGACTTCGCCCTGTGGAAGAAGGCCCGTCCCGGCGAGCCGACCTGGGACCCGCGGGAGTACGACCGCCACTCGCCCTTGCCCGTAGGGCGCCCCGGATGGCACATCGAGTGCTCCGCCATGTCCCGGAAGCACCTCGGCGAAACCCTCGACCTCCACTCGGGCGGGCATGACAACATCTTCCCCCACCACGAGAACGAGATAGCCCAGAGCGAGGGCGCGACGGGGAAGAAATTCGTCCGCCACTGGCTCCACTGCGGATATCTCGTCGTGGACGGCGAGAAGATGTCCAAGTCCAAGGGGAACTACCACACACTGCGCGACGTGCTGGCGCAGGGACACAACCCCCTGGCCGTCCGGCTGCTCCTGGAGTCCACCCACTACCGCAAGCCGTTGAACTTCACCTTCGAGGGTCTGGCCGGGGCGGAGACGAATTTGAAGCAGCTCCAGGCCTTCCTGCGCCGCCTGGACCGCGAGGTGGAGGCGGCACCGAAGGGTGAGGGCGGGGCCGGCAAAGCCGTCCAAAAGGCCAAGGAGCGCTTCGCCGCGGCGCTGGCCGACGACCTGAATATCTCCGCCGCCCTGGCGGCCGTCTTCGAGATGCTGGGCGCGGTCAACCGGATGCTCGACGAGGGCCGGGTCGGCCGGGACGAGATCGCCCTGGCGCGGGAAACGCTCCTCGGCTTCGACTCCGTTCTGGGGTTGAGGCTGGGACGGGAAAAAACGGCGGCGGTTATTGACGCGGCCTGGGTCGAGGCCAAGCTCGCCGAGCGCGCCGCGGCCAAGGGGACCAAGGACTTCGCCCGAGCCGACGCCATCCGGGACGAGCTGGCGGCGATGGGCGTCCAGGTGGAGGACACGCCCCAGGGGACGAAGTGGCACTTCGCCGAGTAGCCGCGGAAACGAACGGGGGACGGCGGCGGGCCGTCCCCTTTTTTTACCGCCGGTGGACTCAAGCCCCCGATTTTTCACAGCGAATAAGGTTTTTCAATCGGTGGGCGGATGTTACAATCTTTCCATTCCGTGTAAACGACTCAACCGCGCACCGCACCATGGCCGACGAAGACTCCAGGCAACCGGTCAACGACGGTCCCGCTCCCCCCCCGGACGCGGGCCCACCCGCGGACAGGAGGATCATCCGCTCGGCGGGTATAGTCGGGGGGATGACCCTCGTCTCGCGCCTCCTGGGGCTGGTGCGGGAGATGGCCTTCGCGGCGATCTTCGGCGCCGGGGCGATCAACGACGCCTACCGCATCGCCTACGCCCTGCCGTACTTCTTCCGCCGCCTGCTGGGCGAGAACGCGATGGCGGCCTTCTTCCTACCCATCTTCGTCCACCACCGCGAGAACAAAGGTGAGGCGGCGGCCTGGCGGCTGGCCAACAACCTCTTCAACGCAGTCGCCCTCTTCACCGGCCTGGCAACGGTACTGTTGATCCTCGGCGCCCCCTGGCTCCTGCGTGTCATCGCCCCCGGATTCGTCGAAACCGGCAACCTCGACCTGGCGGTGCGCCTCACGCGGACCATGCTGCCCTTCATGGTGCTGATGACGCTGGCGGCGGTGCTGATGTCGCTTTTGAACGCCTACCGCCGCTTCGGCCTGCCCAGTTCCGGAACGGTGATACACAACCTGACCTTCATCGCCGCCCTGTACACGATCGTGCCGCTCTTCGGCCGCGTGCCGGAGCAGATGATCTTCGGCGCGGCGCTGGGCGTGCTGGCGGGCGGCATCCTGCAGGTGATCACCCTGGGGATCGGGGTAGGGACGGTCGGCGGACGCTGGCGGCCGGTGCTGGACCTGAAGGACCCCGGACTGCGGCGGATCGTCAAGCTGATGGTCCCGGCGCTCTTCGGCCTGGCCGTCGTGCGGATCAACCTCCTGGTGGACAACGCCCTGGCCAGCCTCCTGGGCGAGGGGGTGATCAGCGCCCTGAACTACGCCGAGCGGCTGCTGCAATTCCCGCTGGGGGTCTTCGGGGTGGCGCTGGGGACGGCCATCCTGCCGACGCTCTCCACCGCCGCGGCGCGGGGGGAGCACGGCGAGCTGCAGGGGACGATGAACTACGCCCTGCGGCTGGCGCTCTTCGTCGCCATCCCCGCCACCCTGGGCATCATTCTGCTGCGCGAGCCGCTGGTGGCGCTGTTATATGAGCGTGGAGCCTTCGACGTCGCCGCGACCTACGAGACCTCCTGGGCGCTGCTCTTCTACGCCCTGGGGCTGGTGGGCTACATCGGGGTCAGCGTCGTGGTGCCGGTGTTCTACGCCCGGCAGGACACCCGCACCCCGGTCATCGCCGCGGCGATCGCCGTCGGGGTGAACATCGTCCTCGACCTGGCCCTGATGTGGTGGCTGCGGCAGGGAGGGCTGGCTCTGGCCAGCGCCATCGCCAGCTTCGTCAACCTCGGGTGGCTGCTGTGGCGCCTGCGGGCGAAGGTGGGTCGGCTCGGGCTGCGACGGATCCTCAACACCGGCTGGCGCCTGGCGGCCGCCGCGGGGGTGATGGCGGTGGTCCTCTGGTTCTGGGTGCGCCTCTCCGGCTTCGCTCCGGAAACGGCCCGCCTCCTGACCAAGCTGTGGGTCGGCCTGGGCGGGGTCGCCGTCGGGGCGATTGTATTCTTCCTCGCCGCCTGGCTTTTCCGCACGCCGGAGCTCAAGGACGTGCTGGGGATGGTGAAGAGCCGCCTGCACCGCGTCAAGCGGGGACCGGATGCCCGGTGACCGCCGCCCGCCGGGCCGCTCAAGCCGCCCCGTGCTATAATCCCCCCGGCAATCCTCGCGCGATCGAGGCTCATGGATCCCTCCTACCGCCTGCTGCCCCGGATAGGTGATCCCGCGGACCTCCGCCGGCTCAACGTCTTCGAGCTCGCGGAGCTGGCCGGCGAGCTGCGCCGCTACATCATCGAGACGGTAAGCGAGACCGGCGGCCACCTGGCCCCCAGCCTGGGCGCCGTCGAGCTCACCCTCGCCCTCCACTACACGCTCGACACGCCCGCCGACAAGCTCGTGTGGGACGTGGGCCACCAGGCTTACGCCCACAAGGTGCTCACCGGCCGGCGGGACCTCCTCCCCACCCTGCGCCAGTACGGCGGCATCTCCGGCTTCCCGAAACCCTCGGAATCGCCCTACGACGCGTACGCCGTGGGGCACGCCTCGACGGCCATCTCCGCCGCGCTGGGGATGGCATTGACCCGCGAGCGCAGAGGGGGGAAGCACCGCGTCTGCGCCGTGGTCGGCGACGGCTCCCTGACGGGCGGCATGGCCTTCGAGGCCCTCAACCACGCCGGCCGATGCAAGATGCCCTTCCTGGTCGTCCTCAACGACAACAAGATGAGCATCTCCAAGAGCGTGGGGGCCCTGTCGAACTACCTCAACCGGATGATCACCACCCGGAGCTACCTCTCGCTGCGCAAGCAGGTCCAGCAGATCGTCAAGAAGATACCCGGCATCGGGATGGGCATCTTCTCCCTGGCGCGCAAGATCGAGGAGGGGCTGAAGAACATGGTCACGCCGGGGATGCTCTTCGAGGAGATGGGCTTTCTCTACTTCGGCCCCATAGACGGCCACGACCTGCCCCAGCTCATAGGCGTCCTGAAGACGGTGCGCGACCTGGCCCAGCCGGTCTTCGTCCATGTAATCACGGTCAAGGGCAAGGGCTACGAGCCGGCGGAGAACGACGCCACCACGTTCCACGGTCTGGGGAGGTTCGACCTCGCCACCGGCGTCTGCCACGTGAGCGGGCCCACGCCGACTTACACGGAGATTTTCGGCTGCACGGTCACCGAGCTGGCGGCCAGGGACCCCAGGGTGGTGGGCATCACCGCCGCCATGCCCGACGGGACCGGCCTCGACATCCTGGCCGACGCCCTCCCCGACCAGTTCATAGACGTGGGCATCGCCGAGCAGCACGCGGTGAGCCTGGCCGGGGGGCTGGCCATCTCCGGGATGAAGCCCGTGCTGGCCATCTACTCCACCTTCCTCCAGCGGGCTTACGACCAGATGGTCACGGACGTCTGCCTGATGAACCTGCCGGTGCTTTTCGCCGTGGACCGGGGCGGCCTGGTGGGCGCCGACGGCCCGACCCACCACGGCTGCTTCGACCTGACCTACCTGCGCAGCGCGCCGAACATGACCGTCTGCGCCCCGGCCGACGAGGACGAGCTGCGCCACCTCCTCTACACCGGGTACAAGCACGACGGGCCCTTCGCCGTGCGATACCCCCGGGGGAAGGGCTCCGGGGTGGACCGCACGCAGCCGCTCCACGAGATTCCCATCGGGAAGGGCGAGCTCCGCCGGGAGGGAACCGAGGCCGTCGTCGTGGCCCTCGGCTCCACCGTGATCCCGGCGGTGGAAGCGGCGGAAAAACTGGCGAAGGGGGGTCGAAGCGTTGCGGTGATCAATGCCCGCTGGCTGAAACCCCTGGATGAAAACCTGATCCTGGAGTGGGCGAAAAAAACCGGCCGCGTCCTCACCGTGGAGGAGAACACCCTCGAGGGCGGCTTCGGCTCGGCCGTGGTGGAGCTTCTGGCGGACCGCGGTCTGTTGGACTCGGGGAAAATCAGGGTTCGGCGGTTGGGCATCCCCGACCGCTTCGTCACCCACGGCACCCAGGAGGAGCTGCGGGCCGAGCTGGGCCTGGACGCCCCGGGGATAGCGCGCGCCGTGGAATCCCTTCTGACTGAATAGCCCGCATCCCTCCAGCGCGAAACCCATTTGAAGCCCGACCCCGGTTGGGCTATAATTCATTAATTAGACTCATACCGAGGGGGCCGTTCGTGAGAAAGACCGGGATTCTTCTCATTGCCATGACCGCCGTCTGCTCGGCCGACGCCGGAGTGCTGGACTACGTCGAGCCTATCCTCGGCACCCCCGTCGTGGCAACGAGCGCCGACTACGTGGCCGGAGTTCTGGAGGAACGGGGCTGGACCTCGATCGAGGTCGGGGAGGAGAACGTGAGCGCACGATGGGTCGGGGACGGCCGCGACGAGAGCCTGGCCTTCGCCTTCACCCCCGCCCCTCCCGTGCCCGATGAAATTCACCAGGACCTGCTCACGGTGGATTACACCTACGTCCCCTGGCTCGAAATCGCGGGCTCCGTCGAGAGGACGAAGGCCGAGTTCGACCGGCTGGTCGAGGCCTTCTGTTACCTCGTCGGGCCGGGGGTCACGGAAAAGAACGAGAAGATGTGGAGCCATATCTGGCCCGACCGGGACTCGAGCCGGGTCGAGCTCATCCTATGGCCGATGTATACCACCAAGTTGACCGTCTGGGTCAACCTCGTCCCGCTCCGCGAGCCGTAACAAAGGGTGGAACAAGGTGTGGAACAAGGGGTTGAAACCCCTTGTCTCAAAGGCGTCCGGAGGAACCCTGCGCCGTCGAATCACCGTATCGCTGTCGGAGGGGGAGCGCCGACACCGGCGAAACAAGCGAACGGCTCGCCGTCGCGAGCTATGCTCGATGAGAGTGCCTTCGGCCGCGTCAACACCACAAGGAGTAGGGGCGAGCTAGGAGCGGCGCGCTTCGAACGTCGTTGTGGTGGACCACTTCCTCGAAGAAATCCCCTTCGGGGCCATCGCCGGCGCCGTGCTGGAGACCATGACGAACGCGGGGTACACCCGTCCGATGAGCTGATCATCGGCGTCCGGGGCGACGAGCGGCTCGAGTACCGCTTCAGCGGAGCCTCGCAGACCTTCGCCGAGTACACTCCAGAGGGGCTGACCTCCGTCAAACTGGTGGAAGAGCTTGAGGCTTGGAATCGTCGAATCGGCAACGTCTGGGACGACCCGGCCGCGGTGAGCACGGACGGGTCGAAGCTCTGGATCGTCCCCGGCATGTGCACGATCGCGCTGTTTCTCACTTGACCCAGATTAGGACGCGCGACTATCATCCCCACGCAACCCGCACCGAAGTACGAACAAACAGAAGGTGGAACCATGCGCATCGGTTGGATAATCCTACTTCCGCTTTTTCTGGCATGCGTCGCGGCGGCCGAAGACACCGACAAACTGCCCGATCCCTTCCTCGACGGCATCTTCATTGGAGACACCTCGCTCGATGTGGAAGCCGCACTCGTGGAGAACGGCTGGGAGACGAGCGAAGAGTGGTACAACGTCCCAACCGACCCGGTTTTCCGCGTCCGAGGCGAGTCGGGCAACCGGAAGCTGATCTACGATTACGACGTTTACGGCCGGCTCTTCTCCATGACCTTTCTCGAGCAGTGGCCCTCCATCGCGGGGTGCAAAAGGGCGTTCTCAATCTGGCGTGAGTGGTTGAAGACGTGCTTCGGCGAGCCGATCGAGGAAACCGAGCACGACTCGCACTGGTCCAATTCGGGTTACGAGATAAAGATTTACGACAAAACTTTCATCGCCGGCGAGAGCAGGGCACCCACCACCATGGTCTACATCTACCCAGTCAGGACGCCCTGAACCGGCGCCGACCGCCGGACAGGCGCGCCTCGCCCGAAGGGATACCTGCGCCCGAAGGTATATATGGACCCCCCGGGAAAACCGCAGGCTGCGGACCATTGGAAGGACCGATCGGTTCAAGGCTTAAAAAATGCACTTTAAAAAAAGGGGGGGACAGGTGAATAGGCTCCTGTTACTGATCGCGGTCTTTTCCGTTCTCGCATCGGCGAGCCGCGCCGGGGAGGAGACCCCCATCTACCCTCTGGGCCTCGACCTGACCATCGAAACCACCGCGGAAGGGGCGGCTTCTCTGCTTCGGGAGGATGGCTGGGTGGTGGAGACCGCCGAAGACAACCTGTCCCTCGACGCCTCGCGGGACGGGGCGACTCTCACTCTGGGCTGGCTCGACGAGACCTACTTGAGGGACGTGACCTACACCGAGCTCTGGGACGACGCCTGGAAATGCAAAGACCGCTACACCGAGTGGCTGGACTGGTTCATCCTCGTGAACGGCAGGCCCATGGTGGAGGATGAGACGTTCCGCTACTGGAACATCCCCGGGATGGAGGTGTGGTTCGAAATCACCGAAGCCGCCGACGGCGCGGCCACCCTGACCTTCAGCATCACCTTCGTTTAGGCGGTAACCCATGCGTTACCTATCGGTGCTTCTCGGCCTTCTGGCGACCGTCGCGGCCCTCGGCTACTCCGACCCCTTCCTGCCGACTCTGCCCTTTGGTGCCGGGCCTGACGCGGTTCGCGATGCGATGGTGGAGCTCGGTTGGGTAATCGAGTATTACAAAGTTGACCCCGATGGACGGACCACGATACGCGCCGGGAACCCGGCGGGGTGGTTGTTGTATTACGAGTACACGCCCGACGGCGACCCCTTCAGTATTCTCACCGCCGAGGTGTGGACCGAGGAAGGTCGGCGCGACGAGAGCCACGACGCCTGGAAAGAGCGCCTGAGCGCCCAGTTCGGCGACCCCGGGACCGTCGAGAGCGCCTACGGCAACCTGTTGCAATGGTCGGACGATTCCTGCACCATCGAATTGGACACCCACGCTCCCGAGTTTTACATCGAGGGTTATTACACCCTGGTCGTCCTGGTGCTCTTCCAATAAAGAGACGAGGGGTATAACCGAGCCGTAGGGGCGGGGCTTAAGTCCCCTGCCCGCGGGCGACCGCAGAGGACTCGTCCTACGGGTCGCCCCTACGAGAGACCGCGAATAGCGCAGCGAGTAATGCCCCCGGCGAACCGAGTTATGCCCCCGGCAAAACCCTTCGTTTTTCCGACGAATCCCATGAGATAGAAAAGAACGGCCCACTCTCTTCAAGAGCGGATTGCATGGCGACCCGGCTTTTATTGGCGATACCGGCGGTGCTGGCGGGCGCACTCGCCTCGTCGGCCGAAGCGGACGAGGTCTCCGGCGACCCCTTCCTGCCGGGGCTGGAACAAAGGGCTCCCATCGAGATGGTCCGCGACGCCATGGAGGCCGCCGGCTGGATGATTGACATCTGCGTTGTCCACCCGGACGACTCCCGCTCATTATTCGCCGTGAACGAGGAGGGATGGCACCTGCGCTACGAGTACGGGCCCGACGACAGCCCGTTAAGCGCGATGCTGGTGGAGGAGTGGGGGGACGCGCCCGACCGGGCCGCGAGCTACGAGGCCTGGAAGAAAAAACTGACCGCTCTTTACGGGGAACCGAAACCGGAACCCAGCGCCTACGCCGACTACTACAACGAGAAGCTCCTGTGGACCTGTGGCTTCACCACCCTCGAGCTCTACCTCGACGACCTCGACTTTTCCGAGGAGGGGGGTGTCCTCAACCTGGCCGTGCTGGTCTGCTTCGACTGACCCTTCCCCCCGAATCCACGGAAAGGACTCCCATGAGGTATCTGGGCGCAATAGCCGTTGTGGTGGCTTTACTCTCCGCGGTCCCCGCCTTGGCATTCGAGGACCCCTTCCTGCCGGGGCTGGAGCTGGGCGCCGCGCGCGAGACCGTCAAGGAGGCCCTCCAGGACCAGGGCTACGAGCTCTCCTGGGACGAGTGGTGCCTGTGGGGCACCCGGGACGACCTCTACGACATCGCCTACTGCTTCGGCGAGCACGGGGAGCTGAAATCCGTCGAGTACCACCAGCGCTGCCCCGGCGACACATGGGGCGACGTCTACTTCGAATGGCGGGACCGCTTCACGGACCTCTACGGGCCGGCGGCGAGCGTGACCGACGACGAGGCCGACTACTGGTCCGCCGGGGTGTACGAAATCGAGATGAGCCTGAAGTACCTCGACGAGGCCGACGGACTGGACCCCGTAATCGAGATTCTCTTAACCGATTGAACGCCCTGACCCTCATCCTCTCCTTAGTGACCGCCGAAGCCCCGCTCCCCTTCGCCTTCGGCCCGCCCTGGGACGCGACATTCACCGAAATGGGCGAGGCGCTCACCGCCGAAGGGTGGGAGGTCCGGGGCGACGGCGAGACCCTCTTCGCCTTCTCGGGCCCGCTGGAGCTCACCCTGCGCTGGGACGAGGACGGGTTTATGGCGGGGGTGACGCTGGTCGAGCGCCGGGGGGAGGCAGAAGAGGCGCAGGAAACCTTTGTTGATCGTCTGGAGGCGCTCACGGCGGTGTACGGCGAACCGTCGGATGCGGAAGACTATTATGCGCGCTGGGAGGCCGCGGGGTACGACGTGGTGCTCGAGGTGGACGACTTTTTCAGCGCCGGCGAAAGGGTGCCGGCCGTGCTCATCAGATACCTGCGCAACCCATGACGGGAAGGTCGGTCGGGAGTCGGTCGCGGCAAGATAGCCCCTGCCATCTGCCGGGAACGTGATGGTTAAAGCCGTAGCATTTTCCCTGGTCCTGCTTCTGGCTTTCGAGGTCGGGGCCGACCCCATGCCCGTATACGAGCCGGAGTTCAACCCGTCAATCATATTCTTCGGCCTGTACCTCGGCGCTCTGACGGCGGCTCTGTTGACCCTGGGGGCGGAGGACGAGAACGTCGCGGTCGTAGGGGCGGTGGAGGACCCCTTCCTGCCGGGGCTTCCCCTCGGGGCCGATTCGGGAAAAATCCTCGCGGCGCTGGAAGACGCGGGCTGGGCGGTCGAGACCTACTCCGCCAAAACGCCCACCGGCGACCGCTTCGTCCTCGAGGGCCGGCGGGGGGACCGGCTCATCCGCTACTCCTACGATTCTTCGGAAGAACTGGCGGAGGTCGTCTACGCCGAGCCGCACCCGCCCGATGAGACGCGCACCGACGCCTACGGGACGTGGCTCGACGTATTGAAAGAGACCTTCGGCGAGCCGGAGGTCGTGGACTCCTTCCACCACTGGGAGACCGGCGGGTACGCGGTGGACATCGGGGCGGAGGACTTCGATTTCGGCGACGGCTCCCCGGCCCCCGTCGTCCGGATAACCATCGTCCGGCTCCCTTAGACCGCGGACGGACCCCGTTCCTTCTAGTTGAGACAAGGGGTTTAACCGAGCGAAGCGAGCTATGCCTCTGGTAAAACCCCTTGCCCTTCCTTTACCAGGCTCAGAAGCGACGGAATCGGCTCGAAGCCGAGCTTTTTGTTTATGGCGAGCATGGGGGCGTTCTCCCGGGCGTTGCCGGTCACCAGCGCCGGCACGCCCCGCTTCTTGTAGAGATCCAGGGCGGCGTACTTGAGCGCCGTGGCGATGCCCCACCCGCGGTACTCCGGGACCGTGCCCGTGATGAGCGGCATGGCGGGCGCGTCTTTACCCCCCGGCTGCACCAGCCCCGTCACGCCCACGAACTCCTCCCCGTCCAGGGCGACGACGTAGGTGGTCCGGTCCATGGAAGGGCTCTCGAAGGCCTTTTTCCACTCCTCGAAGTCCCGCTTTCGGTAGGGGACGGCGTGGGGCACGTCGGCCTCCGAGTCCTCGAAGATGCGCCACAGCCGCCGTTCCCTATCATTGTCGTTGATTTCGGCGTAGAGCCGGATTACAATACCCTGTAGCTTGACACGCCGCAGGCGCTCGGAAAAATCCGCCGGTTTTTCGTACCGGGAGAGGTCCAGGCGGAGGAAGAGGTCCTCGTGGGCGACCGCGAATCCGCGGCGGTTGAGCATCGCCAGCGCCGCCTCCCGGTCCGCCCAGGTCTGCGCCAGGAGCTTTTTCCAGGCCAGGTACGCAAGCTGGCGTTCGAGTGAGTCCCCCAGCGCGCGGCCGTGGCCCCGGCCACGGTAATCCGGGTGGACGACGAGGCCGACCTGGAACGTCCCCGGTTCGGCGAAGTAGCCGCCGACGATGGAGGCGGAGGCCATCACCCTTCCGTCCTCCTCTCCGACGAAGCGCGCCAGGAGCCGTTCCGGGGGTATGTTATCCTCTCCGTGTCGGGCGTTGGAAAGCGACGCGGGGAGGGGGCTCTCCAGATTGAATAGCTCCACCCGCGCGGGCAGGTCGTCCTCTCGGTAGCGGCGGATGTTCATCTTCTCTCTCGAAGGTAAAGGGTACGCCCCATTATACATTTAATCGGCCGGCGAGGAGGTCGCCTCGGGTCACTGGGCGAAACTTAAGATGCCCGACGTAGGGGCGGGTCTCCAGACCCGCCCGCGGGCGGCCGCAGAGGGCCGACCCCACAGATTAACTTCAATGTATAGGAAAAGACGATGGTATTCGATATTAAAACGTGGGGTGATGCTATTCAGGCACTAATTGAAGCTATTAGAAATACTGGCTCCGCTAATGCTGGGGTATTAGAGAATGCAATTATCGAAGTTTCCAAGGCAGTTGAATCACCACCTCACGTACTTATTTGGTTACCAGGTTTTTTAACTTTTATCGGTGCTCTCATTTTTGCGCTTATTGCAATACTTTCACTTAAACGAGCCATGGAGGCAAATAAAATTGCTCATGAGGCAAATGAAATATCAAGAAAGGCAATAAACTATGAGGAATATAGAAGATTAAAAGAATTGGTAATAGAAAGAATAGAAGATGTTATGTCAAATGTTGTTATGCATAGCAAGAAGTTTTTTAAAGATAACTACTTTGGTTATGACCAGTTTATTGAGGTTATTACTTATTGGTATACTAAAACCTTATTGACATCACATTTTCCATTTACATATATCTATTACAATAAATTTTCTGATGTATTGATAGAATTAGCAAAGGGAAATCAAGTAACCGATATACCATTGTCCAGCACAATACCGGCAGGAGTAAACAAATTTTTATACCTCGTTAAACAATTTTATGATAGAATTAAAATAGATTTCGAATTTATTGCTTATACGACAGTCGAAGAATTTCGTAAACGGATAGACATTGATAGAAATCAATATGGCGAATATATTTTGAAATTACAAAATGGCTCACAAATAACCTGGGAATACTTGGATAACACTCTAAATAGTATAAGCATTTTAGATGAGCACTAATAATTCAATCTATCAACATTAAATTCCTTAACTAGTTAGAATTTATACTTTCTATTATTCTACAATACCTATTGAATACATATCAAAACTTAGGAGTATTTGATTGCGCATCTTAGTCACCGGCGGGGCGGGGTTCATCGGCTCCAACTTCGTCCACCTCCTGCGGCGCGAAAAACCCCGCTGGGACCTCTGCGTCCTGGACAAGCTGACCTACGCGGGCAGCCTGGCCAACCTCGACGCCGTCTGGGGCGACATCACCTTCCTCAAGGGCGACGTGGCGGTGCGCGCCGACGTCCTCGGCGCGATGGAGGGCTGCGACGCGGTGGTCAACTTCGCCGCCGAAACCCACGTGGACCGCTCCATCGTGGACGCCGACGCGTTCATAAAAACCGACGTGTTCGGCGCCTTCGTGCTCCTGGAGGCGGCCCGGGAGCTCGGCGTCAAGCGCTTCGTCCAGGTCTCCACCGACGAAATCTACGGCGAGGTGCTCGAGGGCTTCAGCAAGGAAACCGACCCGCTGATGCCGCGCAACCCCTACGCGGCGAGTAAGGCGGCCGCCGACCGCCTGGCCTACTCCTACTGGGCCACCCACGGCGTGCCGGTGGTCGTCAGCCGGTCGAGTAACAATTACGGCCCGCGCCAGTACCCGGAAAAGCTCGTGCCCTTATTTATTACAAACGCCCTCGAGGGCAAGCCCTGCCCGGTGTACGGCACCGGCGAGGCGGTGCGCGACTGGGTTCACGTCCGCGACCACTGCCGGGCGATTCTCCTTTTAATCGAAAAGGGCGAGAACGGCGAGGCGTACAACATCGGCGGGGGGAACCTGTTGAGCACGATGGAGATGGGCGGGGCCATCCTGGACGCCGTGGGCGCCGACAATAAACTCCTCAAGCACGTCCCCGACCGCCCCGGCCACGACTACCGCTACGCCCTGGACTCGGGCAAGATCAAGGCTCTGGGCTGGCAGCCGGAGCACGAGTTCGCCGAAGGCCTTCGTGAAACGGTGGCCTGGTACAAGAAGAACCGGGACTGGTGGGAGAAGATAAAGTCCGGCGAGTTCAAGCGCTGGTGGAAGCGGTTCTACCGGGATCAGGGCCGCGCGTGAGCCGGCCTGGAGAAACCTCCGCCGAAGGTCTATATTCTTCCAACACCCTCACCTAAAAACCCTGGAGGAAAAGTCATGCGCAAACTGACGGCACCGCTTCTGGCGGTCTTTCTCCTGTTCCTGGGCTGCGCCACCACCGGACCCGACGGGGGCGGCGGCAGCTTCGACCCCGACCACCTCTCCGGGTACGTCTACGCCGCGGACGGCGAGACCCCGGTGGCCGGGGCGCTGGTCGAGCTGACGTACTACGGCGCGCTCGCCGCGGATTACACTACCAGCACCGACACCGAGGGCAAGTTCGTCTTCGACCAGGAACTGCCCGACGGCGGCGCCCTCCTGGAGGCCAGCCGGGGCGGCTTCCACGCCGGGGTTGACGTGGACATCCCCGACGACTTCGACAACGATATCAAGCTGGATCTCGAGATTGATTCAAGCGAAATTGGCGTCGTGCCCGGGTACTACGACTCCATCGAGGCGATTCTCGAGGACCTGGGCTACGGCTACACCACGCTCACCGATGCCGACCTCGCCGACTGGAGCAACCTGGACCCCCTCCAGATGCTTTTCCTGAACTGCGGCTCCGACACCGGTTGGGCCTCCGACGCCGACGTCATCGCCAACCTGGAACGCTTCGTGGACGAGGGCGGCTACCTCTACGCCTCGGACTGGGAGTGGGAGTACATCGAGGCGGTCTGGCCCGACGCCATCGAGTTCCTGGACGAGGACGGGGCTGGACCCTGGTGGGGTGATGAGGGCTCCGTCACCGGCGAGGTCATGCGTCAGGAGCTCCGCGACTACCTGGGCAGCGACACCGTGGACATCTATTACGACTTGTCCGGCTGGGTCATCATCGAGGAGGCGGGCTCGGGGACCGAGGTGCTCATCCAGGGCGACTTCGACTACTTCGACGGCTCGATGGTTGACTCGCCGCTGATGGTTGATTTCAGCTACGGCTCGGGCAAGGTGGGCTACACCACCTTCCACAACGAGGCCCAGCTCGACGACAATGTGCGCACCGTGCTGGTGTACTTCATCTTCAACCAGCCCGAGGGCGCGCGGTTGTAATCCATCCGCGGACGAAAAACGAGCGGACCCCCGAGGGTCCGCTTTTTCATATTGAAAACCGGCGCGTTATTCGGTCTCAGGCTCTTCGGGTATTGCCTCGGGGACCAGCGGCTCGTCGGTGGGGGTGAGGAACGTCTCGCCCTCGAGCCGAATGCAGGCCCAGCCGGTCAGGCCATCCACCGTCCGGACCCGGGCCCAGTCCCCGGAAACCTCCAGTACCTCCACCACCTCGCCCGCGGACAGGAGGCCGATTTTCACCCCGGTGGCGGTGGAGGGGGCGTCGCGCAGCCGCAGGGCGTCGGCGACGACCTTCATCCGCTCGGGCGGGGTCTCCTCGATGGGGGCGACCTCCTCGGTGTGCGCGACCGTGCCCGGGGTGACGGTGGTCGGATCCACCCCCAGGGCGAAGAAGGCGTCCTCGATGGTCCGGCGCAAGAGGTTCACGTTGCGCTCGCTGAAGCTCAAATCCTTCTTCGAGGCGTAGTAGGGCTCGAAGGTCTCCTTGAAGGCGGCCAGGAGTACCGGGGCGGAGGCGGGATCGCCCATGAGCCCGAGCCCCTCGGCCGCGGCCACGTTGACCAGGAGATTGATGTCGCCCAGGGCCGCCTCGACGAGCTCCCGGTCGCCGGTCTCCCCCCGCCGGGCCAGAAACCAGACCGTGAGCCGGCGCGCCTCGGGCTCGGGGTGGGCCAGAAGCCCCGTCACCGTCTCCCCGCCGAGCCGGTCGAAGAGCCCGGTAAGAGCGCCCATCGCCTCGTCGTCCAGCCCGATGTCGTGGCCGGCCAGGAAGGTGAAAAGGAGGGGGAGCCCCTCCTCGTCGGTCAGGCGGCAGTAGGCCAGGAAAGCTTCCCCGCGGACGGTCTTGCTGGGGTCCGAGGCCATGGCCCGGCCCACGGCGGCGAGCGCCTCCCCACTCCCCAGGACGCCCAGGGCCCGGGCGGCGGCGGCCCGCGTCTCCCAATCCTCCCCCCGCTCCAGGAGCTCCATCAGGGGGTAGACCAGGCTCGGATCGCCGGCGTCCACGGCGGCCTCGGCGGCGGCGGTCAGCCTGGCCGGAACGGCGGCTGAGTCTTCGAACACCTCGGCGAGGACCGGCGCGGCGCGGCGGTCACCGATCCGCCCCAGGGCCCGCAGGGCGGCCGACGAGGTCTCGACCGTGCCGGGCCTCGTCTCCCGCGCGTAGGTGGACAGGAGCGGCACCGCGCCCGAATAACCCAGCCCTCCGAGCGCCTCGATGACGACCAGGCATTTCGCCAGCGGCGGCTCCTCCCCGAGATATTCCAGAAGCTCCTCGCCGGTTCCGGCGTCGCCCTTCGCGGCGTAGAGGTCGCCCAGGGCGGACAGGGCGTCGGCGTACTCGACACGCTTCAGCATGGCGACCGGCGATTCGAGCCGGGATGCGTCGTCCACGGCCCCGACGAGGGCCGTAGTCGCCGCGTCGTACACTGAGCCTTCGAAGGTCCCGGAATAGACCTCCTGCAGCACCTGGAGCGCGTCGTCGGCCCGGCGCCGTTCCCCGGCGGCCTCGGCCGCGACGGCCATCCGCCCCAACAGACCACAGGCGCCGAACATTTGTTCGGCGGGCGGCGGGGGGTCGCGCCGGATAAAGTCCCCCAACATCCCGATGCCGGCGGGGTCGGGGTGGAAAGTCAAGGCCGCCAGCACCTCGGCCTCGTCGCCGGGCGGGTCGTTATCCAGAAGCCATTCCGCCAGCTCGACGGTCTCGTCGTCCGCCAGGCGGGCGAGGGACTCCAGGACGTCCAGACGGTCCTCGTTGGTCGCCTCACCGCGCCAGAAGGCGTTGCGCAGAAGCCGCCGGCTCTCGTCGGCGTCCGTGTAGCCGAGCCCTCCGATGGCGGCGCGGAACAGCGCGGGGTCATCCAGGGCCTCCGAGAGAACCGGCAGGGACTCGGGGACGCCGATGAAGCCCAGCACGCTCAACAGGGCGCCCTTCACCCCGGGGTCGGTCTCGTTCCGGTACACCTCGTACACCCGGCCGTAGCAGTCGTAACGCCCCCGGATGGTCTCCGTGCCGAGGAGCGCCTCCGCGGCGGCCGTCCGCACCTGCGGGTAGGGGTCGTCCTCGAGCAGCTCGAGGGCGCGATCGGCCAGGGTGGACTGGGCCCCCCCGGTGCTCTTCCAGGAGGAGAGGGCCAGTTCGCGCAACCTGTAATCGTCCGAGCGCCAGGTATCGAGGAGGTAGCCGATGGCGGCGGCCGGCTCTTCGCCCGCATAGCGGCCCAGCGTCTCGATGATCCGGCGTCGGACCTCGTAATCCTTCTCGTCGGCGGCGTTGTTTTTGAAAAAAGCCACGCAGCGGTCATCGCCGACCAGACCCAGGAGCGTGACGGCCAGACGCCGCAGGGCGACGTCGGATTCGTCCGCCTCAGCCACCACGGCGGCGTACAACCCGCCGGGAACGGGCGTTCCGGGGGTTCTACCCTCCAGCTTAAGCTGGATCTGCGCCAGGAGCTCGAGACGCTCCGGGACGCTCTGGGCCCAACCGAGCTCCTGGGCCAGGTAGGCCAGCTCCTCGCCGGAGGACGATTCGACGGTCTCGGCCAGGATCGTGGTGGTCAAAATGAGGAGGAGGATGACACCGCGGCGCATGGTTTACCCCTTCGGCTCGTTTGGAACGTTCTCCGTCCCGCCCGTCCGGGAACCGGGTTCGGGGGCGAAGGAGGCGGTCCAGCCCGGGCGGATAGGCGGAGGATCAGCCCCGACTTGACCGAGCCAGTCGGCCCGGACCATGGGCGTCCGGCGCCCCATCTCGTAGTACCCGTAAGCGGCGCCGACCACGAGCAGACGACCGCCCTCGGGACTTGGCACGATCCGCAGCAGCTCCTCGGCCTCGCCCAGGCCCAGCGCCAGATACCCCTCGTCGGCCTCGCAGTTGGCGACCCGGGCGCAGGTGGTTCCCGCCGAATAGCCCAACGAGCCCTGCCGGAATGCGTCCCGGGTGAGCTCGCGCATCTGTTGGCCGAACCGAAGGAGGTAGTACTGGTCTTCCGGGGTGAGGGGGACGCCGGAGACCTGCTGACGGGCGATGGTCCCCAGACGGGTCAAGAGGTCGTAGAACCTTTTGTATACGTCCTCCACCCGGATCCCGCTGAGGACGACGGCCTCCCCGGCGGCGGGGGCCTCTTCCAGGAGCTCCTCGGCGGTTGGATTCTCCCGTTCGCGGGCCAGCTCGGCCGCCTGAACCGCGGCCAGGGCCTCGCTCCCGGCCAGAGGGGCGAATTCGGGGAAGAGCCCCGTCTCGCGCAGAAGGTCGTGCTGGTTCTTGACCAGCCCCGCCAGACGCTCGAAGAGCTCCGGGCAGGGCTCGACGTACACGTACGGCAGGAGAAGCGCCGGCGTCTCGCCGGTCGTCCCGGTCGAGAAGGGCGCCGCGGGCTCGCTCTCGAACTCAACAGGCTCGGTGGTCAGCGCCAGAAGGCCGCCGCAGAACGCGTAGGTTGCGCGCAGGGCGGCGATGCCCGCCGCCGGATTGGATTCCTCCTCTCCATCCGGCGACTCCGCCGTGGCGAGGAACGGTCGCAGGGCGCGCATCCAACCGTAAAAGAGCCCGTCGTCGTGCCGCCGCAGATCGGCCTTGACCGCGTTCAGCGCCTCCTCGAAACCCGCGTAACCGCCCTCCCCCTGCGCGTCGAAGAGCTGCTCCCAGGCCGCCTCGCTCCCGTCGGCGGCGGCGATGTCGAACAGGCCCGCGCTAGCGCGCCGCGTCTCGACCGTCCCGACGGCGGGGCTGCGAAGAGCGGCCAGGTAGGCCTCCAGCGGCCACGCCCGCTCGGCGAAGAGTGTGAAAGTCGGCTCTTTCTCGGTCTCCTCGGGCTTGTCCCCGGCGATCTTGGCCTGAAGCCCGGCCACGGCCTCCGTGAAGCGGGCCAGCCCCTCTGGATCGGCCAGCTCGGCCAGGGTGACATCGGCGCCGTAGGACTCGCGCATCAGGTCGTCCAGGGTGTCAACATCGAAATCGTCGGCCTCGCCGAACTGGAAGGCGAAGGCGTCGTCGAGGCGGCCCCAGCTGGAGCGCAGCTCTCCGGAGCCGAGGAGGTAGGTGAGGATCAGCGCCTCGAGGGCCTGATCCCGGTCGGTCAGACGGAACTTGACACGGCTGGCCCAGTTATAGCCGCGGTAGAACCCGGCGGCCGCCTCACTGGTCCGCTGCACCCAATCCGGCGCCTGGAAGAGCTCGGAGGGGTAGCTGTCATTTCCCCGGCTGACGACGGGGGCCGGTCCCGCCCCGCCGCGGATGGCCGTGGCGGCCTGGAAGGCGTCGGGGTCCGTGATCTCGGCGCGCACGACGTTGGACGGGACCAGGAGCTCACCCCCCACCTCGACGTAGGAGGCGAGGAACCGGAGGTGACTCATCAGGACGTCGTAGGCCTCCACGCCGCCGATCTGGGCCACCAGGAGCGACTCGGGATTGGCCAGGGCGTAGGAGCGGGCCTCCTCGAGCTGGTGTATCTCCTGCTTCAGCCGGGCGTCGAGGGCGAAGTAGAAGTTGACGAGCTCCAGGCGCGCCGTGTCCTCCTCCAGGGCCAGGAGGAGGAAATCGAGGTAGTAGTCGGTCAGCTCCAGCACGGCGTCGGCGGTGATGTAGGTCGGCCGGGTGTAGGAAGTGGCGAAGACGACATCCCCCGGAGACTCATCCAGGTAGGGCTGATCGAAGAGGGGCCAGCGGCGGTCGCCGTAAATCATCGAACTCCGCTCCAGGGCGTCGAGCTGCTCGGGCCGCAGGTCGTACTGCCAGAGGTTCCGCACGTCGGAGAGCGGCAGGGGCAGCGGCTGGTAGAAAATCTTGCCGAAGCCGTCCACCAGATCGGTGTAGTAGAAGCCGGAGCCGTCGGGCGCCCAGGCCAGCTCGCCGGGCTCGGAAAGGGGGTTGAGCTTGAGGAGCCGTCCGCGGGAGGGCTCGTAGTAGTAGATGCGGTGGTTGCCGTTCAGGCTGCCGATGAACAGCAGGCCCGTCATGTTGGGGGAAAGGAGCGGCTGGCGGCCGTGAACCCCCTCGACGGGGAAAATCCCTTCCAGCCCGGTGGCCACCACGGTAATCCCCTCGTCGGTCTCCACCTCCCCAAGCACGCCGAGGCCGTGGGGCGTCCAGCGCAGGTGGGACGTCCCCTCGACGGGAAGCTCCACCGGCTGCCTGTCCGAGCCGTCCTCCCGCACGGTGAAAGTTCCCTCCGCGGAGCCGTAGAGGACGCGGTAGTGGAGGGTGTCGCTCTGAAACTGTATCGGGCTCCACCGGGGCTCCGTCTCGTCTCCCTCGTGGTGGGTCAGCCGCAGCTCACCCCCGCTACGGGCGTCCATCACCCAGACGTCGTAGTCGCCCTCGGCCCGCGAAACGTAGACCAGGGAGGAGCCGTCGGGCGAGTAGTGGGGGTCCTTCTCGTCCGAGGTGGAGTGGGTGAGCTGGTGCAGCTCGCCCCCGGCGGCGGGCACGACGTAAAGGTCAAGGTTGCCGCTCCGGTCGGAGGCGAAGGCCACCAGGGTGCCGTCCGGCGAGACGGCCGGCGAACCGTCGTTGCTCTCCCCCGTGGTTATCTGCACCGGGTCGGGGAGCTTCGCCTCGACGATCTCCACCCCCTCGGGCACCAGCCGCCCCGCCTCGGGCGGGACGGACAGGAGGATGACCAGACCTACGGTTATCCCGCCGACCAGGAGCACCGCGATGGTCGGGTAGAGCCACTTCTTGGCCGGGGAGAGACCGCCGAACCACTCTTTGAACCGCTGGATGGGGTGGGGCATGACGACTTCCGCGAAAAAGAGGTTGGGGGATGTCTCGGCCGCGCGCCGGTGTGTGCTCGGGCGGGCTAATCCTACCGGCGGGGCTCCGCGTTGTCAACCGGAAGAGAAGCAATATGCTTGCACTTGCAACATAGTTGCGTTATGATCCCGGGGTCGGGCCGCCCGTCCGCCGATGAGAACCGTGAGTGTAATTTACGAATCCGACGGCGGATGTATTTCAGTGAGGATTGAAGATGAGGACCGAAACCGCCAGGATTTTTCTGAAAACCAGGGGCCTGCGCTGCACCGATCCGCGCCTGCGGACCCTGGAAGTCATCCTCGCCGGCGACCGGCCGTTGAGCCACGCGGAGATCGAGGAGCGGCTGGAGCCCAGGCTCGACCGCGTCACCCTCTACCGGGTGCTGGGCGATCTCGTCGGGTCCGGCATTTTGTGGAGGATATCCACGGGCGGGGCGGCGCGTTACGGCGCCTCGGACCACCCCCACGCCCACTTCACCTGCGACGCCTGCGGGATCACCACCTGCCTCGAGACGGTCCCCGTCCCCCGTCCCGCCCTGCCGGTCCTGTACGTGGTGGAGGGGGTGGAGCTGAACCTGAGCGGCCTCTGCCCCGGATGCTCTAAAGCGCGCCGTCCCGACGAACCGGAGGCCGAGGAGGAATGAAGGTCTGCGCCTGTTTCACCGCCATCCTTTCGACCATCCTGCTCTCCTGCGGCGGGGGGGAGGTGGTCGAGGAAGATGGCGGGCTCACCGTAGTGGCTAGTATACTACCGATATATCTTCTTACGGTGAATGTAGTGGGTAATACGGGGGGCGTCACGGTGGACGTCCTGGTCAACCCCGAGGCCGGCGATATTCACAACTACCAGCTCGTCCCGGGCGACCTGTTAAAGCTCAACCGCGCCGACCTGGTCATCCTCAACGGCTTGGGCCTCGAGGGGTTCCTGGGGGACGCCCTGGCCGACCTGCCCGAGGGGACAAAAATCGTGACGGCCGGGGAGGGCATCGAGCCCCTGCCCCTTTCCTTCCACGATCATTCGGGAGAACCGCACGGTGACGGGCGCGACGCGTGGGACCCCCACCTCTGGGTCTCCCCCCGCAACGCCGCGCGGATGACTGAAAACATCCGTGACGCGCTGGTCGAGCTGGACCCGGCCCACGCCGACGCCTACCGCGCCAACGCTGCGGGGTTCATCGGCCGGCTCGAGGCGCTCTATACGAAAATGCGGGACACCGCAAAAGGGTGGCCGAACCGCGCCATCGTCACCAACCACGACGCCTTCGGTTACCTGGCCCGGGACCTGGGCCTGGAAATCGCCGGCGTGGTGATGCTCACCCCGGGCGCCTCCCCCTCGGCCGGGGATATGCTCCGGTTGGTGGGAATTATTCGCGAAGGCGGGGCCGCCGCCGTATTCGTCGAGCCCGGATACCCCGAGGGATCGGCCCGCAACGTCGCCCGGGACGCGGGGGTTCCGGTTTACGTCCTGGACCCCTGCACCACCGGCGGCACAGATCCCGCCCGCTTCCTCGAGGTGATGGAGCGGAACCTGGAGAACCTCGACGCCGCCCTGGGAGGGTGATGAGCGAACCCGCGACAGTGGAGAAATCGGCGATCAGCCTCGTTGGCGTCACGGTCCGCCTGGGCGACCGGGTCGTCCTGGAAGACGTCACCGCCGACATCCCGCCTAAAATCATCACCGCGGTCATCGGGCCCAACGGGGCGGGCAAGACCACGCTTTTAAAGGTCATCCTGGGGCTCGTGCCCTACGAGGGGCGGGTCATTTTTCCAGGTTACCCGAACCGCCCGAGCTTCGGGTACGTCCCCCAGGCGCTGGGGGTGGACGAGGGCTCGCCGCTGACTGTCACGGACTTCCTGCTCCTCAAGCTCCAGCGCCGGCCGCTGTGGCTCGGGCGGAGTCGTCCGGCGGGCGAGGAGGCGCGGCGCCAGCTCGGGGTCATGCGGGCGGAGAATCTGGCCGATCGGCCCCTGGGCATCCTCTCCGGCGGGGAGCGCCAGCGGGTGCTCCTGGCGGCGGCCCTGGCGGGGAGGAACGGCGGCCCGGACGTGCTGTTGCTGGACGAACCGGCCTCCGGGATAGACGCCGTCGGGGGCGAGCTATTCGCCGCGCTCCTGGCCGAGCTCACCGAGGAGCGCGGCCTGACCACCGTCCTGGTCAGCCACGACCTCTCCGTCGTCTCCGCCCATGCCCGGCGGGTCGTCTGCCTCAACCGGCGACTGATGGGGGTGGGGTGCACCCGGGAGACCATCACGGCCGAGACCATCGCCGCCATGTACGGCCGGGACTCGAGCCTCTTCCTCCACGACCACCACCCCAGGGAGGGGTAGCCGGAAAACGGCCTTCCCCCGTAGCGTTGAGCCAAGAACCCTTTCCGGAATACGACTGAACCGCCCGCGATGAAAGGAGACAAGGGGTTTAACGAGCAAAGCGAGTTATGCCCCCGGCAAAACCCCTTGCCGCCCGCGATGTTCGAACCGCTCTACCAGTTGCTGAACCACCTGCTCCCGCAGGCCCTCGCCGGGGCGTCGTTTTTGAACCGCGCCCTGGTGGGCGGCCTCTTCCTCGCCGCCGCCTGCGGCATCGTCGGTGTCGGCGTGCTGGGGCACCGGATGAGCTTCTTCACCAACGCCGTCAGCCACTCCAGCTTCGCCGGGGTGGCGGTCGGCCTGCTGGCCGGCATCTCGCCCTACGTCGGCCTCGTCGGGTTCGCCGTCCTGGTCGGCCTGGGGATAACGGCGCTCCGGCGGCGGGGGCGCCTCTCCGGCGACGCGACCGTGGGGGTGGTCTTCTCCGCGGTGATGGCCCTGGGGATAGCCCTGCTGAGCGCGTTCCGGGGGCTCGGGCGGGAGATGCTGACCTACATCTACGGCGACATCCTGGCGCTCACCGAGGCCGAGGTGTACCTGGCCTTCGGTGCGCTGGTCGTGGCTGTCGCCTTCTCGGCCCTCTTCTACAACCGCCTGGCGCTGACGGCGGTGAGCCCCGAGGTGGCGAGGGCGTCGGGGGTCCGCGTGGCGGCCCTGGAGTACGCCCACGCGGCGCTGGTGGCGGGGATAGTGGCGGTGGCCATCCGGGCGGTGGGGCTGCTCTTCGTTACGGCGCTGTTGATACTGCCCGCGGCCGCCGCCCGCAACGTCGCCCGGAACCAGGGCTCCCTCTTCTGGTGGTCGGCCGGCCTCGGGGCCCTCGCCGCCGTGGGGGGGACCATCATCAGCGTGTACCTCAACACCTCCACCGGGGCGACGGTCATCCTGCTCGGGGCAGTTTTCTTCGGGGCTTCCGTCCCGGTCAGGCTGGCGAGGAGGGCCAAGAGCCCGTAAAGGCTCATCCGATTAAGACGGAGAGAAGGGATCTTTACTCGCACCCCCGCCTGACGGGTGCCCATACTTAAGGGCAAGGGGCGAGCGCTCTCGGAGGAACCGCCAAGGGGCTTTACCCCTTGTCTTTCAAGCCCCCTTCGCTTAAAAAAACCGGGCGCTCCAGGACGAGCGGCGACAAAACGTCGGGCCGCAGCCGGGCGAGTTCTGAACAGGTGTGGAATCCCAAGGTGATGAAAAAAAGGGGCCGATTGGCCCCCCAAGTTCAACGCTCGACTCGCCGTCTCACTCCGCCTTCACCCGCCGCACCTTGACCGCCCGGTTGCCCTGCGGGTCCTCCAACACCTCGAACTCCACCTCGTCACCCTCGGCGAGCTCCGGTGTGTTCTCCAGAATGTCGGAGAAGTGCATGAAGAGGTCGGGCGCGCCGGGCCGCTGGATGAAGCCGTACCCCTTGGCGCTGTTGAACCACTTGACCGTACCGCAGAGAAGCTCCTCGGACATCGTAAACCCTTCCCGGCGTCCCCGATGGGCCGACCTTTAAATTCCTCGAACAGCGGCAGAGGGAACCTTACCAACTACCCCCCCGGGCGTCAAGCCTAAAACGCACACCTTCCCCGCCGGCGGTCCTTCGTGTATACTGCCCCCATGCGCTGCCTGGGAATGGATTTCGGCGTGAAACGGATCGGCCTGGCGCTCTCCGACCCTGAGGGGAGAATCGCCCTGCCCCGCGGCGTTTTAGAACGCCGGAGCCCGCAGGCCGACGTGCGCCGCATCTGTCTCCTGGCCGTCGAGGAGGGTGTGGAAGAGGTCGTCCTCGGCCTGCCGCTGGAGGAGGACGGAACCCGGGGGGCATCGGCCGCGGCCGTCGAGGGGTTCCTGGCCGACCTGGAATCCCACCTGGACCTGCCGATCCACCTCTTCGACGAGCGGTACACCACGAAGGCGGCGGAGGGAGCGCTTTCCGAAGCGGGTCTCGACACGCGGGCGGGCAGGGAAAACGTGGACGCCATCGCCGCGGCGCTCATCCTCCAGGCCTACCTCGACCGCCGGGAACGGGTGGACACCGGCGTGTGAGGAATGGCTCCGATTTCATCTTAGCCACTACTTCACGGATTAACCGACGATGAGCCTCTTCTCATCCCTCTTCCGCAAGAAACCGGTGCGGGACCTCCGGCGTGAGCTGGAGGCCTTCGCGCTGGTCTCGGCCCAGCTTTCCCCGCGGCTGGCGCCGTACATCGAAATCCTCCAGCAACATTACGATACCCACCTTATCCACTACACCGGCGAGCTCAAGGGGGAACCGGAGAAGGCGATTCGGGGAATCATAGAAACGTGCGACTCCCTGGGTTACACGGCCCGAGTCTCCGGCACGGCCGACGCCGCAAGTGTGAAAATCGGGACCAAGCGTACCGGCCGCGGCTTCAACCGGCGGGTGCAGCTCGTCTTCGCCGCGGCGACGGTCCTGACGGTGCTCTGGGCCGGCGGGATGCACGCCGGGGTGGACATCCTCGAGCATCCGGACCAGTGGTATCTGGGGCTCCCCTTCGCCGTCTCCCTTCTCGGCATTCTCCTGGCCCACGAGTTTGGGCACTACATCGCCGCCCGGCGCCACGGGGTCAGCGCCACCCTCCCCCTCCTGCTGCCCGTGCCGAACCCGCTCCTGGGGACGGCGGGGGCGGTCATCCGCATGCGCTCGCCGGTGCCCGACCGCCGGACCCTCTTCGATATCGGAATCGCCGGCCCCCTGGCCGGGGTCGTTGCGGCAATCATCGTCACCGTCATCGGCCTGACCCTGTCCGAGGTGATGCGGCTGGACCTCCGGACGGCGGTGCCGCTCAACTGGCCCGAGCTCGAGCTGACCTACGGACAGCCGGGGCTGATCACCATGCGCTTCTTCGACGAGCCAACGGCGTCGCTTTTGGTCAACATGCCGCCCCTGTTCAAGCTGCTCCAGCTCGCCGTCGTGGGACCGCTGGCCCAAGACGAGGTCCTCCTCCTGCACCCCGTGGCCTTCGCCGGCTGGCTGGGGTTCCTCGTGACCGCGCTCAACCTGGTCCCCGTGGGGCAGCTCGACGGCGGCCATATCGTCTTCGCCGGCCTGCGCAGGGCGTACAAGCCGCTGGGGGGCTTGATCGTGGTCGCGCTGCTCTTCTTCGCCTTCTTCTGGCCCGGGTGGCTGGTGTGGGTCGGCGTCCTCTTCTTCGTGGCCCGGAAGAGACCGGCGCCGCTGGACGACATCACGCCGCTGGGCCGGGGACGCACGTGGGGCGCCTGCGGTGCGATTCTCCTCTTCCTGCTCTGCCTGACCCCGGTCCCCCTGCCCGGGTACTAGGGCTACCCCCCTCCCTAACCCTCCCCCCAAAGGGGGGAGGGGATTAACGGCAGCCCTCACCCCGGCCCGAGCCTTCGCTTGTTGCGATGATGTAGGGCGGCCCTTCCACGGGCCGCCGCGTTCTATACGTTCCCGACCCCGACCCTCACCCTAACCCGTCGGCGCGCCGCTCCCTAAAAGGAAGAGGGGACCAACCCTCACCCTAGTCCGCGATTCGCCGGTTTCTGCGGGCCGACCTGAACGGCGTGCCGTCGGTCGGCCCCTACGAGGTACATCCGACAGAGACGCGCTTCCACAAAAAAAAGCCCCTCTCGGGGCTTTCTCGAAGGATACAGACCGTATCAGGCCGTCGCGGCGAGGCCGTTGCGCCGGCCGACGAGCCGCCGGAGGTGACCCTCGGCGAAGAAGCTGATGGGGTGCTCGAGGTAGTGGATAGGCTCCATGTAACAGCTCATGTAGCACAGCCGGCCGCAGTGGTGCCGCGGGGCCTCGCGGTAGGCCCGCTTGAGGACGGCCCACAGGCTGGGCTCCTCCAAAAGATTCCCCGCCACCCAGTGCATCTTGGTGCAGGGGTAATAGACTTCGCCCAGCGGCCCCACCTTGGGCGTGACCGTGGCGTAGCAGCGGTAGGGGAGGAAGTCGCGCACCCGCTCGAGGTAGAGGGTAGTGTTGAGGACGGGGTAGCCCAGGGCCTTACGGCGGATGAGCTCGTCTATGAGCGCCCGGTACTCGGGGTTGCCCACCAGGTCGGGGTTGGGCTCGAAGCCGTCCACCCGCGGCACGGCGTTGAAGCTGACCCCGATTTCGGCGGCGAAGTCCAGAAGCGGCAGAACCTGGTCCAGGTGGTCGGGGAGAATCACGGCGTTGATGTTTATCTGAAAACCCTTTTCGTCCTGGGCTTTGGCGTAGTGGCGAAGGTTGCCTATCACCCGGTCGCAGGCGCCCTTGACGCGGACGATGGAATCCCAAATCTCCGGCACCGTCGAATCCAGCGAAACGATGAGCTGGTCCACGTAGTCCAGCAAAACTTCGTGGCGCCGCATCTGCAAAAAATCGGTGTTGAGGACGAGGGGGGCGAAGCCGAGGCCGTGGGCGTGGCGGATGACCTCGTCTATGTCAGGGAGGATTAAAGGCTCGCCGCCGGAGATGTCCAGGGCCGGGATGCCGGGGCGGATTTTTTCCAGGACCCGCAGCTTGTCCGCCGTGGGTAGCTCCCGCCGGTCCATCTTCGGGTAGCCGCAGTAGACGCAGCGCATGTCGCAGCGGTTGGTGATGTTGTAGCTGGCCAGGACGGGGTAGACCTCGCGCCCGCGGGCCGAGTCCTTCTGGAACCGGACCTTGACGACGTTTTTCGCCAGGTTCGCCAGCCACTGGGGTCGGATGCGTTTCAGGCTCAGGGCCATCGGACCTCTCCGCGGTTACTAAACGATCTCCGCCGCCTCTACCAGGCGGAGCGCCCCGACCGGGCAGAGTTTTACACAGTTGCCGCAGCCGTTGCAGAGCCCCTGGTCCACTACCAGGGTCAGCTCGTCGAGGAGGAGGGCCATCGTGGGACATACCCCCACACACCCCCCGCAGTACGCGCAGAGCTGACGGTCAATCTCGAGCATAACTCACCGCCTCGCGCTGAAGCGGTTGACTAAGAATAGCACGCTCAGGCGCCCTGCGTCAACCGAAACGGGGGACCTGCGCGGAGAGCCGACGGAACCGCGCTCACCGGGATACGCAGGAGGAGCCGTCCGGACTCACCGGGGCTCCTCTTTCATCTCGAAGTCCACCCCTTCGTTGATTTCGTCCTTGAGAAGTTCCGGCGCAAGCAGTAATATGGGAAAGCGTGAGGTGATAACGAATCTGAACGGTTGAAGGAGGTGTCGTCACCACGCACGTTGAGGTGGACCGCTAGATAGGTCAAGCGGTTCTGGAAACCCAAGAGGGGGAAACCATGAAGCTAACTACCGCCGCCGCCCTAATCGCCGAGAGGGCCGCCGTCCTCGCCGCCGCCGAGGATACGAAGCTAACTACTGCCGCCGCCCTCATAGCCGAGAAGGCCGTCGCCGTCGTAGCCGCTCTTGACGCCGCCTCCGATGTCAACGTCGTCGCCGATGCCCAGGCCGCCCTGAATGCCTTTACCGCCGATGTCAACGCCGTCCTCGCCGATGCCCAGGCCGCCTTCAATGATGACAAGGTTACCGTTGCCGCCGTTGCCGCCGTCGCCGCTGCCGCCGCCGTCGTTGTGGCCGCCGGCGAGAAAACCAACGCCCGCTTGACCAAGTGAAACGAAGTGTCCCCGAGGAGGGGTTACACACACCGCTCCCTAAATGATGGAGTGTACCGTGAAGCTGATTACCGCCGTTGTCCTTGCCGCCATCGTCCTCGTCGCCGCTGTCGCTGCCGAAGAGACCACCGATGTCGCCACCGACGAGACCCCCGCCGACACATCCAGCGCTCGGCTTATTATTGAAGCTCGCGCCACCCTCGATGTCGCCGAGGCCGCCCTCGACGACGCCGCCGCCGCCCTCGACGACGCCCGCGACACCTACAGCGCCGCCGAAGCCGACTACAAGGCCGCCCAAACCGCCGAAGGGGCCATCAACTACTGGGCCGCCCTCTACGCCTTCGATGACGCCGAGGCCGCTTTCAACTACGGCCTGATCACCCTCGACGACTACCAAGCCGCCTACCTCGACTACCAGGCCGTCTGCAACGCTGCCAACGACGCCCGCGACGCCCGCGACGCCGCCAAGGCCACCCTCGACGCCGCCAAGGCCGCCCGCACCAACGCCCGCGTCACCCTCGACGCCGCCGAGGCCACCAGGAACGCCGCTAAGTCCGCCCTCGCTGCCTACGCCCTCGAAGCGGGAGATTAAGTGATGGGGATTAGAGAGGTAAGCGCGGCGTTTAAACGCGACTATCCCGTCGTCCCCGCACATGTGGGGGTGGACCGGGGAGGAGCCTGCGGTTGAGGAGGTTAGCCGGGGGTGGATTAAGGCTTCGAGCCAGTCGAAACCGTAATTGTCATAAAAGGGCTGCCGGGCTGAGACCCGGCAGCTAAACGTGGCTGCAACCCTGACGGAGCCCCCGTCATCGGCCGGGTCAGGTCGGTTGCGTCCCCTCATCACCCCGGGGCAAGAGCGCGGGCGGGGACAGAGCCCCGCCCCTACGGAAGCGTCCCCGCATCACCTCCGTAGGTGATTATTTTCGACCCGTCGTCCACCCGGAGGCCGAGCTCGGCGAGCTGGGCCGGGTCCACGGCCGAGGGCGCGTCGGTGAGGGGGTCGTAGGCCCGCAGCGTCTTGGGGAAGGGGATCACCTCGCGGATGTTCTCCCGACCGAGCATGAGGGCGATGAGCCGGTCCAGCCCCGGCGCGATGCCGGCGTGGGGCGGCGTGCCGTAGGAGAGCCCCTCGAGGAAGAAGCCGAACCGCTCCCGCACCGCCTCCTCGGAGAGCCCCAGGGTCCGGAACACCCGGCGCTGGACCTCGTGGTCGTGAATCCGGGGGCTGCCCGAGGCTATCTCCACCCCGTTGACCACGATGTCGTAGCTCGACGAGCGGACCGAGAGCGGGTCGGATTCGAGCCGGTCCAGGTCGTCGGGGTGGGGCATGGTGAAGGGGTGGTGGCTCGAGGTGAGGCGCCCCTCGTCGTCGGTCTCGAAGAGCGGGAACTCGACCACCCACAGCACGTCCCAGCGGTCGGGGGGGATGAGCCCCAGCTCGTCGCCGAGGGACAGGCGCAGGCGGGAGAGGGCGGTGTTGACCCGGCTCGTGGGACCCGCGGCCAGGAGGAGGAGGTCGTCCGGCCCGGCGCCGGAGAGGCGCTGGAGCTCGGAAACCGCCCCGTCGGTCAGGTACTTCTTAATGCTGGCGTTCCAGGAGCCGTCGGCGGACCATTTTACCCAGACGAGGCCGCCCGCGCCGGCGGACTTGGCGACATTTTCCCAGACGTCCAGGGTCTTGCGGCTGGCGGAATACTGGCCGGGCACGCGGATTCCGCGCACGACGCCGCCCCCTTCGAGCGCCCCCTTTATAAAGGAGAGCTCCGTGTCGCGGAAGACCTCCGAGAGGGTGACCAGCTCCAGGCCGAAGCGGGTGTCCGGTTTATCGGAACCGTAGCGCTCGAGGGCCTCGGCGTAGGTTATCCGCGGCCAGTGGGCGGGGAGCTCCGCCCCGAGGAGTTTTGCCCAGAGATGCCCGAAGAGCCCCTCGGTGACGGCGAGCACTTCATCCACGCCGGCGAAGCTCATCTCCAGGTCGAGCTGGGTGAACTCGACCTGACGGTCGGCCCGGGCGTCCTCGTCGCGGAAGCAGCGGGCGATCTGGAAGTATCGGTCCACGCCGGCCACCATCAAAAGCTGCTTGTACATCTGGGGGCTCTGGGGCAGGGCGTAGAAGGAGCCGGGGTAGACACGGCTGGGCACGAGGAAATCCCGGGCGCCCTCGGGGGTGGACCGGGTGAGCATCGGTGTCTCTATTTCGAGGAAACCGGCCTCGGCGAGCCAGTTGCGCATCGTCAGCATGAATCGGTGGCGGAAGCGGAGCATCTCGGCCATGGGGCCGCGTCGCAGGTCCAGGTAGCGGTACCGGAGCCGGAGCTCCTCGTTCACGGGCGCCTCGTCGGCGATGGGAAAGGGGAGGGGCCTGCTCGGAGAGAGCACCTCCAGCTCGTCCACCAGGACCTCGACCTCGCCGGTGGGCTGGTCGGGGCGGACCTGCGCGTCCGGACGACGCCGGACCGCGCCGCGCAGGACCACGACGTACTCGAGGTGGCAGTCGGCGGCGACACGACCAGCCTCGGGGGCGTGCTCGGGATCAACGACGATCTGGCTCTCGCCGTACCGGTCCCAGAGACGGATGAAGACGATTCCGCCCAGATCGCGCACGTGGCGCACCCAACCGCACAGGGTGACCGTTTTCCCCAGGTCCGCGGCCGAGATGCCCCCGCAGGTGTGGGTGCGCCTAGTGTAATCGAGTCCCAAAACCGCTCCTTCACCAAAGCCAAACCCGGGGGATGTTACCAGATACCGGGTTCGCCGTCCAGCGTCTGCGTGATGAACGCGTTATTTGAGGGGCATCCCCAGCGCCTGGTTTTTACTTGACACATGTTTCCGGCTGTATTACCTTTAACTACGCTTGCATAGGCTGCGAGGATTCACCGGAAAGGGGCACCGAATCTACCCCGGATAGGGGGTTATCCGTCGGGCCAAGGGTTTCCGTTGACGACCGCGAGAGGTACATCTTCTTTCCGCCAAGGGCGTAACTTCGTTTCTTCGCAGACACTTGGTACGTTGAACCCCGTAACTTGACGAGGGAGGGTTGTTAATGAAATTGCACACTACGGCCCTGGCCCTCAGCATCTGCCTGGTGATTGTCGCGCCCGTCCTGGCCGGCAACACGGCGCAGATCTCCGGAATCGTCGCCGACGAAAGCGGGATGCCCATCCCCTTCGCGACGATCCGGATCGAGGGCACGGACATCCACGCCACCTCCGACGAGGACGGGTATTTCTCCCGGAGTGACGTTCCACCCGGACAGTACAACGTGACCTGCTCGGCTCCCGGGTACGTGGACTTCACCTACGTCGAGATCCCTTTCCTCACCGACATGCGGCGCAACGTCAACTTCACCATGAAGCGTCCCGAGGCGGAGGAGGTGCTGACCATCACGGTCCACGCTGAGCACCGCCTGATCGAGCCCAGCCTGACGACCTCCATTGACTACATCACCGCCGAGGACATCGAGCAGCTCCCGGCGGACAACTTCTACGACCTGATGGCGAACGAGGCTGGCGTCACCAACGACGACGGCTTCATGCACGTCCGCGGCGGCCGCGCCACCGAGATCACCTACATGGTGGACGACATCCCGATCCTGGACGCCGTCACCGGCTACGCCGCCTCCAATATCAACAACTCCGCCATCGCCGAGATGAGCATCATCTCGGGTACGTTCTCCGCCGAATACGGCAACGCCCAGTCCGCCGTGATCAACATCACCACCAAGGCCGGCAGCACCAAGACTTACGAGGGGATGCTCCGCTTCCGGCAGGAGCTCTACCAGACCACCAAAGAATTCGGCTCCCAGAAGGTGCTGGAGTCCACCGGTCAGCCCGACTGGGATTCGGTGCCCGTCACCTGGACCACCCGGACCCGCCAGGGACGCTTCTGGAAAGGCGAGGCGTCCGCCGGCGGCCCGTTGGGCAACTTCATGACCTTCTTCCTCTCCGGCGACTACTCCGAGACGGGAACCCAGTTGATCATGCCGCGCCCCCGCTGGGAGTACAACTTCCAGTCGAAACTGCGGTTCAACATCTCCGAGGACATGTCGTTCACGCTCTCCGGCTCGCTCAACCAGCTCTACCGCCCGCTCTTCGACGTCCAGTACCAGTACACGCTGGACAACATGTACCACACGTGGCGCGACACGTACCAGGTGAGCGGCATGTGGAAACACATGATCAACGAGAAGACCTACTACACGCTGCGCGCCAACTACTTCAACTCCTGGAACCACTACGGCGTCCGCTGGGGCGACGATGATTGGCACTGGGAGAACGACCCCAACAACCCCGGGGAGCAGATCCAGGTCTGGGAAAATGGCGATGCCTGGGGCGACCACCAGATCGGCGACATGAAGTGGTGGGAGGACTACGACACCGACTGGAGGCAGGGCGGCCCCGACGGCTGGTTCTACACCAAAGGCGACATGCGCATCTGGGAGACCCGCAAGGAGCAGATCTGGACCGGCAGGGGTGACTTCACCACCGAGATTGACGAGCACAACCTGATCAAGGCCGGCCTGGACTACACGAACTACGACGTGGACCTCTTCCAGCGCCAGCCCCTGGCCTCCAACACCTACGGCGACTACTACCACGTCTTCCCGTGGCAGGGTGCGGTTTACGTCCAGGACAAGATGGAATACACCGAGATGATCATCAACCTGGGCCTCCGCTTCGATTACTTCGACCCCTCGACCGACTACCCCGAGAACCCGATGGATTCCCAGGACTCCGATCCCGATTCGCAGAACCCGACCTTCCAGGACATCCCCCGGGTGGCGGCCGAGCCCAAGTACCAGCTCTCGCCGCGTCTGGGTATTGCCCATCCGATCTCGGAGTTCGACAAGCTCCACTTCTCCTACGGGCACTTCTTCCAGATGCCGGCCTTCCGTTACCTCTACATGGGCAACTACGAGAAGCCGATCGGCGCCTACCCGATCTTCGGGAACCCGGACCTGAAGCCCGAAAAAACCATCTCCTACGAGGTCGGTATCCAGCACCTGTTCACCAAGTCGGTGCTCCTGGACGTCACCGGTTTCTACAAGGACGTCTCCGGGCAGCTCGACACCATCCGCTACGACCACCCCCTGGGCCTCTGGAACTACACCCGGACGACCAACTCCGACTGGGGCAACGTCCGCGGCGTCGAGGTGGTCCTGGACGGCACCTGGACCGACTGGTTCAGCTCGAAGATAGCCTACACCTACTCCATCGCCCGGGGCCTGGCGTCGGATTGGCGGCAGGGGTACGACTACTCGTACTACGGCTGGAACCTCCCGTTGGAGGCCAACATTCTCGACTGGGACGTGACCCACACCGTCAACCTGATGCTCGACTTCCGCGACGCCGACACGTGGGGCGCCAACCTGAACTTCAACTTCGGCTCCGGAACGCCGTACTCGCCCCCCGTCGAGCAGGGTGCCCAGAGGCAGATCAACTCCCAGCGCATGCCCTGGACCTTGACCCTGGACGCCAAGGTCAACTACAACATCAACATGTGGGGTATGCAGTTCCAGCTCTTCGTCGAGGCGCTCAACATCTTCGACCGCTGGAACGTGAGTAACTTCGGACCCGATGAGGGCACCGGCAACAACCGCGACTGGACCACATTCTACTACCTCTACGGCGACGAGAACGGGCCGTGGGACGATCTGGACGTCTACGACGAGCCCTTCCAGCTCCGCGTCGGCGGCAGCGTATCCTTCTAAAGAACCAAAGGTCGGGGTCGAACCGTCGGCCCCGACCTACCCTGGATTTACCAGGGGCATAACACGGTCTTGTCGTAAACATTCACCGTTCTCAGCAAGGAGGAAACCTCCGTGAAGCTGAAACTTAAAATCGGCGCCCTTGCCCTGGTGGCCCTCATCGCGGGGGTGGTGGCGATCGGTTCCAACGGTGTGACGGCCCGCTCGCTCACCGAGGTGGAACCGGGCGGCAACTACCGCAACATGTCCTTCGTCCACAACATCGGCAACTTCGGCAACGTGGTGTTCAACTGCGGCAACATTGATACCGGAGGCTTGAATCCTGCCGGCGAGTGGCCGCTCGGTTCGGGCGTGAACTACAACTACACCGGCTCGCCGTGGTTCGGCAACCAGCAGACCGTCATCCACGTCTACCACGTGATGAACGAGCTCGACTGGTATCCGAAGTCGCCCATCTACAACACCGACCCCGGCACGGCCTACCCGCTCCCCTCATCCTTCGGGCCGCAGGAGGGCACCGACTACAGCTGGATGAGCGAGTACTGGCGCACCAACGTGCCCTCCCGCGTATCTGACCAGGACGGCCACTGGTACATGACCGACGAGGGCTCGGACATCATCATCGGACTCGAGGTGGTCTGCCAGTCCATGGGCTGGAGCGCCCCGGGCCACGACGAGTGGCTCACCATCTACTACTTCATACGCTACGTCGGCGCCGCCCCACTGGACCCCCAGACCTTCATGGCCTTCGCCTTCGACTGCGACGTGGGCGGGTCGGTCTCCGCTATTCAGGACCTGGCCCAGTTCGACGGCAACTCGAACGCCCTGGAATCCGCCGGGGAGCCCTTCGGCGACGGCGACCTCTACAACAACATCACCTGGGTTTCGGGTGCAGACGGCATCCCCGACGAGTACGACTCCGTCAACTTCCCCATGGTGATAGACGGCGACGTGACCACCCAGCCCTACTGGGGGCACTTCGACTGTTCGGACTACGAGTACGCCGCCGCGCCGCGCAAGATGAGCTACATGTTCGACTCCGAGTGGGATTCGGGCGGCCCCTACCCCGGTTTCGTCGGGGTGCGCTTCCTGCGCGCCTGCGTTGATCCCGGCGGCCCCGCCGAACGCGAGTACATCGTCACCGCCTCACATTCCTGGGACTGGAACAACGACCCGGAGAACGACGCCTACAAGTTCGCCTACATGGTGGACGTCGGGACCTACGAGGAGATCACCACCGCCTTCGACTGGCGCATCTGCCCTTCGGTCGGCCCCTTCGAGGACATGTCGGGCGCGGGGATACAACCCAACGAGGTGCTCGAGGTGCGCAACTGCTTCGTCATCGGTAACCATCGAAACGGGTTGCGCCGCAACGCCGACCAGGCACTGACGGACTCCCTGGGATTCAACGGCAAGTTCGACGACCCCCGCCAGGGGGACGAGGTCGATGACTTCGTCGTCCTCTCGCCGCCCAAGAGCCCGCTCCTCTCGGCCGGAGTTCAGGACGGCACCGTCGTCCTCCACTGGGATCCGCTGATCAACCTCACCGACAACATCGAGCTGTTGCCCGACGTGAGTTCCAACGACCAGAAAGACTTCGAGGGCTACCGGCTCTACCGCGCCGCGACCCTGGACCAGCTCGGCGACGGCGCCGACCTCAAACCCTGGTACCAGAGCGAGCATCCAGATGATGTTCCCGCGCCCTACCTGCGCGACCTTCTGTGCTGGTGGGACAAGGACGTGAACGTCACCTCCGACTGGCACGGCGGCGAGTATTGGAAAGCCCCGGGCTACAACGGCCCCGGCCACCCCACCGATCCCGACCTGTCGGACGTCCGGTACGAGTACAACCAGCTCAACAACTGGGACGACATGCAGTTCGCCCCGGGCACCGGGAACCGGATCTACGAGTACATAGACGACGGGGACCACTACGCCCACTGGGACAAGTGGGTGGATTACACCGAGTTCGGCGGCGACGACACCTGGGCCGACGACTACGACGTCCCGGAGCCCAATCCGCCGCGCAACCACTTCACCTACTACTACGCCGTCGTCTCCTTCGATTACGGCGCGCACCCCTTCTACAACGAGCAGATCGGCGACGATCCGTACCCCGCGCTGGAAGGCGGCGTGCGGGCCAACTACGTCCAGGTGACCCTGACCACCGGCAATAGGAACACCCTGGACGACGTGCTGGTGGTGCCCAACCCCTACATCGGCGGGGTTGACTGGCAGACCCGTTCGGTGACCGGCATCGTCGAGCGCAAGCTCGCCTTCACCAACCTGCCCGATCGCTGCACCATCCGCATCTACACGATCTCCGGCGACCTGGTGGACATCATCGAGCACAACAACCAAACCTCCGGCACGGCGTGGTGGGACCTCCAGTCCCGCAACAACATGGAGGTGGCGTCCGGCGTTTACATCTACCACATAGACGCCACCGAGCTCGGCCTCGGCACCAAGATTGGGAAGTTCGCCGTCATCACGGGCGAGAGAATGTAATCGACGGGGGGAGCCCGTCTCCCCCCGACGCACTTTCTTCGAGGAAACCTTCGACTTAACACAGCTTACCTGAGAGGGGGCTAGTTCTGATGAAGGCTAAAACCCTGGCGCTTCTCCTGGTGCTGATGCTGGTCTTTTCCGCCGTGGCACAGGAAAAAACCGGAACGGCGGGCGTCCAGTTCTTGAAAATCGGTATCGGTCCCCGGATGATGGGGATGGGGGGAGCCTGCGTGGCAACCGGCCCGGCGGACGCCTCCATCGCGTTCTGGAACCCGGCGGGCATCACCCGCATTCCCGGCGGGGACGTCTTCTTCGAAGACAACGAGTGGGTCGCCGAGACGCGTCTGATGAGCTTCGCCGGAGTGTACAACTTCGGCGTCATCGGCTTCTTCGGCCTGACCGCCACCTACCTGGACTACGGTGACATGACCCGCACGACCCAGGACGACCAGGACGGTTCACTGGGAACCTTCACGGCATCCGACCTGGCGGTGGGGGTGGCCTACGCCCGCAGGTTCACCGACCGGTTCAGCGTCGGCCTGCGCGGTCAGTACATCATGGAGACCATAGACACCTACGACTCCATGGGCTGGAGCCTCGACATCGGCACCCTGTACGACACCGGCTTCAAGAGTCTGCGCATCGGGATGGCGATCCAGCACTTCGGCGGGGACATGCGTTTCAACGGCACCTACGGCGAGCTGGAGCGTGACGGGAGCGGGTACATCATCACGGACTTCAACGAGTACTCGCTGCCCATGACATTCCGGCTGGGCGTGGCCTACGACCTGTTGGAGGGCGAGGACCACTTCATCACCCTGGGTCTGGACGCCATTCATCCCAACGACGCCGAAGAGCGCGTCAACGTGGGCCTCGAGTACCGGATGTTCAACGTGGTGTCCCTGCGCGCCGGGTATGAGCTCAACTACGACTTCTTCGCCGGCACGGAAGACGACAGCATCGTCCCGGGTCTCACCGCCGGGGTCGGCTTCAAGGTCGGCCTCAGCCGGACCTCCGATATACACGTGGATGCCGCCTACGCTGACCTTGGACGTCTCGGCTACTCGCTGCGCTTCGGCCTCGGATTCTCCTTCTAGAAAAAGAGGGGGCGTAGCGTAACGAAAAATAAGGCGGGGGGCCGAGCGCGCCCCCCGCTCGACAAGAACCCGCCCCGACCGGGGATGAGGATTTTCGGAACACCATCCGGGTTCACACAGACAGTAAGGACATTGGGCGATCCCGGCGTGTCCGAAGCGGACAGGAAAGGATGCCGCAGGGGCTGTGAATCCGCCAGCCCGTGCGCCTTGACCAAGATTCAAGAGGGCACCGCCCATCCAGACCAGCAGGCCTAGGACGTGAACCCCGGCGGCCGTGCGCCTTGACCAAGAATCCCGTTCCATCCCGCACAACGCGCGACCGGACGCCGGGGTCGGCGAGGCTCTCTACCGGCCCCCCGATGACGCGCGTCTGCAGTAAATCCCACCAGCAGGAGAAGATGGCACGCGGGTTGCCGTCAAGAGTGAACACCGTTCAGCAAATCCCACCAGCCGGAGGCGGTGGTTCCACGATGAAAACGAAAATACTCATCATACTCGCGCCTTTCCTTCTCTCGGCCCCGGCCGCGGCCGATTTCGGACCGTCGGACTCCGTGGGCGACATTGCGTTCACCGCTGACAGCCACCAGTTCTTCGGCACCCGGGGGACCCTCCTGGAGATCTACTACCAGGTGCCCAACACCTCGTTGAAATTCACCCCCACCACCGAGGGGACCTGGTGGGCCACCTACATCACCATGCTGGAGATTCTCAACCCCGACGGGAATGTCATCTACCGCAAGACAGTCACCAACGACGTCGAGGTGACCGTCGAGGAGCAGACGCAAAAGGACTCGTCGTACTCGATAAATACATTCCGCGTGGAGATCGAGCCCGATTTGTACGAAGCCCGACTGACCATCGGCGACCCCAACTCGAAGCTCGAGGGCACGGCGGTTCTGCCCCTCGAGGTAGACCTCAGGCCGGTGCCCGGCATCAGCGACATCCAGCTCGCCTCCCGGGCCCGGGCGCTCACCGCGGATGATTTCGATCCTGAAGGCAATTTCAAGGGGAAGGCCGAACTGGTAAAGGACGACTACTTCGTCGCCCCCCTGGCCAGCCGGCGCCAGGTGTCGCCCGACGACAACCTCCTCTACTTCTTCCTGGAGCTCCTCGCCGATCCCGGGAAACACACGTTCACCTACGACATTTACGACGAGCCGGGCGGGTTGGTGGACTCCGGGGAGACCGGCTTCGACGGGGGGGGGATCGCCGGCACCGCATTCTCGGTGAACGCCGGGGGCTGGACGCAGGGCGAATACACCATCCGGGGCCGGCTGACGAACGACGACACTAAAGAGGTCGTGGGGGAGAGGGAATCTTTCTTCTGGATCGGCCCCGAGACTCCCGAAACGGTGACAGAGGTGGCCCGCGTCACCGACGTCCCGATGACCGACCGCGAGTTCGAGCAGATCCTCCACGAGATAGGCTTCATCGCCTCCGAGGACGAGATAATCCAGCTCAAGGCGGCCCCGCCCGAGGGGCGTTGGACCATGGTGGACCATTTCTGGGCCGTGAGGGACCCCGATCCCACCACGCCGGAGAACGAGTTTAAAATCGAGTACTACCGCCGCCTGGCCTACGTGCGCGAGCACTTCGCCACCGGTTACACCGACGGGCTGGACACCGACGTGGGTCGCATTTACGTCAAGTACGGCCCCCCCGATGAAATCATGGATAACCCGCTCGGCGCAGGCATCGCCGGCACGGAGCACCTGGGAGGCGAGGCCTCGGAGCTCGAGGGGAGCTTCAGCCAGGACGGTCGCCAGGGAACGGCCGTGGCCGCCAGCGGCAACGAGGGTCGGACCGATTCCGAAGTGGGCGAGTTCATGGGCGTCATCGTGAACCTGGAAAAGCCCCACCTGCTGTGGATCTACTACGCATCAAGCTCGGATTCGAGCACCCGGAAGTTCCTCTTCGAGGACCGGACGGGTTTTGCGAACTACGAGATCGTATGGTCGACGGAGAGGGGCGAGTACTGACCCCTTCTCCAAACAAATCCACTTCTGCACCCGGGAGGACCACTCCATGGCAAAAGTCAGACGCCTCAAACTGTTCGCACTGCTGACGATCGCCCTCTTCGTGCTGGCCCCGGCCACGATCGTTTTCGCGCAGGAAGCCGCGGCTGAGGGTGACGAGACCACCACCACCGAGGGAGAGACCCCGCCAGCCGAGGGCGAAGCCGAAGCGCTCCCCGCCGCACCAGCCGAGGAGGAGGGTGAGGCCGGATCGGTCCAGGACTACTTCGCCAAGGGCGGACCGGTCATGTACCCGCTGCTCCTGACCGCCGTACTGGGCGGCGCCTACATCATCGAGCGCCTGTTCACCTTCCAGTTCGCCAAGATTGACGCCCGCAAGTTCACCGACCGGATCGTCGAGCTGGTCAAGTCCGGCAAGCGCGGCGAGGCCATCGAAGAGTGCAAGAGGACCCGCGGGCCCATCGCCGCCGTGTTCAAAGCCGTCCTGGACCGCGCCGACCGCGGCGTGGCCGCGGCGGAGAAGGCGGCCGCCAACTCCGGCGCCGTGGAGCTCGCATTCCTGGAACGCGGCCTGATCGTGCTGGCCTCCGCCTCCACCATCGCGCCCATCCTCGGGTTCCTCGGAACCGTCACCGGGATGATCCGCGCCTTCGAGGCCATCTCCCGGGCCGGCGAGGTCAAGGCCACCATCGTCGCCTCCGGTATCTCCGAGGCCCTGATCACCACGGCGTGCGGACTGGCCATCGCCTTCCCCGTGCTCATCATGTACAACTACTTCACCAGCCGCATCGACCGATTCGTCCTGGAGATGGAGGAGAGCACAACCGAGCTCATCCTCACCATCGAAGACACCCAGGCTTGACGGGGGTGACCCATGGCCTTTAAGCGCAAAAGCAGGGTGTCCGCAGAGATACCGGCGGCGTCTATGTCCGACATCGCCTTCCTGCTCTTGATCTTCTTCATGACCACCACCATCTTCAACGTGGAGAAGGGGATCCGTCTGGTGCTGCCGGCCGAGGGTCCGTCGCTGAAGGTCAAGCAGACCCACATCATCACCGTGCAGGTCGCCGAGGACGGCTCCATCTTCCTGATAACGCCCGACGGCACCAAGCCGATCCCGAGCAAGGATCTTTTAAAGGATGAGCTCGAAAAGCGTCTGGCCAAGGACAGCGAACTGGCCTTGATCTTCGAGGTCAGCGAGAAGGCGAACTACGAGATGATGATAGACGTCTTCGACGAGATAAAGAAGGCGAACTTCCAGCGCATCGCGCTGAAGATCAGCTAGGGGGCCGGCCGTGCAACTGAAGAAGAAGGTCAAGTCCAAACCGGAGATCCCCGCGGCGTCCATGTCCGACATCGCCTTTCTGCTGTTAATCTTCTTCATGACGACCACGGTCTTCAACGTGGACCGGGGGCCGCAGATCAAGCTCCCCACCGCCGAGAAGGTGGAGAAAACGAAGCGCAAGGACACCATCTCCCTTTACGTGGAACGCAACGGCAACATCAACATAGACGGGCGCTACGTCGCCCTGGAGCTTCTGCCGGACATCATAACCGAGGAGGTCGCCGCCAACCCGAACCTGACGGTGATTTTCAAGGCGGACCGCGGCACCGAGTACGGGCGGCTGATGGAGGTCTTCCAGCAGCTCCAGAAATCCCATGCCTACAAGATATCCCTCTCCACCGAGCTCAAGACCGGAGGGCTCTAACAACACAGGAACAAACCCCGCAGCCCCGGCGTATGAAACCCGGGCCGAAAAAGGGGTTCTACATGGCGAACGAAGATAAAAGCGGCGGTCGCCTTTTCAACGCGAAGGCCAAGGGCGGCCTCTTCCTCCAGGCGCTCCTTCTGTCCATCCTGTGCTGTCAGGTGATCGTCCTGGGGATGAGCAACTTCGTGGGGCCGGTGCAGCCCTTCATGCTCCAGCGCAGTGTCCAGCAGCTGGAGAACATCGAGGTGATCAAACCGCCCTCGAAGACGATCCAGATTCCCGAGGTCAAGCCGCCGCCCAAGCTCGTCCAGGCCGCCCCCGAGATATCCGAGGACGAGGAGGCCGCGGAGACCATTGATATCCCCACCTTCGAGCACGTCGTGGTGGAGGACACCGGGGGCAGTAGTGTGTTCTCCGACCTGGGGCCCATCGGCGGCGATGAGGTCGGCGAGGAAGAGCGGGGGCTCGTGCTTCCCGAGAAGATTTACGCCCCCGACCCCGTTTACCCGCCCATGCTCAAGGAGGCGGGCTGGTCCGGCACCTGCTCCATCGGGCTCTACATCGACGAATCGGGCAACATCGGTAAGGTCTGGGTCATCCGCAGCACCGGCAAGCCCGAGGCCGATCAGGCGGCGATCGAGGCCGCCTGGGCCTCCCAGTGGAAGCCGGCCACCCAGAACGGCGTCCCCATCGCCAAGAAGATCTCCATCACCTACGAGTACGAGATAAACGTCTACTAGCGGGACCGCGACCCCGGCGGGGGCGCGCGCGCGACGTTGAACCGGACGGGAGGCCGTCCGGTTTTTTTATCGCCAAGGACCCGCATTTCTATTTTGGTGGCCCTTGACGACCTTGCTTTTTTGTGATAGATTAAATTAGCCTTGGGAAAGGTCTAAAATCGGGGGGTAAAAATGGACAAAACCAAGTTCTTCTCTTCTCTTCTCTTCTCTTCTCTTCGTGTTCGTGGCGTTCGGGCTGATTTCCTGTGAAGACACCCTCCTGCCGTCGGAATACTCGCCGCTCTCGAACGACCAGCCGGCGGATGGGGTTGAAAATGAGCCCGTGATAGGATACTGGCGGATAGAAGGGGCTATTGACGCCCCGCTCGACTGGAACCCCCAGATGCATCCCGACCTGTTCCAGATCTGGTTCGGCGCGACCGAACCCCTGTGGCCGCTCTCCGAGGCCGAGTGCGAACCGTGTATTATTTTCACACTGGTCTTCACCGGGCAGGACGCCCGACGCTGGCACTTCAAGGCTGAAGGGCCTGAAGTCTACGATGGAGACCCCTACCATGGCTACTTTTGTCCCCCCTTTCTTTGGTGGTCTTTCCCCGATGAAACCCCGCCGACTTTCAGGCGTACCTGGGTCCAGGGGTACAAGTTGGTTGAAGGGGGAGGCGGCTGGGAGTGGGTGCTGGCGGACGAGGAATGGTCCTTCAGCCCGAAGAACCACGCGGACGGTTGGCCCCGGCCGGATTGGAAGTACTACCAACCTTACGCCCCTCATGGCTCGTTGAACTACTGGGCCTGGACTTCCGTCTATCTCGATTTAACTTAAGGAGGTAACGTCATGACCAGGGCTGCAATCCTTTTACTCTGCGCCCTCACGTTTTCGGCCACACTCGGCTTGGCCGACGACGACTTGCAGGTCCTCTGGGAGGAGCCCTACGACTTCTCGCACTTGTCCGGAGGTTTTGGGAGCTGGGGGCCGCTCTACACCCAGGACGACTTCACCCTGGAGACCGACTCGGTTCTCCAGGCCGTCGAATGCTGGGCGTTTTACGGGCTAGACGAACCCGACCACCCCCAGCCCTTCTACGTGGGCCTGCGCTACGACCACTACGGCATGCCCGGCGGTTACTACCACGCCAGTTATTCCCCTCATCCGGAAGAGACCTACACCGGCGACGTTTACATGGGGAAGTATCCCGTGTACCACTACCTGTTGAACCTGATAGACGACATCGGCGTGGATGCCGGGACGCCGTTCTGGCTCGAAATCTACTCGGTGGCCGAGCACTTCGAATGGGGCACAAGGGACATCGGAAACATCTACTTCACGTGGCAACAATACGACTGCTCAGCCTTCTTCCGCCTCCTGGGCACGCCCCTAGACACCGGCGTCGAGGCCGCGAGTTGGGGGGAGATAAAGGCGGGGTTCTCGGATTAGAGCCGGCTCGCCGTTCACGATTGATACACGCCGAGTGGGAGGTGTGTGATGCGCGCGTTTCTCGTTATGTTGACTCTTGCCTGCGCGGCCGCGTGGGGCGGCGCGGTGGTTCAGGCCGCCCCGCCGCCGCCCGACCTGCAGACCCTCTGGGAATTTCCCTACGAGTACGAGCTTTTATTCAGCGGCCTTGCCAGTAACGGTGCTTTCCACACCCAGGACGACTTTATCCTTGAGAGCTCCGGGGTTGTAAAGGGCTTCGAATGCTGGTTCATCTATGACGGCAACCATCCCCAGCCCTTCACGGCCTCCATCTTCTACGATTACGACGGCAGGCCGAGCGGCAGGAAATGGATGGCCGACATCACCGACGTCACCGATACCGACACGGGCGACGACTTGGGTGACTTCGACGTGTACCACACCCAACTGCTTCTGGAAGAGGAGGATTACGTCTTCATCGAGGCCGGCACACCTTTTTGGCTGGAGCTGTACTGGACGGGCTTTTACTACGGTGTTTGGTTGTGCGCGTTGGGAGGAAACGCGCACCAGAACGGCGACGAGTACTACCTATCCACGTTCTTCCGCATCCTGGGCACTCCGTCGGGCGAGGGCGTGGAAGCCGCGAGCTGGGGGGAGATAAAGGCGCACGAATGGTAGGGCCGACCGAATGACGTAGGGGCGGGTGTCCACACCCGCCCGCGGGCGACCGTGGACGGTCGCCCCTACGGGTTGGATTCGCGGTGAATGTACGTAGGGCGGGGACTTTAGTCCCCGCCTCTTTTTAACATTCCAAGCCACGACCCTCACCCTGGCCCTCTCCCCAAAGGGGAGAGGGTAAACAGGGTCCCTTTTTTCGTGGAACCGGGGGGCGACGCCGCGCGTTTATTAGTCGGCACCCGCAGCTCACGGAGGCCGACATGCGAAAAGAAAAACGAAACCTCTTCCTCCAGGCCCTCCTCATCTCGCTGCTGGGGAACCTGACCATCGTCCTGGTTTTCGCCAACTACGCCGAGTCGGTCACCCCCCTGGCCCCGTTGCGCGGCGTCCAGGAGCTGGCGAACCTCGAAGTTCTGAAACCGCCGCCCCTGACGATAAAGGTCCCCGAGGTCAGGCCGCAGCCCCGGGTCGTCCAGGCCGCGCCGGAGCTCAGCGACGACCCCGACGCCGTGGACACATACCGGACCCCCGCCATCGAGTACGTTCCCGTAGAGCCAGATACCAACCCCTGGCCCGACATCAAGCCCGACGTCCGCACCCCCGACCCGACTTTAGGGTACACCCCGCCGAAGGCCGTCTTCGCCCCGGAGCCCGAGTACCCGCAGTTGCTTAAAGAAGCGGGCTGGTCCGGCTCCTGCACCGTCTGTCTCTACATCAGCGAGCGGGGCGAGATTCTCAAGGTCTGGATCCTCCGCTCCTCCGGGAAGGCGGAGGCGGACCTGGCGGCCCTGGCCGCCGCGGAGTCCTCGCGCTGGGAGCCGGCCTCCGAGGCGGGCCTCGACATACCCAAGAGCGTTTCCGTCACCTACGAGTTCCTCGTGGACATCCGTTAAAAACAGATCCAACCTTCCACGCGCAAAAAGAGGCCCCGGCGGGCCTCTCGTTCATGGGCGGCCCGGCTTTAAAAAGAACCCCTTGACCTCCGCCGGGACCGGCGGATAGAATCCAAATTGGAATAGTTATCACTCACCCGCACTGAACCAAATTGAAAAGGTGGCCCCGATGCGCAAGGTTCCGGTACTTTTAATTTTCGTCCTGGTTTTCACCGCCGCCGCCACCATGACCCCGGGGAAGGTCGTGTTCCAGAACGCCTACCCCGAAAAGGGCATGGAGAGCACGTACAACCTGAAGAGCACCTTCACCTACGGCGTGGACGACGAGATAAACTGCCGCTGCTATTACGGCGGCCACACGCTGGAGGAATGGATAGACTACGCCCACGAGCTGCACCCCGGCGCCCAGTACTTCGGTTTAGTCCACATAGTGAACATCACCCTGGACCCCGCGGCGCATTGGCCCCACGACGACGACCAGTGGTGGGTCGAGGTGACGGACCCCTCCCTGGAAAGGGACCAGTGCGGCGGTTACGCCCTTCTGACCAACGAGCTCGGCGACGACGCCGACCGCTTCGGAACCTACCTGAACTCCTACGGAGCGGACGGGGCCCACGGCACGCATACCGTGGAGTACAGGGTGGCCATCGAGCTGGTGGACGACTGGGACCCGCTGCGCGGCGGGTACATGTGGCAGACCTACGTGACCGTCGCCGAGGGCACCTTCGAGTGGGTCGTGCCCTAGGCGATTGACGGCTTAACGAAAACGGAGGGCCGGCCCTCCGTTTTTTTGACGACTTGGCGACCGTGGAAGGTCGCCCCTACGGAACGTTGTTGGGGTCGTTTTGGTTTTAACGACGCTAAAGGTTGGCTCGCGGGTGTGAACGTTATCAGTCAGGGGATGTAATCGCGGAACTGGGGTCCAGCGCCCCGCGCTGGTTGTACGCCCCGATGCCGGCCACCAGCACGTCCATGGCGTGCTCCAGCTCCTCGCAGTTCAACACGTAGGCGATGCGTATCTCCTGCCCGCCCAGCCCCGGCGTGGCGTAGAATCCCGGCCCCGGCGCAACCATCACCGTGAAGCCCTCCACACTGAAGTCGGTGAGCAGCCACTGGGCGAAACTCTCCACGTCGTCCACCGGAATCTTCACCAGGGCGTAGAAGGCGCCCTGGGGCTTCTCGCAGACCACGCCCTCGATCTCCTGAACCCGGTCGAAGACGACGTCCCGCCGGCGCTGATATTCCAGGCGCGATTTTTCGATGTAGTCCGATTCGTCGGAGTAGGCGGCGGCGGCCACCACCTGCCCCAGGGCGGGCGGGCAGAGCCTCGCCTGGGCGTAGCGCAGCACCGCCTCCATCAACCGGTTGTTGCGGCTGATGACGCTGCCGACGCGGGCGCCGCAGGCCGAGTACCGCTTGGAGATGGAATCTATGACTATCGCCCGCTCGTCCATCCCCTCCACGTCCAGGATGCCGGTGGTGGTGACCCCGTCGAAGGTGAACTCGCGGTACACCTCGTCGGAGATGACGTAGAGGTTGTGCTTCTGGGCCAACCCGGCGACACGCTCCATCTCCGGGCGGGTGTAGACGGCCCCGGTGGGGTTGCCCGGCGAGTTGACGATGATGGCCCGCGTGCGCGGGGTCAGCCGCTCCTCGAACTGCTCCACCGACGGACAGCGGTAGCCGTCCTCGGGGAAGGTGGTGATGGGCACCAGCCGGACCCCCGAGGTGACGGCGAAGCCGTTGTAGTTGGTGTAGAAAGGCTCGGGGATGATGAACTCGTCGTCCTCGTCGCCGATGGCCATCATGGCGAAGCTGATAGCCTCTGAGCCGCCGGTGGTGGTGACGATGTGGTGCGGTTCGAGGTGGTGTCCGAGGGAGCCGTAGTACTTGACCAGGGCCGCGGTGAGCGCAGCATCCCCTTGGGAGAGGCCGTACTCGATGACCTTCGGCTGGTAGTCGCGCAGCGCCTTCAGACCCGCCGGGTTGGTGGGCAGGTCCGGCTGGCCGATGTTGAGGTGGAAGACGTGGATCCCCCGCTGCTTGGCTTGCAGGGCGTAGGGGACGAGCTTGCGGATGGGGCTGGCCGGAATCCTCTCGGCCCGTTTGGAGAGCGGCGGACGTGACATCGGTACCCCCGGGTGATTTTACGGGGAAAGGATACATCGGCCCGGCGGTTCCTTCAAGGGTGGAGTCGCCTTTTCCGCGTGATGGACTCATGGGGGTGTCTAGACGCGCTTGTGGTTAATCGTAAATCGGATTGCGCCTCAATGTAGGACGGGGATTTTTAGTCTCCGCCGTGTTTTTAATGTACGGCGGCCCAGGTCGCGGTTCGCCGCGCTTTTATTATAAGGCAGCCCTCACCCCTGACCTCCGCCGACGTCCTTGTGGGGCAAGGGGCTTAATCCCCTTGTCCTTCCAGGCGCGAACGACGTTGCGATGACGTAGGGGCCGACCTTCAGGTCGGCCCGTTTTTTTATAAGGAAGCCCTCACCCCGGCCCTCTCCCACGGGGAGAGGGAATTTAGCGGGCCGTCTGTGAATATACAAAGACATGGGATTTTAATCCCTTGTTCACGGGCAAGGGGCTAAAGCCCCTTGTCTTATTGAAAAAGGGGAACCCCGCGGGGTTCCCCATGTCCTTCTCGGCTGGTGACTAGAATTCGGCCTTGATGGCGCCCCAGGTGGTTTCGACAACAGCTACATTGCTGTTCTCCATCATGTACATGATGGCGTTGTTTAAGAGCACCCAGCCGTCGCCGGACCACTGGTGGTCGTCGCCGGGGAACAGGTTGACGCCCACCGCATTCTCGTCGGCGTTGATGGCCACCATGTCGGTGCCGTTGGCCAGGTCCGCGATCCAGGTCGCCGGGCTCTCCTTGGCGACGGACTGCCAGTAGTAGATGCCCGGGATGTACGAAACGTCGTCCATGATGGGATGCGGGTCGTAGTCGCCCAAGCTGGTGTAGGAGTTGTTGTTCCCGCCGCGTGTCAGGGGGCAGTACGCCGCACCGCTGGCGTAGAGGCCGCCGAGGCCCCAGCCGTCGCTCGTGTAGTGCGCGAAGCAGCAGGACACGACGCCGCCGCCGAGGTCCATGTAGTCGGCCAGGTTGTTACCCATGCCCGTCGGGTCGTCGTAGGCGTAGTTGCTCCACGTAAAGACACAGCCGTAATCCAGCATGGTGCCCACACTGGGGGTGGTCGTGGTGCAGTCCAAGAGGGTCACGATGCCAAAGTCGGGATTGCCCCCGATGTTGGCCTCCACGCCCGAGGTCGAGCCGGGATCGCAGTGACAGATCAGAAGATCATACTGCCCCGCGAACGCGGCCGCTACCACTAACACCAAAAACAAGAAAATAGTCTTCATTTTTTTCTCCTTTGGGTTGAGGGGTGATGTACAGCACGCTTAGCTTAACATCATCTTAAAGTGTGTGCAAGTTTGATTTAACAGATCTGCGGCGGACGTGGGATCGAATCTTATTACAAAAACCTAATATTACAGAAAGTAAATAATTCCACCCGTTGGACCCACACGCCAAGGCTGAAAGAAAAGGGGAACCCCGCGGGGTTCCCCAGCCTGCGGGCCGACCTAAAGGTCGGTCCCCACGAGCCCCCCATCCTAACCCGTAGGCGAGCCTCCCCCTGCAGGGGGCGAGATACATAAAAAAGGGGAACCCCGCGGGGTTCCCCATGTCCTTCTCGGCTGGTGACTAGAATTCGGCCTTGATGGCACCCCAGGTGGTCGTTGCAACGCCCTCGCTGTGGGTATCGAAGGTCCATACGAAGTCGTCAACCATCTCGTTGTGGCGGCGGTCGGCCAGGCCGGCAGCCACGGTGCAGGTGATGGTCACGCCCTCGTAGAAGGGATCGTCGCCGGTCCAGGTGCAGACCACGTCCATGGGATCGGTGTCGTCAACGTCCAGGTCGCCTGGCAGGGTCCGGGCCGGGGTGGCATGGATGCCCAACGAGGCACTGGAGCTCACGATGCGGTCGCCGGACAGGGTGGAGTCCTGAACGGTGAAGTCAATGGTGTCCAGATCAACGGGCGAGATGTCATCCACGCAGTGGAAGACGATGTTGGAGTCAATCGGGACATCGGTCTCGCCGGCATCCGGGTCCATGCCGGTCACGTACGGCGGTTCTGTGTCCTCAACCAGGCCCTCCATGAGGTTCTGGATGATGTTGTTGTAGAGAATCCAGCCGTCGCCGGACCAGTAGCGGTAGTCGCCGGGGTACATGTTCACGCCGGCTATGTTGAAGTCGGCGTTCACGGCGCAGTAGACGTTGCCGTTGGTGTTGTCGGCGACCCAGGTGGCCGGGGCCTCTTTGGACACGTAGGTCCAGAAGAAGATGTTCGAGATGGAGGTGACGCCGTCCATGAAGACATGGGCGTCATCCTTGTCGCCCAGGTTGGTGTACGTGTACGCGCCGGAGCCGTTGTGGGTCATGGGGGCATAGTTGGCGTCCGTCATGACCCGCCCCTGGAGGCCCCAGCCCGAGGTCCAGCCGAAGTCGTTGATGACGACGGTGCCGCCGCCGTCCACGTAGTCGGCCAGGTTGTTGCCCATGCCCGACGCATTTTGGTAGGTGTAGTTACTCCAGGTGTAGACGCAGCCGTAGTTCAGCATGGTGGCCGTAGTGGGGGTCTGCGTGGTGCAGTCCACGTAGTCCACGCTGTCGTAGAACGGATCGCCGCCGATGTTGGTCTGGACGCCCGAGGTCGAGCCGGGATCGCAGTGGGCGACCAAGAGGTCGTACTGCCCCGCGAACGCGGCCACGAACACTAACACCAGAAGCAAGACAAGCTTTTTCATCTTTTTCTCCTTATAGGTTGAGGGGGGAAGAACAACCTGGTTAGGTTAACACTATCCTGTGAGGGGTGCAAGTGTTTTTTTGACGTATCTGCGAGGTCGCGGTCCCATTTATTGAGTCAGGATGAGATTTATTGCATAATCCTAATATTATAGAAGATTAACAATTACGTCTGACGACACGACACGCAAAGGCTGAAAGAAGAGGGGAACCCCGGGATTCCCCTCACTTGTCTTTAGAATCCGGCCTTTATGGCGCCCCAGGTGGTCTCGACCACGGAGGACCCGGAGATGCTGAAGGTCCAGACGAAATCCTCGCCCATCTCGTTGCCGCGACGGTCGGCCAGACCGCCGTCCACGGTGCAGGTGATGGCGGAACCCTCGGAGAAGGAATCATCGCCGGTCCAGGTGCAAACGACGTCCATCTGATCGGTGTCGTCCACGTCCAGGTCGCCGGGCAGGGTCCGGGCCGGGGAGGCATGGACGCCCAACGCGGCGCTGGAGCTCACAACGCGGTCGCCGGACAGGGTGGAGTCCTTGACGGTGAAGTCAATGGTGTCCAGATCAACGGGCGAGATTAAGTCCACACAGTGAAAGACGATGGTGTAGTCAAGCGGAACGTGGGAATCGCCGTTGCCGGGGTCCATGCCCTCCACGACGGGCGGGCTTTGGTCATCTACGGAGTTCTCCATCAGGCTCTGGATGATGTTGTTGTACAGCACCCACCCGTCGCCCGACCAGCGCCTCGCATCCCCGGGGTACATGTTCACGCCGGCGACGTTGTAATCGGCGTTGACGGAGCAGAGAGGGTAAAGCGAGGTGGTGTCGGCGACCCAGGTCGCGGACTGCTCCTTTTGCACATAGCACATGAAGTAGATGCCGATGATGGACGAAACGCCGTCCATGAAGGGATGGCCCGAGTCGTAGGAACCCAGATCGGTGTAGGAGTAAGCGCAGTTACCATTGTGGGTCAGCGGGGCGTAGTTCTCGTCGGTCTGGATCCGACCGCCCAGACCCCATCTGGAGGTCCAGCAGAAGTTGCTGATGACCACGGTGCCGCCCAGGTCCACGTAATCGGCGAGCCTGTTCCCCAGGAGGAAGCTCTCGGCGTACTTGTAGTTGCTCCAGGTGAAGACGCAACCGTATTGTAAAAGCTGCTCCACCGTCGGCGTGGTCGTGCTCCAGTCCTCGAACGTGACACTGGTGTAGAAGGGATTGCCGCCTATGTTGACCTCCACACCCGAGGTTAAGCCGGGATCGCAATGTCCGATCAACAGGTCGTACTGACCCGCAAAAGTGGCAGCGGACATTGTCGCCAGAAGAACGAAGAGCCTTTTCACATTATCTCCTTGTTGAGCCGAACTCCATCGTTAACATAGCAGGTCCAGGTAGTGTTTCCCTGAAGTTAGTTGACCCACCTGCGGCGGGCTCGGTCCTGTAATTTTTATGCAGAATGACGCTCGTTTCGTAAAAATCACCCAACGAGACCTTCCAAAAAGACACGGGGACCCCGGTGGGGTCCCCGTTCATCACTCCAATAGATTAGGTTTCGGCCGGTTTTCGTCGTTTTCACCCCGGAACGTGCCTCGCGGATTGCGATGATGTAGGGGCGGACCATTAGGTCCGCCCGCGGGCGACCGTGGACGGTCGCCCCTACGGAGATTCGCTTGGTATGGACGTAGGGGCGGGTGTCCACACCCGCCCCCCCCTCACCCTGGCCCGTAGACGAGCCTCTCCCAGAGGGGAGAGGTGAAACATGGGTTGGCGCTAACAAAAGGGGAACCCCGCGGGGTTCCCCAGTTGCCTTCACGGCTGGTGACTAGAATTCGGCCTTGATGTTGCCCCAGGTGGTCGTGGTGACGGCACCCTCGACGTCGAAGGTCCAGACGAAGTCTTCGGCCATCTCGTTACCCTTGACGTCGGCCAGGCCGGCGGCAACGGTGTTGGTGATGGTGTCACCCTCCCTGAGCGGATCGGAGGGGGTGAAGGTGCAGATGACGTCCTTTTTATCGGTGTCGTCCACGTCCAGATCGCCGGCGATGCTGCGGGTCGAGTCGAAGGCCGTGCTGATGGAGGCGCCAGTTCTCATGGCGCGATCGTCGGAGAGCGAGGTGTCGCGGGCGGTGAAGTCAATGGTGTCGAGGTCAATGGAGGAGAGCAGGTCCACGCAGTGGAAGACGATGGTGGAGTCGGGCGGGATGTCAACTTCACCGTCGTCGGGATCCATCCCGTTCACGAACGGCGGCTCGATGTCGGGCTCGCCGCCCCACATGAATTCGAGGACGTTCTCCCACAACGCCTGCTCCTGGCCGCCGCCCATGAAGCCCTCGTAGAGGCCGGTGATGACGCCCTCGCCGTTCTCCGCCTCCATGATACCGGCCTGGTTGGCGGTCTCCGTGGCGGTCCAGCCGGTCACCGGACTGGCCGTGCTCCAGTTGTAGCGTTCGTGGTAGACGCCGAAGCCCCAGCCGTGCATATCGAGGGTCCACGGATCAATGCCCTGGACGATGTCGTGGCCCGAATCCCAGACG
>Ga0315289_10000212_pt1 | contig 92190 bp, 80 predicted proteins | sample YL17G11_40_MG_FD_203452 | JGI IMG/M metagenome (GOLD analysis project Ga0315289, IMG submission 203452) | Sediment microbial communities from Yellowstone Lake, YNP, Wyoming, USA - YL17G11_40 | ecosystem: Environmental > Aquatic > Freshwater > Lake > Sediment | place: USA: Wyoming | collected...
GACGCGCCTCGTCAAGTCCGTCGCCGAGACGCACTGCCAGGGCCGCCTCGTTTCCGTGCTCGAAGGAGGCTACAACGTGAAGTCCCTGGCGGAGTGCGTCGAGGCGCACGTGCGCGCGCTGATGGAGTCATCACAGCACGAGCCATAGCATACCCAGAAGATGTCGTCATCTGTGGGAAGAGAGCATGTCTCAGTTGTCACCGTACGACCACCCGTACTTGCGAGCTGTCCTGCCCGAGTAGACGGGGGAAGAACAATGGCAGTGGTCGGTGCCGAACGGTTCCGGCGAGCTGCCAAAAGCGGGCGGGTGTGTATTGCCTCCGAGATGTGGGCCTATTCCGAGTCCCTGCTGGGGCGGGGTGCCATCACGGGGCCGGGCCGGCGACGCCTCCGCTCACGACGAAGAGGGCGTCGCGCACCGGCAGGCCCTCCGCAAGGTTGGGATCGCGCCAGAGCAATGCTTCTGACTAGCCGCTGAACCGGCCAGCGGAGCTTTCCCTCGTGGCTGCCCGCCGGCTTGTGTTATGGCTCCACAAGTCCCACCGAGTTCATCATCTGATGTGCCGAGCCGGACGGCCCGGTGAGGTAGACGACCGCGGTCGAGATCGGCACCGGACGCTCGGTCAAGGTGCGTCCCATGATGTCCGTGCACACAGCGCTATCCGGGACGGAGACCACGGCTTGCCCGATCGCCTGCCAGAGCACGAGCACAGCGCGCTTCCCGGTCTCCAAGGCCACGCAGTAGCCATCATCTCCGAGGCGCCTCTCCCCTACAAACCTGGGCCGAGAGCCCATCAAGTCCGAGTAGACCGCTAAGGCCGGGAACAGCTTCGCTGGCGTGCCTCCGTACTTGAAGAAGCAGCAGCCGTTGTGCGGCATGTTGACCTGTCCGCCCACGCCGGCGTGGAAAAAGAACTTCTCCGCGCCGCGCGCCATCATCACGGCGAAGAGGCGGATCGTGTATTCAGCGCACTCGCGCTCGCCCGGCAGCATGCGGTCTCTCTGCCAGGAGCCTTGGGTGCGGACAAAGGGGCGCGTGGGCGGCTCGTCGTCCCCGTAGTAGGACAGCTCAGTGACCCAGATGGGTTTGCGCCCGCCGTGCTCGTCCATGTCCTTAAGCATGGCGTCCGTCTGCAGGATGAAGTGCTCGGGGGTGAATTCGCCCCGCGCCGGGTACATGTGGAGCACGAAGACGTCAACGTGATCCATGCACCCGGTCCCGATCACCTCCTTGGTCAGTTTCCGGGGCAGGCTCCCGATGCCGCCGATGACCGTGCAATCGGGGTCCGCCTTGTGCATGGCGGCGTAGGCAAGCTTCAGAAGCGCGACGTAGTCGGCCGGCTCGTAGCCACCCGTCCGGGCGGGGAGCGCGTAGTGCGTGTAGATCGGTTCGTTGAGGAACTCCCAGACCTGAACGCGGTCCTTGTAGTGAGCCACGGCCTTCTCAACAAAGTCGGCGAGTTGCGCTAGGTTCTTCGGCGCCCAAGCCAGGTCGCGGGGCACGCGGCCCTCGCCGGCGGCCTCCGGCGGCGCCGTCGTGTTCCACTTTGTCGAGGGGTAAGGGGGGAGCAGGTTCATGAGGTGCACGTTCTCCGCCACGATGCGGTTGATCTGCGTGTCCCCGATCTCCCAATGGTACTCGCCGGGGGCAGGCTCCAGGTCATGCCACTTGAGCGACCAGTCCCTGTACCAGGTAATGCCTGCCTTCTTCGCCTGATGAGTCAAGTAGGGGTCGGCGAAGGCGTGGTTGACGCCGAGCACGCTATCCTCCACAGTCGGGCGGGGCACCACGGCCAACCTCAGGCCCTGAGCGGGCACCAGAGCTGCGCCTTTGCACTGTGCGCGCAGTTGGTAGTAGCCCTTCCAGTCGGCCGACAGAGGGATTCTGGTCTCTGCCGCGGACGCCGCAGGGACGGACAGCGAGACGGGCGCCAACTCGACCGGGTTATCGAAGAAGTCCGTTGCTTGGAAGGCTATACGCACCCGTGCCGCCGAGTGGCCGTCGTTGTACGCGTGCACCGTGAGCGAAGCCCCCTCCCCCTCGACGAAGACGCCCCCCGCTGCGGACGGCTCGACACCTGCTTCGACGGGGCTGCAAGGCTCGAACGGCGTGGCCTCCTCGCCTTCCTCGAGCTGCACGGCATCAATGTCCACTACGGCATCTATGTCCACGTGGATGTTCACCTCGCGAGTCAGGTCAGGACCCACGGTGACATAGAGGTATGGGTTCGCGGGCCGGAAGGCGAAGGAGTAACGCCGCCACTCTCGGGACAGGGACACCCTCCGCCTGAGGTCTTCGGTCTCGCGCCCGGCAGTGCCGATGATATCCTGAGTCCGAACGCCGAGCGTGGCGGTCACGCCGTTTTCGTTCGCGCGCATGTCGCAAGAGAGCGTATAGGGTCTTCCGGGCTCGACCTGGATCCAGCCCAGGGTCGCGGCGAGCACCGTCCGCAGGCGTACTGTGGTCGGCTCGTAGTAGCCCCAGTGGAGCACGAGGCCCTCGCTCTTGCCCATCGGCACGCGCAGGAAGCGATGGCCGTGCGTGCCGCCGGAGGACTCCACGCTGCCGGGCAAGCGGTCCAGGCTGCCCCACGAGATTGGCTCGCCCCATCCCGACCAGCCGACCTTACCCAACTCAAATGACCCGTTCGGCACCAGGTTCTTCCCCGGGCCCCGTGGGACCACGTTTGTGACTACGATCCCGGACGGGTCGAAGTCTACGATGCGGACGTCAGCCAGATAGAGGCGGCCCAGCTCCCTGAAACCGAACTGAAGCCTCCCCGCCTCGGCAACCGAGCGGTCGGCTCGGAAGGTGATGCGGTGCTCAGCCCACGAGTCGGTTAGCCAGAGGTAATGGTCCAATCCGCACGGCTCCGGCGTGTTCGTTTCCACCAGGGCCACACTGGCGGTCTGCTCCCTGATCCCTTCGCCGCGGGCGCGGCAAGCGAGCTGATAGTAGTGTCCCTCTTTCGAGCGCACCTGGCCTACCTGTTCGACGATGACTCGCCGCGACTGCGCGGGGCCCTCGGAGCGGCTGCATTCCAGCCGGACGCATGGCATGCCGCCCTCCTCCACGACGGTCAGTTCCGAACTGACGCACTGGGCGTCCGCAGACATGCTCCATCCGACGGGCTTGCCGTCCTGCACTTGCGAGAAGTCGCCGTTCTTGACCAGGTTCTTCATGACCAAGCCCTCCCACTTTCCTATTTTGACATGCTTGAGTCTCAGTCTACTTCCCGTCCACAGCGTCGCAAAGCTCAGCGCGGCCAAAAGAGCCAACGGAAGTGTACCAACGTTCCAGACGGCAAGCGAGTACCTCAGGCCGAGTTGGGCGGAAGCGGGGCTCGCGGCGGGTTCGCCAGTTCTGTGCAGCGCCGGCCCCTTCCAGGGCCCCGCTGCTTGTTGCCAGTGATGCGCTCCGAGCGTATGATGCGCATCGCCTCAACGCAACAAGCGCAAGAGACGGGGCGCTCATCTTGTTGAGTAGAAGATGCTCGACCGGGAGATCAACTCTCGCGACGGGTCCGTTGCAGGAATCAACAGAAAGGGTCAGGTGCCGACAGTGGGTCCTTCGGGAGGAACCGCCTCATGAAGATTGTTGACGTTCGGACCATCTTTGCCGACTACTACCTGTTCGTAGAAGTGCTGACAGACGAAGGCATCTCCGGCGTGGGCGAGTCCGGCACGTGGGGATTTCTCGAGGCCTCCGAGCAGGTTGTGCAGACGTTCAAGCGATACCTGGTCGGACAGGATCCTCTGCGGATCGAACACCATTGGCAGAGCATGTACCGCTGCACGCACTTTCGCGGGGCGGCGATCATGGGTGCCCTGAGCGCTATTGACATCGCCCTGTGGGACATAGCGGGCAAGCACTTCGGTGTGCCCTGCTACCAGTTGATGGGCGGCAGGTGCAGGGACAAGGTCAGGGTCTACGGGCACGTCTTTGGCCGGACGACCGAGGACCTCGTCCAGGCATGCATCGCGGCCACGGGCAAAGGCTTCACGGCCCTCGGACACTTGAGTCCGTTCGGAGACGAGCCGAGGGAAGTGCCCTACTTCAAGGCTCACGCGTGCAAGATGCAGGACGCGATCGAGGCCGTGAGCTTGTGCCGCGAGGCGGTAGGCAAGGACGTCGACCTATGCGTTGAGATCCACCGACGGCTCACGCCCGCCGAGGCCGTGGTGTTGGCCAGAGGCATCGAACCGTACTATCCCTTCTTCTACGAGGACCCGACGCTCCCGGACAATCTGGATGCGATGGCGGAGATCGCGCGCAAGATACACATTCCCATCGCGACGGGCGAACGGCTGCATACGATACAGGAGTTCGAGATGCTTCTGAGCCGGGGGGCGGTGCAATACGTGCGGCCGGACGTCTGCATGTGCGGCGGCCTGACCCACGCCAAGAAGATCGCGGCTCTGGCCGAGGCGCACTACGTACAGGTTGTCCCGCATAACCCGCTCGGGCCTGTCAGCACCGCCGCGTGCGTCCAACTGGCCGCGTGCATTCCGAACTTCGCGCTGCAGGAGTACCCACAGGGGGAAGACCGTCCGCCCAAGAGCGAGTTGGTCAAAGAGACTCTCACGTATCAGGGAGGATTCCTGCTCGTTCCGGACAGGCCCGGCCTTGGGGTGGAGCTCGCCCAGGACGCCGCCGCGAAACATCCCTATCGCCCGAGGCATCGTCGCACCCGCTTGCACGTTGACGGCTCGGTGGTTGACCAGTGAGTGCCCGTCTGCGTCCGCAGGGGACTCAACTGACGATCTCAAGGCGACCGCGACGGAGCTCAGAACATGGGCGGGCCTATCCCTCTGCGAACCGCTTGAACCTTTCCAGGCCCTCTTCGATGTCTGCAGTGGGAATGCCGGAGTAGGCCAAGCGAATGTAGCGTGCGGACTCCCCTTCCGCCGGGCGGCCGAAGTGCAGCCGCGTGCAAAAAGACACGCCGGTCTCGCGGAGGCAGACAGTGCGGAAGCTCGAGTAGTCCTCGATGCCTTTTCGCGCCATCAGCTCCGTCACGTTGGGAAAAAGGTAGAAGGTAACGTTGGGCTTGAAGCACCGGACACCGCTAACGCTATTGAGGAGTGCCACTGCCGCGTCCCTGCGCTCCTTCAAAGTGCGGATGATCTCCACGTGCCCGGATTGGTCGCCGGCCAGTGCCTCGATCCCCGCGTACTGAATGAAATGATTGGTGCATGACTCATCGTTTACGTTCAGGTCCGCAATCGTGTCAATAAGCGGCGCAGGCCCGATGGCTGCCCCGAGCCGCCAACCGGTCATTGAGTATCGCTTTGAAAACGTGTAGAGGAGAAGACAACGCTCTTCCATCCCTGGCAAGGAAGCCAGAGATGCCGACTTCCCCGAGTAGCGGATGTGGAAGTAGGCCTCGTCACAGAGCACGAGCAGATCATTGCGCTGAACCAAGGCGGCCAGCCGGCGAAGCTCCTCCGGGTGCGCTTCCGCTCCGGTTGGATTCTGGAGGTCATTGAGGACCAACAACCGCGTGCGGGGCGTTATCGCCCTCTCAAAGGCATCAAGGTCAATCTCGAAGCCGTGCGCGCCTTCTCTGTAGCGGTAGGGCGAGGCTTTCCCGCCGTGGAACTCTATCTGCGACTCATAGATCGGATAGCCGGGACTTGGATACAGCACCTCGTCGCCCTGATTCATCGCGGCCTGAATGAACTTGGTGATCGTGGGCTTCCCACCGGGCTGAACGACTACGTTTTCCATGGTGTAGTGTGTGCCGTGTGACCGGTTGACGTCATCAGCCACCGCCTCGCGCAGTCCCGGAACCCCATAGTTCGAGCAATAGCCGGTCTTGCCATCTTTCATCGCCTTGACGGCGGCCTCGACGATGTTCCTGGGCGTCGGGATGTTCAAGTCCCCGAGATGAAACGGGTAGACGCGGTTTCCCTGGGCGGCGTACGCGTTAGCTTCTGCTGACACGGCAAATGCCGTTTCCGTGCCAAGGCGCGATATGCGGTCGGCAAGACGCATGAGGAGCTCCTTCTATTGGCCTGTTAGAGCACTCGTATTGTGTCCTGTGCCTTCACGATTTCCGTTTCCGGACGTCCCTGTTGTGGCATGTATCCATCTGACTCAGGTCCGCCATCCCAGAACTCAAGACTCCCCCTTTAGCAGACCACTACGTGACGAGATTGATCGGGCTCCCAGCTAAGAAGGCCGCGATGTTGTCCGCAGTCGTGCGCATGAGACGGCGCCTCGCCGCGAGCGTAGCCCACGCGATGTGGGGAGTAATCAAGCAGTTCTTCGCAGACACCAGCGGATTATCAGGCCGGATGGGTTCCTCCGAGACGACATCAATACCGGCGCCCGCGATGCGCCCTTCGTTCAGGGCCGCCGCCAAGTCGGTTTCATTGACCAGTCCACCGCGGGCGGTGTTGATGAGCATCGCTTCCGGTTTCATCAGGCCGAGCAAGCGGGCGTCAACCATCCCCCGGCTCTCTGCTGTCTGCGGACTGTGCAAAGACACGACATCCGCTGCCGCAAAGACCTCCTCGATGCCCTTCCACGCAAACGGTTCATACGACGGCATCGCGCCGGGATAGGGATCGTACGCGCACACGGACATGCCGAAGGCGTGTGCCAACTCCCCTACCCGCCTGCCGATCCGGCCGAAACCGACGATGCCCATCTGCCTGCCCGCCAGTTCAGTAAGCGGCACGGTCCAGAAACAGAAGTCTTTGCTCCTTGCCCAATCGCCCCGATGCACCAGCTCACTGTGATGCGCAACATGGTGGCAAAGCTCGAGCACGAGGGCGAAGACGAACTGGGCAACGGAATCAGTACCGTACACCGGCACGTTCGAAACCAAGACTCCACGGCGCCGAGCAGCGTCGACGTCAACCACGTTATACCCCGTCGCCAGGACAGAGATGAAACGTAGCTCCAGTAACTGCGCGAGGGTCTGCGCGCTCAGGGGCGTTTTGTTCGTGAGAATAACCTGGGCCCCGGCGGCCCTTGGGATGATCTCGTTGGGCGGGGTCCTGTCGTAGACCGTCAGGTCACCGAGCCGCGCTACATCCGCCCAGCTATTGTCGCCGGGGTTCAAGGTATAACCGTCTAACACAACGATACGCATGCCTGCATCTCCATATGGGGGGTGCAACGCATTGAGGGAACCCGAGGAGGCAAGAGCTCGTACCAGTTTGCCGTGCGCGCAGACTCTTCGCCGGGCTCAGGCCAGAAGGCCCTTACGGCCGATGGGAAACGGGACTGAGACTTCGCGAAATACGCCAGCATCGGGCCGATCTCCAGGCCAGGCAAGCGGAGCAACTAACTGCAACACGGTGCTCTCCTTGACCCCTGTCCTGGAACCTGAGAGATTGGCCCTACAGCTTTGCCCCTTCGGTGTCAGCAGACTCTCCAGAGGTCGGGCGTCGGCGTCCTTTGGCCTGAGAGTTTCGTCTGTTGCGACTTGCCCCTTCGGCGGCCCATCCGGGCTCTCTCCGCCGGCGCACCCAGATTATACGGGCGGCTAAGGCGAGATGCAACGGGCGTTCTCTTCCGCCGAGATCTGAGGCCCATGAGGCCGAGGTGGAAGATCCTATCAGCGTGATGCCATGCCTCCCAACACCCAGTCCAGGCCTTCCTGGAGGATGGCCGGCACCAGAGGCGCGTCGTGCCCGCCTCCGGGCATCTCATGGTATTTCAGAACGCCGCTGGTCACAGCGGCCGCCAAAGCACGGGATTCGCCCACGGGGATGACGTCGTCAGCGTCTCCGTGCGCCAGGTATACGGGCATGGTTAAGCGGTCGGCGTGCTCGAGGCACGAATGCCGGTCGTACAGCTCCCGCATCTCCTCAGGCTTGCATTCGTAAGCGGCGCCTATGCGCGCAGCTATCCTGGGCAACCGGGTCGCTTCAGGAGGCTGCCTCGACCAGTCGAACAGCGACACTATGCTGGTAAGGGGACATAAGGCGACTACCCCCACCACGTCCTTCGGATGCAGGACAGCATAGATGAGGGCGCCGGTGCCGCCCATGGACCCGGTGACAAAGACAAATCGCTCGGCCTGGTGCTCATCGCGCAGAAACTGGAGCAAGAGGCGCAAGTCCTCGGCCGCGGCCGGAGACATCCAGGCGTCGTCGCGCAGGTTCGGTGTGAGGATGCCGAAACCGCGCGACCGGAACGCTGGCAACCAGTCGCGGCGCAGATCGGCGCGCACGTAAAGTTGATCGCCGTGTGACCCGCCGCCGTGCAAGCATACAATCCACGTTCGCCCTGGCTCTGGCGGCCAAAGCAGCGCCCAGTCTTCCAGGCCGTCCACCGGACTGCGGTACGACAGGTACGTCACTCCGCAAGGGACTCCGGTCCAGTCAGCTGGCCGAAGCGCCAGGACTTTGATCATGCGGACTCCTCAGCTTCCTGCTGCTGTGTCTTCGCGGCGCTTTCGCCGAGGCGCGCGCCGGCAACAGTCAGGGGTACAGTGGTGCGGCCGCATCAGTGCCTGGCCGCCTCGTAGGTGGTGGGATTCTTCAACGCCTCCTGGCAGCGGCGACGCACCTCGCGGGATATCTCCGCCATCCGCGGGTCCTGTGCCATGATGAGCCCGGCGCGCTGGTGAAGCACCTTGACCGCCAGACGGCACTCGCCGACCAGGTTGTCTTGGTTGCCGCCGATCTCCACCCAGGCCGCGGTGATAGCCTTGCACTTGTCCACCGCGTCGGGGCCCTCGTAGCCCAACAGGGTCGCGCGGAACTTATCGGCCATCTCTTCCGCCTCCTTAGGCGTCTTGATGACGCGCTGGCGGGCCGCAAACCGCGCGTCAATTTCGCCAGCCGTGCTCATCAGGCTGTCAATGGGCTGCGCCAACTCCGGATGGGCTTGCTTCTGCTCCTTAAGATAGGCCTGCACCTCGTGGCCAACGTCAATGTAGTGCTCGATCCGGCTCCGGATGTGTTTGATGAAGATGACGACATTCTCCAGAGCTTTCTCGACCTCTGCCCTGCGCGCGGTCTGCTGGCCCTTGCCGTAGATGTCATCGAGCAAGTCCCGCGTGGGGCATGTGGCGACGCCCTCCCTGCGAGCCTTCTGCCCCTCCAGGTCCAGGATGTACTCGCACGGTCCGACCCCGAGCGTGTCCCGCACGACGTCCGTGACCGTATAGACGTCGAGCGGCGTCTCTCTGACGCGGCCGATGGGATAGATCAGGGCGGGCCCGACGAACCGCAGAGTGCTGCTCAGCGGCTGGAGGTAAGCCTGCCCGTCAGCGTCAACCCAGCACGGATACTGGAACGTCCCGAGCACGGTCGTCCACCTGCTCCTGCTGGGGGGCAGGCCGTCCTGGGAGCCCGTGAACGAGGGCTTACTGTAACCGCCGCCGCCTTTGCGGCCGAGGGCCATGTCCCAACTGTCGGTCAACTGGTCATCGCGTGTCCAATCCACGCGCCAATGCGCCACGAAGGGGGCTTGCCAGTTCAGGCGGATGATGCGGCCCCCGTCGGATGAAGCCACCCCGTGCACGTGCCACAGGCGGTCGCCATCAAGCACGGCCACGTAGGCGCTCCCGTTCTCGCCGTATGGTATCTCGGAGGCGCGAATCACCCGCTGGGCGCCGACACCGGAGAGTTGGACGTCCATGTCCTTCCCCTGAGAGGTCCAGACGGCCACTACCATCGCATTGCGCTCGGGCAGCATGTGGAGAAAGAAATTCTCGCTCGGCAACTCGACTCGGTCCGCGCCCATGGTCGTCGCGTCGCATACGATGTCATCCGCGAAAAACTCAGGCAGCGCGCCAAACCGGCAGGGCGCCTCGATGCGCAGCGCCTCGACCCCGGGCCCCGGATCAGTCTTCACGAACAGCTGGCTCGCTTTCAGCTCGCACCCAAGGGCAAGCCGCCTGTCGTCGGCCGTCTGGAAGCTCACCTCGGCGGCGACAGCATTCGGGCCATTGGCACGCAGCTTCAGCGAAGACAGCTTCGCCGCCGCGCCGGCCGTCGCAGGCGACAACACGGCCCGCAGCTTTAACCCGTTAGGCCGTATGGAGTAGACTTCGGCGCCGGACGAGCCCTTGCGCAAGGCAACGGCGAGCCGGTTGTTGAGATACACGGCGTCCCCGGCAAACTGATGTCCCATGTCGCCCTCGGCGACGGCCTTCCATTGATTCAGGTGCGCGGGCGCGTCAAGCGACAGCGGATTCGCAAGGGGCTGCCCCGTGTCGAACAAACGTACCGTTGGCGGCAGCGGTTCGAGCGCGGGCCCGGCCGGCTCCGGTTCCGCCGCCACGTCCGGGATGGGCGCAGCCTTGAGCGGTCCTTGCCCTGCCTGCTGCTCGGCTGCATATTCCCCTTCGTAGAAGCGGACCGCGTCAACTCGGAACTTCACGCTCGACTGGCTGCAGCTCATGTACGCAAACCAACCCTCTGGAAAGTCGCTCGCCGCCGTGAAGGTAGTGTGGAGTTCCGTCCATTTGTCCGGCTGAAGGAGCGTGGGCCCCGTATTGCCCGCCCTGTCCCAGGGGGTTCCGGCCCGCTCAACCTCGAGCGCGACGGTGACGGGGGCGCCCTCGGCCTTCGCCTTCACAATGAAGGTGTACGTCTTGCCTTTCTGGCCCCCAGGCACATGCTGCCCGAACTGACAGCCCCAGCCGGTCACGGTCCCCAGCGTGAGCAGCGCGCTCTTGCTCCCTTCGGCCGCGTCGCCTTCCGTCACGGTGAAAGCGACTTCGCTGTTACCCTCTTTGGAAGCCGACCAGCCCGTCGTGCCCATCTCGAAGCCAGGATTGACAAACAGGTTGCGCGCCGCTGCGCTCTGTGTGCCGGAGTCGGGCTCTCTGGAGACGATCGCGGCGTTCGGAACGTAATCGCCCTCGTAAAGACGGTAGGCGTCGACGCGGAACTTCGCATTCGGCTGGGCGCAGCTCACATACGCAAACCAGCCCTCCAGGATGTCCTGCTTCGCCGTGAAGGTCGTATGGAGTTCAGTCCATCGGTCTTCCGTCAGCATCGTAGGGCCCGTCTGGCCCGACCGAGCGTAGTCGCCGCCCGCGCGCTCGACCTCCAGGGCCGCGACGGCAGGCCCGCCCACCGCCTTGGCCAGCACAGCGAAGGTGTAAGTCTTGCCCTGCCGGCCGCCCGGCGCTCTCTGGCCGAACTGGTAGCCCCAGCCCGCCGCATCGCCCAAGGTCACCAGCACACTCTTGTCGCCTTCGGCCGCGTCGCCGCTGGTCACTTCAAACTTGCCGACCGTCCCAGGACACGTGGACGTTCCCCAACCTTCGGCACCCGCCTCGAAGCCCGCGTTCTTGAACATGTTCTGGGGCCCACCGGCTGCGGCCGGCTGGGGTGCCGCCGGCTGAGGAGCCACGGGCCGCAGGGCTGCGGCCGGCTGGGGTGCCGCCGGCTGAGGAGCCGCGGGCCGCGGGGCTGCCGCCTGGGTGCTTTGGGGCGCTACTGGCTGGGCAGGCTGCGGAGCGGTTGGCCCCTGGGCTACATACTGTCCCTCGTAAAGGCGGAACCCATCCACCATGAAATGGGCGTAGGGCCGAGCGCAGCTCACGCATGCGAACCAGCTCTCGGCGGAGTCTTCAGCGGCCGTGAACGTCGTATGAAGCTCCGTCCACTCACTCTCAGGCAGGGAAACAGGCTGGACCTTGCTAACACCCTCCCCGCGCCGGCCCGGCTGCTCCACTGCGAGCTGCACGGGCACCTGTCCGCCGAGACTCCTGGCGAGCACCGCCAGGGTGTACGTCTGGCCTTTGCGGACCCCCGACACCCATTGACCGAAACGCAGGCCCGGCCCCGTGACTGCCTCGAGCGACACCAAAGCGCAGTTTCGGCCCTCGGCCGCTTGCTGGTCAATGACGACGACGTTAGCCGTTGTTCCGGCCGGCGCAATCGAAGTCCAGCCCGCCGTGCCGCCCTCGAATCCGGGGTTTTCGATCAGATTCCGAGGCGCAGCGCCGGCTGCGGCGGGAGCCTGGGGCTGCGTCGCGCTCGCGGCTGGCCGCGGCTGGGCCGTCGCGGCAGGAGCTTGTGGTTGCGGCGCTTTGGCCGGAGCTGCGGCCTGGGCTTCATGGGGCACGTACTCGCCTTCATAGAGCCGGAAGTCATCAGCCCGGAACTTCGCATCCGGCTGGGAGCAGCTCACATAAGCGAACCATCCCTCGAAGAAGTCCTGCTGCACGGCAAAGGTCGTGTGGAGTTCCGCCCAGCGATCTGCCGTCACCAGGGTGAGGTTGGTCCGGGCGGCCCGCCCGTAATCGCCGCCCGCGCGCTCGATCTCCAGGCCCAGCGGGACAGGGTCGCCCACGGCCTTGACCAGCACTGAAAAGGTGTAAGTCTTGCCCTTCTGCCCGCCGGGCACACGCTGGCCGAACTGGTAGCCGTAGCCCGACACGGCCCCAATCGTCACCAGCGCGCTGCGCCCGCCCTGGGCAGCTTCGTCCTCAGTCACCTCAAACTTGGCAACAGTGCCGGTCGCGATCGAGCCCCCCCATCCTGCGGTGCCCTCCTCGAACCCGGCGTTGCGGAACAAGTTCGGCGCTGCCTCCTGAGCCGCCGACTGACCGGAAAGCACCGCCCACAAACCGAGACACACCACCCCAGCCAACAGGGCTCTTCCTGCTCCCGACATGAACCTTCCTCCTTCTTGCCGTTCGAACGTCGCCCGCGGGCACTGCGCCCGATGGCGACACATACACGGATTTGTTCTTTCAGCACTCTGTCGGCGGCGTCACGAGCCTTATCGGTGGCAATCCGCCAGGCACTGATCGCCGCATCCGGAGCCTCACTCGCCTCTGAGTGCTTGTTTCACTATAGTATGCGATGCGTTCTGAGCGCGTCAAGGCACCCGTCTTACCACTTTCCCGGCCCCGGAGGGCATCCTTCGCCACTCTGTTTGGCCGACAGACGTGGTTGCCCTTGGCACCGTAACCGCCGCAGCGTAGTGCTACGTCCTCGGCCGCAAGCTGTCTCACGGGGTCGTGGCAGGCTCCGGCGGATTGCTGGCGCCGCGTTGCATGCCCTCCATATGCTCGTCGAATGTTCCCGGGGCGACGGCATCCGGAACGATCTGGGTGCCCCGCATCTCATCCTCCGCCATGGCCTTGAGTTCCGACGGTTCGCGCGCCACATGGGGCGTAAGGAAGATCAGAAGCTCCGTCTTGGTCTTACCGTCAACCGAGTGACGGAACAGGCCTCCGAGGAGCGGGATGTCGCCCAGCAGAGGCACCTTCTTGACCACCAGATCCTTGCGATCCTGCATCAGGCCCCCGATAACGATGGTCTGCCCGTTGGCGATGGCTACCCGAGTGCTCGCGGACCGGAGGGAGAACACGGCGGCACTGACCGTCTCCGAGATGGGAATCGTGCTGTCCGATATTGCCGAGATCGTGGGCACCACGTCCATGATGACAAGCCCGTCGGGATTAATGTGCGGGGTGACGGTGAGGATAATCCCGATGTCTTGGTACTCGATGGTGTTGATGGTCTGTCCCGTGTCGGTAGTGCGGGTGTTGGTGATAAAGGGGACTTGATCCCCCACGGTGATACTGGCGGACTGATTGTCGCTGGTCAGCACATACGGACGCGAGAGAACGTCAACCTTGCCCTGCGTCTGCAGCAGCCGTAGTGCTGCGGACAGGTCGCCGCGGACAATGCTGATGATGGCACCGCCCGTGCTGCCGGCCAAGCCAACGCCCGGGGATAGTGTGGGAGCCGACCCAAGGTTGACCGAGGCGAACTCGAGCCCCAGATCAGTTTCGTCGCTGTGCGTCACCTCGACGATCAGAGCCTTGATGAGCACCTGCGCGATAGGCCGGTCGAGTTCCTTCAATACGGCACGCACGCGCTCGAAGTTGGCGCTGGAGGTCATGACCAGCAGGGAGTTGGTGTCGGTGTCGGCCACGATCCTTACCTGGCCTGCGAGGGTGGAGATAGTCCCTGCGGCTGCCGAAGATAGCCGAGCCCCGAAAGCGCTGGTGGCTCCCCCGGCGGTTGTTGTGGTGTACTGGCCGGTGCGAGTGGCCCCCGCCCCGAATCCGGTGGTGCCACCAAACCCAGTAGTGCCGCCAAGCCCTGTGGCTCCGCCAAGGCCCGTGGTCCCTCCAGTAGTGGATCGCGTTCCGCCCGTGGTGGTTGGCTGCCCGGTCCGACCGGTCGTGCTGCCAGCCCTCGCCGCACCGCCCGTCGCGCCTTGTGTGGTACCCTGCGCGCCGAACAAGTTGTTGAGAACCGCGGCAACGTTGGCCGCGTTTGCGTTCCTCAGGGCGAAGACAAGAATGGCCTCGTCAGCAGCCGGGTTCGCGTCGAGCTGGGCCACCATAATCGCCACGACCGTGAGGGTCTCGGGAGGGCCGCTCACGACCACTGTGTTGGTGCGCAGGTCGGCGGCGGCGGTCACCCTCTGGACGCGACTGCCTTCCGAGGAAGCCGGTTGGCCGCCGGCATCCGCTTGCCCGGGGCCACCCGCTGCCCCCCCGCCGCCAGCGCCCCCCGCCCTGAAGAAGCGCCCGCCGCCGAAGCCGAACGCCGCTCCCTGGGCCTGGGACACAGATTGAGGCTGGCTGAAGAGGTCGGTGATGAGGCGCGCCGTCGCCTGCGCATCGGCGTAGCGGAGCTGGAAGACCTTGACATCCGCGACGCTGGCCAGATTCGTGTCGAGGGCGTGAATGATCTCAACAACTCGGCGCACGTTCGCCCCTGTGTCGGTCATGATGATGGTGTTGCTGCTCTGATTGGCCGACAGATTAGCAGGCGAGGGGACCATCCACGCCAGGTCCTGTCTCAGTTGCACGGCATTGGCGAACCGCACGGGTACCACCTGCGTGATGACTTCTTGGTTGGGTTCTATCAGATCAGGGTTGGAGCCGGCGCGGACGGGGACGTTGCGGTGCACTGCGTCGTCAAGCTTCACGATCTCCAACTGGCGGTTTATGCGGACGGCGGCATATCCCTTTTCCTTTAGTACCGTGTTGAGTGCTGACACGGCCTCGTCCACTCCAATGGGCTGGCGGCTCATGAGGCTGACGCGCCCCTCAGCGGACGCCGGGTTGATTATGACGAGCCCCGCCGCCTCCGAAAGATACTCGAGAACAGCGCTGAGCGGGGCGTTGTCGAAATTGAGGAGAACGCTGGTCGGCACCGGTTTGGGCGCCTCCTCCTCAGCAGCCCACAAGGTACGGTTCGCGGTCACGGCAAACGCGAGCAAGAGTGCTGCGACCATGAGCCCCGAAATTGTTGGGCCTGGCTTGACCATCGGCAAAGTCTCTCGGCGTAACGTAGTCTTGTTCATTGCGCAAGCTCCTTCTGTCGTCTTTGCTTCAACTGCTCCACTATGTCCCCGGCCGGGGCGCTTGCCGGGCCCGAGTTCGGGGCAGTCTCGGAGGCCGCTCCGGTGCTGCCTGCGGCGCCCGTGGCCGCGGCATTGTTCGAGGGCGCTGACGACCTGTCACCGCCCTCCAGGTTCTGGCCGAGCTTGACCGTCACGGTGCCGCCCTCCTTGGCGTACTCCATTGCGTCCAGCGCGACGCTCAGTATCCGCCCGTCGAGGACGGCATCGCCCGCACGCGCTCTCGTGACAGTCCCCTTCTTGGTGTCTTCCAGAAAGGCAACGTACTCGCCATTCTGCCGGACGAGCCCTGCCAGAATAACGAAGCGCTCAGGAGGCGGCACGACCTGCGGCTCGGGGCGCGACTTCCTTGCAGCACCGCGCTGACGCGAGAACATATTGCGCTCGACGAGCACATCGTACTTCTGCCGTGCGACATCGGCGCCTGCCTGATCCTCAGCAACCGTGATCGGCCCTAAGAGGCAGATCACCGTCAGCAACCAAATGGAGAGGCGGCCTGTCATTCGCTGACACCTCCTTGCGGGTGTGGGGGAGCCGCCTCGGCCTGTTTCGGCTTGGCGGGGGCCACGTACACTGTCGAAAGCCTGATCTGCAGGGACATGTCATCCACTCCCTCCTTGCGCAGCCCCAGTTGCAGCTCCTTTACGCGGAGGGGCAGCGGCGAATGCTCGACCTGCCACAAAAACTGCACCACAGCCTTCATGGGCCCGGAGCCCGTGGCCTGGAAGGATTCCTCGTGCAGATCCCCGCCCTGAGTCACGCGTTCCGGCCTTACCGAGGCCACAACGACGCCAGAATCCTGCGCCCAGTTGCGCAGCGCACGCAGGGTCCGGCTCTCCGCGTCAGCAGGCGCCTCGCTCAGGCCGCCGGTCACCATCTCGTTCCACCTGCTCGTCATAACCTTCTCGCGCACCAGCAGGTTTGCGCCGCGTTCTATGTCCGCTGCCAGCGTCAGCTTCTCTATCCCAAGCCGCGCACGGATGTCGAGCAGCGGCGCCAACACGTAGTGGTCTCCGGCCAACACGACGAGAGCCGCCACGGCCGCGGCTGCAATGTAGCGTTCGCGCTTGGAGAGCGTCATCGCCCCAGCTCCCCCGCCGAGAAGGAGAAGTTGATCGCGAACAAGACGTCGCGCGAGCTGCCTCCCTTCTCGCGCATGTAGAGAACCTTTATGTCCGGGAGCACACCCGAGGCCTTCAGCCGGTCAAGAAGGTCGAGCACGCTCTTGCTGTCCACAGCCTCGCCAGAGAGGACTCCTTGCAGGTTGTCCTTAAGGGTCAGGTTGGTGGTCCATATCCGCCCTTCCTCCGGAAACGCTAAGGTTAAGCGGCGCAGGCACTCCAGCAGCGGAGGACGGCGGTCATACCAACCCGCGGCGGCACTGACCCGTTTGACGACCCGTTGGGCTTGGTCGACGTCCGCTTGCATGCGGTTTTTCTTGTCTCGCAGGGCGGACACGTCCCTCGTCTCACTCCACATGGTCCAAAGAAACGCCACGCCTGCCAGGCCCAGTGCCGCGCCGATGCAGGCCGCCCAGATTGCCCTCCGGCCCAGCACCTTCCTCTGCACCAGGCCGAGACGCGAATGCAGGAAGTTCACCCCGCGGGACGAGGGCCGCAGACCCGCCGCCGCCAAAGCGACGGCAGGAGCCAGACGGCGCTGCTGAAGTTCATCCAGCGGCTCTGAAACAACGACTCCAAGCGACGCCAAGTTGGCTCCATCCGTCCCGGGTAGCGCAAGCTTGTCCCGCAGAGCCTGGCGGTCAGGGGCTTCAAGGCCGATCCCGTCCCACAGCGTCACGCCTCCCCCACCCTCTACGGTCGGCCCGCCGGACAGCAGCGACAGGGCCCGCCTGGCTTCGTCAGAGACCGTTCCCAGAACGCGGGAACCTTTGGCCTCCGGCTGACCATCACCCGCGAACGGCACGTGCCTTAGCATCCGGCAGCGCCCGTCGGCCGTCACGGCGAACTCGGCGCTTGCCGGCGTCAGCCGCAACATGAGCCCGAGCCCGGCCTTTGCGCTGTCGGAAGCCGCGGCCAGAACCACGTCCGTCGCGGTGATCGCCTGCACGCGGAGCTTGGCCGCGCCGGCCATTCTCAGGACTTCCTCCCGCCTGCGGCGCAATGTCGCCACGAGCAGTACATTCCCCCCTTGCGGGCTCGGGTCGTTCGCACAGTCAACGTCCAGTTCGTCGAGTGCGGTGGAGAACTCCCCCTCGGCCCGGATGCGCAGCATGGCAGCCATGGCGTCTGTGGCTGCGGGCGGGACGGTCACCTCGCGGCTCATCAACCACCTCGTGGGGAAACCGACGACGACGCGCCGCGCTCCAAACCGGTGCTCTCGAAGGAACCGGCGCACGACCTCGCCCAGGCTCTCAGGGGCCTGAAGACGGTCCGCCTCGGCCACCGGGAGTTCCGCCGCCCGCCTGACTTGAAGTTGCCCTCTCCGCAGGCCCACTTCAGCGGCCAAGATGACGCTTTCGTCAAGGGCGAGGCCCAGCATAGTGTCGTTCCCGAACATGTAGGTGTCACCTCGCGCTCACAGAGAATGCCGCCTGCGAAAGCTGCTCGCCTCGCCGCAACATCGCGGGTATCTCGCCTGGCAGAGGCCATCCCAGGTCAGTGAGGTCTTTCCAGTAGGCGACTCGGGCCGGGCTTTGCCGGGCATCAACGACGGCCCTGTACCGCTTGTAGGCGCGGCCGTTGCCGCTGACGGCGACGATGTCAACGCAGAACTGGTACGAGCGGGTCGTCACGTAGCTGCCAATCGCCACAGCCTTCTCTGCCGGGAGGGCCTCCGCCACCCACGCCAGGTTGCTCAGGTCGGCCGTCGCGACAGGACGCTTCGACAGGAGGGCATCAACGTCGCCTTGATCAAGCCCGGGCAAGCACAAGAGCACTTCGCGAGGCGCCGTGTTGACGTTGACCAGTCCCATTAGGTTCGGCCGCCGGTCAGTCGTCAGCCTGTCGGCAATAGCGGCGAACTCTTCCGTGGTCAGCCTTGTGCGCTGGCGGAAATCGAATACGTTGCGGAAGGGCCTGTCTCTGCGGACGCGGTCCATGATTATGGACGCCCTGCCAGCTCCAAAGGCGTTGCGCAGCAAGGTCGCCAAAGCTTGAGTGTCCGTGTTGTTGACATCAATCCGCGGCTGACCATCGGCTGAGGTGTTGGGTTCGACGCTGTATACCGTCGCATACTCGGAGAACCCGCAGTCCAGGCGGCCGGTCATGTCAATGGATTCGCTCGGGTCGAGGACGCCGTTGCGATTGGTGTCCTGGCCGTACAATAAATCTCGGGACCCTCCCTTGATAAGCAAGACCTCCCCCACAGTCTCCAGGGGAGCGTTCTTGCAGTGGTAGGGGTCGGGCAGCGAGAGGTAGTAGTCGTCCTCGGCTCCCCCCGGCGTGGCGTCGCCGGTGGGGTCCCGCCAGTCCACTATCGAGGCCGCAAGATCGGCCGTCATGTCCGGCAACATGGATAGCATGTCCAGAGTTGCTGAGTTCAAGTTGAGTTTCGACGCCTCGTCGGTAATCCCGTAAGAGTAAGTATGCCCATCGTCGGGTCTGGGCCGCAGGAGCCAGAAGTAGCCCTCGCCCACCTGCACCTGCTCGCACGGAAGGTCGGCCAGGGCTGCGGGGGAGCCATTGGCGCTCTGCACGTTCGCAAGGACATACTGGAGCGCACCGCGGGCCACGGCTTCGGCTTGAGCAGCGGCCAAGCAGTTGGCGGCCTCAATGGCCTCCACGCGCGCCGTCCGTGCAAAGGCCAGAATGAGCCCGGCCAGGACAAGGACAATCCACATGCTGACGATCAGCACAGTGCCCCTGTTTCGGGAGAAGACGGGCTGTCGAGGCCGTCCGCCCGGCGCCAGCAGCATATGGGAATCAGGTATCGTCACCGGAGCGCTTTCCTATTAGCCTGGATTCCGGATGACCCGAGCGCTTCCGCTTGCCGCAACGGAGCCGCACGAGAGAACCAGCAAGCGACAAAGACGGTAGTCTTCCGCACCCGCCTGCGTCGGGCCGGGCCGCCGCACCGTCAGCGTGACCTCGACGGCCAGCGGCAAGGCGTTGTCCTTGGCACTGGAGTCCCATTCGTCAAACCAGTCCGAGCCGTCGAAGTACCGGAAGTTAATGCCCGACACGTTGCGGCAGATGATCTCTCCCGGCGGCTCCACCTGCTCCGGAGAGAGCAGGTTTGCGGTCACGACCCGCACGAGGCCGTCAGAAGAACATGTGAACTCCGTGCGCTTGACGTCGCACCCCACCTGAACCTGTTCACCATTGGCGAAAGCTGAGTGCATGAGCAACGTCCCGGCGTCGCCGCTGGCCCCGTATCGGGAGTCTGTCCCCACCCGTTCGCCTTCGCCGTCAGTCAGGGCGGCGTAGAAAAGCAGCGTGTCGGCATCGTGACCGGTTGCATCCTGAGAGTCCGTCCCTGCGAATTCGCCGGCCAAGATGCCCGTCGGCGGCAGTGCGGATTCGATGTCCCGGCAGACGAGATCCATAGCCAGTCCCGCCTCCCGCGCCGGCCCGACTGCTGCGAGGGCGCTGTCGCGCGCCTTGAAGGCCGCATGCAGGCTTGCGTACAGCGAAGCAGCCAAGATGCTCATCAGGGTCATAGCGACCAGCATCTCCAGAAGTGTGAAGCCTTTTCTCTTGCCGTCGCACGCCATCTCACGTGCTCCCGCTAGGGACGAGGGTTGTCACCGTGACTGACCGTTCCGTAGCCCTCGCCGTCCAGTGCACGCGCACCTGCACAGTGCGGAGCAAAGGGTCTTGCCAGTCCGACACGACGGCGTCCCAGTGGTACCCCGGCCAGTCCGGAGCGAAGTCCCCGGTCGCATTGCCTTGCTGCCATGAGCCGGTCGCCGTCAGTTCGGCAAGCTTGGAGGCGGCCAGGGTAGTAGCCTCCCTTTGCTGCTTGGCCGAGGCGGCGAGCCCGACGGCAAGCGAGACCCCTTCCATCGCCACAGGCACGATAAGGGCTACGAGCAACAGGCTCGCCAACACCTCGATCAGCGTGAACCCGCCCCGTGCACGGAGTCGGCCGCGCAATGTTGGGTGCATGCGCCTCACTATCTGTCTCCTGTGGCGTGTGTAGAGATCGCGAAGGCCTCCGTGGGCGATTGACAAGCCACTTCCACAACGCGGCCCTGCGCGCCCGTCAGGCGGATGACGGCGGCCTCTGTCAGCCCGTTCGGGTAGAAACTGAGGTACGAGCGGTCCGACCCGGTTCCCGCGCTTTCAAGCTCGGCGACCGTCCCCTGAGGGAACGTGAAAGTGCGCCCGAACTCAGTGCTCAGGCGGTCGAACGAAGTGGTGCCCTGCGCCGTCAGCCAGTAAGTGCCTTCGCGGAGGTCGAGATTAAGCCGGTAGACCCGTCCTTCGGCTGCCGCCTGAGATCGCGCGAACTGGACGAGGGCCAGCACCTGAGCGCCGGCGTCGTCAGTGCGCCGGGAGGCGAAGAAGCCGCGCAGCGCAGGCGCCGCCGTCGCAAGGACTGTGCACACGATCAACATCACCAGCAGCAACTCCAGCATCGTGAACCCCTTGCGGCCGGCACGGCGCGCCCATCCGTGCGGGGAGCGCACGATTCCGGGCCGGGAGTCGCGCCCGCCCTTACCTGGGCGACCAGTTGTCAATATCGTCATCTGTGCCGTCCTGGCCGTCCGGGCCGAACGAGTGCAGATCGTAGCCATCGGCGTTGTGATCGCCTGGGCACTTGTAGACATAGGGATGCCCCCACGGATCGTTGGGGACGCCCCGCTTGATATAGGCGCCCTGCCAGCCCTGGATGCCGAACGGCGCTTCGATGAGAGCCGCAAGCCCTTCCTGGCTGGCCGGGTACCGTCCCGTGTCTATCTCAAAGGCGTCAAGCGCAGTTTCCAACATCGCAACGTCCGTTCGCGCCGCCGTGACGCGCGCCTGTTCGGAGCGCTTGACGTACCTGGGGACCACGACGGCGGCCAGCACGCTCAGTATGACGAGCACAAGCAGGAGCTCGATGAGCGTAAAGCCCCGTCGGGGCGCGCCGGAAACAGCCTTAGCCTTGCGGAAAACCTTCTCGAGGTTCACAGCCCTTGTCCTCCGTCTGAGAAATCGGACGCCAGCTCATTGCGCTCAGTGGATCAAATCCTGGAGCGTGAAAACGGGAAGCAACATGCTGATGACCACCGTCCCGATCAATCCAGCCATGATGAACAGCATTACCGGCTCAGCCAGGGAGACGAGCATCCTGAGCCGCCGGTCCAGTTCAGATTCGTAGGAGCCGGCCAGGCGAACCAATTCCTTGTCGAGCCTGCCGCTCTGTTCTGCAACCGCCACCATCTCGACGACCGCCGGGGGGAAGAACTCGGGGCTGGCGGCCAGACTGGCGGCAAGGGGCAATCCGTGCTGCACTTCTCTCGTTGCACGGCCCACCGCGTCGGCAAGCGTCTGGTTGCCCACGGCCTCCCGGGCTACTCTCAGGGCCGCTACCATAGGTACGCCGGCCCCTAACAGCGTCCCGAGCATGCGACAGAAACGCACAAGCGCAAAGCGTGCTATCACGTTGCCAATGCCCGGAGCGCGCAGGATCATGCGTTGGAACGCCCGCTCTCCGGGCTCCGAAGCAAGCACGCGCCTCACGGCAATGACCGCCACGGCCAGCGCCAGCGCCATCATTAACCCGTGCCGGCTGACAAGGCCGCTAATGGCCATGACCGCACGCGTCAGGGTGGGCAAAGAGCCGCCGAACTCAGCGAACACAGCGGAGAACCGCGGGATGAAGTAGATCATGAGGAAAACAAGCACGGAACCCGCCAGAACGGCCAGCACGATGGGGTACACGAAGGCCGCCTTCACACGGCCCTTCAGGTCCTGCTCGCGCGCCCGGAAGTCTGCGATCTGTTCGAGCACAACGTCGAGGAACCCCCCCGTCTCTCCGGCCCTCACCATGGCAGTATAGACGGGCGGGAAGCTGCGCGGCCACTTGGCCATGGCATCCGCCAGGGGCATGCCGCTGACGACGTCGTCGTGCACGCTTGCCCAGAGCGCTCTGGCTGCCGGCTGCGAAGCACCGCGAGCGAGGATGTGCAGGGCGCGGCTCAACGGAACGCCCGCCGCGAGAAGGTTGGCAAGCTCCCGCGTGAAGGCTTCCACTGCGGCCTGTGACACCCGTCCTGGCCGACGACGGGGCGCAGCCGGCCGCGGCTGAGCCGCGCGCAACTCCTCGACCGAGACGGGGCTCAATCCCTGACGCAGAAGCCCCTCGACGACAGCCTGACGGCTCTCGGCCGCCAAGCTGCCGGAACTGCGGGTCCCTGTGCGGTCCAAGACGGTGTAGGCAAATGTTGGCATTATGCCTCCTCCTGAGCCGTATCAGCCCGCGCCTCTGCAGGAACAGCGTCGCCGTTGAGCAGTACGTCCTTAGTAACGCGCAGGATCTCTTCAAGCGTGGTCCGCCCGTTGAGCACATGCCGCCAGCCATCCCTGCGGAGGCTCTGCATCCCCTCTTCTTCAGCGGCCCTGCGGAGTTCGCCCGCCGACGCGCGCTCCAGGATCAGCGCCCTGATCCGCTCGGTCACGGGCATGAACTCCATGATGGCCGTACGGCCGCGGTAGCCGGTCCCCTGGCACTCACGACACCCGGCCCCCCTGCTCAGCATCTCCGGGACGTCCGTGCCGAGTTCCTTCCCCAGGGCCTCGCGATCCGGAACCTGATACTTGTGCCGGCAACGGGTGCAGATGAGGCGTACCAACCGCTGTGCAAGCACCGCCTCCAGAGAAGAGGCGACCAGGTACGGCTCGACCCCCATGTCAACGAGCCTCATGAGGCTGCTGGGCGCGTCATTCGTGTGGAGCGTCGAGAACACGAGGTGTCCGGTCAGGGACGCTTGCACGGCGATATCGGCCGTCTCGCGGTCGCGGATCTCTCCTATCAGGATGACGTCAGGGTCGTGACGCAAGATGGACCGCAGACCCCGGGCGAACGTCAGGCCCGCCTTCGTTGACACCTGGATCTGGTTGATGCCGGCCAGGTGGTACTCGACCGGGTCCTCGATGGTGACGATCTTCCGCTCCACGTTGTTCAGGCGTGAGAGCGCCGAGTACAGCGTGGTCGTCTTGCCGCTGCCGGTCGGACCAGTTACAAGGACGATGCCATGCGGCAACTTGAGGATACGCTCCAGGCCGGCCTGATCGTGGGACGACATCCCCAGGTGTTCCAGGCCGAGCAGCGGCGCACCCCGATCGAGCAGGCGCAGCACCACGGCCTCGCCGTGCAGCATCGGGATCACCGAGACCCTGACGTCCATCTCGTGGCCGACGATCTTCAGCTTGATGCGCCCGTCCTGGGGGAGCCGCTTCTCGGCTATGTCCAGTTGGCTGAGTATCTTCAGACGCGACACGATGGCTGCCTGGAAGCGCCCCACTTCCGAGGGTATGCGCGCCTCCTGGAGCATGCCATCCACCCGGTAGCGGACCTTCAACTGACCCTCAAAGGGTTCGAAGTGTACGTCCGTGGCCGAGAGCTCTATGGCTTCCGCCAACACCTGGTTCACAAGCTTGATGATAGAAGCATCCCCGGCGGCCTGTGTCAGGTCCACCGTGCCGTCGGTCTCCTCGTCAATGACTTGGATGCCTTCGGCGTCCGAGTCCGACACCAGCGACTGCACCGTATCGGCCCCGACTCCAAGGTGGCGGCGGATGCAGCGCTGAATCTCGGACGACGGCACCAGGACGGGCCGCACCTCGCACCCGGCGGCCAGCCGGAGCTCGTCGAGCCCCAGCGTGTCGAAGACCCGGCTTGTAGCCACCAAAACGGCACCGTCCTCTTCGCGCAGGGGAAGCAAGTTGTGCTTCAGCAGCACGCGAGCCGGGAACTGCGTCAGGAGGCCGTCCGGCGGCTGCCACGTGTCCAGATCCGCGTAGGGCAGACCGAATTCGGAGGCTAAGTAGGCGAGAAGTTTCTCTTCGGTCAAGCCGGAGGCCTGGGCAAGGGCCGCGTCAAGCGGCACGCTCGCCGCGCAAAGCCGCTCCACCGCCTGGCAGGCCTCATCGCTGACCATGCCCGCCTCACGCATTTTGATGAGGATGTTGTGCATGACACTCAACCTGACGAATGGCTGTGCCGGGGGGCGGCCCCGCCTTCACAAGCTGACGGGGCCGGTCACCCCCGAATCTGCGGTCACTCAAGTAGGCTGTCAAGCACGAGTTGCGCCTCCTGACGAGGCGTCACGAGCCCACGAAGCTCCTCTTGCGCTTTGGCGAGTTCCTGCTTCGCCTTCTCTCGGGCATTGCGTAGCGCCGTCAAAGCTTGCGTGACCTCCGCTGGTTTGCTGTCCTTGTTCTCTAAGACTGTCCGGAGCGCCTGGGCTGCCTTCTCCGTCTCGGTCGTCGGAGCGGGAGCTTCTCCGGCCGCCCCGCCGCCCGCGCCGCCACGCCCACCCATGCGGCCCATGCCGCCTCCAGCCCTTGCTTGCATGGACAAGGTCATGACCTTCTCAATGCGCGGTTGGAGAGCCGTCCACTCCTGGTCCGTGGCGCCCAGGCTCTGCTTGATGCTATCGAGCCTCCTCTGGCGCATGGCTGCAGGGTCGAAGCCACCTCGGCCGCCCCCGCCTCCGCCACCCCCGCCGGCCTGCTGGCAGAAGGCGGTGTCCGCCCACGCGGCACCTACCAGGCATGCAATCAGGATCGCTACCATGAACTTAGCACGCGACATCGTCATACTCCTCTCTGAGACATGCCACCGAGACTATCATACCACTTGTTTGCCACCCTCCCCGGCGCGCCCTCGAGGATAGCTCGCTGAGAGGTATCTGCGTTCGCTCCTCATGGGGCCTGCTGACCGCCTGCGGCGGAACTCTCCGGACGGCCGCCGTCCGGCGGGCGCCGACGCCCGTGCCCCGGCCCCCCTCCGAACGGTGGGCCGCCAGGCACGAACTCCTTTTGCAGCAGCGCCTCAAACTTCTTCCGCTGCTCCTCCGTGAGAATCTCCTTGGTACGCGCCGCTTTCTCCTCGAAGCCTTTCCTCCTTTCTGCCGTAATCGCGGCCATTTTCTGCTCCGTCTCCTTCAGAATCTGGTCGTAGCGGGTCCGCTGGTCCTCGGTCAGCAGTTCCCGAACGGCCTTGTCCCGCCATTCGCGCACGGCCCGCATCTGTTCAAAGGACTGCCCCATCGGCTGCCGCTCGTCCTGGGACCAGATGGCGCGCATCTGCTCTTGCTGCTTGGGCGTCAGGCCCAGCTCCTTGGACAGCCACGGCTCCCTGCGAGGCGGCGGCGCCGAACGCTGAACGACGAAGCCGCCCGCCACGCCGGCAGCGAAGACCATGACGAACGACAAGATCAGTACCACCCCGCTCTTACTCATGGGTCCCCTCCCCGGACAGGCCCTTGACGATCAACTGGGTGAGCAACTCCTCGGGGCCCGCGTCGGCTGGTGCCTGGGCATTGAGCGATGCAACGGCGATCTCCCAAAGCTCCCCTTTCTCGGCAGGCCTCCCCCATGCGGCGGGCGTCTGCCACAACAGCACGGAGAAGGCAATCAAGAGTGAGGCCGCCGCCGCCAATGCCGGCCACGCCATGCGCACGATGGCCTGCCTCCGCGCCGAGCCGACGCCAACATGTAGCCGCTGGAAGAAGCCATCCGGCAGCGCAGCAGAAGGCGCCTGAACGATAAGTTGCGAAAGGCTACGAAGATGCTTGAGTTGCTCCGAACAGGAGGGGCACTGCGCCATGTGCCTCTCCAAGTCCTGGCACGCTGCGACGGCCAGTTCGCCATCGTGGTAAGCGCTTACCCGGGGGGCGAAGGGACACTCCAGCGCCGGTTGCTCGCCTCTGCCGGGATATGGCCTGACGCTGTGATCAGAGTGATCCTCAGTGTGTTTCATGGTAGATAACCCTTCAGGCGGTTCCTTAGTTCCTGTCGCGCACGGTGGAGGCGCGACTCGACGGTCCCCCTCGGGACTGCCAAGATCTCGGCGATCTCGTCGTAGGTTCGGCCTTCCATCTCCCTGAGCACGACCACCTCGCGGTGTTCAGGCGACAAGCCCTGCAAGACGCTAAGGATGTCCAGACGGGCGTTGGAGCGCGCCGCCACACCCTCTGCTTGAAGCGCGGAGGTCGCCCGCACGGCATCCTCCTGGAGTTGGTCCAGCGACACGACTCTGTGCCGCGCGCGCGTGCGGTGGCACTTCGCGGCCTGCCTCACAACAATGCTGCTCAACCAAGTCTTCACCGATGAACGTCCCTCAAAGCCACGCAAGCCCTGCAAAGCCCCAGACAATGCTTCTTGGACAACGTCTTCCGCGTCAGCGGCATTGCCCAGCAGCGAAAAGGCCAGCCCGTACAGGCGCGCCCCGTGGCGATCCACCAGTTCATGGAACGCTTCGTCATCGCCTTGTCGAGCCCTCCGGGCGAGTTCCAGGTCGGTCGCACCCAAGGCAGCAATCTCCGTCGTCGGCGCGCGTCTCAGTTGTTGTACAAGTATAGTTCCCGGAAGCGGTCGTTTTCTTCCCTGCCACGCGGATTGCTCAGATATTCCCCGCCTTAGCGCCGAGGGACCTGCGGACGGCAACCGGACGTCCCGTTTCGGACCGTCCCCCTGTCACAGGCGCACTCATAGGCTGCCGTTCCGGCTCTTGGGAAGTCGTCATGAACCCGTTTCCTGGCAGAAAAGCCGCCCCGCCACGCTCAGATCTGTTTAACGTTTGACGGCCCTGTATCCTGCGTTCGGCCACCGCAAGCCCCTGCCACGCCGTAACGTTGACAGAAAACGCCAAGTCGCTTAGGCTTGTCCCCGTCTCCATCCCAGGAAGTCGGTATCATGCGCATCATCGGCACGATCTGCGGCCCGGGCGAAGTGTCTGCCGTTGAAGTCGCCGGCGTACACATTGAGGGGCCGTACATTTCACCTGAAGACGGCCCCCGGGGAGCGCGCCGCCTTGAATATGTCCGCAATTGCGGTTCGTTTTTCAGGAGTGCCGCTGGCGGAGGCCGTGCGGATGGCGACGCTCAACCCGGCGAAACTGCTCAGCTTTGACGACGGGCTCGGGGCGAGCGACGCCGGCGAAGAGGCAAGCCTGGTCGTTTTCCGTTGGGACGAGGAAGAGCAAGCCCTCCAGGTTTGCCAGACGTTGCTGAATGAAGAGGTGGCTTACAGCGCTCCGTAGCGAGCGGCCATAGCGGGGCAGACCGGTCCGAAAGACTCTTACGGAAAGGATGGTAAAGGGAGCATGGGCAAGAGTAGTGGAAAGAGCACACGGATATTCGCGATCGTGGACATGGAAGGGATCAGCGGCGTTGTCCGCCGGGGCCACGTGTCGTTGGGTGACCCGTTGTATGCCGACGGCCGGAAGTTCATGACCTGGGACGTGAACGCATGCGTTGAGGGGTGCTTCCAGGGCGGCGCGGCGCAGGTCGTCGTGCAAGACGCGCACGGGTCGGGCGGGGAGAACTTCATCTGGCATGAACTGGACCCGCGCGCGGAGTACGTGCTCGGCCAGGCCGGCAGGCAGCGAATGCCAGGCATCGAGGGATTCGATGGGGTCATACTGCTTGGCTATCATGCCATGGCAGGCACGCCCGAAGCGATCCTCGAGCACACGATGAGTTCGGCCGCCTGGCAGAACTTCTGGCTCAACGGCCGGAAGATGGGCGAGATCGGCGTGGACGCGGCTATCGCCGGCGAGCACGGAGTGCCGACGATTATGGTCAGCGGCGACGACAAAGCCTGCCGCGAAGCCGAAGAGTTCATCCCAGGCGTCGTGACGGCCTGCGTCAAGGTAGGCCTGTCGGTCGAGGGCGGGCGGCTCCTTTCCGCGGACGCTGCGCATAAGCTTATCACCGACAGGGCCGCAGAGGCCGTGCGGAAAGCCGGCAGGATCAAGCCCTTCGTGGTGAAGCCGCCCGTTACGGCGCGGCTGGAGATGGTCTCACGCGGGCGCCTCCCCGTGCGGGGCGACAAGCCTTACGTCAAGATCATTGACGGCCGAACTTACGAGGTGACCTCCGACACCGTGGAACACGCGCTCGGGCGGCTGTAGCCGCGCACTGATCGTCCGGCGCATCAGCGGTAGCGCGACCGCGGGGCTTCCTGCCACATGTCAGGATTCGTGTCGAGCGCGTCCTTGAGCGGCTGCGACGCGGCGGTCAGGCGAGCGAGCACTTCGTCTGCGAGCTCCAGGTCTCCCGCCCGCGCGTTCTCGCGCGCCTGTTCCGGCGTGCGCATGCCGGCGAGCACCGATGCCACGCCGCGCTGTGCGAGCAACCACGCGAGCGCGATGTCGGCCATCGGCTGTCGCAACTCCTTGCTGACGGCGCGCAGTTCCTCTACAACCGCAAATGCGCGCCGCACCACCGGCTCCTTGCAGTAGCGCGCACGCTGCCGTTGGGCCGGCACGTCCCCGACGCTAGCGAACTTCCCGGTCAAGATGCCCTGAGCGAGCGGGCTGTAGCACATGACGCTCACGTCGTTCTCGACGCAGAGCGGCAGAATCTCGTGCTCGATGGCGCGCCACAGCAGGCTGTACGGAACCTGATCCACCTCCGGATGGCCCGCGCGCAGCGCTTCGGAAAGATCGAGCGAGCCGAAGTTGGAAACGCCCCACGCGCCTATCTTGCCCTGCTCGCGCAGCTTCTCTAATGCGGTCGCCACGTCGCCGAAGGGCCGGCTGTGATCCGGCCAGTGGACCTGGTAGAGGTCCACGTAGTCGGTGCGCAGACGCCGCAGGCTCGCCTCGCAGGACCGGCTCAGCAAAGGCTCGACCAAGTGCATGCTGGAGACCTTTGTCGCTATGACGGCGCGCTCGCGCAGGCCCTGCAACGCTTGCCCGAGCACCTCCTCGGCGTGCCCGTCGCCATAGCCTTCGGCGGTGTCAAAGAAATTGACGCCGGCGTCGAGGGCCGCATGGACGGTCTGAGCGGACAGCTCGTCGTCCTGCTCGCCGAAGGGCACGGTGGAGCCCATCGCCATGGTGCCGCAGCATATGACGGACACTTCGATGCCGGCTTTGCCAAGCTTGCGGTATCTCACCTCTGTTCGGCTCGCGCAGTAGAGTTGAGAAATAGTGCACCCGACACGGCCGAGTCGTCTCCATTATGCGGGGCAAGGCCCTGCGGCGCTGGGCCTGCACGTGAGCGATTATAGGGACGCCGCGGTCGCACGGCAACAACCCGCGGCGCTGCCGCCCAAGGGGCTGGACCGCGGACCGCAGAAATAGCCATTATGGTCGGCTCCGGCAACTTGATTCGCCATGGGGCTTCTGTTAGATTACACAATTCGTTTGCGGAAGGCCTCAGGACGTTTCAGGCCGGCGAGACGGGGCCCGGCGGCGCCGCCGGGCAGGCCGCAAACGGGCGGCGTCTGAGAAGGACTTCCGTAGGGCTCTCCCCTTCTGCGTCGAACCGCTTCCGAGTTCTCCAGAACTTTGCGTCCGCGAACGTAAACTGCGTGAAAGGAGTCGTTGCGATGGCCGCTGCGAAGACGAAGCGCATTTACTTCTTCAAACAAGGCAAGGCTGACGGCAGCAGCAAACTGCGGGATCTATTGGGCGGCAAAGGCGCCGACCTGGCCGAGATGTCGAACGTCGGCCTGCCTGTTCCGCCGGGCTTTACGATCACAACAGAAACATGCCGCGATTTCTACAAGGCCAACAAGCAGTGGCCGAAGGGCCTCGACGCGGAGCTTGACGAGAACATCGCCAAGCTGGAAAGGACCACGGGGCGGAAGCTGGACGACAAGGACGACCCGCTGCTGGTCAGCGTGCGCAGCGGCGCCGCAGTAAGCATGCCGGGCATGATGGATACGGTATTGAACCTGGGCCTGACCGATCAGTCCGTGCTCGGCCTGGCGAAGGTGAGCGGCGATGAGCGGTTCGCGTGGGACTGCTACCGCCGCTTCATCGAGATGTTCGGCAACGTCGCCATGTTTGTGCCTCACAGGTTCTTCGACGAAGTGCTGGCCAAGACAAGGACGAAAGCCGGCGTTCAGTTCGACAGCCAGCTCAAGGCCGCCCAGCTCAAGGAGATCGCCGCCGAGTTCAAGCGCATCTACAGAGAGAACACGCATGAGGACTTCCCGCAGGAGCCGCGGCAGCAGCTCAGGCGGGCCATTGACGCCGTCTTCGGGTCGTGGAATAACCCCCAGGCCATCCGCTACCGTGAAATCCACGAGATACGGGGCCTGCTCGGCACGGCCGTGAACGTGCAGACCATGGTCTTCGGCAACATGGGCTACACGAGCTTCACGGGCGTCGGATTCACCCGCAATCCCGCCACCGGCGAGGACAAGCTCTACGGCGAGTACCTGGTCAACGCCCAAGGCGAGGACGTCGTGGCCGGCATCCGCACGCCTAAGAGCGTGGACAACCTGCCGAACGAAGACCTGTCCGACTTCCCCGACTGCGGCGTCTCCCCGGCCAAGGCACGCACGTTGTACAAACAGATGTACAAGCAACTCCTCGACGTCAAGCACACGCTCGAGCAGCATTACACGGACATGCAGGACTTCGAGTTTACTGCGCAGCAGGGCGTCCTGTACATGCTGCAGACCCGGCGCGGCAAGCGCACGGCCATGGCGGCCGTCCGGATGGCTGTCGAGATGCAGGAGGAGGGCCTGATTGACAAGAAGACGGCCGTCATGCGCCTCGAGCCGAACCAGATAGAACACCTGCTGCACAAGCAGTTCGACCCGAAGGCCAAGGCAAAGGCCGAGGCCGCCGGACGGCACCTGGCGAGCGGCCTGCCCGCTTCGCCGGGCGCTGCAGTGGGCAGGATCGCCCTGAGCGCGGACGATGCCGAGGAAATGGCTGGCGTAGAGTCCAAGAAAGAGCAACCAATGGGCATTATCCTCGTCCGCGATGAGACCAGCCCCGAGGACATCGGCGGCATGGCGGTGTCAGTCGGCATCCTGACCGCCCGCGGCGGCATGACGAGCCATGCGGCCGTCGTAGCCCGCGGAATGGGCAAGTGCTGCGTGGCGGGCTGCAATGCCGTTCAGCCCAACGAAGAGGCCAAGACCGTCGCAATCGGCGGCGAGAAGTTCAAGGAAGGCGACGTCATCTCCCTTGACGGCGCAACAGGCCAGGTCTTCGAGGGCGCTATCGAGCAGGTTGAGCCCGAGATGACCGGAGCATTCGGCACGCTCATGGACTGGGCCGAAGAGTTCCGCACGACGGGCGTCTGGGCCAACGCGGACACGCCCCATGACGCTACCCAGGCGCTGAAGTTCGGCGCGGAAGGCGTGGGCCTCTGCCGCACCGAGCACATGTTCTTCAACGAACACCGCATTGCGTACGTGCGCCAGATGATGCTCACCGCGCCGGAAGTGCGACGGGTGCAGCGAAAGCTCGACGCCGTGGAGTTCACCAAGGCCCAGGCCTCCAGGGAGCAACTGAAGGAGATAGAAAAGGAGGCAAAGGCCGTCCGGGCCGAGCTGGCAAAGTCCCGCAAACTGTTCGATGGCGCGCTCAGAAAGCTGCTGCCCGAACAGCGCAAGGATTTCGAGGGCATCTTCAAGGCGATGAGCGGCCTGCCCGTCGTCATCCGGCTCCTGGACCCGCCGCTGCACGAGTTCCTCCCGCACGATCCCGACATCCAGGCGAGGCTCGGCAAGCAGATGGGCATCTCCGCCGAGGAGGTCGCCGCGCGCGTCGCTCAACTGCGCGAGCTGAACCCGATGCTCGGCCACCGCGGGTGCCGGCTCGGCATCACCTACCCTGACATCTACAACATGCAGGTGCGGGCCATCATGGAGGCCGCCGTCAACTGCAAGAAGAAGGGCATTGACGTGCACCCGGAGATCATGATCCCCGTGGTAGCGACTGCCGAAGAGCTCCGCATCTGCCGTGAGGCCACCATCCGGGTCTGCACGGAAGTCCTGAAAGAGGCTGGCATTGACGTCGAGTACAAGGTGGGCACGATGATCGAGCTGCCGCGGGCCGCCTTGACGGCGGACCAAGTTGCGCAGCACGCTGACTTCTTCAGCTTCGGCACGAACGACCTCACGCAGACGACGTACGGCTTCAGCCGCGACGACGTGGGCGTCTTCGTTCCCGAGTACGTCGAGCGCGAGATCATCGAGCATGACCCGTTCCAGGTGCTCGACCAGGCGGGCGTCGGCCAGCTTGTCGCCCTCGGCGTCGAGAAAGGCCGCAAGACGAAGCCCAAGCTGAAGATCGGCATCTGCGGCGAGCACGGCGGCGAGCCGCGGTCGGTGAAGTTCTGCCACCGGCTCGGCCTGAACTATGTCTCATGCTCGCCCTTCCGCGTGCCGATCGCGCGGCTGGCTGCGGCCCAGGCCGCCATCGAAGCGGAAGCAAAGGAGCCCGTCGTGGGCGCCCAGAGCATCCATTAGCCAGTACGCTTTATTTTAGGGACACCATATTTAATTCGGCCCGCGCCCGTTCTGTGCCGCGCTTCTTCCGCCGCAAGCCCGGCCTTCTTAGCCAGCACGTATGTCACATGGAAATGAACGTCCTTTTGCATATCACCCCCTCGAGGCTTACGGCCCAAGCCTCAAAGCAAATGCACGTCCACCTTCTCCAGCGCCAGGACGGCCTCGATCAGGCGGAGGCGGTACTCCAGTGGCTCTTGGAACTGGGCCGTGTTGAAGTTAGCCACCGGCCCTGTCACCGCGCAACCGCCTTCAACAAAAACAGTTGACGGAGCTTGCACTTTCTTGGTCTTGACGGCGATGCTCGTTGAGGGGTAATATCGGATTGCGGGGCACGACTCAGCAAGGGGGCATTGCAATGAGTCACCTCGTCACCGTTACGGGCGCCACAGGCCACGTCGGCAGGGCCTTGGCAGAGCAGTTGTTGGACCAGGGCGTAAGTGTGCGCGCGGTCGGACGGCAAGGCGAGCGGCTGGCGCCGCTCGTCGCGAAAGGGGCCGAGGCGCGCACGGGGGACCTGAAGGACGCGGCCTTCGTCACGGAGGCATTCCGCGGCGCGGACGCCGTCTTCGCCATGGTCCCGCCGCACTACAATGTGCCCGATATTCGGGCCGACCAACGCCGCATCGGCGCAAGCCTGGTCGAAGCGCTGGAAGACGCGGCTGTGCCGCGCGCCGTCGCACTGAGCAGCGTCGGGGCCCGCCTGCCTTCGGGCACGGGGCCCATCGCCGGACTCCACGAGTTCGAGGAAATGCTCAGGACCGTCTCTGGTTTATCGGTGGTGGTCCTCCGCGCGGCGTTCTTCATGGAGAACCACCTGGCCTCGCTACCTCTCATCAAGAGCGCCGGGACCAACGGCAGTTCTCTGCGCGGCGACCTCCCGCTTCCAATGGTAGCCACAGGGGATATTGCCGCTGCCGCCGCGGAGATCTTTTCGGGTCTGGCATTCAAGGGCCACTCCGTGCGCGACGTGCTCGGCCCACGCGACTACACGATGCGCGAGGCGACCGCCCTTCTCGGTGCGGCCATCGGCAAACCTGATTTGGGCTACGGGGAATTCGGGTACGATGATTTGCGCAAGGCGCTGGTGGGCGCGCGCTTCTCCCCCGACGCAGCCGACGCCATTGTAGAGATGAACGACGCCTTCAACACCGGCCGAATCCAGGCCACGTTCAAGCGCACGCGCGCGAACACAACGCCGACAACACTCGAGCAATTCGCTCGCGATGTCTTCGCCCCCGCATACCTGGCGGGGTGACAAACGACGCAAGGAGGGCATGCACATGAAGTACCTGGTGTTGTTGGGAAGGGTCCTTTATGCGTTCATCTTCGTGATGGGCGGCCTCAGCCACGTCCGGATGCAGGGCGTCGAGTACACGGCCGCCCACGGCGTGCCGCTGGCCTCGGTCGCGGTTCCGCTTGCCGGGGCTATTGCGCTCTTGGGGGGCCTCAGCGTGGCGTCGGGGTTTAAGGCCAAGTGGGGAGCTTGGCTATTAGTGATCTTCCTGGTTCCCGTCACACTTACGATGCACAACTTCTGGACAGTGAAGGACCCCGCGGCGGCGCAGATGCAGCAGATCATGTTCATAAAGAACGTGTCCATGCTCGGAGCCGCCCTTCTTATCGCTCACTTCGGTGCCGGCCCGCTGAGCCTGGACGCCCTGAAGAAGAGCCGGCCATGAGAATGCCGGTGCTCCTGGATCGCGAACGGAGGCTGGACCACGGCACTTGAGCGGTGCTGCGGCTATGCGGCGGACTGCGCGCGGATTTTTCGCTGCCTCTTTTGAGGCCCGCAGAGGCGAGCGCGCACCAATCGTCTTATGACCCCTTGAGGCCCGCCCGGAGCAATCGTCAGGCTCTGCCAGCCAAGCGCCAGGAAAGCGGGACGTGCACTACAGGTGGCCTCAGGGGCCGATCCACGTTACCGTGAGCGTCGCCCGGGCCGAATAGCCTCCTGCATTGGCTGCTTTTCCTGCCGGGTTCCGGGCTTGCACATAGAGCGTCACAGCAACCTCGTCGTCACCCGGAGCGTGCGTGATCCGCACGGGCGGGACCAGGAACGAGTCGTAAGGTGTGTAATCCGCCGAAGGCCCGCCTGTAGCGTGCTGGCCGTCGCCGTCGAAGGCGAGCTTATACTCTGTGATTAGCGTGTCGCCATCGGGGCCGGACAACAGGGCGGCTGCGCTGTTATCCGCCGATATCTCCGCATCGCCGCTGAGCTGCAAGGTGGCCGTTGAGCTGCCCGTGCTGATTCCCGCTTGAGTGGCAATCGGAGGTAACGCGATCGGGCCGAAGCTCCCTGACCATTGCATGAATTCCTGCGCGAGAACCAACGGACCGGCAAGGGTGGCAAGAATGGCGAGGGCGACGGCCCAGATCGTTCTCTGAGTTATCGGATGGCACGTGGCGCGATACATTCGATGTCCTGCCATCGCCGAGAAGGCCCGCATTCATCCCGGCTCGTCGGGCGCCGCCGGTTCGCCTCAATTCTCAAGGACGCCGGCGTGCTTCGTGGCCGGAGCTGGCATGGTGGCTCCTTCGCGCAGTTTCGCTAGTTCTTCGTCTGTGCTGATGAACGTGTGGCGGTCGGAAAACGGCGACTGTCCCGGTGCCATTATCCGTGGAGTGATGAATATGACGACTTCCTTTTCGACGGTTGAGACGTTGGTGCTTCTAAAGAGCGCCCCCAGCAGGGGGATTGAGCCGAGGACAGGGACACGTTTCACCTCGTTATGTTGCTGAGACTCGATCAGGCCGCCGATGACGATGGCATCTCCTTCCTTCACCCGAACCCGAGTGGTCGCTTTGCGGCGCCTGACGACGGGCAGCGTGTCGCCTTTGCTGGTGCCGGTGCTGACGCCGCCCTGCCTTGTCGCCACGTCACTGACCTCGGTTGAGACGGTAATGGTGATGTCACCTTTGTCGCCTATCTGAGGAGTCATCTGCAAGATCACTCCGGACTTCACGACTTGCAGCTCCGACCGCACGAACGCGCCGATATCGGTGATGATGCTGAAGTACTCTTCGAGGGTGACTTCGATGGAGGCTTGTTCGCCGTTGAGAGTGGCGACGCGGGGGCGCGAGCGGATGCCTGCCTGGCCATTGCGCACGAGCATGCGCAAAGTCAAGAGCAGTGAACTGAATTCCCTCTCCGCTATGCTTGTCTGACGGATGACGCCGGTGAAGGCCCCTGCGGACTCGTCAATGCTCAGCAAGGTGTGGCCTCCGGCCCATTCCCAGTCTATGCCTAACTGCCGGCTCGCCTCTTGCGAGAGCTCGACGACCAGCGCCTCCAGCACCACTTGCTGGGGCGGCACGTCCAGCAGCCCGACGATCTCCATCACGTGCTTGATCTTCTCCTGAGGGCCGACGACAAGGACTTCTGTCTTTCTCTCGCCGCTGGCTACGTAGGGGAGGAGTGCGGCCGGCAGGGAGGATTTCAGGTGCCGTTCTGTGATGTACTTGAGAGGCACCCGCCGGTATTCGGCCAGTCGGTCAAAACTTGGAGAATCCGGTTTGCCGGTTCCGATCACGTAGAATCCCTCCGGCATTCTGCGCACGGCAAGCCCCTGGGCGGCAGTGAGCTTCTGGAGGCACTCTTCCAGGGGCGCGTCCTTCACCTGCAGCGACACGGGTTGATCGGCGACCGAGGGGTCCAGGGCAATCGTCACGCCGGTCTCGGTCGAGACGTCGCGAAGAACCTGGCTGAGGGGCACATCCACCCAGACGTTACTTACCAGCGGCGGCGGGTCGCTCGCCTGTGCGGGAGGGGCTGCTTGAGCCGCGGTAGGGCGAGCTATCGTCCCGAGGAGCAGGCAGAATATGAGCCCTGTCGCCCGCAGGCCTTTCTGCTTCCGCCCCCGGGCAAGTGCTGGCGTGGGGGTGTGGCTCACTTCCTTACCACCTCGATGCTGACGGGGATCCCATACTGCTCCCGGCGGCTTTCCTGAACGAGTCCGGCACTTTCTCCTTCTATGGCGAGAGCGGCGGAGTAGAGCCCCTCCTTTGCGTCAAGAGGGGTTCTGAAGCGGCATACGATCGAGTGCCGCATTCCGGGGGCAAGCGTAAACTCCGTGGGGCTTGCGTCGAGCCATCCGTCGGTCAGGTCGCCTTCGGCTGTGCGACACCGGACCTCCATCGTGGCTCCGCTGCGGTTAGTGATAGAGATGCCCACCGCTGTGAAACGGCCGGGCGTAAGCACCTGCGATATTCTTCGCGGCTCGATCTGCAGGTGAGGCAGGTTCTGGCGTTGGAAGCTCTCTTTCCAGCGTTGCGCTACGTCGGCCCCTATCCGGAACGTGGCCTCCCGGAAGGCTCTGCTTGCCGCATTGGAATCGGCCTCCAACGTGAACCGCACGGTATACTCGCCGGCAGGCAGGGGCGTCGGCATGATGCCCACGAAGCGCCGCTCATGGCCCGGCAGAATCTGGCGCCTCAAGGCATGCAGCGGGATTGCCGCCAGCCTCCGTCGGCCGCCAAGGTATACGTACGCCTTGCACGATGCTGCGAAGCCGACCAATCCGGTGTTGGTGACATCCGCCTGGACCGTCAGAGCCGGCCCGTGGGTCGTGGCATCTGTTTCCTCTGAGGTGTCGTGGACCATCGCCACGACCTGCTCGTCGAATTGTGGGGGGGAAACATCCACAGCGCGAATGGTTGGCCGCGGGGTATAGTTCCGCCGAGCTGCCCGCACAAATACCGCTGCTGCGGTGCGCAGGATCACGTTTACGCCTTGCTCGTGCTTCTGTCCGCCCATGGTCATGAGAATGGCCGCCCAGTAGTCGCCGTCAGCACTCGGAGGCGCCGAGACCTTTCCCGTCATCTTCTTGGTCTGTCCAGGTTCCAGCACCAATTCCTGCGCGTCCAGGGCGATCCATTGGACCGCAGAGCGCGCGTGCTGGGTCTCAGGCCCAAAAGAGAGCGCGCCATCCCGGGAGACGAAGAAGTCCACGACTTCGACCTTGACGCGAGTTCGGGCATCCTCGGGGCTCCTTCTGACGTACTCAACTGTGATGGCGAACTCGGCTTCGCCCCCCGGTTTGACGACCACTTGCTGCTGCATCGGAGAGAGGGCTACTCCCGCCTCCGCAGGGCTCGCAAGCAGTAGACTGAGCGGGATCGTCAGGAGCGCGCCGATCCACGTGCAATGGCACGAGGCCGCAGAACCACGTCCCGAACACTTCCGGCGCAATCCCCCCGCCACCCCGGCGGGGCGCATCGCGCAGCTATTCCAAGCTTGTCCGGGCATAGGACGGCCAACGCTTAGGTGCCCCAAGTGGCGGTGAGCGTCTGCGTGGTGCTATAAAGGCCGGCGTTGGCAAGAGTGCCGGTCTCATTGGACGCCCTCACCGACAGCGTCACCTCAACTGCTCCGTCGTTGGGCACGTGAGTAACGACCGAGGGCGCGGCAAGGAACAAATTGTGAAGGGTATAGTTGACGGTATTGCCGCCTGTGTTTGTTAACCCGTCTCCATCGTATGCAAGCCCGTACTCGGTCACGAGAGTATCGTTGTTCGGTCCCGTCAACTGCGCTGCAGTCGTGTTGTTGGCACTGATGTGCACATCACCGTTCGTGTACAGCGTCATCATAGAGGTGCCCGTGACACTTGCTCCCTGGCTCGCGATGTTGGAAAGCGCAATGGCGGGGAAGTTGGCCTCCCACTCCATGATGTCCGCCACGGTGACCGTGATGCTGCATGTCGCAACGGCGGGCGACGGCGCAGCGCTTACCACTTTCCAGAGCAAGAGCGGCAGGACGGCTGCCAGCACCATCATAAAGCGACGTTTGACCATTGCCATTCCCCTCCAAGCTCAATCGCGCCCGCCTGAGGCGCCACCTTAGCAACCTCGGGATCGGGCGGGAACCCGCACACAGCAGACCGGCTCTTCGCGCCCACAGCAAGCGCGGAGGATGTGCTCTATGGGCCGTGCTTTCGCTTTTCAGAAAGCAACATAGATGGGCTGGGCGTTGCGAAGGGCAAACCGCGTGCCGACCGCGGTGCACAGCCACGCCCATCCGGCCCGGGAGGTGGCGCACCGACCGTGGCTGCTGTATCGCGCCTGATGCTATCCACTCCGGCCACCGTTGTTCAAGATTCTCCACGGGCCGCTGGCTGGCCAGAGGCACCAGGCTGCCGCGCGGCGCCGCCCGGGGCGGTTCCGAGGGGGTTTAGGGCGTTTCCGGGGGGGCGCGGGAAGGGGGCAAGCACCCCGCAGAGTGGAAAGGGTTCGCGCTTTTCTGGCCAAAAAAAGGCCGCCGCGCGCTTGAAAATCGCGCCCAGCGCGCGCCCGCCCCTCATCCGCCTGAGGCGGACGGGGGCAGAATGCCTTCCTTACCTGGGTCACCATGTCTAGACAAACAAACTTTTCTCTCTTGACAAAGGCCTACCTCGGTAGTAACATCTCGGCGTTGGTCCGAAGCGGCCACCGGAGACTTCGGCGCGAGAGGGGGAGAGTTTCCGCGGCGAAGGTGGTGTCCGCTGTTTGCCGTTGCCTTCAAGCTGTTCCTATATTGCACCACCAATCCGGCGCGTGGCCGAACTGGAACGTTCGGATCGCGTGCCGGACCAATCGCACGCCGGCCACAGAAGACCGCCGAGTTCTCTCTTTTTCCGTCCCCGAAGGGAGGTGGACCATGCGGTGCGTGCAGACGCGGTTGGTGATGGTGGCGCTGGGTGCGATCCTCTGTGTGTTCCTCTGCGCATCCGGAAGCCCACTGTTCGGTCAGGAGAAGGACTCCAAGGATGCCCCTGCCACGGCCAAGTACGCCCAATCCGTGACCGTCCAGCCCGGGGCCCTCTCCGGAACCGTGTTCTACATGGATGGCAAGACCCCTGTTGTCAAGACGCCGGTGCGCCTCTGGAGCACCGAGCAAAAGAAGTTCATCCAGCAAAGGTCCACTGATGAAAAGGGCGCCTACAAGCTCGGCGAACTTGTGGTCGGGCGCTACCTCGCCGTCTTCGGTGACCGCGTCTTTGTGGACCTCCGGGTGGACAAGAAGGCCGCGCTTGCCGGGCAGGCGCTTAACATCATCATCCCGCGCGGAGACGGAACGTTCGCCCAGATGGCGCCCGAACGGAAAGCCGCAGTGCTGTCACTGCTCAGCGCAACTGAGGACGAAGGGAAAGCGGGCGGCAATGGCGAAACCAATCCCGAGGCGGGAGAAGGCATGCCGTTGCGCACACTGCTCATCATTGGCGGAGGCGCTGCAACCGCGGTCGGTGTCGTGGAACTGATCAAGCACGACGAAGACGAGGACGGGCACCACGTGAGCCCGTAGTGCCACGGGCGTGCCCCCGGGTACGTGTCAGGCCACCATCACGCCGGCCACGAGGAGGGAAATGAGGAGAATAGCATTCGCCCTACTGCTTGCGTCAGCGATTCTCGGTTGCACCCATTACGACTTCGACCTGTCTTCTGACCAGCCTGAGTGGGGCGAAGGCTCCGTCAAAACCGACCAGGCGGATGCGGAGGCCAACTTGGCGCGTCTGGCCAAGGTGCTCGCCGCGCGGCAGGGAGACAGCGGGACCGAAGCGGCTGAGTACGTCGTCGGCCCGGGGGACGTTCTCGCCGTGAGCATATTCTCGCTCGAAACGCCCGCCGGGATTACGCGCCTGACCCGGACGGTTTCTCACGACGGAAACGTGGCCCTTCCCTGGGTGGGAGATATTCCCGCCGCAGGCCTGAGCGCGCCGCAGTTGGAAGAACGCATCAAGGCGGCCTACGCCGGCTCTTACCTCAAGCAACCGCAGGTGACGGTCAACGTCGAAGAATACCGCAGCGTGCCTGTCGTCGTGACCGGGGCCGTGGACAAGCCCGGGCTCTATTTCCTGAAAGCCAACAGAAGTTCCATCCTCGAATGCCTCGCCCTGGCAGGCAGCCTGAAGAGCACCGCCGGCGACGACCTGCTGATCCTCCGAAGTCCGCGCAGCGAGCCCGCGGCAGGACGAGCCCAAGCCGGCAATCCGGAACGGAAGACGGCCGGAAAAGCGCCGGCCGCCGCGGAGCGGGAGACGGTCATCGTTGACCTCAAGCAGCTCATTGACCAGGGCAACATGCTGATGAACCTGCAGGTGCGGGCGGGCGACGTGCTCATCGTGCCTGCGCGCGCGCGTCGCTATATCTACGTGCTCGGTTACGTCCAGAGGCCGGGCGCGTACGAACTGGAGGAGGGAATCCAGTTGGACGCGCTGCGGGCCGTGGCGCTGGGCGGCGGCCCGGCGGGCATAGCCCGCCCGAGCAACACTTACCTGATCAGGCAAACGCCGGGCGGGCAGGTAGCCACGCCGGTGGACCTCGACGAGGTTGCGCGCGGGCGGGTACCCCCCCTCTACTTGCGCCCCGGCGACACCTTGATAGTGGGCACGACGACCTTCGGACGCATGTCGCAGTTCCTGGCTCCCAGTATGGGCGCCAGCCTTTCGGCCTCGGCCTCTGTCGCACAGTAGCCCTCGACTCCTGAGTGACGCCGGCCGGCAGCCTATGAAAAGGATGCTGTCATGAGCAATGACGACGCGCGTGAAGACGGAGAGTTAGGCCGCCCCCACGCCGACCAAACGGAGGGTGGACCGGATCTGAGGCATTACCTTGCGGTGCTGCGCCGGCGCATCTGGGCCGTGGTGACGGCCTTCGTCGTCATCGTGACCCTCGCCACCGTCCATGCGTTCAAGGCCCTGCCCGTCTATCAGGCCGATGCGGAGATCGTGATCGAGAAGCAGACCCCTCGCGTGATGGACTTCCAGGACGTGGTCCAACTCGAGGCGTCGGACCGCCCTTACTATGAGACCCAGGCTGCCCTCGTGCGAAGCCGTGCCGTGCTCGAGAAGGCCCTTGAGAAGCCCGCCATGCGGGAGCTTTTCGAGACCGACGACAAGAGCCGTGTCACGCCTTCGGTGCTCGGCGAGATCCAGCGGACGGTCTCGGCGCTCCTGGGCACCCTTCCTTCGCGGCCGCCGGAGCCGTGGGAGCGTTTGCACGATGCCGTCGCAGTCCAGCAGGTCCGGGACACGCATCTGCTGCTGATCAGCGCTACAAGCTCCGACCCGGCCCATGCCGCCATGATCGCCGATGCGGTGGCCCAGGCCTTTTGCCAATACCACGTCGACAGGAAGAAGGATGTCAGTCTCGAGGCATTCAAGCTGCTGCGCACGCAGGCAACGGACCAGGAGCAGAAGGTCGTAGAGGCGGAGAACGCCATCCAGCAGTTCCGCGAGCAGGTCAAGATCGTCTCCCTTGACGTGGCCGACACCAGCAGCCCGGAGCTTTCCCGCCTGAGCAAGCTCAGCCAGGAACTCACCGAGGCGCAGACAGCCCGCATGGGGCTTGAGGCGGAACTCAAGGTCGTGGAGGACGCAATCGAGTCCGAGACGGCAAATATGGAGCAAAACGACCGGTTGCTCTCGCTCCCCGAAGTCAGGGCGGACCCTGCAGTGGGCGCGATCAGGACGAGCCTCGTGGAGGCTGACAAGGAGATAAGCGCGCTATCGGACACTTACGGTCCGTCGCATCCCCAGTTGCAGGCTGCGCAGGCCAAGGCGAAGCTTCTCCGGTCCAAGCTCACGGAAGCCCTGGGCCAGGTCGCGGGCTCGCTCTCGCCTCAGTTGGCCATGTTGAAGCAGAGAGAGCAGGATCTGCACGCGCAATACGACGAGCAGAACCAGCTCGCCTTGGAGCTGGCCAAGCACTCGCTGACGTACGGACGCCTCCAAAGCGAAGTCACGAGGCAACGCAAGCTCTTCGACGTCCTTGTGGAGCGCATGCGCGAGGTGGACCTGTCGAACGACTATCCGAAGGCCAACGTCGAGGTGGTGCAATCAGCCGGACCGCCGAGCGTACCCATAAAGCCCAAGAGGGCGCGCATCATCCTTCTGTCGGCTTTCCTGGGACTGCTGGCGGGCATCGGCTTGGCATTCCTCTTCGAGCACATGGATGACACGGTCAGGACGCCGGAGGATCTTGAAGAGCGGGTCGGCGTGCCCGTGCTGGGTTTCGTGCCCGCGATGAACGGCATGGCGGGAGGGAAAGACGGCTTCATCCATCGCGGCATGGTGTGCGCCGTAGAGCCGACCTCGTCCGCGAGCGAAGCCTACCGCAACATCCGCACGAGCCTTTTCTTCTCTGCGCCGGCGGAACGGGCCAAGGCCCTCGTAGTTACGTCAGGCGGGCCCGGCGACGGCAAGACGACCACGGCTACCAACCTCGCCCTGGTCATCGCTCAGAGCGGAAAGCGCGTGCTGTTAGTGGATGCTGACCTGCGGCGCCCCACCCTTCATAAAGTCTTCGGCCTGGAGTCGCGCAAAGGCGTGACGACCGTGCTGGTCGGTGAAGCAACCCTGGATGAGGCGGTGCAGCATGCGTCCAACGACGGCAAGGTGATCGAGAACCTGGACGTCCTGGCGGCGGGTCCCAAGCCTCCTAACCCGTCGGAATTGCTCAACTCCGACAGCATGCGGGGCTTGCTGGACGAGGCGCGGAAGAAATATGACCGCATCCTCATTGACACTCCGCCCGTCCTGTTCGTCGCCGACGCGAGCATTCTGTCCGCCATAAGCGACGGCGTCATCCTGGTGGTCAAATCTGCCAAGAATACACGTTCGCTTGCCGGCAGGGCGCGCGACCAACTGAGGAACGTCAAGGCCCACGTCCTCGGCGGCATCCTCAACGAGGTGCACGTGTCGAGGCTCGGCCCCTACTACTCGGACTATTACTACTATGGCTACTCGCGCTACTACCGCGACTACTACAATTCCTATTACGCAGGTAAAGAGGACGCCGCCGACGTTAAAGCGGGCGAACGCGCGTGAACACCAGGTATGCGCCAGACGATGGGCCCTCGACGCGCCTCCAAGGGCCGACCGTCGCGGCCGAAAGGTCACGCCGCTGACATGATAGATATTCATTCTCACATCCTTCCGGGGCTGGACGACGGTCCGCGCGACCTGGACGAGTCACTCCAGATGTGCGAACTCTACGTCCTCGAGGGAGTGCAGACCGTTGTCGCCACGCCGCACTTATGTGATCCCCGGTTTCACGTGTCCCCAGAGGCGATCCGGAGCGGGGTCCGCAGCCTTACAGCGGCTTGCCGCGAGCGCGGCCTGCGGCTCGAGATCCTGTCTGGGGGCGACGTCCGGCTGGAGCCCGAACTCCTCGATGCGTTCGATGCGGGGCGCGTCCTGACGCTCGGCGATGCCGGCACCCATCTGCTGCTCGAGTTGCCGTTTCAGACGGTCCCGCGCATTGAAAACCTGGTCTTTCAACTCTCGTTGCGGGGGGTAACCACCGTGCTGAGCCACCCCGAGCGGAACCTGGAGCTCTGGCGAAAGCCGCGGAGGCTCGCCGAGCTGGTGGAGCTCGGCTGCCTCGTGCAGGTGACGGCGGGCTCCTTCCTGGGCCAGTTCGGCCCATGGGCCGAGCGGGCTGCCAGGGGATTCCTCGAGGCCGCCCTCGTACACGCTGTAGCCACGGACGCCCATTCGTCGCACGGCACCCGGCGGCCCGCGCTGAAGCAAGCCGCTGGACTTCTCAAGAACCTGATTGGCGAGGCGAGGGCGACCGACCTGCTCTCGAAGAACCCAGCCGCGATGGTTCGGCCTGCGCGCTCTGAAACGGCCGACAAGGCGGCGGTGGCCGGCGCGCTCTACGAGGAGCCAAGGAAGTAACGCATGGGCCCAAGAGACGCGACAGGGGATGGACTCCTGCGAACTGCGCACGTCACCGTGCTCGCAGCGGTTGTCGTGTCGCCATGGCTCTTCGGCAGCGCGGAACCGTGGGCCTACCTGCTCATGTGCCTGCTCGTGGCCGTCGGGCTGGCTGCTTGGCTCCTTTCCCTTGTGCGTGACGTGCGTCCCCGTGTCCGTGCCATCGGCCTGACGGCGTCCCTGGCAGGACTGCTGGCCTTCGTGGGGCTGCAGGCGCTTCCCCTGCCCTATGGGCTGGCGCGTGCCCTCAGCCCGGCGCCTGCGGCCGTGCAGTCCGCTCGCGTCGAGGCCTTTAGTCAAGCGGGGCTCCCGGAATTCCTGCCGCCCGGCCTCCAGGATACACACGATGCGGCCGCGATCTCCGCCTCGGCAGCGGCAACGGAACGAAGCTTCTACCTGCTCGCCGCTTACGTCGGGGCATTCCTCGCACTGGCCAACACGCTCACCTCCTGGCAGCAGACCCGGCGAGCAGCGGCCGTCATTGCAATGTCAGGCTTCGTGATGGCCGTTTTCGGGCTAGCCCAAAAGTTCTCCGGCACGAGCGACATCTACTGGTTCCACACCCCCCGTTTCGGCGGCGACATCTTCGGCCCGTTCACCAATCGCAACCACTTCGCGGCTTACACCAACATGACCCTCGGCGTCACGCTCGGCCTGCTGATGGCTTCGAGTCGAGCGCCGAGCTTCCAAGCGCTCACCACATTGCGCGAGAAAGTCGCATGGCTGTCCACGAGCAAGGGCGGCCCCATGGCCCTCCTGGCATTCGGGGCCGCGCTGATGGCTGCCGCCGTGTGCGTGTCGCTCTCACGGGGCGGCATAAGTAGCCTGGCCGCATCGCTCGGCATAGCGGGCGGTGCTGCGGCGCTTACCAGCAAGGACGCGCTGCACAAGCGAGGTCGGATTGTCGGCGCGGTCGGCCTCTTAACCGTGGCAGCCGTCCTCTGGCTGGGCTGGCAGCCCGTGGTGGGCCGGCTTGGGACCCTCGTCCAAGTAGCCAAGGACCCGTTGGGGAACAGCCGGGCCACTGCGACGCTCGACACGGTGCGCATGTTCTGCGCGGCCCCCGTTCTCGGGAGCGGCTTCGGCACCTTCCAGCACGTCTTCCCCGTTTTCCAGAGCCCGAGCATTCAGTTCGGCCGGTGGCCGCACGCCCACAACGACTACGCGCAACTGCTCGCTGAGGGCGGGGTCGTCGGCGCGCTCCTTGCGCTGCTCGCGGGCTGCCTCTTCGTCGCCGCGGTATGGCGAAGGTTTGCGCAGGCGACCGCTGAAGCCAGGCTGCTGGTAGCCGGCTTGGCGGTAGGCATTCTGGCCCTCGCGGTGCACAGCCTCTTCGATTTCAGCCTGCACAAGCCGGCCGTCGCACTGCTGCTCGCCGCACTGTGCGGGATGTCGGTAGCTGCGGTCCACCTGCCCGCGAGGGCCAGGGCGGCCGCTGACAAGGGGAGAGCAGATGCTCTCAAAGAGAACCAACGGACTCGGACGCGCGCCAACAGCCAGGCCGAGTCTTGAGACGAACGCCGCGCTCCTGCGCCTGGCCATGCGGGTGGGTGCGGTGGCTGGGCTTGCCGTGCTGGCGGCAGTCAGCTTTGCCGAGCTGCGTGAGCTCCGGGGTGAGCTTGCATTCGCGCGCTTTCTCCGCATGCGGGCGCTGGCGGCGGTGGCCGAGCAGTCGAGCGCTCGCTCGGGCCTTGGGGCGGCCGTGCAGGATGCATCAGCCGAGGCCGAACTCGTAATGCTCTTCGCCAGGGGAAACCCGGACGCGCTGCACGTCGTCAGCACCGCGTGCAGGGCCTGGTCTGCCGACACGGCCTTGGATCCCCTCTTGCGGCTCTGCCTGGGAGAGAAGGCGGTGACGGCGGCGTCGCTGGCCGTGCGGGCGGCGCCGTCGGATTACGAAGAGTGGCTTTCGCTGGCACGTGCGGAGGCCACCCTGGGCATGTGGAGGCAGGCGCAGGTCTGCCTGGCGCGCGCCCAGGACCTGGCACCGCCGGGCAAGGTTCTCCAGATTGCACCCGGCAGGAGGTGACGGGTCGTGCCGCCGCAGGCGGGCAAGCGTCAGGGCCGCGCAGGGAAGGTCACGGACTGGAAGGCGTTGGAAGGCTTGCGCGTTTCGACGGAAGCAGGGCACAGTCGCCGCGCAGAAGCGACCAAGGGGTACGGTGTGCCGAGACAGCGTAACGGCCCGCTGCGGGCCGTGAGGAGTACACGCACATGACCACTTGTCTCGTCGCATTCGCCCTGGCTTTCGTCGCGGGATTGATTGCCACGTTGGCCATTCGAGCAGCCGCCAAGCGGCTGAAGATCGTGGACAAACCAGATGAGTTCCGGAAGATCCACCAGCGCGACGTGCCTCTGCTGGGCGGCATTGCAGTCTACATCGGGTTTGCAGCGCCTATAGTGGCGCTGTGGTTTCTGTACCGGAACTCCGTCTCCGACCTGCTTCATGAGCGACCCCTGGCCGTCGTTTCCCTGATGGGCGGCGCCGCCGTTGTGCTGATCACGGGCGTGATGGACGACGTGCGGCGGCTCCGGGCCAGATGGAAGCTGCTCGGCCAGGCCGTGGCGGCGAGCGTGGCATTTGCGGGCGGCTACTCCATCAGTGTGGTCAGCAATCCCTTCGGCGAGCCGGTAAGCCTCGGGCCGTTCAGCCTGCCGGTGACGCTCTTCTGGTTCCTGGGTTGCATGAACGCGGTCAACCTGCTGGACGGACTGGACGGCCTGGCCGCGGGCGTGTGCCTTTTTGCCAGCGTCACCCTTCTGCTCGTGAGCCTGCTATTCGGACAGGTTCTGAGCGTACTGCTGATGGCCTGCCTGAGCGGCGCCATTCTGGGCTTTCTGCTGTTCAATTTCCACCCCGCCAGCATCTTCCTCGGCGACTCGGGCAGCATGGCGCTGGGCTTCTTAATAGCAGCGCTGTCGCTGCTCGGCGCGCGCAAGACAGAGACCGCCGTCGCCCTGCTCATCCCGTTCATTGCGCTGGGGCTGCCGATATTCGACACGGTCCTGGCCATTCTGCGGCGCTGGCAGCGCAAGCTGCCCATTTCGGCGGCGGATCGTGAGCACGTTCACCACGTGCTTCTTGCCATGGGCCTGAACCACCGTCAGGCGGTGCTGATACTCTACATGACCTGCGTCGTGCTCGGTGGCGCAGCGCTCCTGCTGACGGCCGGGCGGGACGAAGTGACGCTTCTCGTCCTGGGTTCGCTGGGAATACTCGCCTTCGTCTGCGTGCGCATATTCGGCGGCATGCGGTTCCTCGACCTCTGGGGAAGGCTGTCCAGCGGATTTGCAGAGCGCCACCGTACAGCCGAGGCCAAGGTCTCCGTAGAGAAGGCCGTAGCCCGCATGCGCTCGGTCAAGGATACGTCGGCGCTGTGGCAGGCTTTCTGCGAAGGCCTCAAGAGCCTCGACCTCGACTTCGCCGTCCTTCAGTTATATACCGCCGGCGAGCCCACGCCACAGGTCTTCACTTGGGCGGCAGGTCAGAAACAAGTGACAAAGTACCAACAGACGGAACCCGAGAACTGGTCCGCCCGGCTCAGGCTGCAAGCCAACGGCCATATGTTCGGGCGGCTCGAGCTCGGCAAATCGGTTGATGACGGTCCTATGCTCGCCGATGCGCCCGAGTTGGTGGACCGGCTCCGAAGCGAAATGGCAACGCACATGGAACGTCTCGCCGCAAAGAACTTGGAAGCGAGGGCCGCGTGACGGCAATGGCCTCTCTATTGCAGGTACCCTCTAATGGGCGCTGAGTCGCCGGCAACACAAGCTGCTGTCGCGAACGCCGCGCAGGCGGGCGCCTGTTCGACCGCTGCTGCGGGCACCGCGGGCAACGTCATCGCAAAGCAGCCCCCTTCCCTGGTGATCGAGGCACAACGACGATGGCGGCTGCTGGACGCGGCAGAGATATGGCGCTACCGCGACCTGTTCTACTTCCTGGCGTGGCGGGACGTCGCGGTCCGGTATAAGCAGACTGTCCTCGGCGTGCTGTGGGCGATTATCCAGCCGGTCATGACGATGGTCGTGTTCACCGTCTTCTTCGGCCGCCTTGCCGGGCTCGACCAGCGGGCAGGCGGAGTCCCCTACCCCGTGTTCGTCTACGCCGGCCTGCTGCCATGGACGCTTTTCTCACAGGCCGTCAGCCGCAGCAGCGAGAGCCTGGTCGGCTCGGCCCAGCTCATCACCAAGGTTTATTTCCCGCGCCTCATTGTTCCGGCAGCGGCGACCGGCGCTTGCCTGGTGGACTTCGCCATTGCCTGCGCCGTCCTGGTGGTCATGATGCTGGGCTACGGCATGACGCCGCCGGCAGGCGCAGCGCTACTCCCTGCCTTCCTCCTGCTGACTGTCCTCGCGGCGCTCGGGATCGGAACGCTGATCTCAGCGCTGAACGTCGCCTATCGTGACTTCCGCTACGTCGTTCCGTTCATGATGCAGCTCTGGATGCTCGCCACGCCGGCGATCTACGCAAAGGACATCTTGCCGGCGCGATGGAAATGGCTTGGAGCGGCCAATCCCATGAACGCCGTCGTGGATGCCTGGCGGTCGTGCATTCTGGATGAGCCGTTGGATTGGGCGAGCATTGCCGCCTCCGCAGCAACCATCGCGCTCGTGCTCGTCCTCGGGCTGGCTTACTTCCGCCATGCAGAACGGCAGTTTGCCGACGTCATATGAGGAAGTCAGATGGCGATTTCGTCTGATGAAAGGGGCAATGACAGGATGGGTTTCTGGGAGGGAAAGCAGGTGGCCGTGCCGGGCGGCGCGGGGTTCATCGGCTCCTATCTCGTGGAGCAGCTTGTTGCCGAGCGCGCGGCCGTGACGGTCATAGACAGCCTTGAAAGCGGGCGCCTGTCGAACCTGGCGTCCGTTGCAGGGCAAATCGAATTCCATCGGGCCGACGTTGCCGACCTCGAGCTATGCTGCGATCTGTTCGCCGGGAAGCACGTCGTGATGAACATGGCAGCCAGCGCCCCGGGCGTGGGGCACAGCCACCTCCACCACACAGAATTGCTGGGCCGCAATCTGCAAATCGGAAGCACCGTGCTGGAAGCCGCCCGCCGGACAAGAGTGCCCCGGTTCCTCGTCGTAAGCTCTTCCTGCGTTTATCCGGACGATGCGCCCGTGCCAACGCCTGAGTTGCCCGCCTTCACCGGGGAGCCCGAGCGCGTGAACGCGGGCTATGGCTGGGCCAAGCGTTACCTGGAACTCCAGGCCCACCATTACGCAGAACGCTTCGGGATGCAGATCGCCATTGCACGGCCGTTTAATGCGTACGGTGCGAGGGACCTGGCCTCTGGAGGCCGATCGCACGTAATCCCTGCATTGATCGAGCGACTGCTGTCCGACGCGCCGGAGCTTGTCGTCTGGGGCACAGGCAGGCAAACCCGAAGCTTCATCCACGCGCACGATGTCGCCGCCGGGCTCCGGCTCGTCACGGAGCACCACGCGGTCTGCGACCCGGTCAACGTAGGCCATGACCGAGAGACATCCGTGAAGGAACTCATGGGGCTCTTGATGGAGGTCTCCGGCGTCCACAAGAGCGCCGTGTTTGACCTGTCGAAGCCGGAAGGGTGCAAGCGCAAGAGCGCCGACATGACGAAGTTTCGCGCCGTGACGAAAGGGTTCATCCCGGAGACCAGCCTTGCGGAAGGCTTGGCTGAGATGGTTCGCGCGCACAGGGCGCTCCGTGCGGAGGAACATCCGGACGGCATGGAACGCGCCTTCTCCGCTGAGCCGGTCTCTCAGGTGGCGGGAAGGGACGATGCAATCATCTGACATCGCCATCAGGATCGAAGGCTTGAGCAAGCGGTACCGCATCGGCCGTCGGCCGACGCGCTATCGCACGCTCCGCGAAGCCATTGTGGACGCCGTGTCAGCGCCGGCGCGCCGGCTGAGCCGCGGGCTCAGGCCGCCTGCCGACGACGTCATCTGGGCGCTTAAGCACGTGGAATTGGAGGTGCAGCGCGGCGACGTGCTCGGCATCATCGGCCCGAACGGCGCGGGAAAGAGCACGCTTCTGAAGATCCTCTCCCGCATCACGGAGCCCACGGAGGGCCGGGTCGAGATCAAAGGAAGGGTCGGGGCCCTCCTGGAGGTAGGGACGGGCTTCCATCCCGAGCTCACGGGCCGCGAAAACATCTACCTCAACGGCGCAATCCTCGGCATGACGCGCCGGGAGATCAGGGCGAAGTTCGACGAGATTGTGGACTTCGCGGAGGTTGACGCATTTCTCGATACGCCGATCAAGCGCTACTCGACCGGCATGGGAACCCGCCTCGCCTTTGCCATCGCCGCTCATCTGGAGCCGGAAATACTCGCGGTGGACGAGGTGCTTTCCGTGGGAGACGCCGCATTCCAGAGGAAATGCCTGGGCAAGATGAGCTCTGTGGCGAGCGAAGGGCGAACGGTGCTGTTCGTGAGCCATAACATGCAGCCGATTCAGTCGTTGTGCAAGAGAGCCGTACACCTCGAAAGGGGCCGTATCGTGAACGATGGAGATCCACGCTCTGTCGTGGCCCACTACCTCGCTGATGCCGGCAGTGCGACCTGCGAAGTGCGCTGGGCAGAGCCGGAGGCCCCGGGGAACGATGAGGTAAGGTTGACGTCAATCCGCGCGCGCGCTGCGAACGGCAGCAGTTCCGGAGTTTACTCGACGAGCGACGACTTGGTTGTGGAGATGGACTTCACCGCGACCAAGACGCCGTCGGCCCTGTGCGTCGGGTTTGACCTCCTCACAGCAGAGGGAACAACACTGTTCAGAACTTATCAGACCGATCTTGCGCCTGATGAATGGCCGCGGTTGAGAGTGGGCAGGAACTGCTGGCAGTGCACCGTCCGCGGCGGGCTGCTGAACGCCGGCGTCTACTACATTTGCCCGCGCATCGGCATACACAACCTGTACTGGATCGTGAAGCTGGACGCCGTGGTCCAACTGGAGCTGGTCCTTGACCATGGCGTCTCGCCTTTCTGGAACACGCTGGATGCGCGGAATCGGCCTGGCCTGATTGCACCCATACTTTCATGGCGTGCCGCAACCGTCGAGTGAGGAGGTCGAGCTGGTGATCCCGGCGAAACGCGAAACTGCGGTCCTTCCGCAAACAGAGCACGGCGTCACCCCGCCCTTGCGACGGTCCGGGGCGTCCAGCACGCAGACGAAACCCGTGCGCGGCACGGTGCTGTCACGCCTGGGGCACGCCATCGGCCATCTGAAGCGTGGCACGGTGCTGCAGCGCATCCGTGACGAATGGCGGGTGCGGGTGAAACGCAGGCGCGAAGCTCAGTGGCAACGGAGGATGCGGACGTTCGAATATATGGACATCGAGATCCAGCCGGGTGTCCGCCTGCGACTGTACTCGGACAGCAGACTGTCGGCAGACATCTTCGCCGGGGACTTCGAGCTGCGGGAGAGGGAGTTCCTGAACGCCTTTCTCCGACCGGGCGATGTCTTCGTAGACGTCGGGGCCAATGTCGGCGTCTTTGCGTTGATCGCCGCCCGGCGCGTCGGACACATGGGACGGGTGTACGCTTTCGAGCCCTGTCAGCGCGCCTTCGAGCGCCTAACAACGAACGTCAGGCTCAATTCCTTCCGTAACATCCGTTGTCATCGGACCGCGCTCTCTTCACGGAAGGAATGGCGTGACATCCACGTCTCGCTCGACGGTTTTGACGCCTGGAACTCATTTGCACAGCCGATCGCCGGGAATTCGTTCGCGCGGGAAAGGGTGCAATGCATCACCTGGGATAGTTTTGCCACAGAAGATCCCGAAGCGGGCCGCGTGACTCTGATGAAGATTGACGTGGAGGGCTGGGAGGGCCATGTGCTGGAGGGCGCGTCTGAAACGCTTTCTCGAGACGATGCGCCCTTGCTGCTGCTCGAGTTCAGTGATGCGACCTGTCAACCGCCCTATTCGTGCAAGGCGCTGTACGGCACACTCCAGGGGTTCGGCTATCGTATTTTCACATACGACCCCGACCGCAGGCGCCTCGTGCCTGACCCGCTTCGTGACAGCTACGGTTACGTGAATCTGATCGCCTCAAAGAGGCCCGTTGACGCTGTCTGTAGGCTGCGCGCGCGTCACCTGCGATCAGGCCACGGTTAGGAGGAGGCCCGGCTGGACGACATGAGCTCAGAGGCAACCGGCATTGACGTTGTATTCTGCCACTACAACAAAGCGCACGCCCCCCATCTGCGTCACATGGCGCTGCACTGCGTGGCGTTCCTGTGCAGGGGCCGCCCTGGGGACCTGCGCGTGCTGCTTGTGGACGGAAGCCCCCGGCAGGACGATGAACTCGCCCGCTCGCTGCCGAGTCTGGGCGTGGAATACGTCCACTGTGGCCGAGAGCTTTGCCTCGCCGAGACCTACAACGCGGGCATCACAAGGACCTCCAGCCCGGTCGTGGTCCTGGTCGCAAACGACGTCCTCATTGAAGCGATCCAGGTACGCATGCTGGCGCAGGAGATTCGGGACGGCGTGGGCTGCGCCCTCCCCTACCTGAGCTTCTCAGACTACGGCGCGCAAAGGGCGCGGAAGCTTCGCGTGCCGCGCAGGTGCTTCCCTACGCGCATGACGCTGAACGTGAACGCATTCTCCCGGCGCGCGCTTGAGCAGGTCGGGCTCATACCAGAACAGATGAGCGGCTGCTACAACGACGTCGTCCTGTCCATAAGGCTTCGCGAAGAGGGCTACGCCGTCGTGCTGCGCAACGTGGGCGCAGTGACCCACCTCGGGCAGCAGACGCTTAGAACAGGCGCCACGTCCGTAGATTACAGAGCGGATGCCCGGCTGTTCGCCGAACAATACCCCCGGTACTGGAGGCGCGGCGTTGTGCTCTTCCACAAGGTCGCGCAGCGGCCGGCCACGCGGGTCCTATATCGGGCCGTGGAAGCGCTGCCGGCAGAGCTTGCGGAGAGGCTCGGCTTGTGGCGCCTGGCTTGGGCTGTGGAACCGTACCTGTGCGCCGAGCAGGGCACGGTCAAAGAAGCGCTGAAGCGCATTATCGGCCGAGCGCGCGCTCCCAGGCCGTCGGGAGAGAGCGCGCTTCCGTCCGTACGGGAGTGAGCGGATAAGCGACGTTTCCAGATGCTGAAGGAATGAAATGCGCGAATCAGCAACGAGCGGCGCGATAGCCGGGTCCGGCGAGGCCCCAAAGGACGTTTCAGGCCGCGCATTTGGGATCGCGCTCGGCCTCATCACTGCGGCGTGTCTTGCGACGCGCTTGACGTTCCTGGGCCGAATCTACCTCTGGATAGACGAGACGCCCATCCTGGCGGAGGCGTTGTGGCGCGACTACGGCGGCGGGCCGCTCGGCCTCTTACGCGGCATGCGCACGCTCTCCTTCGACGTTTACAGCCACCAGACCGACAACGGCACGTGGGCCGAGTGCGGCTACCCGACGCCGACCATGGACCGCGACGCCGCACTGAACGTCCTGCTGCCGGCCCTGGAGGAGCACTCCATATTCAGCCGAGGGCGGTTCGGCGCGTGGAGGTACGAGGTCGGGAACATGGACCACTCCTTCATGCAGGGCGTTCAGGCCGCCGACCACATCTTGTCGGGCCGGCCGGAACTCGTCTCATCGCCTGCGCACAAGGCTACGGGAGGTGCTTCAGCATGAGAGCATCCAGGGCCGCCGCCCCTCTGAGGGCCGCTGTTCGAACGGTCGTGCCGGAATCGTTCCGACGCCAGGCCAGGGCGTTCTTGTGGCGCCTTGAGTCGGTCTGGAAGCCCCGGCGAGCACTGCAAGCCTTGTGGCTGTACCGCCAGTTCCACAGGGACCTGCGGACCTATCGCTCGTTGCGCGGCGCGGAACCCATCGAGTCAAGCGACCTCTGGCCGTGCCTGTTCGACAAGACGGCCACGTCGCCCTTCGAGCCGCACTACTTCTACCAGGACTCGTGGGCCGCGCGCCGAATCCTGGCAACGCGGCCGGCTCAGCACGTGGACGTCGGATCGCGGGTGGACTTTGTCGCCATCCTGAGCGCAGCGGTCCCCATTGTATTCCTTGACATCCGCCCGCTCGCAGTGTCGCTGACGAACCTGCAGTGCACCGCGGGCTCGCTGTTGAGCCTGCCCTTTGCGGACGCATCTGTTCCCTCCCTTAGCTGCCTGCACGTGATAGAGCACATCGGACTGGGGAGGTACGGCGACCCCTTCGACCCGGAAGGCACGAGGAAGGCGGCGCGCGAGCTTATGCGAGTGCTGGCGCCGGGCGGCAACCTGTTCATAGGGACTCCCATCGGGCGGGAACGAGTGTGCTTCAACGCTCACCGCGTGCATTCACCACAAACGATATTGCAGTACTTCAATGGCCTGGAACTCGTCGAGTTCTCCTGCGTCGTGGGCGACGGACGGTTCGTGCAGAAGGCCGATCCTCTGCGCACAGACCTCGAGAACGGCGGCTGCGGGCTTTTCTGGTTCACCAGGAGGGACGGCCACGGGCCGACGGAGGGTTAGCTTCGGAGCCGGCGCGTGCTCCCGGGTCGACTTCGGATTGATGATGGGCGAGGCGAGGGAACGAATGGCAATCACTGACGCTTCAGACACCCACATGCGCGGGCGCGTCTGGCAGTATCTGAGGAATCTGCGCGAGCGCAACCCAGGCGCCGCTGTTCTTGACATCGGCGGGGCGGCAAACCCATGGTGTGACGAATACGTGACGACGTACGCGGATCTCCGACCAGTGCCGACTACGCGGGAGGTCCTGCTGGGCGACATTTGCGATTCACGGTTCAGAGATTCTATGAACGGTCGTCGGTGGGATTTCGCCATCTGCACGCATGTGCTCGAAGACATCCGCGATCCGCGGCCTGTGGTCGAGTGGATGCAGCGGGTCGCGCGTGCGGGCTTCATCGCCGTGCCGAACAAGCATACGGAGGTCTCGGCGATCTCGAGCCCGCACTACCCGGGCTACTACTCCCATCGCTGGATATTCACGCTGCAGGGGCAGACGCTGCGAGCGGTGGCCAAGCTGCCGCTGCTGGGCTACTACCGGAAAGACAACTACTGGCTGCACCGCCTTCAGACAGGAGGCCCTTTGCTGAGGCGGCTGGCTCGGGTGCTGACCCCACGTGCCTTCCCGGACGGCGGAATGCCGCCCTGGCTCGACCCGGCGAAAGCCAAGCACGGACTCGAGCTTGCCTTCATCTGGGAAGACAGCTTCGAGTTCGAATACCTGAACGGCGACTACTGCGGGCCTGACGCCGAGGCCATGAACCGCTGGTACATCGAGGGCTTGAGGGAAGGACTGTAAGGAATGAAGGGCGTTCCCAGACTCTTGGTGCTCTCGACCTCCCTGCCGGGCACGCGGCACGGAGGAGGCGTCGTGCAAGAGGCGATACTGCGGCGCTATCCCAAGGACCGGTACGTTTGTTTTGCAGTCCGGCCGCCGGACGGGTGGCCTGCGTGCGGCGAGCTTCCTGAGCCGCTTCGGGGAGTCCCGTGCTTATTCGGGCCGCTGGTCCCTTGGGTCAACTTGCGCGGGGCCAGGTTTTACATGCCTCTGCTGCGCGCTCTCGGCTTCCGCCTGGTCGCCCGGCATCGCGTACGACAGGCCGTGGCGTTCGGGCGGCGGCATCGAGCCGAGATGGTCTGGGGTGAGTTGCAGGGCGACGCGCTCGTACTGGCCCAGGCGGTCGCTGAGGGCCTGGGAGTGCCGCTGGCGGGCACCGTCTGGGACGACCCGGCGGGATGGCTCGCAGACGGCGGCTGCGACCGCCTTTCGCGGCGGCTCTTGCTGCGGCGGTTCCGTGAAGCCCTGAAGGCGGCGCGCTCCCTGAGCACAGCGGGCGAAGCCATGCAAAGGGCCTACCACCGCGACTACGGCGTGCGAAGCGTGATCCTGCGCCACGGCTTCGACGCGCCGGCGCGGCACCAGAAGAGCGGGAACGACGGAGCCATCACGGTGGGCTTCGTCGGCAGCCTGTACGGCCGGGACGCCTGGTCGGCGTTCCTCTCGGCAGCGGCACGGCTGAACGCCTCGCACAGGCTCCGTCCGATAAGGCTCCGCGTGTTTGGCGCCGCCGCGTTTCCGTACGGCTGCAACGGCGTCCAGGTGGATTTCAGAGGCTGGCAGCCGGCTGAAGAAATGCTGCGCGAGATAGCGCTGACGGACTTCTGCTACCTGCCCTACTGGTTCGACCCGGCCAAGCGCCGCCACGTGGAGCTCTCGTTCCCGAACAAGTTCGAGACCTACCTCGCCGCCGGCCGCCCGGTCCTTTTCCATGGCCCCTCATATGCCGGCATCGCCGAGGCCGTCAAGCAGTACGGCGTCGGCATGTGCGTCCACAGTCTGAATGAAGAAGAGATGACGGCTGCTCTTGAGCGGCTGATCCGCGACAAGCGCCTGCGGGAGTCGTTTGGCCTCGCGGCGCTTGCGGCGTTCCATGCGCAGTTCAATGCGACGGTGATGATGGAACAGTTCGCCGAGCTGATCGGTGTTGATCCCGGACTGTTGCAGCAACAGAGAAGTGCGACCGTCCCCTGTGCGGCGGATACTCATGAGTAGCGAAAGATTCCTTTTCTGCAGTCCGCTGGCGCTGGATCCCGTCTTTCTGCGGGTTGCAGAGCTCATTGCGCGCGAGCATGACCTGGACGGCCATGTCTTGGCGCCCGAGGAGTTCCCAGTGTCGCCGGTGCGGCACCCCGCCGGGATGCTGTCGCAGCGTGGCTTCGATGCGTCGTCAACGCCGTTGGCGGTCCATTTTCTGCCCGCGCGCAAGGGGCGGGTGGTGGCCCTCGGCTTTCAGGAGGGCGAGCTGAAAGCGCTCTTGCGTGCGATATGTCCCGACTACGTGTGGCTCCACGCACAGTTCTGGGAAGGGCTGGTGCACCAGTTCTTGTGGAACTACAGGTTCCACCGACATCCGCGTATTGTTGCCTACGCCGCCGTCAACAACGCGGACGGGGGCAGGCCGCTCGTATCGGCGAGGTGGCCGTTCTTAAGCCGGACGCGCCTCCTGCAAATCGCCCTCTGGGGGAGGCTGGACGGCGTAGCAGCCTGTGCCACCAAGGCCATGGAATGCGCGCGTAGCGTGGGGCTGCCTCCAGGCGTGCCCGCGGTCGTGAATTACCTGCCGGTTCTGGGGCCCGACAGCGCGGGCGCAGCGGGCGTGGAGCCACCGTGGCATGGCAACGGCGCCGTCACAATCGGCTTCGCAGGCTACCTGAGCGAGCAGAAGGGCTGGAAGGTCTTGCTGGCTTCACTCGAGCGCCTGCCTGAAAGGTTCAAGGCAGTCATCGCGGGCGATGGGGAGCAAAGGGAGGAGCTTCAGTCCTGGCTCGACAAACCCAAACTCAAGGGCCGAGTCCACTACGCCGGCCTGTTGACGCGGAGTCAACTGCTCGCCACTTACCGGGAATTCGACGTGTTCGTGCTGCCGTCCGTTACCACGCCGGCGCACGTCGAGCAATTCGGTTGCGTGCTCGCCGAGGCAATGGCCTGCGGAGTGCCGGTCGTGGGCTCCGACAGCGGGGCCATCCCCGAGACCGTAGGCGAAGCGGGCCTCGTCGTGCCGGAGGGCGACCCGGTTGCGCTTGCGGAAGCGATTTTAAGAGTCAGCAGCGACGACGAACTGCGCCGCCGGGCAGTGCGCCGTGGCCTCGACAGGTTCCAGAGCGCTTATAGCTGCCAGGCGTACGCGCGCTCAATGGCCGGCCTACTGGGGCTCAATGTGCGCTCCGCTCCATCTCGACCCGCACCGGCGGCCAATGCATATGCTGAGAGCGCGCCGCCGGGAGCTGCGGCGGCTGCCGCGGCTGATGAACTGCGAGTGCTTTATCTTCCCTTCTACGAGGATATGCCTTCCCTTCGCTGCCGCAGCTTAGCCGGCGTGAAGCAGCGTCGGCAGAAAAGGGGCCTCCGCGAAGCATTGAGCCGCGTGGGGCAGTACGTCGAGGTAGATTACCTGCGGGTGCTGAAACGGCACGGCCCGAAGGGCCTCGCCCGTGCCATCCGCGATGCAGCGGCCAAGCTGCAACCCAACCTCGTGCTGAGCCAGGTTCAAGGAACAGAGGCTCTCCAGGCTTCCGATGTGCAGGCCCTTCGGGGCCTGACACCAGGGGCACGTTGGGTCAACTGGAACGGCGACTACCGCGACCCCGAGACATGGCGTGACGCCGACGCTAAGTTGATGTCCCAATTCGACCTCCAGCTCGTTGTCTGCCACGACGCGGCGCGCGCTTACGAGCGACGAGGGACCAAAGCGCGCTACTGGCAATCCGCGTGGGAGCCGGACGGCGTGGGGCACGAGCCGACGCCGCGAACGCCGCGCCATGACGTGCTCTTTCAGGCGAACGGCTACAGCAGTGCCCGCCGTCAGCTTGTTCAGCGGCTCAGGGATGCGGGCGTGAACCTGGGCCTGTACGGGAAAGGCTGGCCCCTTTTCGGGGCTGTCGGAAATACGCACTACGACTTCAGGAAAGGCTGCCGGCTGATCCGCGCGGCCAAGATGGTCCTTGCGGACAACCAATGGGCGCGCGCCGACGGCTTCGCCAGCGATCGCTTGTTCTGCTCCCTGGCCGCGGGCGGGGCGCTCCTCTTACATCAGCAGTTCAAAGGGCAAGAAAAGTTGGGATTTGTGGACGGCGAGCACCTGGTCAACTGGGCCGATGCGGACGACCTGGTACGCAAGCTTCGTTTCTGGCTCCAGCCGGAGAATGACGCGCGCCGCCGGGCCATCGCGTCTGCCGGGCACAAGTTCTGCCTTGCGAACCACTCCTTTGACGTGCGAGTGCGGGAACTGCTCCGGATCTTCGATGAACTGGGCTGGCGGGCCGCAGGCCGTCAGGTTAGACCGAACCGATGAGGATTGAGAATCACATGGCAAGGCGCAAGGCACCAGACTGCAGCGGCCTGCCCCGCATCAGCATCGTCATCCCCTCCTACAACCAGGCCGCGTTCCTCGCCGGGGCGCTCGATTCCCTGGCTGCTCAGGCTTATCCGACACTGGAAGTCGTCGTCGTGGACGGCGGCAGCACCGACGGCACGGTGGAGTTGCTCAAGAAGCGCAGCGACGTGGTCACGCGCTGGGTGTCGGAGGCGGACGCAGGGCAAACAAACGCGCTGAACAAGGGCTTCGACATGGCCACCGGAGAAGTCTTCGGCTGGCTCAACTGCGACGAGAGGTACCGGCCCGGCGCTCTTCGGCTGGCAGGAGCGACCTTCGCCCGCGACCCGGAGCTTGACATCGTGTTCGGGCACCGGATCGTCGTGGACCGAGAAGGCCGGGAGATCGGACGGATGAGGCTGCCTGGGGTCCACCCCCGAAGTTACATGCTCTATGCGGGTGGCCTCCTCTTCTCGGACACCACCTTCTGGACGGCCGCCCTGCACCGATCCGTCGGAAGACTGGACGAGGAGAACTGCGGCCGGTACGGGATGGACTTCGACTGGTTCGGCCGTCTGGCCCTGAAGGTAAAGAAGTGGCGACGCCTGGGAGCATACGTCAGCGAGTTCACGGAACACGAAGGACGAATCACGAAGAACGTCCCTGAGATGCCACTCATCGCGCACGGCATACGCAGGCGCGTTCGCCGGCTCGCGGGCATCGGCGCCCTCCGAGTGCTGCTCTTAGGGCCGTTGTACTTCTTCCCCGTGCGTTACGGGCGGTTCGGTTGGCGCGGGCTGCTCAAGCCGCCGCGGCCGGCCACGTTGCTGCGTGTGGCCGGCATAGTGCGTTAGCCGAGCGGTGGCGGTCGGCGCCGTCCAGAGGAAAGTTGAGGTGAAAAGTTGCACCTGCAAATGAACCCTGCCACGTGGTCGGCCCTCGCCGCGGTGACCCTCCTCTGGGCCGGGTCCGGTTTCCTGGCCGTTCGGCACCTGCGCTGCCCGGCGCGCGGATGGCGCGTCGTGCCTCTGTCTCTGTTCGGCTTCGCGTGGATCGCGTTCGGGGCCATCTTTATCCTTCGGTTCTTTGCTCTCCTTTATGATCCAGTCTTGTTCCAGGCCTCTCTCTTCCCGCCGTGGATGATCCCTGCTTCGTCGCTCACTCGAGCGTGGGTCTGGCTGGGAGCATATTGGTGCAGCTTCTGCCTCGGGCTGGCCATCATGCTGGCAGTTGTGCCGCGCAGGCTGCCCCGGCTTCTGGGCAAGCTGGGTCTCCTGGACGCGCCACAGAACGTGGCCGTCCTGGACCTGATCGTGTTCTCCACCACAACCGTCCTGGTCCTCACGTCTTTCATGGGGCTTCCCAGTGCGCTGACAACGCCCATCGGCCACTTCTGCAGCCTGTGGGTCGTTCCCGCCGCCCTTGCCTGGCATATGCACTTCCGCGGGGCCCGCATCGGTGCCCGCCGGTTCGCTTACTTGGTGCCCGGCCTGGCCATGTTCGTCCTCAGTCCCTACCGTGAGCACCTTCTTGGCGCTTTTCTCTGCATAGCGTTGCCGGCCGTACAACTGAAGCCGCGCATCGGCTTGCTCCGGATACTTGCCGTCACCGCCGCCATTCTTCTGGCCTCCTCCGTTCTTCTCTATGTCTATCGCCCCGTCAGGTGGGAGGGCGAGGATCTGTCCAAGACTAAGGAGTATGTGAGCCCACAGTTGTGGCGCGACACGCCCGGGTCAGCTCCCTGGTCGAAGCTCATCACGCGATTCCACGGATTTGACTCAGCAGCCCTGACGATCTGGCTGGTGCCGGGTCGTTTCCCTTTCGAGGATCGCCAGATACCTCGGGAGTTGCTGGTCGGCGCCTTCCTGCCTCGGGCTGTCTACGCCGACAAGGCCTCCGTGCAACGTGGACGGCTCTTCTCGACGAGCATCTGGGCGTACGACGAGTATGGGGAGACCCCCCCACGGGCATCCGCGATGATCGCCCCTTCCATGCCGGGCGATCTGTGGTCTTCGGGGGGTGCCATGGTGCTTGTGACAGGAGCCCTGGCCTGGGGCGTGATCGTCGGCCTGCTGGAAAGCTGGCGGCGCATATTGAGCCCGGCCGGCGCGATAGCGCTGGTGGCCTTCATGGCACTCCGCGTGGCAGGAGGCATCGAACGCGATTTCGTCCATGCGACGGCATCAGTTATCCAGCTTGTCATCGTGCTCTTGCTGGTGCTGGCCGCTCTGCCGTTGGCTGCAAGAAGGCCGGAACACGCACCCAGACGCGGGGACCGCCCATTGTCCGTGAGTACGGACGAGCCGCCGCCTTCGCGGCGACCGGCCATTGGGGATTGAAGTCTGGTCCGGAGCGGAGAGGCCCGCTCCCCGATGGAGTAGGCTGCAGTGCGCAAGCTGAGAGTGCTGCATTTCGGCAAGTTCTACCCTCCCCACCGCGGCGGCATGGAGACAGTGGTCGCCAGCCTCTGCCGCGGCCTGGCGGCGAAAGGGCTGGACTGCCGCGTGATCGCTGCAGACGATGGCAGCGGGGCGCGCTCCTTCAGCGCCGACGGAGTCCGCATCCGCCGCCTGCGCTCCTTCGGCACGGTGAACTCCCTGCCCATCTGTCCGGGGGCTGTCTGTGCGCTGCGCGGCATTGAGGCCGACGTCGTCAACCTCCATCACCCCAACCCGCTGGCGGACATAAGCTGCCTTCTGTCCAATGCCAATGCCCGGATCGTCGTGACATACCACAGCGACATCATCCGTCAGCGGCGTCTGAGCAGGCTCCACAGCCCCCTGCTTCGGCAAACGCTTAGGCGAGCGGACGCGATTGTAGCCACCTCGGCCCAGTACGCGGCATCGAGCCCGGTCCTGAAGGAATTCCGGCGCAAGGTGCGGGTGATCCCTCTGGGTTACTCCCCCCCTTCCGCCGCGTCGACTCATGCGGCGTTTGACGGCGCACGGCGGGAGCCGCAGTACCTGTTTATCGGGCGCCTTGTGCCCTACAAAGGCATTCCGGTCCTTCTGCAGGCCTTGCAGATGGTACCCGGCCGCCTCTGGATCGTCGGGACCGGACCGCTCAAGGCCGCCCTCGAAGGTCTACCAGCCCGTGCGGCCTTGGACGGCCGCATCGAGTTCCTCGGGGACGTTTCTGAGGAAGAGAAGCTCTGCAGGCTGTCCGAATGCGACGCCCTGGTGCTGCCGAGCACAAGCCGAGCTGAGGCATTCGGCATCGTGCTTCTCGAGGCTATGGCTATGAGCCGCCCCGTTGTGGTGAGCGACCTGCCGACGGGCGTGCGGATGCTGGTTGAGGACGGAGTAAACGGGTATCGCTTCCCGCCAGGCGATGCGGCAGCGTTGGCTGCCTCGCTGCAACGTCTGGCATCCGACCCGGCGCGCGCACGGCAGATGGGCGACGAGGGGCGCCGCCGCTTCTTGGAGCGGTGGACAATGGACCGCATGGTGAACGCGTACGTTCAGCTCTACGATGCGCTGTGCTCGGCCAGGGCGGCTCGCCGGCCGGCCATGCGCCTACAGGCAAGCGTGAACAGAGCAAGACCCGGAGAAGCCGCATGAAGGCAGAACGCGCAAGTTTTGCCCAGCGTTGCCGCGCGACCCTTGAAGCGTCGCCGGTCCTCAGTCGGCTTGCGCTGCCTGTCCTCCGCCGGCTCAGGTACTGGGGGCGCAGGCTCAGATACGCCTCCTTAGACGGCTACAACGCGCCAAAGTACTGGGCGGATCGCCACGGCAAGTATGGGTTCGATCTGCGAGGGGTTGGGTACGAAGGCATCAGTCATGCGGAAAACGAAAGGATCTACCGTCATGCGGCCCAGGTCTTCCTGGAGGTCTGCAGACGAGAAGGACTGAACTTCGCGGACATCCGAATGCTCGACATCGGGTGCGGCACCGGTTACTACGCGGACGTGTTCCAGAAGAACGGGGGCAAGCATTACGTCGGCGTGGACATCACGGACGTGCTGTTAGAGGAGCTGCGCCGTCGTTCCCCGGCCTTCGTTTTCTCAAAGCTGGACATCTGCGAACAGGAACTGAGCGGGGCCTATGACCTCATCGCGATGATAGATGTCACACAGCACATCACTTCGGAGAAGGGGTTCGCCCTTGCCATGGCCAACGTACGCAATTGTCTGAGCAGCGACGGGGTCTTGGTTGTGACTTCATGGCTTACAGCTACGAGCAAATCCCGGCAGTTCTTTGAGGTCGCAAGGCCGCTGGCCGAGTACCGCAGACATTTTCCGGGCTTCGAGTTCGGGCAGCCGGTTCCCTTCAGAGACAAGTTCATCTTTACGGTAAGGAGGGGCGGGGTCCCTCAGGCAGGCGCCTGCAGACGCGACGCCGCGTCAGCCTTACCGGGTACGTGAAGGTAGAGACATGCGGATCCTGCTAATAGGGCCTTTCGGAGAGGGCTTATTGGCCGAGAGCTATGCCCGCGCCTTTGGGCAGTTGGGACATGAGGTCATCCGCTTTGATTCGGATCAAGCCTACTTCGAGGCGGCTTGGTACGCGCGGAACCGGTGGACGCGCAGGCTCCTGAGGCCAGTCCTCTGGAACCGCCTCAACCGCCGCACCGTAGAGGTTGTGCGCTCCCGGCGGCCGGATCTCGTCTGGATCGGCAAGGGACCGTACCTCCACACTGAGACCGTTCACTGCCTGCGGTCGGAAGAGGGCCTCCCCGTTGTGAACTATTACCCCGACAACCCATACTGCGGCGTGCCTCTGGACCCTCGCAAGACCTCCGCTCAGCGCCGCGATCTGATCCCCGTCCTCCGTGAGTACACACGGGTCTACACCTGGGACAAGCAGCTCGTCAAGCGCCTCGAATCCGATGGCGTGCACGCGGCCTATGTGCCGTTCGCTGCTGACGCTACGGTCTACCGCCCCATGAGGGCAGAGCGTTGCACGGAATGCCGAAGCGCCCCGCACGCAGTCGTGTTCGTGGGACAGCACGACGCGAAACGGCAGCGCGACCTCGGCATGATCCGGGCGCATCAGGTCGGCCTCTGGGGCGCCCGCTGGCGGCGTGCCGCACGGCGTTTCAACGGGCGCCATGTCATCCACGCTGCGCCCGCCTTTGGGTCCGCTTGCGCCTTGTTGTATGGCGCCGCGGAGGTCAGCCTGAACGTCGTCAACGACCTGAACATGCCCGGCCACAACATGCGCACCTTCGAGATACCCGCAAGCGGCGGGGTCATGGTGTCAACCTACACCGCCGAGCAGGCCGAGTTCTTCCCCGAAGGCGAGGCCGCCTGGTACTACCGCCATCCTGCCGATCTGGACGACATCATCGGAAGGCTGCGCCGCGACAAGGTACTTCGGGAGCGCACGCGGGATGCAGCGCTCCGGATTGCGCGCGAACACGACTACCGCCAGCGAGCAGAAGCCATCCTGGCGGACATCGCCGCATAGGACGAAGACGCAAGGGGCTTGATATGGTGCTGAAGCCGTTCCAACGACTGCGCGACACGGGCAATGCTTACCGTTTCGCGGACGCGCTTTGCCTCGCCATCTTCGCTTGCCTTGTAGCGATGGCCCTGGTCCGGTCGCATTTCCTGATGGGGCCCCTTTACGGAGATGAGAAGCATTTCTTCCCCAACACACTCTCGCTCATTCCTTTCAGAATGGAGAAGCTCAAGACCTTCCGCGAACTCTCCAGCCCGGCGTTCTTCGTGGCCTTTTCCTACGTGCTCCAGGCCCTCGGAAGGAACGTGGCCTGGTGCAGGCTGCTCGTGCTGCTCAGCCTTGTGGGGTGCGCGATCGTCTACCGCTCGCTGGCCCTGAAGGTAGCCCGGCGCTCCGGCGCGGCGCCGGCTGCGGCCCCTGCAAGCCTGATCCTCCTCCTCACATTCCCCTATTTCGTCGGCTGCGGCATCTACTACTACACGGACATCCCGGCGCTCTTTTTTGCGCTGCTTGCCTATAGCGCGCACGAGAGGCAGAAGACTGGCGGAGCCGTCCTCTGGGCCACGCTCGCCTTGCACTGCCGGCAGGTGTACGTCTTCCTCCCCCTAGCAGTCGGCGCCTTCGAAGCATGGCGATGGTGGCGCACCCGCGAGCGGCAGGCACTCTCAAGGGCCGCGCTGTGGCTCGTGCCCGTCGCCTCGCTCCTGCCTTACGTGCTCCTCTGGCACGCTCCGACGCCCATGCGGATCGTGAACCCGCGGCTGGCCGATCTTCCGGCCATCATGCCGTGGCATCTAGCGTACATGCTTGCCGCGTGCGGCTTGTACCTTCTCCCTCTGGCGATCCTTAGCGGAGGGCGCCACTGGAGTTGGGGCAAGCTGGGCTGTGTGGCCGCCGGCGTCGCGTTCTTCATCGCCTTCCCGCCCCGCCCGAACCTCTATTTCCAACTGGTCGCCGCGCCTATCGCCACACTCGGCTTTCTCGACTCTGCGCTCCGCGCCTTGGTCGGGGGGAAGGTCGAGATGGTCATCCTGGCGGCCGGAGCGGGGTCCGCTGCCGCCTTGCACTACGAGCTCCTGTTCCGGAGCCATGACGACCATCGCGATGCGTTCAAGTGGATCATCGCTGCGTTCTGGTTCGTGAGCCTGTTCGATCATCTCGCGTGGGACAAGTACATTCTTCCCGTCTTGCCCTTGCTCTACCTGGCGGCCCTGCGCCACCCGGCGATATGCCCAGCGGGCGCACCCGCAGAGGCCGGGACGACCGGAGAGCTTTGGTCCTGGTCTGCGCCATGAGCAGCATCTTGGGATGGGTCGGCTTGAGCGAGCGCGTCGCCGCTCAGAGCGCACGGAACGACGAGCGCCTGCGCAAGGACGTCTTCCCTGCTCGCCACGGGCGGTCCGCCGCCGCCTTCTGGTCACAGGAGCCGGCGCGCCTGACCGGGACCGGCCGGACCTCCACAGCCTATTACCCACATTGCTGCATGGCCCCCGCTCTCGACGGGCGAGTCCTGAACGCTCAGGATCTCCGCTCGGCAGCGCAGCGGGCTGGCGCAGGTCCGGCCCGCGGATCTGATGGAAGGGCATTGGTCGTCGGCCACGGCCTTTGGGGAGACTCGGTTGCCGAGCAACTGCACGGTGAGCTCGCCTTTGCCTTGTGGGATGGTCGCGGGTCGGGGCGCCTGCTACTCGCCCGTGACAGGTTCGGCCAAAAGCCCCTCTATTATCGCAGGGACGGAGAAGGAGGGCTCTGGTTTGCCTCGGAACTGAAGTGGCTCGCCGCAATGAATGGCGTCCTCGAAGTGGATCCCGACAGCCTCAAACACTACCTTGAGCGCGGATTCGTGCCGGAAGGCCAGTGCATCCTGAAGGGCTATGGCAAGCTCCCGCCGGGGCACGTGCTGACCTGGGAGGCCGGAAGCGTTGCCGACCGCAGATACTGGAGCCCGCCCGACAGCGCGGACGCCTCGCCGACGCCCGGCAGAACAGCGGCTGGCCAAGCGCTCAGAGAATGCCTGGAGGAAGCAGTACGCGCCCGCCTCTGGGGGGACGACCGCGTGGGGGTCGTCTTGTCCGGAGACATCGCTTCGGCCGTTATTGCCGCCTGCATGTCCAGGGATGGAGCCCGGCCCCTGCGGACCTACACAGCCTGCCTCGGTCCCGGGGGGTTGCACGACAACGAGCGCGCGCGTCGCACGGCCCTCTGGCTCGGTAGCACGCACCGCGCAATCATGCTCGGCCCCCGCGTCGGCCGCCTGCTGCCCTTCATTGCCTCACAGCTCGACGAGCCGATCTCCGATCCCTCAATCATTAGCGCTTACCTCCTGTTCCTGCACGCGCGCGAGGAAGCGGGAGCGCTCCTCACGGCGCAAGGTTTCGGCGGAGATCCTCCGGAGCGCGCGTTCGGCCGCGGCGCTGTGCCCGCCACGGACAGGCTGGCGGCCGAGGCCGCCCTGGAAGTCCGGATGCCATTCCTCGACGAAAGCCTTGCACCCTGGCGGCTCACGGAAGCCCACCTGCGAGAGGCCCTGGATGGCCGTCTTCCCAGGCACGTTCTCAAGCCGGTCAGGCGCTCACCGGCCTCGTCAGTTGACGACTGGCTCCGTTGCGAGTGGCGCGCGCTCGCACAGGATATCCTCCTTGACCCGGCAACACAGCAACGAGGTTGGACGGATGGCGAAGAAACGCGCCGACTGCTCAACGAGCACATAGCCGGGCGCGCCCGCCACGGCCGCAGGCTCTACCGACTCTTATTGCTTGAGCTCTGGGCCCGGGCAATGATCGGCCGTGAGCAGGCTGAGCCTGCGCCTGCGGACCTGGGTGACTGCGCGCGGGAGCTGCCCTCGGATCGCGCGGTCAGAAAGGTGGCAGTGATAGCGCCCGCAGGCATCGGGGACACAGTCAGGCTTACGCCCGCTCTGACACAGATGGCCGCGTCGGACCCGTGCCTCTCTTTGACGCTTTACGTGGACGCCGGCCGCGGCAGCGATGAGGTAATGGCAGGGCTGGCGCCGGCGGACCGCCATGTGCCGATCGAGTTCCACGGCGGCGCTTTGGCCAAGGTCCGCGCTCTGGTCGGGGATATCCGACGGAATACTCCCGACGAACTCGTCTCCGCCTGGGTCTCACGGCTTGCCGGCCTGACGGGTCTCCTCAGCGGCGTAAAGCGCCGAAGGGGCTGGGTTCCGCGATGGTCCTGGGCGATGCGCCTGGGAGGGCTGGCCTGGCCGAAGGCAGAGCCCTACGATCCGCCGCGAAAGGACGCCGGCGCGTACGACATGAGGGCCTTCGCGCGGCTCCTTGGCATCCCGAGCCTGGAAACGCTTGCCCCTCGCTTCGCCTCCCCTATCTGGGAAGATCGAGGCCTCAAGAGCGCGCGGCGGCGGATCGCCTCCCTTGAACGCCCCATCCTGGCCGTCAGCGCCGCAGCAGCGCCGGCCGTCCGCCAGCGCGAATATCCCCTGGACTTGATGGCCAAGGCGTTGCGAGCCGTCCTCGGTGATGGAACGGCCGGCTCGGTTGTGCTGCTGGGCGATGCCCCCTCCCGGCCGCGGCTCGAGCCGCTCGCCAAAGCCACGGCGCCCCACAGCCTGAACCTTTGCGGCGAGGTCCGCATCTCAGGAGCCGCCGCCCTGATCCGCCAGTGTGATGCCGCTCTGGTGGTGGACGGCGGCCTGCTGCACGTGGCGCTATGCTCGGACCTGCCGGTCGTTGCGCTCTACGGACCGACGTTGATCTTCTCATCCGACCCGCGCGACGCATTGGGAAGGTACGAGGTCGTCTCGGCATTTGATCGCTGCCGCTGCCGCTGCCGGCCTCACCGGGGGATCCTTGCGCGGGAGGAATGCCATGGGCAGGCCGAATGCCTTGCCGCAGTGGCGCCGGAAGAGGTCGCGTGCGCGATTGCGTCCGCTTTGAGATCCTGCACAGTATCTGCTGCGAGAGGCAACGGATGAGCCCGGATCCGACCCACCGTGAGCGGGGACGCCTGCGCGTTGCCGTCTTGTCGCCGTCTGCCGAGCTCGGCGGGGCGGAGCGCAGCCTGGTTACGTTCATGAAGGGCGCCGCGTCCTACAACATCGAAGCAACCGTCGTGCTGCCGAGGGACGGTCCGCTCCGCCACGAGCTATCGGGCCTCGGCATCTGCTGCCGGATTGTGCGCCAGCCGCGCGCGCTCCTATGCCAATCGCGCCGACTGCGCGCAGAATCGCTCGCCATGGCGCTGCCCCTCCTCCTTCAGGCGCCCGGCTACCTGTGGCGGTTGGCCGCGACGATACGCCGGCTCCGGCCCCACGTGATCTACACGAACGGCGTTAAGAGCCATCTTCTGGCCTCCGCGCTTCGGCCCGCTGTGAGACGGCCGATCGTCTGGCACATCAGAGCACTCTGGCCTGACGCGCTGCCCAGAAGCATTGCGACCATCGGAGCCGATCTAATAGTCACCAACTCGCGCTCCACGGCCGAATCGCTGGGAGCGGGCACAGAATGCCAAGGCCGGATCGCTGTTGTTTACGATGGCGTGGACACCAAGGAATTCTCTCCCGAGGGGCCCGTGGTGGACCTGGGACCAGTGCCTCCGGCCGCTGGGAAGGTGGCCCTGCCCGGTGCCTTCGCACGGCTCAAAGGGCACGACCTGTTCCTGGAGGCGGCCTCAGAAGTCCGTCGAGAGCTGCCGTCCACAAGGTTCTTCCTCATCGGCGGAGCCATCTATGACACTGCGGCCAATCGTGGTTACGAAGCCGAACTGCGGAGGTCTGTGGCCGGCAAAGGCCTCACCGACGCCGTGGTGTTCACAGGGTTCCAGCGCAAGATGGCGCCGTGGTACAGAGCCATGGACGTGGTGGTGAACGCCTCGATTGAGCCGGAAGGATTCGGGCAAACCATGCTCGAAGCAATGTCATGTGCAAGGGCGGTCGCCGGGCCAAGGGCGGGCGGCATCGCGGAGTTCGTCGAGCACGGACGCAACGGGCTCCTCTATGAAATGGGAGACGCCGACGCCCTGGCCGAGGCCATCCTTACGCTTCTGCGCGATCCGGCCTTAAGACAACGGCTCGGCGCGGAAGGACGGAAGACGGCCACCGAGAATCTCCCGATGGAGACGTTCGTCGAGGGAATGGCGCAGGTGCTGCGTCGAGCAGCAGCCGCAGGATCCAGCGCTGAACACGCCGGGGTGGGCCGGACGCGCCCCGGCCGCGGGCCTCGCGAACAGGGAGGGTCCGTATGGGCACGGCGGACCCGTAGGAGAGCCACGAAGTTGCTTCGGTCAGGCCCCGCATCCCGAGCCTGAGGCCTGCCGCACCGAGGCAGGAGAAGAGCCCACGGCGACCCGCGCCCATGGGCTCTCTCACCTACCTGAGCGTAGTTTGCGCTGCTCAGATCTCTACGGGCTCGCAGAGGTTCGTGCTCTTGGCAGCGCCGCGGCCGCAGATGTGACACATGTACCTTGCGCCTTTTGTCAGCCGGGCCACTTCGGCCATCTTTCTCTTTGCCACCAAGTCACATAGGTGCTGCGCGTGGCCCTTATGCTGCTCGAAGAGCTTGTGTTCCCTCAGCACCAGCGGCTCGCCCTCATCCTTCGCCATGTGCGGCCTCCCCTGATGTAATGGACCTTCGGGGTCTACAAGAGCTGCCCCCTGAAAACTGAGTCTACGCGCCGCCTGGCTGTCTGTCAATAGGCGCGCAGTCGAGCCGGCGCGCGCGACGGCACCGGCGTCAGCTCGGCCAGGGGTTGCAGCGCAACCACACGCTGCGGCGCAGCAAACGCGCTGCGGCGCAGCAATGGACTCCGTTGACAACGGGCCGCGTGTTGCATAAAATAGACTAAAAAGGTGTTCCTTGTCCTATTATGGTGCGGCAATGAAGCTGTCAACGCGAGTTCGTTATGGCTGCCGAGCGATGGTGGACTTGGCCATGCATGACAAGGACGGCCCGGTCTCACTGCAGCTCCTGGCTCAGGAGCAGCACATCCCGGAGCGTTATCTGGCCAAGATTGTCCAGGATCTCCGTCGAAACGGGCTTATCCGCAGTGTGCGTGGCGCGCACGGAGGTTATGTGCTCAGCAGGCCGCCGGCCCAGGTCAACCTGCTCGACATCTGGCAGGCGCTCGAAGGCCCGTTCTGTCCCGTCGAGTGCCTTGAGGCGCCGACGTCGTGCGGCATGGTGGCGGAGTGCGTAACGCGGGACGTGTGGGGCAGAATCAGGACGGCGCTTACGCAAGTGCTGGCCGCCGAGAACTTGGCAACCCTGGTGCGCCGTTATAGGGGGAAAATGGCAAGAACCGCAGTCCTGGCCGGCAAAGAAGCTCCGAGGAGGGCTTAGATGAGAATCGCCGACAACATCGTGGAGCTGGTCGGGGACACACCTATGGTCCGTCTTAACAAACTGGAGGCAGGGCTATCGGCGACACTCGTTGGCAAGCTCGAGTCGTTTAACCCGCTGAGCAGCGTGAAGGACAGGATCGCCAAGTCCATGGTCGAAGCGGCCGAGAAAAGCGGCCTGATCCGCCGGGGCAGCGTGCTCGTCGAACCGACCAGCGGCAATACAGGCGTCGGATTAGCCTTTATCTGCGCTGCCAAGGGGTACAGGCTGATACTGACAATGCCGGACACCGGCGAGCGCTACCTGAGCGCCGAGCTTTTCTACCAGAGAGCGTAGTCCGCCGTTGCAGCACGAAGGCTGACGACAAGGCGGCGTGTGGCCGCCGGCAGCCCATCTGACTGTTGGGAAGGAGTGAGGCGGAATGGCCGGACAGAAGATGTTTGCACCAGTCGGCGAGAAGGAGATAACCAGAGCAATTGTTGCAGGCTTCGCTGCTGAGTTCAACGAGTACGTTGAGAGCGACTGCCTCATTGTCGGGGCAGGCCCGAGCGGGCTGATGCTGGGCAAGGAGGTGGCGGCACAGGGCTTCAAGACCCTCATCATTGAGAGGAACAACTACCTGGGCGGCGGATTCTGGCTTGGCGGCTACCTGATGAACAAAGTCACGTTCCGCGCGCCGGCCCAGATCGAGCTGGACGCCCTCGGCGTGCCGTACGAAGAAGTCCAGGAAGGCCTGTACATCGCTGACGGTCCGCACGCGTGCTCGAAGCTGATCGCGGCCGCGTGCGACGCAGGCGTCAAGTTCGCCAACATGACCGACTTTGACGACGTCGTCCTAAAGGACGACAACGCCGTTGGCGGCGCGGTCGTCAACTGGTCGCCCGTCTCCGCGCTCCCTCGTCAGATCACGTGCGTGGACCCTGTGGCCCTCGAGTCCAGGTTCGTGGTGGATGCAAGCGGCCATGAGGCGGTTGTGGTGAGCAAGCTCGAGGAGCACGGCCTCCTGAAGAAACCAGGCACCGGCGGGATGGCCGTCGAGCGCTCGGAGGATCTGGTGGTGGCCCACACAGACGAGATCTATCCGGGCCTTGTGGTGGCCGGCATGGCCGTCAGCGCCGCGTGCGGGCTGCCGCGGATGGGTCCGACCTTCGGCGCTATGCTGCTCTCCGGCAAGAAGGGCGCCCGCATCATCGTCGAAGCTCTGACCGCTGAGAAGCGCTCTCGGCAGGAGCTCGCGGGCGCTCGGACAGGGAGGTGAGTTCAACGAGGGCTCCTTCGGCCGATGACAGACTGGCCTTTGGACCGGGTGAGGGTTATACTGCAAGAGGCGGCGTCCAACGCCGGGGGAACGAGGCGCGCTACTCCTCAGCAACGGGGCCGCTGCTCAGGCCGAGCGGGCGATGGGAGGCACCCGTCCCGTTCTCAATGCGAAGACCAGCAGGAAGGGGTCGTATGAAACGCGTCTATCTGGACCACAGCGCGACAACGCCCGTCAGGCAAGAGGTCGTAGAGGCCATGTTGCCGTACTTCACGTTGGAGTATGGGAACGCCTCCAGCGTCCACGGGTTCGGCCAGCGGGCCCGCCACGCCATCGAGTCAGCGCGAGAGAAGACCGCCGCCCTATTGGGGGCTGTCCCGGACGAGATCGTCTTCACGAGCGGCGGCACGGAGAGCGACAACCTTGCCATCAAAGGCGTGGTCGCTGTCGCCCGCGGCCGCCGGCTCATCACATCCGCCATCGAGCACCACGCGGTGCTCAATACGTGCACGGCCCTGGAGAAGCAGGGCTTCACCGTGGTCAGACTCCCCGTGGACAGGTACGGTGTGGTTCATCCCGACTCCCTGCGGAAGGCCGTACAGGACGCCGCGGGCGATGTGGCCCTCGTCAGCATCATGATGGCCAACAACGAAGTCGGGACCATTGAGCCGATAAGGGAACTCGCCGCCATCGCAGCCGAGGCCAAGGTGCCGTTCCACACGGACGCCGTTCAGGCCGCCGGCCACATCCCGGTTGACGTGAACGATCTGGGCGTGGACCTGCTCACGATCGCCGCTCACAAGTTCTACGGCCCGAAAGGGGTCGGCGTCCTGTACGTGCGCAGCGGCACGCGAATCCAGCCCCTTCAGTTTGGCGGCCACCACGAGAAGAACCGGCGGGCCGGCACGGAAAACGTCCCCGGCATCGTGGGCATGGCCCGCGCCCTCGAACTGGCCTGCGGGGAAATGGAGGCCGAGGCGGAGCGGCTGCACGAGCTGCGCGACAGGCTGCAGGACGGACTGATGGAACGCGTCCCGGACAACCTGCTCAACGGCCATCCGATGGAGCGGCTGCCGCACCTCCTGAACATGAGCTTTGAGAACGTCGAGGGCGAGAGCATGTTGCTCAGCCTCGACGCCGTCGGAGTGGCTGCTTCGACCGGCTCGGCATGCACGAGCGGGACCCTGGAGCCGTCGCACGTGCTGACGGCCATGGGCATACCGCCCGAGATCGCGCACAGCAGCCTGCGCTTCTCGCTCGGGCGCGTCAACACTTCTGAGGACATCGAATACGTGCTGGAGACACTGCCGCCTATCATTGCCCGGCTGCGGAAAATGTCCCCGTTCTCCAAGGAAGCAGCTTCCTGAACATGAGGAAAAGCATCCAGGAACATATAGCTGAGCTGAAGACGAGCATGAACGCCGTCATCCTGGCTCACAATTACCAAGTGGATTCGGTCCAGGACCTTGCGGACTTCGTGGGCGACTCGCTTGAGCTGAGCCGCCGCGCGGCCCGCACCGAAGCGGACGTGATCGTTTTCTGTGGCGTGCGCTTCATGGCGGAGACGGCGTCAATCCTCAACCCGGACAAGCTTGTGCTCTTGCCGGATCCGGAGGCGGACTGCCCGATGGCGCAGATGCTCGATGCGGAGAGGCTCCGAGCGCTGAAAGCCCGCCACCCGGATGCCCTCGTGGTCTGCTATGTCAACAGCACCGCCGAGGTTAAGGCGCTCAGCGACGTGTGCTGCACATCAGCCAACGCGGCAGCCGTGGTCAGTTCCATCGAACCGGGCCGGCCCATCATGTTTGTGCCGGATCGCCACCTGGGCCGCTACGTGGCCGAGCAGACGGGCCGAGACCTGATCCTGGACAAGGGCTTCTGCCCCACGCACCTCCGCATTCAGCCGGAGCACATCGCTCAGGTGAAACACCTGCACCCGGAGGCCGAAGTCATGGTCCATCCCGAGTGCCTTGCGGAGACAGCCCGGATGGCAGACGTGGTCACCTCCACCGGCGGGATGCTGCGCCACGCCAAGCAGAGCAAGGCACGGACGATCATCGTGGGCACGGAGATCGGCCTCCTTCACCGCCTGCGCTTGGAGAGCCCGGACAAGGATTTCATCCCAGCCACGTACGCCGCTGTCTGCCCCAACATGAAGCGTATCACTCCCGAAAAGGTCCTCTGGGCCCTCCAGGAGCGGAAGCACGAGGTCAGAGTCCCCGAGGAGGCACGCGTGCGGGCACGGATGGCGCTGGAGAAGATGCTGAGCATCGGAACGCAGCCTGTCACCGGCTGCAGCCGGATATCGCAAGCGCCCGCATGCAGCTGACGGAGGTCGCCGATGACCGGTGCTGCGGGGAAAGTAGTGGTAGCAATGTCCGGCGGCGTTGACTCATCCACGGCCGCCGCCCTGCTCAAGGAACAAGGCTTGGACGTGGCCGGCGTTACGTTGCGCCTCCCCTCGTACGAGCCCGGAAATGGCGCCGCGGACTCTCGGTGCTGCGGCGTGAAAGGCATTGAAGACGCCCGGCGCGTCGCCGGCAGGCTCGACATTCCGTTCTACGTCCTCGACTTCCGCGAGGAGTTCGAGCAAAGCGTGATCCAGGACTTCTGCCGCGCCTATGCAGAAGGCCGAACGCCGAACCCGTGCGTTCGCTGCAACGAGAAGGTGAAGTTCGGCGAGCTGCTCCGAAGGGCGAAGGCTTTCGGCGCGGGCTTCGTTGCCACGGGACACTACGTCAGGAAAGAGGCTGACGGACGGACCGGCCGCATGGCGCTCCGCGTGGGAAAGGGCGGCGAAGATCAGTCCTACTTCCTGTATTGCCTCTCCCAGGAGCAGCTTCGGCACGCACTGTTCCCCCTCGGGGATTACACGAAGGACCAGGTGCGACGCCTTGCCAGGGAGCGGGGCTTGCCGGTGCACGACAAGCCCGGGAGCCAGGATCTGTGCTTCCTGCCGCAGGGGAAGTACCGGCAGTTCCTCAAGTCGCGCTGTCCGGAAGCATTCCGCCCGGGCCCTCTGCTCCACGTCTCCGGCGAGATCCTTGGCGAACACGAAGGCATCGCTTCGTACACCGTCGGGCAGCGCCGTGGGCTCGGCATAGCGGGCCGCGAGCCGCTCTACGTCGTCGGCGTCAGACTCGCCGAGAATGCCATTGTAGTTGGTGAGAAAAGACACGTCCTGCGCAAGGCGGTCGTCGTGGGAGAGGTGAACTGGGTGTCCATTTCGCCTCCGAGCGATCCTCTCTCGGCCGAAGTGAAGATCCGGTACAACCACCCGCGGGCCGCCGCGGAAGTGACGCCGCTTGGCAATGGGAAGGTGGGCGTTACGTTCGCGATCGCGCAGGAGGCCCCGTGCCCCGGCCAGGCAGCCGTCTTCTACAGCGGGGACGCCCTCCTGGGCGGAGGGACCATCGAGTCGTCGCTCTACGACTGAGGAATTCACATGTCGGATCTCGAACTGGAACAGAAGCTGCAACGCCTGCAAGAACTCTTGCGCGGGATGGGGTCCGTGTTAGTGGCCTTTTCGGGAGGCGTGGACAGCACTTTTCTGGCGGCGGTAGCCAGAAAGACCCTCGGCCGCGAGCGGACAGTCGTCGCTACGGCCCGCTCCGCCACGTATCCGTTGCACGAGTTCAACCAGTCGAAGGAGCTTGCGGCGGCGCTCGATGCAGAGCAAGTCGTCTTCGACTCAGGCGAACTGGAGGACCATCGCTTCAGCGCGAACCCGCCGGACCGGTGCTATTACTGCAAGCTGACGCTGTTCACGGCGCTGGGGAGAATCGCGCGGGAGCGCGGCCTCGCCTTCATCATTGACGGCACGAACGCGGACGACATGAGGGACTACCGGCCCGGCCTCCGGGCTTCCAACGAGATTGGCGTGCGGCACCCGTTGCGCGACGCCGGTCTGACCAAGGCGGACATTCGGGCGCTGTCAGCGCGCATGGGGTTGCCCACTCACGACAAGCCTGCGGCCGCGTGCCTCGCTTCGCGGTTCCCGTACGGAGAGGCGCTCACGAACGAGGGGCTCTCACGGGTCGAGAAGGCGGAAGACCTGCTCAGGCAGATGGGCTTTCGGGAATTCCGCGTGCGCACTCACGGCACCATTGCACGCCTGGAGCTCGGCCCCGCCGAGGATGCAGCGGCGCTGCTGAAGGACGGGACGCGGCGCGATTTGGTGGCAAGATTGAAGGCGCTGGGTTATAAGTACGTTACGCTGGACTTGGAGGGTTACCGCACCGGCAGCATGAACGAAGTGCTCGAGCCGGGCCACGCCAAGGGGGCTGAAACAGCGGGAGATTGATATGTACACCGAAAAGGTGATGGAGTACTTCAGCAACCCCAAGAACATGGGGGAGGTCGAGAGCCCGGACGGAGTAGGGATAGTGGGGAACCCTGTCTGTGGCGACGTGATGAAGATCACCATCAAGGTCGAGAACGGGCGTCTGGCGGACGTCAGGTTCAAGACCCTCGGGTGCGCGGCGGCCATCGCCACCAGCAGCATCACCACCGAGATGGCCAAAGGAAAGACTCTCGAAGAAGCCCTCCACATTACCCGCCAGCAGGTGGCCCAGGAGTTGGGAGGCCTGCCGCCCAACAAGATGCATTGCTCCAACCTTGCGGCACAGGGGCTGCACAAGGCGATCAAGGACTACCTGGTCCGGATCGGCGCAGCCCAGCCCGAGCCCGAGGAACCCGAAGACCACGAAGGGCACGAACACTGAGGACAATTGGCAGTTGACAGTTGTCAGTCGCGGAACCTCTTCCGGTGAGCGAGAGAACTGACAACTCTCGACTATCAGCTTCGTAGCACGCACCGTCCAAGGCCAAGTAGACCCAAGAGCAACGACAGCGACACCCAGGCTACCGCAGGCCCTGCGGTATGTAGCTGCCCAGGTCCTTGTCCGGCGCCATCTTCGGCTCAAACCCTGTGAACTTCGGAAGCGGCTCCCCGATGAGCGGCGTTGCCCAGCGGACAAACGCGTCCGCAACGTCCGTCCTGCTCGGGGCGATCCATTGCGCCGGGAAGGTGCGCTCGGCATTCGCGACGACCTCCAGCGGCACTCCGCCGTATTCCACCTGGTAGGCGCTCCCCGGCTTCCGAAGAATCGTGGCCATGACACCGCTCTCCCCCGCCAGCGCAAGGCTCGCAGCGTGCGCCCCGACGCGGTAGGCCTCTTCGAGGTCCACTGACGAGGCGCGCGTGATGTCGCGCCGCTGAATTGTGCCCGGGATGTCAACGCGCGCAATGCCCGGGGCGGCAAGCCTGCTCTGCGCCCTGCCGGCAGAGTCCAGCCTGTCGGTCCCGTTCAGGTAGTTCATCAGAAGTTGCGCCGCGGTGGTGCGCGAAGCGCTGAACTGCTCGTGGCCGAAGCTGTCGCGTATCGTCATAACGTCTCCCACGTTTGCGCCCTCGGTGATGACCACCATGCAGCGGCCCTGCTCCCGCAGCACCGTGTTGACGCTCTCGCTGATGAACTCCAGGTTCTCCTGTCCGCTGCCCTTGCGCAGAGCCTCGGGCATGATGATGAGGAGCGGCATCTGGCGCCCGGGATCTCCCAGGCGGGCGGAGGCGGTGATGAACCCGATCTTGCGCCCCATGGCCTGCATGATAAGGACGGGATCGCTGGTGAAGCTCGCCTTGTTCTCTTCGTTCGCCTCCAGCACGTTCATGGCCCAGTAGCGGGCGACGCTGCCGTAACCGGGGTCGTGGTCGCAGAGAGCGAAGGTGCCGTCGCCCTGGAGGGAGGCGCCGACGTCGTTGTCCACCGTCTTGGCAATGCCGATGGCCTGGAGCTCGAGGCCTGCATCGCGTGCCAGGCCGGCCACTTTGTGGGCCGTGTCCATCGAGTCGTTCCCGCCGACGTAGAAGAAGCAGCCGATGCTGTGGGCCTTGAAGACCTTGATTATGCGGGCGTAGTCTTCCTCATTGGGACCGCCTTTGCCGGAGAGCTTGTAGCGGCAGCTTCCGATCGTGCCTGCCGACGGCGTGCCCGCGAGAAGCGCTATTTGCTCCGGGGGCTGTGCGCTCAGGTCAACGAGTTCGTTCCGAAGCACACCAAGGATGCCGCTTCGTGCACCATAGACCTTGCCGATCTTCCTCGATCCCATGAGCCCGTCGAGCACGCCACGGACGGAGTTGTTGATCACCGTCGTCGGCCCGCCCGACTGCGCCACAACTGCGTTCATCGCCATTGCATTGACTCCGTAGTTGCAGACGGTGGCAGCCACATTTCCACGTTCGCGGCACTGCCGGTGCTACACCGTCCTAAGGTTCCTGTTCGCAGAGGCCAGCACAAGGCCGACAACCAGCCCAACGCTCAGCGATGTGCAACCTGCCGGCGGTCAGCAAGCCCCAGCGCCGTATAGTAGAAGCCTCTCGTGCACATTCTGAGCAAGCCGAGCCGAATGGCCATGAGTTCTGTCGGGGAAGGCGTCAGCACGTCCCGATCGGCTCCTCAGAGCACCAGAAGCTTTCCCTGGGGGTGCAGTTGCCGGTAGGTCATGATGCGCTTCTCCTGGAGCTTCTTGTACTCAGCGCGGGCGTCGTACCCGTCCCGCTGCCAGGGGCCTTGGTCGAGCAGCGCGGCCTCGAACTCGGCCACTTTCGCATCCTCCGTTGCGCCGCGGTAGCGTCCCGCGAAAAAGGCATCAAAGACGTCTGGCGCGGCCATCCACGCTCTTTCCTCCATGCCGGGAGGTGTAGGGTAGAAAAGGGCATTGTTTGCGCGCGCGGCGGTCAGATCGCCGCCCCCGTCGCCGACCATGATCACGTTATCGTCGGCATAGCCGCCGGCTTCCTTAATGAGTCGGATGTGATCCGCCTTCTTGCCCATCTCCTTTCCGGCTATGGCTTGGACGTACTGCGCCAAGTCGGTGCGGGTCCACCAGTCAGCGAGGTCGCCGTACGGCGTGGCTGAAACGACCAGTACATCCGCTGCCTTCGCCAGGTACTGGACCGTCTCCGGCACGCCGAGGAACGGCCCGATGCCCAGCGTGACGAACTGAAAGGTGCGGTCCACGGCCTCGCTCCACGCGAGGAGTCGCGTGATGTTGTAGTCGAGGCCGTTCGCCTGGTGGTACTCGGTGAGCGACGGGATGCCAAAGGCCCTTGCACCGCGGCTTTCCTCGACGAAGCGCACGTAGCCTTCCACCGAGACCAGCAGGTCCTCGATGTGATCCACGCGGACCGCGTCCTGTGCCTGCGGATCTTCAAGGAGCGAGGCGAGCGTCAAGCGGACGGCGAGATAGCGGTCGCAGCCTCGCGTGGTGGCCCAGAGGTTGTGGTGCTCGGCGTGGATGCGGAAGAACATCTCGATGCCGCGCAGGCCGTTCATGTCCATGAAATGCGGGTGGAAGACGACGACCTGCTTGGCCCACATGTTGTCGAGCACGCAGCCGTCGGTATCAATGCAGACGGCGAAGTCGTGCTCACGCCGCCAGCTCCGCAACTGCTGCTGCGGGGTCTCCTTGATCTGGTGCTTTGTCAGGACGCCTTGAAAAGCCATTCAACCCTCCGAAGTGCTTACGCCATGTAGCGCAAAAGCCACTGCGTCTCTCACCACGATGTGCACCAAGACACGAAACAAGCTGCTCCGCGTCGTGCCCGTCGTGCCGTAGTGATTAGTAGTTCCGCGGTTCTCCTTGCCCTCCGTGCGCTCAGTGGTGAATCCTGTGACGTTCTCAGCCAGCCGGGCTGAGGTGATAGCCTTTGCCGGACTTGTCAGCGCGCTCGAAACCGTGCTCGCCGAACCGGTCGCGCAACGCCTGGATCATGTTTGCCGGGAGCCTGGCCGTGCGGTACGTGTCGTAGTAGACGAGGGACGCGCTGACGGCATCCATCGGCAACCCGAACTTGGCCATGCTCATCACCCAACGCCGCCAGTTCTGCTGGAAGCGCCTGTTGTTCAGGATCTCGCGGAAGTAAGGCGCCGCCATGATGTTGTGCAGGCCCGGGTCTTTCCGATACGCCTCGCGGATCGGGTCCAGGAGCTTCGAGCGGATGATGCAGCCGCCCTTCCAGATGCGCGCCACCTCGGCGAGATCGAGCTTGAAATTGTAGTCTCCGCCATTCTGTTCGGGGTCGGCCTGCGACGCCTCGGCCAGCAGCCAGAACCCTTGCGCATAGGCGGCGATCATGGAGGCGTAAAGGGCGTCTGCAGCGGCCTCGACCAGCACCGACTTCTCCTTCTCCCCCAGCCGCCCGGCGGCGGCGATCTTAAGTTTCTTCGCGGCCGCCTCGCGCTGCTGCTTGAAAGCGCTCATGACCCGCGCCTGAAGGGCCGACGCAATAGTCGGGATCGGCACGCCCAGGTCGAACGCTATCTGCGAGGTCCACTTGCCGGTGCCCTTCTGGCCCGCCCGGTCCAAGATAACGTCCACCATGGGCTGGCCGGTCTCCTCGTCAGTCATGCCGAGCACCTGGGTGGCGATCTCCATGAGGTAGCCGCCATGGCGTCCGGCGGTCATCTCTGCAAAGGCTACGTGAAGATCCGCCGGCGAGCGTTTCAGAAGGTGAGCCAGCCCGTGGTAGACCTCAGCGATGCACTGCATGATGCCGTACTCGATGCCATTGTGGACGTTCTTGACGAAATGGCCAGCCTCGTTGTCGCCCATATATGCACAGCACGGCCCGTCAACCTGAGCTGCAACTGCCTCCAGCATCCTCCGCACGTGGTCGTATGCTTCTCTCGATCCGCCCGGCATGATGCACGGGCCTTTGAGAGCGCCTTCGGCCCCCCCGCTGACGCCGGTGCCGATGAACAGCATCCTCCTCTTGGCGAACTCGGCACAGCGGCGCTTCGTGTCGCGGGGGTGAGAGTTGGCGGCGTCTATGATGACGGTTCCGGGAGGCACGATGTTAGCCAGCGGAGGCACATCCCTCTGATCGGTGTCGCTGTACTTGGCTTTGGAGCCGGTGAAGAAGAGGTCATCTATTGGGCCCCAAGGCTCCGTGATAGGGTCGTTGGCGTTGATCATCGCAAGCACGGCGCCGCCGGGACTTTTCAGGTGCTGGCACGCCTCCACCAGCGTCTCCGCCGTGCCGACCCGCGGTGCGATCTCCTCCTGCGCAGCCGCGGCGGCAAACTTTTCCGTGGTGGAGACGGTGCGGTTTACGCCGATGACCCGGTAGCCCTTACTGGCGAAGTTTCTGATGAAATTCTCCCCCATTACACCAAGGCCGTAGAGCACCAGGTCGTACTTGCCTTCCAGACGTGTGACTGCCATGGCAATTCTCCGAAAGCGGCACGCGAGGGATGAACGACGCCGAAGATCGAGACGCGGCTCCGAAGCCAAGTCATTCTGCCAGAACCGGTGGAAGGCTGTCAAGCCAAGCGAGTTGTCGGCTCTGTCAACTGTTTTTGTTGAAGGCGGTTGTACGATGATCTCCGATGAGCATGCAGTCCGTGTTTTCGGGGGCCTCGGGCGCTCCGGGGCGTGGCGGCAGGGCTCACCGCCATCGCCTCGGCGTCCGGGCGCGCGATTATACACTCCGGCCAAGGTCCTGAAGGCGGCCCTCTCCCGCCAGCCGTGGGGCGGGCCTCGGGCCCGCCTGTGGCGGATGATGGGTCGGCCTCAGAGGCTATGCGGGTGTAGCCTCCTTCGCTCGCCGCGGCGAGTTGAGCGCAGCACCCGCATTGGGACGGGGCCACCCGCGGTTCCACGCCGGCGCTTTGTTGCATCAGGGCCGAGGATGGAGTATAAGCCTGTGCATAGGTACCGCAGCAATCAGGCGAGAAGGAGAAGGCGAAGTGAAGAAACCTGAGAAAAGGCGCGTGGCGGCTATAGACGGAAGCGGACGTTTCGTTCTCGTGGAGGAGCAGGTGCCTCGCCCCGCCAAGGGCGAACTCTTGGTGGCGAACCGGATGACGCTCATAAGCCCGGGCACGGAGCTTGGCGGCGTGCCGGCAATGCGGGCCAACCCGAAGCCCGATGCTAAGCCACGCAGATTTGGTTACAGCAGCGCAGGGGTTGTGTTGGAGGCCGGCGAAGGATGCGAGGACATCCCAGTCGGGCTGGAGGTGGCCTGCATGGGAGGCGGCTACGCGCTGCACAGTGACTACGTGGTCGTGCCGCGTAACCTCATGGTGCCCAAGCCCGATCAACTGAGTTTCGAGGAGGCGGCGTTTGCCCACCTGGCGGCGACGGCGTTGCACGCGGTGCGGCGGGCAGACGTTCGCATAGGCGAGAACTTCCTGGTCGTAGGGCTCGGCATCGTAGGGCAGATCGCGGTTCAGTTGGGGACGCTGGCGGGAGCGCACGTTGCGGCGATGGATTTTGTGGGGATGCGGCGGGAATGCGCAAAGCGCGGCGGGGCGGAACTGGTCGTTGAGCCGTCGGACGACGCGGTGTCCCGCGTCCAGGAATTCACGCGCGGTTACGGCCTTGATTGCGCCCTGATTGCGTTCGGAGGGGAGGCTACGCGCGCTATTGAGCAGGTGATTAAGATGATGAAGGTCGCGCCGGACGGGCACAGAATGGGGCGGCTCGCCATCGTCGGCGGGGCGAATTTCCAGGCAAAAGGCTGGCCCGTCGAGGTGGGCAACATGGACATCAGGCCGTCCTCACGTCCGGGGCCGGGCTATCACGACGACGCATGGGAGCACGGCCGGGATTATCCGCCGGTCTTCATGGACTGGAACACACGGCGAAACATGGAGGAGTGCCTGCGTCTTGCGGCGGCCGGGCGGCTGAATCTCAAAATGCTCATAACGCACCGCCTGCCGCTAAACGACTTCGCCGCCGGAGCGGAAGCCTTAGTGAGTACCCCGGACCGCGCGCTCGCAGTCATCCTCATACCGTAAGGAGCCATTCGCGAGGCGTGGAACGTTGCGGCGACAAGCCTGCGCACGCAAGCTGTGTCACCATCGGCCGACGGGTCTGGCTCAGGTGCCTTTGATCTCGACCTTCTTGCCTCGGGTTTCTTCGGTCTTCGGCAAGGTTATAGTGAGCACTCCATCCTTGAAACTCGCCTCGACCGCGTCCTCGTTGACACCGGTCGGCAGAGGAATCCTGCGCACGAAGGAGCCGTACGAGCGTTCCGTGCGCCAGTAGTTCTCCTTCTCCTCTTTCTTCTCTTCTCTCTTCTCGCCGCTGATGGTCAGCGTGCCTTCCTCCAGAGAGATCTCGATGTCGTCCTTGGAGAGGCCGGGCAGTTCGGCCGTGACGCGGTACTCTTTGTCCGTTTCCGCGACATCAACGTCCGGTGTGAAACGGAAGACTTCCCGAGTGGCTCGGCGCCAGGGCGCCATCATCCAGGAGCGGAACGGGTGCTCGAACGCCTCCGTGAGGAAGTCCTCAATCTCCCGCGGCGCGGGAACGAGGGGCTCCCCTTCATGCCTTCTCTTCCGCCAAGGGACCAGATGCCTGAAGGCCATTTCTCCGGACCTCCTTTTTTGAACGCTGCCGCGCCTCAACCTTCCTTGATCTGGATGAGCCGGGGCTTGAGGGCAGCCGACTTGGGGATCACGAGACGGAGAACGCCGTCCTTAACGGTCGCCTCAACATGGGAGACGTCGAGACCGCCTCCGACCGTAAAGGACCGGTGGAAGTTGCCGGTCTGATACTCTTCCAGCTCAAGCCGCATGCCGGGCTCGCCGACCTTCTCGACTTCGCCTCTGATGGTCAGGACGCCCTGCTCAAACAGGACGTCCGCCTTATGTTTCGTCACCCCCGGCACGTCAGCCAGGACTACGAGCGCGTCCGGCGTCTCGATGACGTCCACGGCAGGGGCGAACGTCGGGGGCGAGGCCGGCTGCTCTGCGGGCGTTCCGGAATCCGCAACTTTGACGACCTTTACTTCGTCTGACATGTCTGCTGACCTCCTCTTCCTGCCGACCCAAGTCGCAGTGCGGCCCGGTGGGCGGGCATTCAGGACTCAACCGGAATCCTGCTCGGCTTCGCGGCCGCGGCGCGCGGGAGTTCCACACTGAGGATGCCGTCCTTGTACGTCGCCGAAACTCGCTCCTCATCCACCGGGAACGGAAGCTGCACAGACCGCGAGAACTCGCCGTGCCAACGTTCCTGTCTGAGATACCGCTCCCCTTCTTTAGTCTCCTCAGGCGGCCGCGAGCAGCGGATCGTGAGGTCATCGCCTTGAACTGATACCTCCAAATCCTGGGGCTTCGCGCCCGGAATCTCCGCCTCGACGACAGCCTTCTGGTCGCCGGACCACACGTTGGCAAATGGGAACTCGGCGCGCAAGGCAGCCGGCGCGACGCGCCGCAGCAGGGACTCCATTCGTTCACGGGCACGTGCCAGGTCGGCCCAAGGGTCCCACGACAAGGGCTCAAAGTCCCAATCCCATATCGGCATCAGGCTGCCCCCCTTCAAAGTGGGAACAAGCGCATGAGGCAAACGGAATGCGGCCCCTCCATGCAGCGAATGTGGTGCAGGGAATCGAGGTACGAAACGCGGGCGCAAACAGCCCCACGATGTCGTTGCGCGTTGCCACGTTCCCCCGTGGCCGCCCATCCCCCCACGTCTCTCTAACAGTCGAATCTACATTCCGGGCAGGAAGAAGTCAAGGCTTTCCTGGAAGCGCAGCAGTACAGGCGCGCCAGGCGACGCTGGCGCGACAAGCAAGAGTGCGAACGGCAACGCGTTGCAGGCGTACAGAGAAGCTCCTCACGGAGCGCAAGTTCGCGTGAGGAGCCTTCGACATCCTCGGAGCGCAGCGGAGAAGCTGGCCGGCTACACGTGGACTTTGGCCCGCGTACGCCCGTTGCCTACCCCGCTGCCCTTGCCGTTTGTCGCTTCAATGCCCAGGCGCTCCTGAGCGGCGTGCAGGATGGCCTCGAGCATGTCGACGTAGGACATGCCGGCGACCTTGGCCATCTTGGCCAGGTGGCCGTCCCAACACCAGCCGGGATTCGGGTTCACCTCCAGGAGGTGCGGGTTGCCCTTGTGATCCAGACGCCAGTCGAAGCGCGCATAATCGCGGCACTCGAGCCGGTCGAAGAGCTTCAGGCACCACTCTTCGATGGACTTCTCCGTCTCCTCGGGCAGCTCGGCGGGGACCGACTTGATCTCCCAGTACGGGGAGGCGGGGTCCCACTTGGCCTCGTAGCCGCACACGCGGGGCAGGCCCCGTGGCAGCGCCGAATAGTCTTCCTCGACTATGGGCAGGACGGTGTAAGCCGTCGGCGGATTGCCGATGATGCCGACGCTAAGGTCCTTGCCCGTCAGGAACCTCTCGAGGAGGACGGGCTTCTCGTAGCCGAAACTGTCGCGTATCTCAGAGATGGCGTTGACCAGTTCTTCGAGGCTCCAGGCGACGCTGCGCTGGGTGATGCCGTAGCTGGAGTCGCCGAAGTTGGGCTTGACGATCACCGGGAAGTCGAAGGGCAGCTCAAAGAAGCTGTCCTGCGGCCTGATGAAGAACCCGCTGGGCACCGGGATGCCCATCTCGTTGGCGATGCCGCGCACCAGCGACTTGTCATAGCAGAATGCGAGGCATTGCGGCCCGGCGCCGGTGTAGGGTATGCCCAACTGCTCCAGCAGCGCGGGAACGTGGAGCTCCTTGCGAGGGTCGTTGCAGAACCCTTCGTCGCACAGGTTGAAGACCACGTCCGTCTTCGTTATCAGCTTCCGGAGGTCTGCAATCAGCGTGTCGTGATCGCTGAGGTACTCGAACTGGTACCCCTCGAGTTCGCGCAACGCCGACTTCAGCTCGTCTATGGTGTAGAAATCGTCGTCATCGAAGACGGAGGACGGCTTCAGAGGGTCAGGCTTCTCGGGGTCGCCGAGGATGACGGTGACCCTTTTTACGGAACCGTCGGACTTCTTCCTGATGGGAGCCCAGTCCTTGCGCACAAGGCCGGTGACGATGACGCGGCGCTCCATCATGCCCAGGTCCTGATTCCGTTGCGAATCAGGGCTAAAGCTGGCGTGGCAGACGCAGTCCACGAAGCCGGCCTGCTCCATGAGCTTCTGGAGGCTTTCCCGAGTGTAGAGCCGCTCCGCGTAGAACTGGTCGGCGAGGACGCCGTCTTCCACGTGGGTGATGACTTCCCGGGATATCAGACGCTGTCCGTCTACGGAGAGCGAGCGCTCCCTGCAGACGAAGTGGTTCTTGTCAATCCACTCCCATGAGCGGGGCTGGAAGTTTTCCTTTACATGGTGCCCGTCCGTGACGTCCACGAGGAGCTTGCCCCAGGGCTTGAGGATTCTGAAGACTTCCTTGAGCACCCTGAGGTCGTCCTTGACGGTTTCGAAATAGCCGAAGCTGTTGCCCAAGATGAGGACCGCGTCGAAGGTATCCGCCGGGTAAGGCAGCTTTCGCGCGTCGCCCTCCCGGAAGCGCACGTGGAGACCCTCTTTCTGGGCGGAGCGTTTGGCCTTCTGGATCAGGCAGTGCGAGCGATCCAGGCCCTCGACCTGCTTGTAGCCTCTGCGGGCGAGTTCCAGGCAGTGGCGACCTTGTCCGCAGCACAGGTCGAGGATTCGGTCCTCAAGCGGAAGCTTGAGGATCTCGGAGAACATGTCTATCTCGTGGTGGGTGATGCTCTGGTCGTCGACGACGTCCCCGTCCGTCTTCAGATACATCGCATTGAAGATGCTCTGCCACCAGTCCGGCCGAACGTATTCTTCCAGAGTAGGAACCGGACCAAGGCACCTCGCCCCGTTCACACGGGGCTTATGAGACGGGACTTGTTGGTCGCCTTCCTTCTCTTCCATCAGGACTCCCAACCCTCCACTAATGTAACGTGATGCCGCCGGGCGGGCAGGTCGAAGACCTTTGCAGCCCCGACAGGCATAAGCAACAGCCGCCCGCGCAACGGCCTGGTTGGCCGACTGCGCTTATACTTATGCAAGCTTATTGTACCCCTTTAGGCGCTGCTGTCCACAAAAATCCGCGCATTTTCAACAAATTCCCAGAAGTCCTTTCCGGGAGAGCACATGCCCTTCCAGAAAAGCAGCCCCGGCTCGCGCTTCCGCCCTTGGGCCGGAGCGATCTGCGCATGAATGTCGCGAATGCGTAGTCAAACGGGCCCCGCGGGCGATCAAGGGTCCCCTCATCAAGGCCCATGCCGGGCCTCAGCCGGTCACCCCCGGCCTCCTGCAACGGGGTTCAACCCGCGTGTCAGGGCGCCTGCCAGCGAAGCAGGGCCGCCTCGCCGACGCCGAGGTCGCGCCAGAAGGAGATGAGTTTGCCGCGCAGGTCGGCCAAGACGTCGGGCCGCTCGGCGGCCAGGTCATGCTGCTGGCGCGGGTCGTTTTCAAGGTCGAAAAGCAGGTTCTCCCCTCCTTCCTCTGCGGCCTGGCTCTTGGCGAGGCCGTCAACGGCGCGGTCAACGAAGGACCTCCCGCCCCTTGGAGAAGACCAGATGATGGCGGCCCACTTGCCGCAGGTAACGGTGGCAGGGACTGCGTCGCCACCGATGTAAGGGCTGCTGACGGCGAACTGCCGGTGCTCATCGCGGCCGCCTCGGAGGACCTCCGCAAAGGAGCGCCCCTGGACCGTCTCAGGCTGCGCTATGCCCGCCAGGTCAAGGATCGTGGGCATAAGGTCCATCGGTTGCACGACCGCTGCCTTCTGACCGGCCTTGCCCCCGGGGAAATGGATGGCAAGCGGGATGTGGTCTATCTCTTCGTAAAGCGGGATATAAAGGAGCCGCTCGGGTGAGATGAGGCTTTTGCCGATCAAGCCGTGCTCGCCGTGAAGGAAACCGTGGTCCGTAGTGAATATGACTGCGGTGTTGCGCAGCAGGCCGAGGTCCGCGATCTTTTCGAGCAGCCGTCCCACCCAGCGGTCAACGAGGGTGACTTCGGCGGCGTACAGGGCACGCGCGTGCTTCAGTTCCTCGTCGGTGAGGAAGTCCGTGCGCGCGTATTGCGGGTAGTCCACCGCATCGCCCTCGTAGCCGGGGTCGTACATGTCCACGTACCACTGCGGGGCGTCCCACGGCTCGTGCGGGTCGAAGGTGTCAATGTACAGGAAGAAGTGTTCGCGCCGGTAGCTCTTTTCCAGCCACCTGCACGCCTCGGTCATGGTGCGGGCCACGAAGGTGTCCTCTTCATATTGCCACCAGGCGACGTTGCGCCGATGGTGGCGGCTCAAGTGGTCGGCGCTGCGGATCTTCTTCTGGTCGCACGGATGCTCCGGCGCCTCGGGATACGTCCTCCAACGATCGGACTCCTGCCCGCGTATCCACTCGAACCCGTCGAAGCCGCGGTCATAGTAGTAACCGTTCTCCAAGATGTGCGGACAGTCGCAGACCATCATGCTCACGTAGTCTTTCTGCTTGAGCACCTGCGGCAAGACCACCTCGTCCGGCGAGAGTGGCGCCCACGGGGTGTAGCTCGCGGTGAAGCGGCCGGTCAGGACGTCCCGCCGGTGCGGCACGGTGGGAAAGCTGCCTGAGTAGGCGTTCATGAAGAGCAGGGAATTGGCGGCAAAGCAGTCAAGGTGCGGAGTGCTGATCCATTCGTTGCCGTAGCAGCCGAGATGGTCCCTGCGGAAGGTGTCTGAGATGATGATGATGAAATTCACTGTAGGTCCTTTCCTTCCGAGCCAAAGGCGTTGCACAACACGGAGGCGACTATACGCCCCGTTCCTCCGCTTTTCAAATCGCGGCGGTACGACGCTGCTGGCGCGCGGCTTGACTTTCCGCGCCACAGGGCATATAGTCGAGGGCGTCCACACGAGGGGCCCATAGCTCAACGGCAGAGCAGCGGACTCATAATCCGTCGGTTGGAGGTCCGAATCCCCCTGGGCCCACAATCTAAAGGCCACGGAGCAAAGCGGTTGTGATGCGCAAACCTGGATAGATGTGCGCGGCTGACAACAAAAGTTGACAACTAAGCCCCATCTCGGACGACCTCCAGTGGACTTCCCTATGCCCGGCAAACGTCTGCGGGGCCACTCCGGGCAGGTGTTCTGGCGGTCAGGCCCAAAGGTCCACGGAATTGCCCTGGGGCCGGTCAGTCCCGCTGAAGCTGCCCGGCTGGAGATCGCCCTTGCTCTTCGCACGGGCCGCTGGCCGGCATGGGCGGCGACGGTCGCTGACAAGGTGCAGCGCCCGCCAGCTAACATGGGTGAATCCCTGCCTGACGCCTATGCCGAGCGCCTCGGCACGGAACCCTCATCGCCCGTATGGGTGCGCACTGCCCTCGGGCACATTCGGGAACCGTCCGCATTCTGTCGTGGCCGGCTTGCTGCGATTACTCCGAGCGAAGCCCAAGCCTTCTTCGACCGTGTGCGCACAACGCCAGGGCCATTCGTCCCAGGCAAAGGCGTTCGGAGCGCTGCCGCGCGGCCGTCGGGCGCGAACGCCGGTTGGAGGCCGTTCGGCTCTCCGAGGCCGGGCGGAAGCTGCTGCGCAGCTACTCGTTCACCGCGTTGAAGAGCGTCGTCTTGGCCGCCTGCGGCAGGCCCACGATGCCGACCTTCATGCCCGTGTTCCCCCGTGCGCTCGTGCCGCGCTCAGCTCAGCACGCCGGGGCCCGCGGGCAACCGGGCTGCTCAATCTTGACAGTTAGGCGGGCCGAGGCGAAGATGGGTGGCTGGCGAGGTCAAAGGGCTGCTGTGAGCGGTACCGGCGACCAGAGCCAAAGAACCGCGCGCCATCGGGGTTGTGACAGGACCAGGGCACCTTCGGGGTCGCCCGTCAAGCCGGGCCGTGGCTGGCTCATGACGTGGTTGCGGGGTCAGTGTTGGGGGGGCGCGAAGCGGATCGTGACAAGCGGAACGGCGAGAGCGAAACAGTGCGCAAGAAAAGGCACGGATTTGGCATGGTGTTGGCGAAGCGGTTATGGTAAGGTAGCCGCCCAAAACTGTGGTGAGGAAGCGGCGCATGATGGTTGGACGACGGGTGGTCTGTCTGGGGGCGGTTCTGCTGTCGGCGTTAGCGGGGTCGTGTTCACGCCTTGACCGGGGGGAGCGGCTGGAGGAGAGACTCGGCGCAAAGGAAGAGCAGAAGACCACGGATCGAGGGGAGATGACAATGTCGGAGAAGAAGAGCATCGCCGTTCGGGGCTACCTGATTCACATCACACACTACGACCCGGTCTGGTACGACCGGAAGGAGCGGGAGAGGCCGTTTGACGTGAACCTGGGGTGCGATATGGTGAAGGCGCTGGGCGATGCCGGGTTCAACATGCTGATCATCGACCTTGCCGACGGGGTGGAGTATCGCACGTTGCCGGAACTGAAGCGCCACTACTCGGTCCCGATGACCGCTCTGGAAGAGCTGGTCGCGTATGCGCGCGAAGCGGGGCTGGAGGTCGTGCCTAAGCTCAATTTCTCCAAGGGCAAGGAGCCCCGTCTGAACCACAACTACTGGTTTCGACCGTATAACGAGTTGCCCGACAACGACGCCTACTGGGCCAAGGCCTTTCAACTCATCGACGAGATCATCGAGGTGACGAAGCCCGAGCGGTATTTCTTCGTGGGCATGGACGAGGACTTCCAGCGGACGCCGACGGAGTACGTGTCGGCATTGAAGGCGCTGCACGAGGGTTTAACGAAGCGCGGCCTGCGCACGGTGATGTGGAACGACACGGCCCACGTCTCGGCAGGGATGTTCGGCTGCGTCGAGAAGGCCCTGGCCGGCGAGGACAACGCGGCCAGGGACATCGTGCACGTGCTGTGGGACTACACCCCGCTGGAGGCGTGCGTGGCGCAACGGGTTCAGGACATGAGGTCGAAGGGCCTTGAGGTATGGATTGCGCCGGGCAGGCGTCCGGACGACGTGGAGCAATGGAAGCAGCTTGCTCTGCAGACGGGTTGTTCGGGCCTGGTAATGACGGCGTGGTCGCCCGTGACAGAACGCAACCGGGGGAGATTCCTGGACGGCGTCGGGCGCGTCGGTCCCATCTACGCCCGGGCGGATGTGGTGAAGACAGAACCGGTTGTCGAAGCGTCGGGCACGCGGGGGCATCGGGTGGTGAAGGTAAAGATGAGTCCGACCCAGGCGATAGACGAACCGATTGTCGCGCCCAACAAGCTGGGCGAGCCGGTCGAGAAAGTCCCTTATCTGCTGCCCTCGGGTGTCTACGTGCGCAACTGGATGGTTCTGGGGCCCTTTCGATACGAGCGCGAGAAGTACGCGGGCAAAGAGCAGCAGGAGGTGATTGACGACGACAGCTTTGTGGGAGGCGTCGAGGCGGGCCTGGTGGCGGCCGAGCCGGGAACCGAGGCAGTCGGCGTGACCTGGCAGCGGTACGTGCCGTCCGTCGAGAGCCCCTTTCCGCAGACGATTGACCTTTCTAAGACGTACGGCGAGGTGGAGTATGCGTTGGCGTATGCGGTGGCGCACGTTTACAGCGAGAAAGAGGTGACGGGCTACAGCATCTACCTGGGGTCGGATGACTACGTGAAGGTCTGGCTGAACGGTCAGCTCATCCACACCTGGGCGGAGCGCAGTCGCGCCATCGTGCAGGACGACGACAAGGTCGAGGGCATCGCGCTCCGTAAGGGCTGGAACAAGGTGGTCGTCAAATGCGTCAACGTGAGGTCGACGTGGGGGTTCATCCTCCGCATTGCCGACGAAAGGGACCGTCCGCTGGTGACGGAGTGAGGAAGGGGAGGTTGAGAGGGGACGTGAAGGGCGGCGGACGAAGTAGGAAGTAGAAGGTGAAAAGTCAAAAGTGCGAAGTGACGACGCTGACGAAGACAAGCGGGCAGTCCTCAACGCTCAGGTGCCTGGTGCCCTTCCCTGCTTGCGGTGGGAGGGGCGGTTCGACAAGCTTACGACTCGACCAAGCTCGCCGAAGTCCACTCCGAAGACGCCGCCCCGGTCCGCACCGGAGGCCGACCGCTGAGAGGATTGACACGAGATGCCCCAAGGTGTAACGTTAAGGTTGCATGGTGAGGGCCATTTAACAAACGGCCGTTTGGGGGCATGATAGCCAGGGCTGTGGCCCTGACCGCGGAACCTTCGATCGGGCGCGTCTGAGGCGTCAGGACACCCCGCAAGAGACAGGCTTTCCACACAACAACCGTCATGAGCGCTCAGACAGCCGATGCCTGAACGACCTTCCTTGACCGAACGGCTGA
>Ga0315289_10000213_pt1 | contig 91931 bp, 90 predicted proteins | sample YL17G11_40_MG_FD_203452 | JGI IMG/M metagenome (GOLD analysis project Ga0315289, IMG submission 203452) | Sediment microbial communities from Yellowstone Lake, YNP, Wyoming, USA - YL17G11_40 | ecosystem: Environmental > Aquatic > Freshwater > Lake > Sediment | place: USA: Wyoming | collected...
TAGCTACTATAGTAGATATTCCACCATTCGTATAGCGTATGTTAGAGCATGAATTCAGAACAGAACAGTTGTAATCAGTGCCTGTAAGATTCTTTGTTGTCAGCCCAGAAACACTTGTTATCGCTCCAGTAACATTTGCAACTGGCAATGTTAATCCTTGCAATTGAGATTGAGTTATCCCGCCAGATATGTTCGCTGATGGGAGTGACAAGCCTTGCAGGTATGCTTGCGTAATACCCTCACCGTTCCATATAAAGCCCGAACCGAATGTTCCTGCTGTGATGTTTGCTATAGGCAAATTGGTAACACCATATTGCGATTCTGTATGTCCTGTAACATTTTCAACAGGAATTGTTATACCATTTGTCCATTCTCCTGTGATGTTCGCCATCGTCAATCCGCTGATGCTTGTAATCGCTCCAGTCACGTTTGCAACTGGCAATGTTAATCCTTGTAGTTGAGATTGCGTTAATGCACCCGTAATATTTGTACTCGGCAAAGTTATACCCTGCAGGTATTCCTGCGTAATCGCATTACCATTCCACGTTCCTGATTTGATACTGCCAGACAAATATAAATCACGCCACTTGGATGCTGAACTTCCTATATCAAAAGTATTGTCGAATGTGGGCAGAATGCTGCCATTTATTTCTAATGTGGTGATATTGACTGTCGTGATATTCCCTTTTATAAACAAGCTTCCATCCATGCCTATATCGCCATTCTCCCATAATGTTATTCCGCTGCCACCAAAGCCCCCGCCAAAAGAAACATCATTCAGAAAAAAGAAATTTCCGCTGAATATTCCGGCAGTCACATTTTCTGCTGGTATTGATATGCCTGTTGAAATATTGCCCTGGGGAATTTGGACGCCTGGATTGAACCAGTCAGTAATATTCGACATAGGAAATGTTATTCCGCTGCCATTCTGGACTAACTGGCATATGACAGAACCATTTTCATTTACCCTTCTGATTGCATTCCCTATCGAGCATTCATTTATTAAAGAGAGATTAATGAAGGACACATTATTTATCAAGCCCAGGTATGATTGAAATTCGAGCCTTTCAGTTCCGTTAAAATCCAAGTCCTCTTTGTTAATCTCATAATCCTTCCAATAATTTTTTCCAAATTCTAAATCAGGGGTTAACATTACATTCCAGGAACCATTGATTATTGCGTTTGCAAACGTATGATTGTATATCAAATTTCCGCCACTGGCAGAATCGTATATTACAATGGTTAGATTTCCTATTGGCAGGAGGTTTTGCGTGGAGATTTCTTTGACCTCTATTCCTTGGTCATAAAGTACAACCGACGCGGATACCAAATGGATAGAGAGAACAGTAATTACTAACATAATTAGACTGATTATCTTTTTCATTTTTTCACACCTCTTTCAAAGGTATTGATTTTCCACCAGATCCATACCCCCTTGCCCGGGCCCACGAACTTCCCCTTGATTTTACCCTCCCCTCTAAGCAGGTTGAGCCTATAAAAGATTTTTGTCCTTGTAACACTTTCCTTTTTTATTTTATCCTTCAGTTTCTCTCCCATCTCCTTTGTTTCCAAAGGTTCATCTGAATAATTAATTAGCTTGAGAATTTCGCCGCTCATCACGTCGTCCATTTTATTCACCGATTAACCTATAAATTAATATATAAACTAAGAAGTATATAAATCTTTTGGTTTATGAATCTAATCATTCATCGGTTAATATAATACTTGGATGACAGTTCTGGAATTTGTTGCATGGCATATGTAAATAACATAAGTTAATAATCCCATGGGTTTGCCCTGAAAAATTAAGCAAATAAGAGCACATGTTACACGAAAATCGGCCCAATCAGATTGAAAATAAGAATAAGCAGAACAATTATGGACACAATCTTTGTCACGAGCTTTGCCTTCTTGGTGAATTTTCCTGCGAGCTCCTCGAACAGCAGGCCGCCGTCCAATGGCTTGATTGGCAGCAGGTTTACAATGCCCACACCGAGGCTGAATATGAATATCCATAATATTATTATCAGGAAGCCGTGATAGTAAGGCAGGGCCTGCACGCCGCCCGCGAAAGCAACTGCCTGCAGCGTTTCTATTGATTCAGGCTCCTTGGAAAGCGTTATATTTACTGTTTCTGTGTTTCCGTTATTGACTGCAAGCACGCGCTCTGGTATTATCGGGTTGCTTAATGATGTTTTTGGTACTGAATAGCCTGCAATGATTGGCGCAACCTTCATCTCAATGGTGTCATTTATTTCATAATTAGAAAGCGCAGAGAGAAAATCATTCCTGTCATATATGCTTGTGCCATTTATTTCATAGACAGTAAAGCCAGTATTATTTCTCGGTATGAACACGCCTGTGTTTGAAAACATTACCGGGAATTGCGCAGCAAGTATTATCAATATAATAAATGCTACAAGAATATTGGCAAATGAACCGGCCGCGTAGACCTTTAATCTTGTCGTTCTCTTTGCCCTCTGCAGTTGTTTTTCATCCGGCTCAACAAACGCGCCTGGTATTATAACAAGCAGCAGCCAGCCAACAGATTTTATCCTTATTTTGTCAAGCCTGCACATTATGCCATGGAATGACTCGTGCGGTATTATTACAGCAGCAATTCCGATAACCCAGATCCACCAGGGCACGACAAATATGCCTGGCACACTAACTGGCTGGCTCACAGGCCCAGGCAATAAAAGTTTTACGCCGCCCTCCTTTGCGCCGCTAGCGATATCATATGCCTGTATTGTCAGGAATGCTGTGCCGGCAATAAGGCCAATAATGCCGATAACAATGCCAGCAATCGCTATTCTGTTCCAGAATATTGGCCGCCTTCTTGCAACGCCATCCAGGAATTTCTTGCCCTTTTCTGTCCTTCTTATTACAACAATGCCTTCCAGCTTTACCTTTTTTCTGTCGCTGTAAATTATTACTGCAAGAAATGCAATGAAAACCAGGAATGCTGCAAGGTCGAATGATATGATATTTATTGCTGTTGAATACGCAAGCGCTGCAACAATTGCAATGAATATTATCACAGATGCTATTATCTCGTTTTTCATGGTTACACCGGGGCAGTGGGTTTATTTCATCCTGCAATTATTGATTTCTACAAATACATGCTGTGAAAGATTAATAAACGTTATGATTTGTTCGGGATTGTCCAGTATAAATGCAAAAGAATTTACTCCTTTGTCATATTTAATTGAAATAAACACGCTTTTTTTTTCGATTGTTCTGTTAAGGAATCACAATACTGTCTATATTGTTCTAACGTGTCGAATTGTTTTCCATCATTACGGAAGACATAATTCATCCCAACTATGTTTCCATAACATCTTGCTTCATACCCTTCACACAATGCTCCAATCGGACAATTTTTATAAATTATCACACCATCACAGTCACATATTTTGTTCTGAAACCACTCGTTACCAATTTTATAAACCACAAAACCCTGTATCGCGCTGTAGCAGTATTCTGTTTTGTTATAATCAATACCAAAACAGTTTATATTTGCCCCGTCTTTTGTGCAGGAATAGCCACTGAAGTCAATAAGTCCGTTTTTTTCAATGAACAAAATGGCAATAACAGCCAAAATAATTATAACAACAATTAAAAAAATCAGGTAACGATACTTTTTCATATTAATTTTATTATTATCTTTATTCTTAAATCTATCGGAAATTTATGGCAAATTGCATTCATCAGTATGAAACTAGTTTCATACAATTGGTTATATGCTGTTTCTGGCTAGGTTGGAATAATAAATTAAAATTAAATGGAGGTGAAAAAAATGGAAACCAAAAAAATGGCTGCTGTTATCGGAATTGTTGCGATACTCTCGGCATTTATCTTCGTGGTGAATGCAGCGAGCACGCCGACAGCAAACACAGTTGCAGAACAGCCAACAATAGAAGAAACTAGCACAGCAGGAACATGCAGCATGACTGGTTGTGGAACAAGCTGCAGCAAATGTGGTGGCAGTTGTGGTTCGCAATGCGCAGCAAACGGCGGCTGTGGCTGCGGCTGCGGCAAGTGAGGACAGTGCATTTAAACATTTCTGCAAATTAAAATAGTGATAACATGGACAAACGAATTGGATTTGTTTTTATTTTAATTGCATTGGTAATTGGTGCTATAGCAGTAGCAGACAAGATGAACACCGAGAAACTTATAACAGAATACCAGAACCAGACAGGCACATGCTATATCGGCGGAACATGCCTGCACGAGCAATCCAGCACTACATTTATAATTCTTGCCGTAGCTGCTGGTGTGATTTTTGTTATTGGTGCTGTAATAATATTCCTTTCAATGAGAGACAAGAAAATTCACAAGGAGCAGAAAAAAGAAGAAAAAAAGCCGAAAATAGAAAAGAAATTAAGCCTCACACAAGAGCAGAAAAAATTATATGATATTCTTATGGAGTCAGACGGCTCAATGCTGCAAGGCGAATTAGTGCAAAAATCAGGAATGAACAAAGTAAGCGTGAGCAGGATTCTTGACAAAATGGAAATGCAAAATGTAGTAGAAAGAAGAAGACATGGCATGAGCAATATTGTTGTTGTTAAGAAAAAATAGACAATTCTGAATTGTTTTTATATTCATTTGCTGCAATATTGTTGTTGTCAAGAAGCACTAATTTCTCTTTTTAAATTTGTTCACATATTCTTTTGTATTCTCCAATAATTCAAACAATTCAGTTAAATGTATTTTAGAATCAGAGTTGTCCAGTTTATTCACATATTCAAGTCCCTTTAGTTTGTAGGATGTAATTAAATCTAGTGTCGAATCTATACACCCCATTTTGATTAATAATTTTGTAAGTTCTATTAATTCCTCTTCCGTTGCCTTATTTTTACCTAATAATTTATTGATTCTGGCTTTATCCTCTGTTCCAGCATTTTTCATTGCACAAATAATAGGATAAGTCCAAATCCCTTTTCTTACATCTTCAAAAGATTTTCTTGATAATGCTTTTGATTTTTCTTTCATTAATTCTTCCGGTAAAAAACTTGTTAAATCATTTCTTATCATAACAGCTATTCCGAATATTTTTCCAATCTCTGCCATGAAGTTTATTTTTTCATTTCCCGCATTGCACAATATAGCTGAAATTTTTGCAACAGTTTCCCACATTATCCCAGCAATTTCATAGCATCTTTCTATATACTCTTCGACTGTTGTGCCGTCTTTCATATGTTCATTTTTACCCTCGCCTTTCCATAATATTTCCCATATCCGGTTTGCTAGGTCTATTATTTTTAATTTTTTAGCATCATCAATTTTCAGGTCGTTTAACATCATAATTGAAATAAATGATTGCAAACTTCCTGCTATAATTCCATAATTCAAACCAAACTTTTTCCAGGTAGCAACTTCTCCATCTCTTTCAGGCTGGTCGTCAATAATATCGTCCAATACATACGAAGAAATTGTCGATAACTCAATAAAACCAAGTACCGGAACAATTTCATGCCAATTCTCTCCGCCAAGAATTTCATAAATCAATCTTCCTAAAGTAGACCTTAATTTAGGTTCATACTTTCTTAAAAGAACCAGATGAGATACAATTTCATATAAATTTTTATCCTCTTTTTCCAGTTCAGTCAATTTACTAATTATATAATCATCAACAGCTTTTGCAGTTTCATTCATATAGTTGAAGATTGCTTGTTTTGTCATAATATAATTTTTTTACTAAAGGTTTTATATCTATTATTCATAATTATTATCTGATACTTATGGAAGAATCATTATTCTGGGCAGACAGCCTTGCGAAGCAGATTGCAGAAAGAAAGAGTTTTCATTACACAGACAGTGAAATAAAGCCCATGAAGAAATTTGTTGTAAAGACGTCTGCGTCCATATCAGGCGTTTTGCACATCGGAAGACTAAGCGATACTATACGCGGCGAATCAGTTGCACGAGCGCTTGCTGAGAATCATAATACAAAATTAATATGGGTTGCCGAGGACATGGATCCGCTGAGAAAGGTGCCGAAGGGCGTGCCTGCTGAGTATGAGCAATACATTGGCATGCCTGTGACAGACATACCAGACCACTTTGGCTGCCACAAGACATACGCAGAGCACAACAAGGATGCATATTTTCAGGTTCTTGATGATTTTGTATCAACGAAGATGAAAAAATTCTCAATGCGCGAGGAATACAAAAAAGGAAAATTCAGGCCATACATAAGAAAATTACTGAAAAACATGAAAAAGGTAATAGAGATACAAAACAGGTACAGGAAAAACCCGCTGCCAAGCAGCTGGAGCCCGTGGACGCCTATATGCGAGAATTGCGGCAAAATAATCACACCAAAGGTTCTGGGCTTTGACGGCAAGGTTGTACACTACAAATGTGAGAACTATAAGTTTGAAACAATGACTGCAAAAGGCTGCGGCCATGAGGCTGACAATGACCCAATGAAGGGCAATGGCAAGCTCATGTGGAAATCAGAGTGGGCAAGCCAGTGGGCGCACTGGAAAGTCGTGTCAGAGGGCGCTGGCAAAGAATATCAGGTGCCGATGAGCGCCTGGTGGGTAAACGGCGAGATATGCGAACGCATCTTGAAATTCCCGATGCCTGTGCCAATATTTTATGAGCACATACTCATTGACGGCGAAAAGATGTCTGCGAGCAAGGGCAATGTTATTTATCCAAGAGACTGGCTAGAGGTTGCAGAGCCAGAGATATTGAAGTTTTTCTATAACAAAAGACTAATGAAAACACGAAGCTTTTCTTGGAAGGATTTGCCAATTATGTATGACGACTATGACAGGCACATGATGATTTATTTTGACAAGGTTAACATAAAAAATGAGCGGGAACGCAATCACATGAAGCGATTGTTTGAGATGTCACAGCTAAAGAAACCAATATTCAAAAGCAATACTCCATACTCATTTGCTGCTGTTATCTCACAGATATGCAAGCCAGACCAGGGCGTGGAAAGGGCAATCAAGCTGCTCAAATTTACAGGCCATGCCAAAGCGCTTACTTCAAAAGAAAAATCATACCTGCAGGAGCGCCTGCTGCATGCAAAGAACTGGACAGAAAAATACGCGCCAGTTGAGTTAAGGATACATATAAACGAGAAAATGCCGGACGAGATAAAGGAAAAAATTGCAGATAATGAAAGGAATGCATTAAAAATGCTCATTGAAGAAATCAGGAAAGAGCAAAAAGACGAGGAACTACAATTCCAGATCTATGAGATTGCAAAGCAGAACAGTGTTGAGCCAAAGAGATTCTTCCAGATATTGTACCAGATTTTGCTGAGCAAGGACTTTGGACCGCGCCTCGGGCCGTTCATGATAGTTATCGGAAAGGACAATGTGATAAAGCTGCTGAATGAGGTTAATAGGTGAATACAAATTCGTGTTTGCCGTTGACTTTTTTGTAAACCTCGTCTTTTCCAATTAATTTTTCTTCACCATTTTCAGTCAAAACAAAATATTCGAAACAAGGTATTCGAAATCTTAATCTTCTTGAGTATATGCCATCATAAATTTTTCCATTTATTGCTCCATCAGGCTTTTTAATATCCCTGTAAATTGTTACATACGTTCCGAGCAGTTGCTTTTTGATGTTCATTATTGTATGAAACAAGAAAGCTTTTTATCCTTTCTTTTCTGCCTTTGCTACAAGCAGGCGTGTTGATACAGCAACGTCTGGCGTTACAGAAATTGAGTCAATCTTATTTTTTACAAGAAACTCTGCAAAATCAGGAAACGTGCTTGGCGCATCGCCGCATATGCCAACGCCTTTCTTGCATCTGTGCGCTGCGTGTATTAATTGCCGAATTAATTTCTTGACTGCTTCATTTCTTTCATCAAACTCCTTTGCAAGTGTTTCATTGTCGCGGTCGATGCCTAGCGTAAGTTGCGTTAAATCATTGCTTCCGATTGAGAAGAATCTGAAATGCTTAGCGAATTCCTTTGCAAGCAGTATGTTTGACGGGATTTCTGCCATCACGCCAATCTCTGCCGTTATTTTTTCATCCTTTATTATTTTTATTGTTTGTTTTGCCTCATCAATTGTGCGGCAGAATGGTATCATGACTTTTATGTTATTCAAGCCCAAATCATCAATCACCTTTTTCAGAGCCTTACACTCAAGACGGAATGCATGCTCGTATTGCTTTGAGATGTAGCGCGATGCGCCGCGCCAGCCAATCATTGGGTTATCTTCAACGGGCTCGTAATTTTTGCCGCCCTTAAGGCCCCTGTATTCATTTGTCTTGAAATCGCTTGTCCTTACAATCACAGGCCTTGGATAAAATGATGCTGCAATCTTTGCAATGCCGCACGCCAGCTTTTCTATGAATTCCCTTTCTTTCTTTTGCTTAATCATCTCCAGTGGATGCATGCCAATATGGGAGCTTAAGATAAACTCCTCGCGGGCCAGGCCAACGCCATCAACAGGCAGCAGCGATGCGTCAACGGCCTGCTCTGGCTCGCTAATATTCACATAAATTTTTGTTCTTGTCTTTGGAATATTTTTTATATTATGCTTCTTTGATTCAAACCTTAATGCTCCATTCCATATAATGCCTGTCTCTTTTGTGCAGTCTATTGTTATTACCTGATTGTTTTTTAGAGTCTTTGTTGCATTTTTGGACCCGACAACTGCAGGTACGCCTAATTCCCTGCTTACAATTGCTGCATGCGCTGTGCGGCCGCCCTCTTCTGTTACAATGCCGGCAGCAATCTTCATTAGTGGCTCCCAGTCAGGGTCTGTCCTCTGCGTGACTAAAATCTGGCCTTGCCTGAATCTGCCTATGTTTTTCACGTCTTTGATTAGGCAGGCCTTTCCTGCCGCAATCTTCCTGCCAATTGCAAGGCCCTTTGCCACGATTTTGCTTTTCTCCTTTAGCCTGTATTCTGTGTATTCATTGCTGCTTTTTGCTGAATGCACAGTTTCTGGCCGGGCCTGCAGGATGTATAATTTATCGTCATCTTTTGCCCATTCTATATCCATGGGTTTTTTGTAGTGGGACTCTATCTTTTTTGCATATCTTGCCAGCGTCTCTGCTTCTGCATCGCTTATTGAGAAATGGTTTTGCATTGATGCTGACAGTCTCTTTTTCTTTACGCCAAACATAGAGCGTATCTCCATGATTTTCTTGCTTCCTAATTTTTTGTCAATGACTTTGCAGTTTTTCTTGAAAACCCAGAGCTCGTCAGGATTTATTACGCCCTGCACAATATAATCGCCGAGCCCAAAGCCTGCATTAATTACAATAAAATTTTTATGCCCTGTATCCGGGTCAATCGTGAACATAACGCCGCTTGATTTTGAGAATACAAGCTTTTGCACAGCAACCGACAGAAAGACGCGAAAGTGGTCAAACCCCTTATCCTGACGATAGGAAATTGCCCTGTCTGTAAAAAGCGACGCAAAGCACTCCTTTATGTGATTCAGCAGGGATTTTCTTTCAACGTTCAGGAAGCTTTCCTGCTGGCCTGCAAAGCTGGCATTTGGCAAATCTTCTGCTGTAGCGCTGCTGCGCACAGCAACGTATCTGTCGCCAAGCCTGTCAAACGCATCCAGAATCTTCATTTCAAGGCCTTTTGGGAATTTTGATTCGTTAATTAGTTTTCTTATCTCCGAACCTGCTTTCTGGAGCTGTTTCACATGTTTTACATCTGTGAATTTCATGATTCTTCTTATCCTGCTGTCCAACCCGTTGTATTTTATGAAATATTTGTATGCATCAGCTGTGACAGCAAAGCCGTCTGGCACAGGCATGCCTATTGATATCAATTCGCCCAAGGAAGCGGTCTTGCCGCCAACCAGAGGCACGTCTTTCATCCTTATTTTATCAAAGAACATGATATGCTTCATAAATCCATTTTTATTGCGGTTTGTATTTATAGGTTTTGTGATGTTTCTGTAATGCAGGAACAACGCAAAGCGCAATCAGATTTAAGAAGATTGCATGGATAGGAAAAAATATGTCCAGAGATATAAGCGATATGATATTTCTTAAATCAAGTGAAAGCGAGTTTTTTTCACAAGATGTAGCTGAACTTTTCTTTCAAAGATATGGTCAGAAACCAGAAATTGGCCATATAGAAATTGGCTATTTCAATAACAATGAAATAGATATACAACTTAAAGATAGTGTTAGAAAAAAAGCTGTTATTATATATCATCACTTCTTCGGTTACGATGGGGCCACATATGATCCCAATATAGGGTTTATGAAACTTTATCTTATAGATGACGCAATAAGAAACTCGTCAGCCGATGAAATAACATATATACTTCCGCACGTTCCATATCAAAGACAGGACAGAATTGAAAAACCCAGAAAGTCAATAAGTGCCAGAAGAACTATAAGAATGCTTAAGGAACCTGAAAGCACAGTACCTACAAGGATTGTTACATTTGATATGCACGCAGGACAAATACAAGGTTTTGTAAATTATCCAATTGACAACCTGATGGCATTTCCACTATTTCTAGATTACTTTAGAAAAACTGGTGAAAACTATGCCGTTGTTGCACCCGATGCTGGGGGTTTAGCACGCGCCAAAAAACTTGCTGATAGTTTAGAAGGGTCTAAATTAGTTGTAGTTGGAAAAACCAGAGCCGAAGCCGGAAAGGTTGCTCAAATTTATATAATAGGTGAGGAGCTTGTTGATGGCAGGGACGTTATAATTGTAGACGATTTAGCAGATACAGGAAGGACATTAATAGCATCTGCTGAAAGATTAAAGAAAGCCGGAGGAAAAAACATATATGCATGCTGTACTCACCCACTTTTAAGCTCAGAAATAAATAGAAAAACCGGTGAAATAATATGGAAACCAGAAAAGGAGTTCAGGGATTCTGGAGTAAAGGTTATATCAACAGATACAATACCAAAAACAGATGAATACCTCAAGAAGAATGAAGACTGGTTTACTCAGCTTTCTGTCAAACCAATTGTTGCAGAAGCAATAAATGAGATTCAGACAGGCGGTTCTATATCAAAATTATTCAAGTAATCTGTGCCCCGACTTCTATGTCTTTTTCCGGTGCCAATAATATGCACTTGCCGTCTTTTTCGGCGCATAACAGCATGCCTTCTGAAAGCTCGCCGCAGAATTTTGCAGGCTCCAGATTAACAAGAACAATTATTTTCCTGCCTAAAAGCTCATCTATTGTGTAATAATCAGCGAGGCTCGAAATTATTTTTACCTGTTTTTTTCCAATATCAACAACTATTCTGTATAGCTTCTCTGCCTTTGGAACCTTATCTGCGCTAATGATTTTGCCGACGCGCATGTCCAGCTTTTTGAAATCGTTGTATGAGATTGTCATAATGTTTCTATTTATAGTCAGAAAGAGGTTTAATGTTATCTGTCCATCCTTGTGGATTTCTGGATGAAACCCTATCATTCCAAAATGTTTATATACGTGGAAAAACATAACTTATTTGATGGTATGAATAAAAAGACTTCAGTAGAAATAGCAATTATATTTTATATATTCTTTTTTGTACTCTTTAGTACAGCTTTTGCTGAAACAACAGTTACGTGCTCTTCAGGCCAAATAATAGGCGATGCAAATGGTGATGGTCAGGTAACAACAGATGATTCTAATCTGATATTTAATATCTCTCTTGGTATCATAGCCAAGCCACAAAATATTTGCTGTGTTGACATTAATGGCGATGGGCAAATAACGTCAGGTGATGCACAGTATGCTTATGATATATTTGTCGGCAATAAAACTAGCCCTGGAAAATGTGAGTTAACATGCACAGACACTGATGGCGGAATAAATTATTATCTTAAAGGTTATACTAAAGGCATTCTTGGGGGAGCAAACTGTCTTGCTGGCACAAGTGCTGGCAGAACCGTGTGCTCTGGCGAATATGTTGAATTATATGATAAGTGCAATGATTACAATACAAATAATTTAGACGAACTTTACTGTGATAATAATAAGGTTATGACAATAGGCAAGACATGCGAAAACGGCTGCAAAGATGGAGCTTGTTTAACACAAACTTCAAAAAAACTGGATTTCTGGACAGAAAAAACAACCTATTATCAAGGAGAAACAGTCCAATTTAAACTGAAGGTTACAGACACTGATGGAACTCCTTTTACCCCTGAAGAAGGAGCTAAGGCTTACTTGTATGTAACTACTCCAGCTAATAATGCTAACAATTGGAACCAGCAGCTATGGTATAACAGCAATACACTTTACTACGAATATAATCCTATCTCGAATTCAGAAACTGTTATTGGCAAATACTCAGCTTATATTGTAGTTAGTTCACCAACTGAAAAATATACAAGTAATACAATCTATTTTAGTATTTTAAACGCTGAGAATAAATGCACGGATTCTGACGGCGGAAAGAATTATTATGTTAAAGGTTATGTAAAAGGCTATTTTGGCGTAAAAGAGGACATTTGTTTTGATGAAAATTACTTGAATGAAGCCACATGTGACTCAGCTGGTAATTATCTCTCAGTAGGATATATATGTCCAAATGGCTGCTATGATGGAGCATGCATAAACACAACACAAACATGTACGGATTCCGATGTAACTGCTCAATATCCGGATGGAAGAAATTACTATACGAAGGGTCGTACAATAGTGGGGACAGGTATTGCAATTGATTATTGTACTGACAGCACTGGTGCAACTTCATCTACAACAGGAGATTATGTGGGTGAATGGTGGTGTTACACTGATGGCACGGTTCATGAAGATGTTTATAAATGTCCAAATGGCTGCGCTAACGGTGCATGCATACAAGGTGAGATGACGTGCGATAATTTGAAAGCAACAAATCCAAAGTTCTTTGATTTATGCTGGTCTCAATTATTTACTCATGTTTGCTTTGACAAATATACAGGCCAATACCAGGGATGCACAAAGGGCGAAGATGGTTGTTCAGTAAATAATGTAAATGCAGCTAGAAACATTGCATGCAAAACAAATTCATGCGATCTTGGCGTAGAAAATGCAGATTGCACATGCCCGAGTGGCTATAAGAAAACCGAGAAATTTACATCAAATTGTATTGGGAATACGTGCACAAAAGGTCCTGCTGTTTATAAGTGCGAAACCGTATGTCCAGCCTATATCCGCATGAATTTTGACAAACAATATTACAATGTAGGCGATAAAATAAAAATTGTTATAAATATTTATGACAAGGATAATAATCCCGTTCCTAATTTTGATTTCAAGGTAGCATACTATGGGCCAAACGGGGATAAAAATGTTGTAAATCTCCGGACAGATAATAATGGTTTATATGCAACAGAGGGCGATATTGCTGATAATTCACAATTTTACACTGGTAATTGGAAATTCATTGCATTCGTAGACAAAAACGGCTGCAATTATATTTCTGACGAAGAAAACATTTATGTTAACATACAAAAGCCTTATTGCGGTGATGGCATCTGCAATGGCTATGAAAAGGCAACGTGTCCTGAGTATAACTGTTCAACAGAAGAAACAAAAACCATTACTGCAGGCTCATTAACCAGTATAGGTGGTATTAATGTCTTTTTGAAAGAAGCATATTATCTTTCATCAACAGACCAGACACAGAACTCTGCTAAATTCTTATTTGGGTATCCTATATATGAAGCTGTCCTAAGTTCTGGTAAACTTCTTTTATTAGAAGAAACAACAATTAAACTAGTGGGCGTTACCAGTCCAACACAGGCTGTTATTAATGTTACTTCAAAAGGCGGTTCAGAACAGAAAATTGTTAAAACCGATTCATTGAGCACCATTAACGGTATGGATATCTACCTAGAAGAAGCATATTATCTTTCATCAACAGACCAGACACAGAACTCTGCTAAATTCTTACACAGTGTTGATATACAAGAACAAATCATAAATTCTGGCAAAACTCTGAGATTCACAATTAATGGAGAAGTTTATGACATTACATTAGTAGGTGTTAAAAGCACAACACAGGCTGTTGTAAAAGTATATTTAGCTAGAAGCGTGTGTGTGCCACCATATCCATGCACACCATGCCCACAGGACTGCAAAGAGCTATATTGTAATGATTATCCATCAAACCCAAGTTGTATTTGCCGGGATGGTTATGTAAAAGAAGAAGAAAAAATATGCACAACATGCCCATCAAATGACTCCACATGTTTATCAGCATGCCAAACCATATACAAATGCGTTCCACAAAAAATTTGGATTTATCCTAGAACAGATAAAAATAGTTACAAATTAAACGAACCTGTAAACATATACGCAACAAGCGACAAAGATGTTGATCTTTATATAATTGTTAAAAATCCATATGGCATAAAAACTAATGTTAATATGAAAAAAATCTGTGCAGCAACATCAGATTCAGTTGTTGGAAGCACCGGAATAACAGAGATAGTATGCACACAAGAGGCAAAACTATGTCCTGATGGTTCATACGTTGGCAGGGACCCAGCTAATAATTGTGAATTCGACCCATGTCCTCCTATAGCATGCTCTAAACCAGTATGCAAAGATGGTTCTGATCCTGTTGATACTGGTAAAGTAGATGCTTATGGTTGCAAGATTTATTTATGTCACCCTGTAGCATGCAAGATGTGTGTTGGCGGAATAGATACTGGAAAAATAGACAGCAATGGTTGTCCAATTTATTCATGCCCAGATATAGCATGTAGCATACCAATATGCAAAGATGGTTCTGATCCTGTTGATACTGGTAAAGTAGATGCTTATGGTTGCAAGATTTATTCATGTACACCACAAACGATACAAAGATGTGAATATTCCGGAACATACAAAAATACAGATGCAGTTGGCACATATACAATTGAAGGTAAAACAAGTGATGAAAGAGTAACCGTCAGTTCTGGAAGTTTCGCAGTTTATGACCCTGCTATTTTCAATAAATATCTTATAACAAAGGACATCGAAGATTACAAGTTCCTTGATGCATCAACAAATAATGTCAATGATGGGGATGTGCAGGGCACATTATACATGGCCACATATACAAATGGATTGAATAGATATGTTGCCGGTGTAATAGATTTAGGAAGCAAGGAGAATGTTCAGAAAATTGTGAAAAAGATTCTAAGTCAGAGTTCTAATTATGAACAAACAAATATCGGCGATTATTATGTATATAAAATAAGCAGCTCACAATCCGGATATTTATGGACATACAAAACATTTTTAGCGATTGTATACTCCGAAGCTACAATTCAATATGCTTCAGTGTCTGAAGCGCAACTTGTCACAGAAACAGTATCAAAGGTTTCAACCTCAACAACAGCAACATCATCTCTATTGTCGCCAACAGGCATGGCTGTTTCTGTGCAAGAAACAAGCACAGCAGTTGCATCCACTCCTAGCATCATTGGCACAACAACTTCAACGTCTAAAATATCACAGCCAGAATCCATTGAGCCTACAGCTTTGCTTAAAGCGTATCTGAACATGTATCCAAGCGACATAAAAGCAATAGGTAGCGAGTGCGGAAACAAGGGCGGATATTGCGTATCGTATGCTGCTTCCTGTAAAACTAGTTATGAACAAGTTGATTATAGCTGTGCAAAGACATCTGACAAATGCTGTATAAAAAAAGTTGCACCAGAAGAAATTCTGAATATAATATTAAAGCTTGAACAGCTCAAGGTCAGCCTTAATGAATTAAAGCCAATATCAGATGCGCTTTCAGACTATTACTTCAGTATAAATGATAACGCAAATGGAAATAAATTCCTTGAAATATCTAAAATGCTTGAGAGAGCGGTGAACAAGACAGATGACATACTAATAAAAATAAGGAATAACAAAGATAATCTAGACCCCATAAGAGATGAAATAAAACAGGACATACAGGACATAAAGAACTACATAAATGATATTGTGAACAAGCTTCTCGAAGCACCTACAGGAGAAGCGATTTAACTGAATTTCGCGGGATTTGGTTGAAAAAAGTGGTTTTATGGCAAATGACGATATGCTAAGAGAAAAAATAAAAGAAGCGTACAAAGATAGCAATAATGTAGATCATAATACAAAAGTCTATGTAACCGTCCTAGTTGTAATAGTTATAATATTAATTGCAGGTTATTTCCTGTTCAGCACAGGAACTCTTAATATTTCAACAAACTCGCCAATAAACAATCCGGCAGATGCTATAAAGAAGACAACTGACATCGGAAAAAATCTAAATAACATAGCAGGCAACATAAACGACATAGAAAGTGCAATAGGATAGTAATTTACATTTTATTTTTCTTCTTCAAGCCATATCTTCTGTCAAGCTCGTTATGCACAATTATTGGACAGTGAGCTGCAAAGAGCACGACAGGACCCAAGCTAACCTTTTTTGCGCCCATATCTTTCATAAATTTTCCCACTTTTGGCGGAAGCCCTTCGGCAGAGCCGAAGATGGATAAAATATTCCTGCTAAGCTGCGCTTTCCTTATATCTTCGCCATCCTTGTCAAGCACAACCAACTGCGGGCATGGCTTGCCTAATTCTGCCTGTTGGAGTGTTTTTTCCCAGACAAGCCTTTCAAAGCTTTTCTTTGCAATTTTAACTCCTGATCTTACATGAGCTTCTTCATTTAGATTAAGATGCTCTCCCCTTCTCAGGGCTTCTTTTATTATCAGCGCCAGTGAACGTTCTTCATAGTGCACACCGCGCAAATCAGAGCCGAAAAAGCTTATTGTTTTTGGACCTTTATCCGGACCTTCAAGAACAACATGAATATTTGTGTCTTTTCTCATGTCCTCTGATATCCAAAGAGCATTTGCTACTGAAGCGCATATTGTATCTATCTTGCCCTCCTTTGACAGGTGCTCCAAATCTATGTTAGGGTAAGTCCGCGCCCTTCTTGCACGCATTATAAATTCTCGCATAAGTGAGCCCAATGCGAGGGGCCATATAAAAACCAGATGTCTGATGCACCGATTTGATTAAACCTTGCAAGTAAAAATATAAAAAATGATCGGGTCGAAGATTGCGTGATTTGCAAGTGATGAATATGGTTTCCCGTATTTTAATTTATGAATTTTAGTATGCGAGTTTTAAGAACTAAAAGAATGAATAAAATATAGATTTACTATGGATCCAAATAAAGAGGTGCAATTTTCTTTTGAGTTCATACAAAGATTAATACAAAGAGATATTTTGTCGCACTTTAACAATGATCTGAATGAGGCTCGTAGAAAAATAGAATATAAAATGAAACATGAAAGTGTCATTATTGATAATCCCAATGAAAAATATCCAAACCAGAGTTGGTGTGTTATAAACATAGAGGGCGTAGGATTAGCAAAAATACCTATTGCAGAAACGGGGCGTTATATAAAGGCTATAACTATAGCTACCCCAGTAACAGACCATATATGTATAGATTCGTATAATGCCAGATATAAAAAGCCTTAAAAACTCCGACCAATATATTTATATATATAAAAGCAATACCACATTCGGTGCATATTTATGAAAGATGATTTTTGTGTAAGGTGCGGCTCAAATCATATAGAAGTGGTAGAAAAAGAGCTCGAATTTAACTTTCCGAATCCTGGCATAGTCACTGTGTTTCAAAAATGCAATGAATGCCAAGAATGCGGGGAGATGTATTTTGATAAAAAGCAAATAGCAGAACTATCGCATAAGTTAGACGAAAAAAAAGAATGAAATGTAAGATGCTGAATAAACAAATTAATTTGTAAATTATAAGTCTGTCTTGTTCTTGATCCTTATACCCTGATATGGCACAATCTTAATATGTCCAGACTTCTCCAATTCTCTCAGAATTTGCCAGACTTGGTCCTTTGTTAAACAATAGATTGAGCAAATCTTGGAGAAAACAAGAGGAAAGCGGATAATCTTGCTAGGAAAATGAATGTATTGAAGCTCTTGAAGCCGGCAAAATACGAGATCTTCCAGGGTTAGTTTTTTCTTCCTTCTTGAACGTCTCTGCTTTTCGTTTGCTATTTTATTAATGAACTTTACCCATTCAGGCAGGTCATCCAATTCGTCTTCCATGCCTGATTTGTCAATAAAGGGCTTATAAACTTTTCGCATACACATTGCATTTTTTGCAAGTTATGCGACCGCCGAGGAGAAAAGGTAAAGCATCTGAAGCAAGTTGTACTTATTCTGAACGTGAAATAGTGACAAGGATATTTGACATAAAAATCTGTTTCTGGTATTGAGACTAAGAAGGAGGGACAATGGTTGAAATAAGAGTGAAAAATTGTCAGGTATGCGGAGTGGAATTTCGACCGGGAGTCGCATTTACAGAATGTCCTCAATGTCATACGTTGGTTTGCGACGATTGCAAACAGCATTGTTCTCATTGTGGCGCTGTTATCTGCAAAAGATGTAGCCATACAGGTGGTTGGACTGGAAGACCGCACTGCAGAAAGCATAGCTGAGTTCTTACTGAACGCGGGGACCGTAGAGTTCGTCAATCTCAGCGCACCATTCTTTATACTGACTTAATACATTCCTTCTTGACGCCAACTCTAGCTCTTTCTTAACAGCCTTTTTATGAAGCATTTCTAATAGCCTGTTTCCTTCCGGGGTCCCAGTTTCTGGGAATCCGTGCTCTTTCATTCCTTTAACTTCCGTCCATTCATGATAGGCAATCATATCCTTGAATGGGTCAGGAACCTTATCCGAAACGAATATATTTTCACCGAACCAAATACCCATTTCATCCGGATGCGGATTTTTATCATCATCTTTAAAAATGCGGTATATGACTTCGTCTGATTTGTATCTAAATTCCCTTGTTTCACGAGCTCGCTTCTGCCAATATCCTGGTTGCATACATATCATTACTTTTAAGTAGTATATAAAGATTGTTATGGGCCTAGACTGGTATCGCATCTAACATGCTATTCACTGCGAATTCAGCGTTCTTTTCGAAGATAGTAAAAAAGAATAAAATCTAGGCCAATCCTGATTGATGTTAAACGAAGTTCATTGATTTACGTCCAGGAAATCGGGCATTACTGTCAAAATATGCAACGTATGAAGAAAGAGTATTTATAATAGCTGTCCCTGCATTGCATTTATTGCATGTAATAGATGCGAGGGGCCGGATTTGAACCGACGAACGGACTAACCGACAAGGTTTCTTACAATACTGTCCTAGTTCTGAGCATCGCCTAAGTCCTAAGCTTCGCCTTGACTAATCTTGCGCCTTTGACCAGACTTGGCTACCCTCGCAATATTTTGATTTACTTCTTTTTTGCAATAGCTATTATATTTCTGGGGAACATATTAAAAACCTTGCTGGTGCTCCCAAAAATATTCAAAATCTCTAAGTTACACTCTTTTATTAAATTTTTCAGTTCATCCTGTGTAAACAAATAATAATATCTCATGTATGTTTCTTTGCCATGTTTCCAAGGAATGTAATTTATCTTTTTCTTGAATCTTGGTTGATTCCTATTCCAGACAGTTATTATTGCTTCACTGTCTTTTTTCATGACACGTTTCATTTCATCTAGTGATTTTTTTCTGCCTTTTTCTAGGCAATGCAACGAAGCAACGTACAGGATTGAGTCAAAAACTTTGTCCTTGAATGGCAAAAATCTCAGGTCGCCGATAACGAACAAACCATCTCTATTTTTCTTGGCTAATTTTATCATATTTTTTGAAAAATCCATGCCTACTATTTTCTTCCCGGAAACAACATTTCTGCCGCTGCCGCAACCCATATCAAGAATCAGGCCGTTTTTACCCTTCAGGAATTCATCTACCTCTTCTGGAATTTTCTTTCTATAAGCGTTCCATTTGTCTGCGATAGCGTTCCAAACATCCTTTTGGCTAATATCATCCATATTTAAGTTTTAGGAAATCAACATTTTTAAAGAAGAAAATATATGTCATTTCTTTGCTCCCGTAGTCTAGCCCGGCAAGGATGCGGCCCTCTCGAGGCCGAGACATGGGTTCAAATCCCGTCGGGAGCACTTGGGCCCGTAGCTTAGTTTGGATAGAGCGTCTGGCTTCGGTCAGGCTTTTCTTTCGCAAAGAAAAGACCTGTGGAAAAGAAACTATCTTATAAAGAAGAAACCAGAAGGTCGGGGGTTCGAATCCCCCCGGGCTCACTATGGAACTCATGGAAATTTATGAATTGCTTCTTGAGAGGTTTGGGGAGCAGGAGTGGTGGCCCATGAAGCGCGGCTTCGGGCCAAAGGAGTTTGAAGTCTGCGTCGGAGCAATTCTTACGCAGAATACAAACTGGAACAATGTTGAAAAAAGCCTGAAAAAAATGAAAGAAGAAAAATTAACTGATGTAAAGGCAATAAACAAGATTAACCCAAAGAAGTTAGAGGTAGTAATCAGGTCAAGCGGTTTTTATAAGCAAAAGGCAAAGAGGCTGAAGGAGTTTGCAAAAATCTCTGCAAGAAAGAATTTCTATAGGAATATTACACGCGAAGAGTTATTGAAGATAAACGGCATTGGCACGGAAACAGCTGATTCCATCCTGCTTTATGCATGCGACAAGCCATTTTTTGTTGTTGACGCTTACACGAGACGAATATTCTCGCGTCTTGGCTTAATTGACGAAGCCATGAAATACGATGAAATCCGCCGGTTCTTTGAAGGTAATTTGCCAAGGGATGTTGATGTATACAAGGAATTTCATGCCCTGATTGTCGAGCTTGCAAAAAAGCACTGCAAGGCAAAGCCAAGTTGCGAAGAATGCCTGCTCAGGGAAGATTGCGAGTATTATGGCGAGCATGAGGATGAAGAACATTTGGATAATTTCTGAATTGTGGCAAAGTTTGTTTCACAATCTAAAGAAGGCGATGAATTTCACAACATCTTCTTCAAAATCCTTCGTATTGTTTCTGGGTCGCCATAGCCTTTTGTCTTCTTCAGTGCCTGGCTGACAAGCATATTGAATGCTGACTGTTTTCCCTGCTTGTATTCAATGATGCACATGGGATTCTCGTTCAAGGCCTCTGTGATTACCTGCTTGAGGAATTTCTCGTCACGGATTCTTTGCACGACCTCTTTTTCAACGAATTCCATATTCAAACCCTCTTGTACATTATCAACTCATCATAGTATTTTCCTTTGTATTTCAAGCCTTTTGGTATTTTACCCGTGTATTTGAAGCCAAGGCTTTTGTATAATTTTCGAGCCCTTTTGTTATCCTTACAAACCCTTAATTTAACAAGTTTTATCTTCCATTTTTGTTTCGCCATTTTCATAAGTGTTTGCATAAGTCTTTTTGCAATGCCTAAACCACGAAAATCTTTCATTAAACCAAGCCCAATTTCTGCTATATGACTTCCCGTGCCAATACCGACCCATATATCACCTTTTCCAATAATTTTTTTATTTATTTCTATGATTATGTCTATTGTTTTGCCTTGTTTCAATTTTTTTATTTGTTCTTTCAGATAAATTATTTCATCTTTTTTCTTGATTTTTTTCACAAAAACCAATCTAGCACCTCCCTCAATCAAAGAATTAATATATTTCAATAAACCGTCAACATCACTCGTTTTTGGATAGCGGAAAACAACTTCTATTCTTTTGCCGTCTTTTTTTACATAGGACTTTTCAATTAATTTGCCTGGCTTAAATTTCATTCCACATCCTCTTTATTTTGTTCATTGATTTTATGGCATCGTTCTTGCTTGTGAATACCTCTATTGTTATTGTCTTGTCATAATTAATTTGTTTGAGAAGTTTTATGACTTTTTTGTAATTTATATTACCCTTGCCTATTGGCAGATGCTCGTCAGATTTGCCGTGGTTGTCGTGCATGTGGATATGCTCAATTCTGTCTCCAAATTTATTGATATAGCCTTCTATAGTATTTATGCCGCCATTTATGTATGCATGACCAACATCTAGGTGAAAACCTACTTCAGGGACGTTTTTTAGAATAAATTTGATGTCAGGATATAATCTTATTTCACCCTTTTCGGCTCCATTCTCAATCATGACTTTTATTTCGTATTTCTTTGCATAGGCTACAAGTTCTCTCATACTTTCGACATAATTGTCTAGAAGTGTCTTCTTTGCTTTTTTATTGAATAAACCTCTTGCATGCGTGTGGAAGTTTATTTTTTTAATTCCAAGAATATACGTAATATCAATCGCTTTTTTGCATTCATGAAGCCAAGCATCTCTTACGCCTGAATATATAGTTCCAAGTTCAATGTACCATGCTGTATGGGCAATTGCAGGTGCATTGAATCTTTGTAATAGAGTAATAATTTCATTTTTTTGTTTCATTAGAATTTCCGGCATGTCTTCTGATGCTTCTATTCCTATCTCTGCAAAATCAAACCCCAGGCTTTTGATTGTTTTTATCTCTTTCAAAATATTTACGCTTGGATTTGTCAGATTCCCGAATTTAACCATATAATTATCACTCATATTCTAATTGAAGAAACAAGTATAAAAGTTATTTTTTACCTAGTATTCCATATCTATTCTGAGTTCTAAGAGGCTTAAAATATGCGAGGCTATTTTTTTCAGGTGGTATAATATCTCTTTTTCATTCTGATTCAGCTTTTTTTCATGACTTTCCAGAATTTCGACATGCTTTTTTCCCGTTTCAAAAATTTCTTTTGCCTTCTCCTTTTTAAAATCGTAAAATAAATTGATAAAATTATTCAGTTGCTCATAATTTTTCTGAAGCGAATCAATCAGTATTTTTGGATTTCTTATTTTGAACTCCATGATATGTATGGCTACTTTTTTAATCTGATCGCCAAGCATCTCCAGCATAAAAACTATATTATATACTGTCGACGTTTTTCTGAAATTTTCATAACCCTTCTTGTTCAGAACCCTGAAACAGAAATCCTCAAACCTGTCAAGGTTTGTGTCTATGAGATGGATTGATCTGAGCTCATTTTTGTTACCTTCAAATCCACTCCTCACAATTTCCATCTCGTTCTTCAGTAAGTGAAATATTCTTCTGAGTGAGTTATCAAATTCTTTGTACGTCGTTTCTCCTAAGTCTTTTATGGTACAATATTTTTCCTTCTGATCTATAATTTCAACACCTATTAATCTATTTGTCACAGCTTGTACAACCTCTATTGGACTCATAGTAATCATATCTTTTTGTCTTAGATAATCTACGGTATCATAAGAAAATGCTGTGTATAAATTCTTTTTCCCACTTTCAATACCAATAACCCTTATTTCATCATACCCTGCTCTGTAGGCAGATGATATGAAACGCCATATTAGTGGTGGTGTTAAGCCAGAAACATCAACTATGGTTGACGATAGTTCAGGGCCTTTGTCCGTATTTATAATAAGTGATTTGTCCTTAATCGCTATGTCTATTTCATCACCCGGCTTGATATTATTCTTAGATACCCATTCCTTTGGAAGCGTTACAGTAAGGGTATTATGGCCTTGCTTAATGACACGCCTTTTCATGGTCCACACCAAATTAAACTTCTGCAGAAAACCTTATAAATATACTATATGTGATTTGTATATTGATATGTGAAAATATTGTAGAATATATTCAATATTGGATAGAAATATATTATGGGCTGGCTTTAGTTATTCTATGATGGCAAAAAAAGACTATCGCCTGAATCTTGGGTGTGGAGATAAACCTTACAAAGGCTACATCAATATCGACAAGATAAAACTGCCTTGTGTTGATTTAGTATGCGATTTGGAATATCCGCTGCCTTTCAAAGATAACACCATTTCTGAGGTGCGGTGCGAGCATGTGCTTGAGCATATAAAAAATTTCATGAGCTTAATGGAAGAATTGCATAGGGTATGTGAGCCAGGGGCAAATATCAGCATAACAGCGCCATATTTCAGGTATGAAGGATCATATAGAGACCCAACTCATGTAAGATTTTTCACAGAGCATTCTTTTGACTATTTTCAGGATGGTGTAAGATTTTCTTTTTATTCGCCGGCAAGGTTCAATGTTAGGAATGTTTTTCTAAGAAACCACTTCATAAGCGATGTCAAAAATGTTCATAAAAAAATAATAAAATATGTACCATTCAAGAAATTTCTCAATATCTTTTTCTGGAACATTTATTCTGAGGTGAATTATGAGCTTGAGGTCGATAAAAAATGAGAATAGCCAGCATTTATACGCAAAAACTGCAGACAGACCCTAAGATTCAGCATGCTATAGATGAGCCATATGGGTTGGAGATGATTATGGCAGTTGCAAGGCGTGAGGGTCACCGTGCTAAATTATTCTTTCATACCGGAGATACAGATGAATTTGTAGAAGAGGTAAATAAGTTCAGCCCAGACATCGCAGCCTTCTCTCTATATACCTGTCAGTATCCTGCCGGAAAAAGGATTGCATCAAAGCTAAAAGAAGCAAATCCCAACATAATAACAGTGGCTGGGAACAGATACCCGACATTCCTGAAATATGCCGAAGAGCCATTCGATATTTTTGTTTTAAAAGAAGGTGAAGTCACATTCAGCGAATTGCTTAACACTATAGATAATTCTCAAAGCATTAACAATGTCAAAGGCATATCCTTCAGAAGAGATGGCAAAAGTATTTTTACTGGATTGTGCGAGAGAAATTTTAACCTTGATGCTTTGCCGATTGCGATGAGATCATCTGACATTTTTAACCAGGCGTACAAATGCATTTCAATACCACCACTTTCAGAAAATCCGCATTATGCTATCATGGAATATAGCAGATGCTGCTATAATGCATGTAAATTCTGCGATAACCCCGAATTCTGGGGAAATAAAATAGTCTTCAGGTCGCCTGACAATGTCTTGGATGAGATGTTTTTATTGAAAGATGTGGGCATTGATATATTTTATTTTATAGACCTTAATTTTACAGCTGTTCCTGAAAAAACAACAGAGTTATGTGAAAAAATAAAGAAAAGAAAACTCAAAACATCGTGGTATTGCATGAGCAATATTGCAACTACTGACAATAATGATTATGTTCTTGACGCGATGAAAGATGCTGGTTGCTATAAAATAGCATGGGGTGTTGAATCTACAAGTGATAACGCATTGAAAAAAATGAACAAGATGGTCGGCGAAAACTTGACTACAAATGACCAGACTATAAGAGTACTTGATAAATCCCTGAAAAAGGGTCTATTAAATCAGGGCTATTACATAATTGGCTTTCCTTGGGAAACAGAAGAATCCATACTAAAAGACGCTGAGAAATTGAGATACATGCCGCTTCATCAGTTGAACATCGGCATATTCACGCCAATACCACTAAGCAGATTCCATAGAGAAATGGTAGAACAGGGCTATTCTTTTGAACCCAATCTGGAAAAGCATGATAGAAATACGCTTATTTACAATCACAAAACCCTGACAAATGAGAAAATAAAGGAATTACAGCAGAAAATCTACGACGATTTCTACAGCAGCCCAGAATACAAAAATCGGTTAGAGACCTCATGCAGAATTAATCCAAAGTTGAAAAAGTCATTTAACGACTATTTTGAGTTTATTGGGAAACGGGTGGAAATATGAAACGAGAATTAGAAAAAAGGTACTGTCTTAAATGTTCACATTACTCATGGGGTGGAGCTTATAATGATGGAGAGCATTGGGCGGGGGGTTGTATAAATTCAGACAGTCCAACTTTCCGCAAAACTTTAGATCAGGTAAAGGATGAGCAAATAGAAAATTGTCGTTTTTTTAATAAAAACAAAGATTACAAAACTGTAATAATAACAGGGGCATCAAAAGGGATAGGAAAAGCGATTGCCGATAGATTTGCTTCTTTGACTCCATGCGTTGATATTGCTCTGGTGTCCCGGCATTATGACGGAGTAGCAAAAATTGTAAAAGAAATCGAAGAAAAGCACACAGCATATTCATATCAAAGAATATTTTTGCCTTTTGAATGCGATATAAAAAATGAAGACCGTGTCAACAAGACGTTTGAAGAGATATACAAGCAATTTGGTTCCATCGATGTTCTTGTCAATAACGCGGGAGTAAACATGAGAAGAAAGATAGATGAAATGGAAATGGGTGACTGGCATTATGAAATTGAAACCAACCTTACTGGAACATTAAACTGTTCCAGAGCTGCCATAAAATATATGAAAGAACAAAAAAATAGTAGCATAGTTAACATAGCATCAATAAAAGGCAAGGAAGCGTGTTCAAGCGTTGGATATGGCGCATCAAAAGCAGGCATTATCGAGATGACAAGATGTTTCGCAAAGCAATTTGCGCCTTATAATATTAGAGTTAATTGTGTTGCTCCAGGATTTATTGATACAGGTATGACAAAACTTCTTTCAGACGAAGAGCTGGAGAAATATCTCAAGCTGATTCCGCTCGGCAGGCTCGGCAAGTCAGAAGAGGTTGCAAAAGTTGTCGCATTTCTCGCTTCAGATGATGCGAGTTATATTACAGGCACGACAATAGATGTTAATGGCGGATATTTGATGAGCTAGTGATGAAATGAATGAAAAAGAATCTGATGAGTGCTGGATTGAAACCAACGTTTCATACCCTGACGAGATAGTGACTATTAAAGATATGATTTCGCAGCTGTATATAACAAATATTCCGTTTTCAAAGCTTTCTGATGACAATATAATACAAATGAATAAGTGGTTTCCCAAGGAATCGAAACATATCTTTATATACAAACAGGAAATCCTGAAGTTGGGTGTTCCAGAAAATAAAATAACATACAGGCTACTTATTGAAGCAATAGATGCTACGAATGGCGATATAACTTCACCAAAGCTTAAAGAATATCTAACAAAAGAAGAGTTGATATAATGACAGGACAATTAAAGTTCGGCGGGAGAAAATTTAACCCAACAATAATAATGCTCTCTGACATGAAGAATATCGTTCTCGATCTGGAATGGCTGAGCACAGCAGAAAATTTTCCTGTTTATTATTTTTATCGCGGACTGTATCTGAATGATATTGACAAGTCTATAATGCTTAATCATAACATCCGGTATGATATCACAATAATACATCCATACAGCCTCGGCGTTGAAATGCCAAAAACAAGAGGACATTATCATCCGATTGTATCTGGTACAAATATTACATATCCTGAGATGTATCAGGTACTTTCCGGCAAGGCATGCTTCCTAATGCAAAGAGAGGAGAATGGCGAAATTGTTGATGTTATAATGGTACACGCATCTGAAGGCGACATTGTGATATCGCCCCCAAACTATGGACATATAATAATAAACGATTCAAGAAAAACATTAAAAACATGCAATTGGATGTGCAACAACCTGACATCAATTTATGATCCAATAGACAGGAGAGCTGGCGGAGCCTACTATAAGCTCGTTGACGGCAAAATTATACAGAATATAAATTATGAAAAAGTTCCTATTCTGAGATTTATCAGATCAATTGATAAAAAGCAGTTTGGGATAAAAAAGAACATATACGAATTAATAAAAAATCCACAGATTCTTGACTTTATTGTTAAGCCTCAAAGAAATATGAACATGTTCAAATTCGTTGAGCAATAGAAAACGAAAGCAACGCGATTATGGCGACTTCCTGAGCATGGTTCTCGGGAATGCAATAGCGTCCTTTATGTTGTCGAGGTTGCATATCCAGGTAATAACGCGCTCCAGACCAACGCCATAGCCGCTGTGGGGCACGCCGCCAAATTTTCGCAGTTCAAAATACCATTCATATTTTTTCGGGTCTTCGCCCTCTTTCTTGAGGTCTTTCTTCATCTGCTCTGTATTCATGCTTCTCTGGCTGCCGCCCACAATTTCTGTTCCTATTGGTGAAAGCATGTCAAAGCACAAAGCTTCATCAGGATTTTCAGGATCAGCTGGTTTGTAGAAGGCCATTACTGCTTTTGGATAATGCGTGACAACAACAGGCGTGTCAAAATGCTTCATTAATGTCTCTTCTTCTACTGTTCTCAGATCCTTGCCAAACTGGACGTTCATGCCCTTTTCTTTCAATATCTTTAGCGCATCCCTGTATTTTATTGTCGGCCACGGCTTTTCAGCAACCTTTTTTAATTTTTTTACATCCTGCCCGAGAAATTTCAGATCCTCTTCGTGCTTTTCAAGAACCTTCTTCAGGCAGTAGCGTATCTCTTCTTTTGCAAATTCCGAGACATCGTGCAGGTTCATCCAGGCTGCTTCCATCTCAACCATCCAGAATTCTGACAGATGCCTGCTCGTTTTAAATCTTTCTGCCCTGAACGTTGGCGCTGTGTCATAAATACGCTCAAGGCTCTGCACAGCAGCTTCTGCGTAAAGCTGCCATGACTGCGAAAGATAGGTAACATCATCATAATATTTCACTTCAAATAATGTTGAGCCGCCCTCGCATTGGATTGGCTGCAAAATTGGCGGGTCGAACCTGTAAAATCCTTTTTTCTGGAAGAATTCCTCTCTTGCAACAACGTATGTGTTTCTTATTCTTAGTATTGCATTCATTCTCCTGCTTCTTAGCCACAAATGCCTGTTGTCAAGCAGAAATTCCGGCGACTGGTCTTTTGTCAGCGGATAATTCTCTGACCGGCCAACAACATTAAAATTATCAGCGTCTATCTCAAAGCCAGTAGGCGCTCTTTTATCCTCTTTTATCTCGCCTTCCAGTTCCATGCATGCCTCTACCTGGATTTTGTCAGCTTCCTTGAATTTATCCCCGTTAAATTTCTCCTTTCTTATGATGCATTGCATGATGCCTTCTGCGTCCCTCAGGACAATAAATTTGAATTTGTTGCTGCCGCGCTCCCTGTAAACCCAGCCGCGTATTGCTACCTTGCCGCTGCCTTTTTTCATGGCTTCCCTGATTGAAATGAACTTCATAATAACACCTTATACAAATTGATTTATAACTTTTATAAATCTATTTTAACGCCCTTCTGCAGGCATGGGTTATTTTTATAAAGGGGAAAAATCAGTAATTATGTATGGCCAAAGATGATGTAGAGGATTTGTATAATATCAGGAGGCCGAGCATAGGCCTGTATATAATACTTGCAATAATTGTTGTTGCGCTTGTTGGTCTATGGTATGTGTCGGCAATGGATAAGCCGGCGCAGAAGAAAGCCTTCATGAACGACTGCGAGGATATTATGCTCAGGGCAGAAAAAAATAATACAATCTGCTGTGTAGACGGCGGCAATGCTGTGGACTGCGCAGACAAACAGCCATTCAAATATGGGGATTATATAATTGCTGAGGCAAACCTTGCACTGCTGAATAATATCTTTCCTGCATACTATGCATGCATGTTATATACGCCGCTGGAAACAACAATAGCAGGGAATTGGAGCAGGGCAGGCAAGGTCGTGGTTGGCAGCGAAGAGGCTGTATGCAGCGGCAGGCTGACGAATGTTTATCAGCATGCGGAAAACCAGGGGCTCATAAAAACCCGCGGAAAAATAACAGTTATGAAAATATACATATTCCCGCCGCTCGGCTTCAATACAACCCAGCAGCTCGTGAATAACCTGAACAGGGGCATTCTAGTTCTTGACATAAAAGCGAATGTGGAATAGAAAAAAAATAGCGGGGGATGGATTTTCACCGATGTGGCATATATTCGCTTTAGCCACCTAAGGAATGATTAATCCCTTAAAGAAGGGATATCCCTTCTTCCGGGTTTGAACCATCGACCTTCGGGTAGCCCTTTTCCTTTTCGCTTCGCTCAAAGCAAAAGCGCTAGCGGAAAAGCATTATGGGCCCGACGAGCATCATAGCGACCACATGCTTCGCATATGGAGGTCTCCAGGCTGCTCCACCCTTATAGATGTTATTTTTTAAAAAACATTCGCTATGGAGAGCAAACCTGCTTTGCAAGGTTATATTTTACTCTGAGATTTAAATAGATTATATTGTCTATGAGAATTGAGGTGGAATTTTTTTTTATGAAAATACTTGGCATTGATGAGTCCGGAAGAGGCCCGGTTGTCGGTCCAATGGTCATGTGTGGCTATTTGGTTGATGAAAAAAAGTCAGGCAAACTCAGGGATATAGGTGTCAAGGACTCCAAGATGCTTACGCCGCAAAAAAGAAGGGCGTTGTTTCCCAAGCTGAAGAAGATGTGCGATGACTTTGTTTTGCTCAAAATCAGTGCAGAAGAGATTGATAAATTGAGAACAGTAAGCAACCTGAACAAATTGGAGATTGAAAGGATGCAGCACATAATAAACCTGCTCGAGCCTGACAGGGTTATTATAGACGCAATTGAGGCAAACACAAAAAAATTCCACGCAAAGATTTCATCGAGGATAAAAAACAAGGGCATAGAAATAGTCGCAGAGAATTTTGCAGATAAAAAATACCATGAGGTTGGCGCTGCCTCGATAATTGCCAAGGTTAGCAGGGATAATGAAATACATAAGCTGCACAGGAAATACGGCAATTTTGGTACTGGTTACACGTCTGACGACAGAACAATCAAGTTTTTAAAAGATTGGATTGAAAAGAATAAAGAGTTCCCGGCTATTGTAAGGAAGAGCTGGATAACTGCTATGGAGATAAAAAAGGCAAAGGAGCAGAAGGGATTGGGACAGTTTGTATTTCATGGTGAATGATATGGATAACAGCAATGATGCTAATAAGCCAGTTCAGAATGAAAATAAAGGCAAAAAAGGAAAAATAAAGGAATATTTTGATATTGAGCTGGTTTCAACGCTTATACATACAATAACAGGCATAATTGCCGGCTACCTGTCTTTTCTGGTTAATTCTACAATTGCAGTTGTTCTGATGATAGTCATACTTGCCATATCAATAGGTATTGTGAAATTTTCATTGAAGGTCAAGCAGAATGCAAAATGGTGGCTTGGCAACGGCGTTATAGTTTACATACTTGTCTGGCTTATTGTCTGGACATTATTCTATAATATTGCGATAAGATGATTTTATGATGAGAACGCATCTTGCCTCTGAACTCAGGCCTGAAAAACATGTAAAAGTCGGCGGCTGGGTTGACGAGGTCCGGGTCCTTGGCAGCATATCGTTTATTTTATTGCGCGATGGCTCTGGCTCTATCCAGGTAACTGCAAAAAAAGGCGCTGCAGACGAAAGAATTTTTGAGACAATAAAAGGCCTGAAAAAGGAAGAGGTAATCCTTGTTGAGGGCGAGTGCGTCGAAAACAAGACCGCAAAAAGGGGCATTGAGATAATACCAGAAAGCATCCGCGTGCTTTCTGATATAAAAGAGGTCCTGCCCATTGACATGTCCACGAAGATTGAGACAACGCTTGAAAAAAGGCTTGATGCCCGCTGTTTGGACCTGAGGCGCGAAGACAAGCAGGCAATATTTAAAATACAGTCAATGCTCATCCAGGAGATGCAGGCGTACCTGAAGAAAAACGGATTTATCCAGGTCTTTACGCCATGCCTCATGGGCGTTGCATCAGAAAGCGGATCAGAAGTTTTTACTGTAAATTACTATGACAGAAAGGCGTTTTTGAGGCAGGATCCGCAGCTTCACAGGCAATTAACAATAGCAGGCGGATTTGAAAAGATATATGACATTGGCCCTTCATGGCGCGCAGAGCTCTCGCACACGACAAACCACCTTTCAGAGCACAGGACATGCGCTGTTGAGTTTGCTTTCATCAAGGACGAATATGACGTTATGAAATTGGAGCAGGACATGGTGCAATTTGTGCTGAAAAGGCTGATGAAGGACTGCAAAGACGAGCTAAAATTATTCAATGCCGATTTGCTGGTTCAAAAAAAATTCCCGGTTCTTGAATTTCCGAAGCTTTATGACATTCTTAATGAACTTGGCTTCAAACCCGTTGCTGGCAAGGAATCATATTCAAGAGAGGGCGAAAAGGCATTGGGCGATTATGTAAGGGAAAAATACAAGTCAGATTTTTACTTTGTGAACAGGTTCCCGTTCGCAGAAAAGCCATTCTATGTCATGCGATATGATGACGAGCCGACATGGGCAAGAAGCACGGACTTCATGTTCCGGGGCATTGAACTCAGTTCAGGCGGGCAAAGGGAGCACAGGTATGAAAAGATAATCGAGCAGGCAAAGATGAAGGGCATGCCGCTGAATTCTGTTGAGTGGTTTGCCAGGTTCTTCAAATACGGCGTGCCTCCGCATGGCGGCTTTGCGCTTGGCCTGGAAAGACTAACAATGCGCCTGCTAAATCTGCCAAACATACGCGAGGCTGTGCTGTTCCCGAGGGATGTTGACAGGCTTGTGCCTTGAATCCTGTGATTATTATGCGCGAGATACTTGTTTTTAAAAACGAGCGAATGCAGGGCGTTTATTCAATCGGCGCTATTAACTGGACCGAGCAGAAGATCCTTCCGCTAAATGAAGAAGAGAAATGCGTGGTTTCTGCTGTTGTAACAGATAATCTTAGATTTTATTTACCTGAATGTGAATCTAAACTATACCTAAAAGGTGCGATGTTAAAGCAAGACGGCCCTTGTATACACGATATCAAAAGAGGCATAGGCATAATTCCTTATGAAAATTTTGATTCAAAAACACTTGCAATGCTGCTTTCTTATATTGGCGCCCAGAAATCAGAGAGCGGCCGAAGCTACGCCCTTTCTTTAGACAAAAAAACAAGATAAGAATTCAAATTATAAGCTAAATTCCCCTAAAACAGGTTTTAACATATTCAATAAATCCCTGGATTTCATCCTTATAGAGAATTCGTGCAGGCCTGCATTGAAGTTTATTTCCTCGTTTTCCAGGATGCCTTTGTCCATGTATGTTTTTAACCCGAATAGATTGCCAAACGGATGAACGCTGCCTATCTCGCATTTGCACACACGAAGGACTTCATCTGACGTTGCTAATTTTACCTTTTTGCCAATTATATCTGAAAGTTTTTTTGCATCTATTTTTTTGTCAGCAGCAACAAGTGCGTCTATAAATTTTTCATCTTCTGTTTTAAATATCAGGGATTTCACGCCTGTCTTCAGCTCGACGCCTCTTACGTGCGCAGCCTGCTCTGACGTGAAAACAGGCTCGTGCTCTGACACATGATATTCAACAATATTTTTGTCTAAAAATCTTTTCAGGGCATCAAATTCCTTCTGCATGCATATTTTTTGCAGGAAATATTTATAAAACAATAAATGCCGGCAATTTTCTGGCATTTTTTCCAATTTTCCTAGGCATTTTTTCCCGCAAATATTTTTATATATGCAGAAAGACATACTATTTACTAACTAATCAAACCTCTCGACGATTGATTTGCGGAGTGTTATGAATGAATAAGCTTAGCATAGTTATTATTCTTGCTGTATTTGTTTCTGTTATTGTAGTTAGCGTGGGCGTGGGACACAGCGATCTTGGTGGACCCGGAGACTCGTGTATCTCGCATTCTAGTTGCGGTTCAGGTTGCTGCCTGCCGACAGCTAGCGGAGGAAAATGCGCCGATCAAAGCGCATGCAATCAATACTATACTTGCAAAAAAACATCTGGGCAAGAGTGCAAAGAATCCTGCACAACTGGTTATGTGTCTGGTGATGGAACATGCCAATTTGGTGTCTGCTGCAAACAACAAACAACGTGCTTATCACAAAGCGGCACGTGCAAAGCTTCGTGTACGCAAGGCACGGAAACAGAAATTAGCGGGACAGAATGCTCTGGCACAAAACCAAAATGCTGCAAATCAGGTTCTGTAACATATAATTGTGAGAATGTAGCTAAGCAGCGTTGTGAGCCAGGAACAACATGCCCTGCAGGCAAACAAAAGGTTTTAGGATATACATGCCCGGCTGATTATCTGTGCTGCAAAACACAGGCAAGCAACGGCAATAGATTTACGATAGATGATTGCCCACATTCTGAATGGGCATTTGTAGACAGAACAAAATTAACCCCACCTATATATGTAGGAAGGATGGACGAGGAAGCATGGAAAAAAGAGGGCGGTAAATATGCAATTGCAGGCAGCTGGGTGCTTAGTGATGATTGGTACTCAGGAATATGTGCCACAACTGGCGGAGAAACATATAATTATGAACGTATTGTGCAAGAGGGCTCTGAAACAATTAAATACGATACATGCATTGATGAAAAACACGTCATGGATTATTATATATGGGCTTGTGGAGGAGGATGCTATGATACAACCTATAATTACACTTTCGAATGTGGTATGGGGTGGGTATGTAGAGACCTGTTAGAGGGCGGGAATAATATGGGGAGATGCGTTGAATGCACCAAGGGAGGACAGATTTGTAGTTCCCATGAAGAATGCTGCTCCCACTATGAAGAAAACAACCCGGACAATCTTGGCTATGGCAACGCATGCCAGAACTGGCCGAATGATAATACTGGCAGTAAATTATGCTGCGTCTTGTCTGATAAAGAAACAGAAACATGCACAGCGGATTCCCAGTGCTGCTGGTCAGCAGCTTTAAGTTCGGGCGGCGGGGATAATTATTGCACAAACAACCACTGCTGTAAAACAGGGCAGATATGGAACCAAACCGAAAAGAAATGCGTCTGCGTGCCTGGTATGGCAAACGGAATAAAATGCATAAATAATATGCGCGTCCCTGTCTGCGGTGGAACGCCCGACCCGAGTACTCATAGATTATCGCTTACAATGGACAACTGCGCGCAAAGCTCGCCGTGGGGGCGTGATGACGGGGTTCCAAAAAATCTGATAATATGCACCAGCAATGACAACGCTGTAAATAAGGATAGACTCTGCAATGACACTAGTTTATACGCAACTGAAAATGACAGAATAATAGACATCAATGAGCCAGATGAAACCATAACAGAGGGCGATGTTACATATAAGATTTTATATTGCAAAGACCCGTGCATGGGCGGATGCGAGGCTAAAGGGAGTTTTTCAAAAACATGCCTTAACAGAAAATACAACAAAGACGACAGGATAGCCAGTAATAACGCAGGCGAATACGCGACAACAACATACGGTGTCTTCAACGAAACGCCAAGATGTATAGACTGGAGGTATAGGACTACTAACACCAGCGGGCCGACTACTACCAAGTCTTGGGAATTCACCCCGCAGAAGGTATCAATTGTAGGACCTTCGTTGGGTTTTTCCAGGGCTAATGACACGAACGTGTTCTGCATCCGGGGCTGCAGCTCAGGCGCGTGCAAGGCAAACACAGCGCCTGTTTTAACGTCAATAGACGCAAAGCCAAAATTAGTGAAAATAGGCGACATGATAAACATAACAAGCATCGGCTCTGACAGGGATACAATAACAGACGAGGCAACAGGCAATAGCATGAGAGAGCCTGTGCGCCTTGCGTGCAGCTCGCAAAGCAGCGGTGATGACATTAATGGCAGCTGCTATCCAGACCCTGACACAGGCGAGATGATATGCCCTGACGGAACTACAACTACAAAAACATTTACCCCTGACATTTGCATTAGCAAGTTTGCACTGACAAACCCGAACTGCGCAATAACAGCCAACTGGAATGATAATGGCAACAAGACAATCTACTGCAGGCTTATTGACAAGGGCGGGAACTATTCTGCCGAGAAATCAGTTAGCATCGCTGTTGACAACACTGGCCCGCATGTTGAGATAAGATCGCCTGCTGCAAATTCACGGCAGATACAGGATTTCACTGTTGTCGTGAATGATACAGACGAGAACGGCATCACAAACTGCAGTTATAGTGTGTGGAGCAACAATGTGCTCAGGGTTGAAAACAAGCAAAGGACATGCAATTCCGGCTTTGTTGTTACAGTCGGAAAGGACAAGAACTGCACAATCGGCACGTGCACTGTTAGGGTCATTGGCGTTGACAGGGCAGGAAACAGCGCAAGCGACACCAGGAATTTCATTGTTAATTACATATTCTCAAATATCACATCGCCTGCTTCAGGCGCATGGCAGCCAAGGGACTTTTTTGTATATGTTCAGGATACTGATTATTCTGGCGTAGGACTTGACAAATGTTTCTACAGGATCATGAATTCAACGTCTGAAACAAGGGCCTGGACAGAAAGGATATGCAACCAGAGGATTAACATCACTGTGGGCGCTGACAATGACTGCAATGAAGAGGGCGGCGCGAAATGCTTTGTTTACATAAAAGCGAACAACACAGACGGCGCAGAAGGCGTTTCAAGCTATGCATTTTACAACATCAGCTGGTCAATACCACAGTCAACAATCACATCGCCTGAATCAGATGTATGGCAAAAACAGAATTTCAATGCAGCTGTTCATGACGAGGAATTTCTTGACAAAGGCTTTAGGTTATGCGAGTACATGATAAAGAGCAATGGCATAACAACAAAGCCATGGACAACAAGATTATGCAATTCTAACATTGCTGTCACTGTCGGAAACAGCACAGGCAATTATTGCAGGGACGAGGGCGCTGGCAGCTGCACGGTTTTTGTGAGGGCAACATCAAATACAGGCATTGCAGGCAATGTTGGCAACAGGTCATTCAGCATACTGCTTTCAGACGTGAATCCAGACGGATTCTCCTCGGTGACTTACACAAAGACAGACACAGGCGTGAAATTTGAGGGCGTGCCGAGGGTGGCATTATTTGCGCCGTTGCTCAGGGTATGCAATGACGGCACGTCTGTCAATGACTGCAGGAATGCCTACACAACAATGTCAAATGTCTGCGGTTTGAACAAGCCTTGCCTGTGCGGCGCATTCAACAAATATGATTGTGAATTTGTATGCGGCGATTACAAGGGGCAGTTTTACCTGCTTGCAACAGGCATGTCTGGCTTAAGCGAAACAGCAATAATGAGCACTGTAAAGAACTTTGATTGCCCGGTCATGAACCTGACAGAACTTAATGGTATATATAATTATTTCAAATGGCTGAACGAGACATTCTCTGTCCAGATTTATTTCTTTGACTATCTCATAAGATCAACGAATGACACATCACTGATTGAGCAATACACAAGCATGAGAAACAAGTACCGGGACGCGAGGATGCTTGTTATAGAGCACCTGATATATATGGCAGACGTGATTGCAGACCCGAGCGTTACAAAATCCCAGCAGGCGTTTGCAAAGACAACTGCTGTTATAAATAAAATACGTGAAATATTAAGCAGCGGCTATACGCCAACCGACCTTGACATCATTGCATCAATCCCTGCTGTTGTAAGTTTCAACGCAGAGATTGACATGCCAATATTAATAAGCAAGACAGGCGGCCTTGAGCTGTATGCAAACATGGCATGCGACATAAAGAAGCCCAGCGGGATTAAATTGAATTCCACAACAGCATGCCTGGAATTTGCAACAACAACAACGCGCACGCATCATGTGATATTCAATTCATCAGAGCTTGGACAATGGAATATTAACTGCAGCGTTTACGGCTCTGTAAGAAGCGACTGCAAACGAGGCATAAGGTATGATGAAATGAGCAGCCTGTTTGACGTATATCCGCCGTATGATTTAAACATAACAAATGCTGTGGCGCCAGCAGATGCGCTAAATGGCAGCAGCGCGAATGTTCTTGTCACTGCGCACAACTACAATGACTATGATTACTATGGCCGTGCGCAATGCACATTCAAGAACCCTGCGCAGACAGAATACCGCGTAAATTCAACGTGCATGCAGATTTCCATGATGGCAGACAGGACATTTACTGTTGCAAAGATTGTTGACAAGCAGGGAACATGGACAATACCAAGCTGTTCAATATACGCGTCATCAAGCTCGGACTGCGCATTTCCTTCATTGCGCAATGTGTCAAACGTAAATGCGGCATTCGATATAACACTGCCTGATTATGTCTACATATCTGCTGTCAATGCGCCGAGCCGCGATGTGATGAACAACACGAACATAAACATTGGCGTTGTGGTTAACAATCCTATTGCTGACAGGTTTATTCTGGTTGATTATGTCATAGGCAAACCTGACGGGGCAGATATCACAAACACATCTGCGTGCACTGGACTGCAGTCCGGAGAATCAAAGACATTCAATTTCGGGCTGCTGGCAAATATGGTCGGCGCATGGAATATTGAAAAAGTGGCTGTATCAGCCTCGGCATCCGGCGACTGCTCAGGCTCGGTATTGCAGCACAATGTTACAGGCCCGTCATTCAATGTAGTAAGGAACATGAACCTTACAATCATGTCTGTAACGCCGCTGACAGACATAATGATCAACACAACAAAGATACTTAACATAGCTGTTAACAACCCGTTTACTGTTGACAAGTATGGATATGTCAGGTGCGTATTCAGGGACCCTGCAAACAGCCCGTTTTCAAACACATCATCATGCAGATTACTAACCAGAAACATAGAAACAACAACAAGCCTTGGCGTAACCGGGACCAGGCCAGGCACCTGGATAATTGATTCCTGCACTGTTTATGGCTCAATGAACTCTAACTGCTTGCCTGCTGCAATGCATCATGTGTTAACAAACGTCGGGTCATTTAATGTCATGCCGACAGCAGAACCTTATATTAATACGACACAGCTGTCTGCAAGCACAATCTCAATCGGCCAGACTATAAGCGCTGTATTGAATGCAATCAATCCAAGCACAGAAAATAAATATGTGAAGGCGTCATGCACATTCAGGTCACCGGACAATGCAAACAATTATTATTCATCATCATGCATGTCTATGCCTGCAGGCAGCGATGCAACAATTACAGTATCTGCAAATCCAAGTACTGCAGGCACATGGACAGTGCCGGCATGCTCACTGAATGTTTCAGCCCAGAGCGATTGCGCGCAATCATCAACAAAGAGCACAAAAACAAATATCGGCTCATTCACTGTAACAATGCCGAACACGCTTTACATAAGCTCTATAACTGTTCCGAGCGGGGTTGCCAATGACACAGATGTTGCAATAAACGTCGCTACATTCAACCCGCTCAGCGATATGTATGTGCGCGTCAGATGCAATATAAAGAAGCCGGACCTGACAGCAACAGAGCTTCAATCCATATGCACCGGCGTTCCTGTAAATACAGCAAGAACATTCCATCTTAATACGCATGTGTCTGACATCGGCACCTGGAACATAACAAGATGCTTTGTTGAGGGCAGCACACAAAGCAACTGCGCAAATGCTGCGCAGTATTACAATACAGCAGGGCCGACATTTGATGTCACGCAGGGCGCAAACCTTACAATCATGTCTGTAACGCCGCTGACAGACATAATGATCAACACAACAAAGATGCTCAATATCAACCTTAGAAACCCGTCTGCCATAGATAAATATGCAAGAATAACATGCGGCTTAAGGAAGCCGAACCTGCAGACAATATCAAACACAACAACCTGCGGCCTTGTATTGGCAAATTCAGTTGCCGCATTTAACCTCGGGTTCTATGCAAACCTCCAGGGAACATGGGATATTGTTTCATGCTCTGCATATGGCTCGATGGATAACTGCGCATCAACAACGCTGCAGCACACGCTTACAAATATAGGCTCCTATAATGTTTATTCAACATCAGACCCGTTCATCAATTCAACGCAGCTGTCTGCAAGCAGCGTTGTCATAGGCGGAACAATAGGCGTTATTGTCAATGTCACAAATCCGGACACAGCAGAAAAATATGCAAAGGTGCATTGCAGATTTGACAGCCCTGATGGCAGCAGCAAATATGGCACATCTGCCTGCACATATGTGCCAGGCAACGGCCTTGCAACACTTACTGCATCAGCAAGCCCTGATAAAACAGGCACATGGACAGTGCCATTATGCTCGCTTAATGTTTCAATGCAGAGCACGTGCGCATCGCCTTCAAGCGTTGGCCAGAAAGCAAATATCGGCTCATTCACTGTAACAATGCCGAATACGCTTTACATAACAGCAATAAATATTCCGGCAGATGTTGTAAATGATACAGACACCACAATAAATGTCGCCACATTCAACCCAATGAGCGATATGTATGGCCGCGTCAGATGCACTGTGAAAAAGCCTGATGCGTCATCATTAGAATATATTTCAAACTGCTCTGGAATTCCTTCCAACACGTCAAGAACATTCCAGATAAGCCTGCATCCAGCTAACGTTGGCATATGGAATATAAATTACTGTTCAATAGAAGGCGGCTCACAAAGCAACTGCGCAAATGCCGTGCAGCACTACAACACAACAGGACCGTCATTTAATGTTGTCCAGGGAAGCAGCCTGACAATATTGTCTTCTTCATTCCCGCCAACGCTGCGAATAAACACAACAAATGCAATAAGCCTTAATATAAGAAATCCGTCAGCAGTGGACAGATATGGAAGAGCCACATGCAGCATAAGAAAGCCAAACACCCAGGTATTCACAAACACAAGCTCATGCGTAAGAATCCCTGCAAGCACAACGCAGACAATTGGCGTTAATGCATATGCAGACCTTGCAGGCACATGGGATGTATTGTCGTGCTATGTGAGCGGCTCGCTGAATTCAGACTGCTCGTCATCAGCAGTGCACCACACAATATCCAATCTTGGTTCGTATGATGTATTTACTGAACTGAACCTTACAATAACAGGCTCGCGGCTTGTTTATGACACAATCTTTTTAGACAATAATATCATAGTAATGATTGACACAAGAAACCCGGATAACGAGAATAAATATGCAACCGTGAGCTGCGAGTTCAAGGCGCCAAATAACATAAGCTACTATAATGTCTCTGCATGCGAATACATGGAAAGGGAGCATGACAGGACATTTGAACTGGATTACCTTGCAAATATATCAGGAACCTGGTATATCAGAAACTGCATGCTCAATGCCTCCACTAACATAGCATGCTCGTCGCCAAAGATACATGCAAAGAAGGACGATGCCGGCATTGTATACGTAAGAGCGCCTGACCTGAGGATTATGTATGTTGTAGCGCCACAGGCAAGCCTTAATGTTGGCGACACAGCAGAGATAAGGGTTGACGTAAAGAACTTTGCAAGCAGCAACAGAACAGCCTACGTAAACTGCAGCCTGAAGGACCCCAGCAACAGAACATATGCTCTTGTGACGCCAGCCGTTGTTATAATGCCAGGCGCTACAGAAACATTCCTGCCATCAATGCGTGTCGGAGTCCCTGGAACATGGACTGTATTGTCATGCGCTGTGTATAAGATAATGAGCCCTGCAACAAAGGAGTACGAGATAGCCTTGGGCAGATTATTCAATGTAAACCCGGCGTCGTCAAGGGAATGTGCAATAAGCAATGACTGCCCTGGAACAAACGAGAAATGCTATTGCTCAAGCAACGCATGCATGCCATGCTCATTGGGCAAGACTTGCCAGAATCATGAGTGCATCCAGACGCCAGCGCCAGAATGCGTGACAAGCAATGACTGCCCTCCTGGCCATGAATGCAGCGGCGACAAATGCGTGCGCAGGGGCGACTGCACATACGATGCGCATTGCGATGTCGGCTACACATGCGCTAATTTCAACTGCGTAAAGAAAGGGGAGTGCGTGATAGATGCTGACTGCAAATCAGGCTATGAGTGCAGAAATTACTCATGCCAGACCAAAGAAAGCCCGTCTTGGATCTCGCAGAATTTAATATTATTTATAATAATAGTGTTCATAATATTGCTGATACCCATACTGTTATTTACGTATGCAAGAAGGTCAATATAAATCATTGGTGGAAAAAATGAAAAGAAGAAAAGGACAGACAATACCGACAAATATACTTGTAATAATTATCATAGCAGTTCTGGTTGTTGCAGTTCTTGTTGTATATTTCTCAGGCGTTGTCGGCGTTTCCATGTCCCAGGCAGAAGCAGAAACCACATTCAGACAGGGATGCCTTACATACTGCGAAAAAGACACATACGAAACCTATGTCAATGCCTATGAGATATTATCTTCTGGCTCGCCGGATGATATGAAATTCCTTGCAGCCTGCGACAGACTAGGCTATGGAACAAGAATCAGCCAGCCAGGAAATGCATTTGATTATCCGAACAGGTGTCTGGAGTTCTGCGGCCAGAATTTCTGCAACATGGAGGTCACGCCAGGCGACGCAGAAAGCACACATAACCAGATAATTCAGGGGCTGCAAACATAACGCTTATAAGCAACGGTTTCATATATAAAATTAATAATAGGTGATTGAAATGGCAAAACGAAAGACAAAAAGGCCTGCAAGAAGGCCAAACGCATCGCGACTTACAAGAGAGCAGATATTTCTTAACAGGCATGACGAGGACAAGGCAATGCTTTTTGCAACAGGCATCATGCTTGGAATAGGCATTGCGACGACGATCCTCGGCAACTTCATATACGGCGGATTTGTCGCAATAATCATTGCGCTGGTTCTGCTTTTCCTTGAAAGACGGCAGTAAAATGTTTTTATAATTTCTATTTTTATAATTTTTGATCTGGCAGAAAACACAACCTTTTAATAACTTTCAAAGTAAAGGAATAAGAATCGGTGAAACTATGCCGGTAAAAAAGCAGTGGTATGAAATAATTGCGCCAAAGATGTTCGGCGAGAAAGTACTGGACGAGACGCTGGCTGTCGAGCCAAAGCATCTTATTGGCAGAAAGATATATGTAAATTTAGCTGATTTCACAAACGACTACAGCAAGTTCTATGTAAAACTGATATTCCAGATTGACAGGGTTGAGGGCACAAAGGCCTATACCAAGTTTGTCGGCCATGACACCATGCGCGAACGGGTGTACAGGCTTGTGCAGAGAAGGGGCAGGCGCGTTGACTGCGTGCAGGATGTGAGAACAAAGGACGGGGTGAATCTGCGCGTAAAGACCATTTTCATGCTAATCAGGCGCGTTGGCACGTCCATGAAAAAGGATGCAAGAAAAAAGACCTACGAGATTGTGGAAAACGCGGCAAAGGAAAACACGTTTGAAGAATTGATGAAATTAATACTTGGCGCAGGACTGCAGCAGAAAATAAGAAAGGAATGCTCAAAAATATACCCGACAGGCAGCGTTGAGATAAGGAAGACAGAGCTCCTTAGGGAAAAGAAGAAGGGCTAATCAGTGTGTACTATTGCTTACTTCTTTGAATCCGAGATTATATAAAATTTCTAAAACACCATGCCTGACTTTATTATTTGTATAAACTTTCACTAAAGAATTTTTCGGGTCTAAAAAGTAACCTCTGACTTCTCGGCCGATTTCTCTTTCCACATCTTCCGCTGATAAAACATCTCTGTTTACAAATGTTCTCACATCTTTGTTTACAAATGTTCTCATAAAATCCACCTTTTTGATTATAATTATGAAATCAAAAATATTAAAATCGCTTTATCTCTCTTCATGCCTTGCGTTTACTGCGGATGATACCCAGCATGCGCCTGCCACAAGGAACAGGATGAATGCAAGCACCATTGAGCCGTAAAAGCTGAAGTCTGTAGTGCCCCTTACCCATTCAATGTTTCCTGCTATGTAGCCTGCGACAAACATGAATACAGAGCCCAGTATCCACAGGCCGTGCACATGATAATCCCATGACATTTTTTTTACACCCCATTTATTATGCATTTTTGGATATATTTTATCACTATTCATAGGTAGTGAAAACTTTAAAAAGGCTTCGGTGACATATATGTGTAAGGCATATGTAATTATCAAAAAGTAACTAAAATCAGACAAATGGCGATGCTATGGATTATGCGAAAAGACTGAAGGAAGACAGGAAAGAATTATATGACATGCTTAGGCCTGTCTTTGGCAATGAAAACAGGGAAAAGACATACAAGACAGAAGAAAGACCAGAAAAGACAGATTTCCCGCTGCTTCTGAGAAAAAACGACGAAAGACAAAAAGAGATAGTAAGAGAGGTCATAATTAAAAAAAGAGCGCTTCCCAGGTTTGAAGATGATTCTTTGATGCCTTTGAAAAAGATAACGCCAAACATAATCGGCAATATCTTTGACAGGGTAAGATTCCTGGAGCAGAGGATTGACGAGATAAGAAAAGCCATGGACCTGAGGGGAAAACTGCATGCAGAAATAGTCAAGGGCATAGAGGAGGACATCAGGGAAAAGGAACGCATGATAATTGGCATTTCTGACATGGATGAGAAGAGAAATTTAAAACTGGATATTTCACTGCTCATGAAAGAGCAGAGAAGGGAAAATATAGAATTCTGGCGCGATACCTACACGCTGCACAGCGAACTTCGCGAGATACTGGAAGATTACCAGATAGAAAAGAAGATCGCAGGCATATTCAGCAACCTTGACGAGATGAATAACGGCAAGGCTGTGATGGGTGAGTGAGATGAAAACAAAAAAACTCATCTGCCTGGTGACGGGAAAATTTGGGGTGCTTTGATGATATTTAAAACGGTTAAAAAGGTTTTTATGCTGACAGGACTGACTGTGCTTGCAACAGGCTATATAACAACCCTGATAGTCTTCTCGACAGCGTACTTTACTGCTAATAAAAGTTTACTGCTTTACATAAACAAGTTTGGCGAAGCAAATCTTGAGCTGCTTTTTTTGCTGTTTACCATACCTTTTATTGTCTATCCAGTTTATCTCACTTTAAAGGAGATTAGAAAATGAAACACTTAAACACGGATGAAAATAACGGCAATTGCATGGCTGGTGAGTAAGATGATGAAAAACAGGGAAGAAAAACTCATTTCAGACGAGATAAAAAAGCTCGTGCCTGTTTTAGGCAAGCCAACAGCAGAGAGGCTTGAGAAGGCTTACCTGCTTGGCGACGAGAGGATAAGAGAAAGAGTTATAGAAATGGTTGACATCACAAAGGCTGCTGTTTATTCTGACAGCGAACTAAGGGATACTGTATTGCTTGAGCCGCCTGAATGCATGGACGGCGACATAGAGCTGGGAAAAATATTATACGGAAGAAAGGCAATATGCAGGTTTGCCATGGCCACTGACCAGCTGCTTACGCACGTTGGCGTCTTCGGTTCGTCCGGATACGGAAAGACAAACATCTCATACAACATGATAGAAGAGCTTTCAGAGAATAACATACCTGTGATAGTTTTTGACTTCTCCAAGAGAAATTACAAGGACCTCTTGTCAACAAAGCTGAAGGACAGGATTGATATTTACACTGTTGGAAGAGACGCTGCGATGTTCAGCTTTAATCCGCTGAAGCCGCCCCAGGGAATAGACCTGACCCAGTGGATAAAGGAGTTCGCAAGCATCTTTGACCATGCATACTGGCTGCTTGGCGGAGGCACGCATGTAATAACAAAGGCGCTTTCAGGCGTTTACAAGGAGAAAAGAAACCCGAGATTAAATGACCTGAAGGAGTGGCTTGATACTTATTTTTCAAGCATTGCAACGTCAAGGGAGAGGAACTGGCTTGCGACAGCGCAAAGGCCGCTGGAATCGTTGTGCATGCCCGGGGTTTGCGAGATATTTAACTGCAACGAAGGCATAAAGCCGTCGGAATTTTTCAAGCCAGGCAAAATTACAATACTTGAACTGGATGCATTGTCAACAAATGACAAGACATTCTTCATCGAGATTATGCTTCAGTGGATACGCGACTGGCTGCTTGTAAACAACAGCAGGGAGGAATTAAAGGGCGTTGTCATACTTGAAGAGGCCCATCATATTTTGAACAGGGAAAAGGCAAAGAAGCTTGGAACAGAGACTGTTATTGATTTAGTCTTCCGTGAGGTAAGGGAGCTTGGCCTTGGCATTGTATATCTTGACCAGCACCCTTCTCTGGTTTCGTATCCTGCTCTTGGTAACACATCAACGCACATATACCTGAATCTTGGCCTTGATACACATTATGCATCAGACATAAAGGATGCAAGCAGAATGCTGGGACTTGACGAGGACGATGAAAAATACATAAGGCAGCTGCCTGTTGGCCAGGGATTTATGCTGATGAGGCGCTCTGAACATCCGAGGCCGTTCATAGTCGGGTTCAATAAATTTGACATGATAAAAGGCTCTGTCACAGACGAGCACATAAGGCAGCACATGAGCAGCAGGATACAGTATGACGAAAAAGAGGGCACAGCAGAAAAGATAGACATGCCGATTGAAAAAATAGACGACAATTGCTGGAGAATAATAAAAGCAATTGGCGAGGGCAAAGGACTGTCAACGTCGCAGATTTACAAGTCGCTGAAAATGTCTGGCACAACATTCAATGACGCAGTGCAAAAGCTCAAGGCTAGCGGCATAATTGACTGCAAGGAGGTAAAGAGAAAGAACAGCAAGGCATACTATTACTTCCTCACAGACATGGGCGAGCAGGTATTTGACAGCAAATTCAAAAACGAGGCAAAAGAGATACAGATAGACAAAAGCGGGATACTGAACATATTCCTGATGAATAAATGGACATGCAACAAATTAGGCGAAAACGAGTTTGAATTAACAGGCAATGGCAGCAAAATAAACCTGATATTTGCCGCAAACCCTGACAGAAAAGCCATTTTTAAGGTTTTAAGAAATGGTTATTACTACATTGCAGCTACAGAGGAGATAGGCAATATCATTACCCAGCAGGCTGCAAGGCACGCAAAGAACAAGAGGATTGCAATATCGCTGGCAATAGCTGACGAATTCAGGAACAATTACGGCTTCCAGAGGTTGGAGCTCTAAAGTCGCATCGTTATCAAATACATCCAAATTAAGTAAAAACCAAATTGTTGCAAAAGCAATAGTTTGTTCCCAAAGAGAAAAAATAGGAAAAAGTATCGGAATGATAAGATTGTTTCGGCTCAGGCTTCAGAAATGAAACCCAAAAATTTCCGGGACAATTTTTCAGCGCAAAAATGCTGAAATTCATGGCATTCTGATGCATATAGATTTAGCTAGGTTTAGTTCTCAAATTTTTAGATATAACTTTCGCGCAAGACAAGCGAAAGACTTCTAATTCTGAAATGAAAGGAAAACAAGAATGAAGCCATGGGTTACATACTCATTTTTCGCCTTTTTCTGCTGGGGGCTGTCAATGCTTTTTCCGAAGATGGCAGTAAAGTATATTGATCCCAGATCCGGAATTGTTCTTCAGGTGTTGGGGTGTATTGCTGCGGTATTTATCGTGACAATTAGTCCAGGTTTTCACCTCACCCTCAATCACAAGGGTATCATCTTCACATCTCTTTCAGGATTTCTGGGGATGATTGGGGCCCTGTTCTATTACAAAGCTGTGAGCATGACAGATGTTTCATCAATTGTCGTTCTCACCGGGCTCTATCCGTTTTTTACAGTACTGTTGAGTGTCGCCTTCTTGAGAGAGATGTTGACACTCAAAAAAATATTTGGAATGATCATGGCGCTCATTGCCATGATTCTGCTGTCGATATGAAGATTCAGGGAAGAGCCATAAACTCCCACTCTGTTTCCGTCATAATAAAAGGACACAATTATGCTTCATAACACTCTGTCAGCTATTTTGGCTTTAGTGTTTTTTGTTGCAGGAGCCTGTCTTATGGTCTGGTATATCATGAACCAGAAAATCAAGCACGAACATCTCCTCGTGATTGGGCTCATTTTCTGGCTCTTTGCTGGGGGCATAACCGGCTACCTCGTAAGGTACCTAACCGAGCCCGGCGAAAACACCCTCCAGGCCAACCTCAAGCAGACCGCGCTCAAGGATCTGCTCTGGACAGCCGATCTCTGGAAGGTTCTGCCTGACACAGACCCGGAAAAAATCCAGGTCTTCGTCAAAGCATTCCAAAAAGGAACGCGGGACTACGAAAGCCCTAACTCGTCCATCGCACACTGGCCGAACGGGAGTGTTACACCTATTTTCACGATGAATATTTTTGTTCACCAGAAAGACTGCATACTCAACCTAGAGGCAATTGTGCACGTGCATAATTATGACCAATTCGAGTACCATGTTTCGTTCAGCAAAAGACTGAACAGTTTTCATTTTCGTCACCTAGAGGACGTGTGCATTCCGAAAATCTTCTGGCGTTTGGTGCGCGCTGGAATGATCAAGCTCTGACAAGCAGACACAAAACAGCAAAACTCTCTTCCCGCGGCGTCCGAGAGAGTCTTGCTTCAAACCCTCCTTTTGTTGACTGGGGCGCCGCACAATTTCATCAAAGAAAGGAACGTAATATGAAAAAAGGGATTGCTCGTAATGCTCTTAAGGTTATTGGCTGGGGAGTCTTTTTGACCCTGAGCTACTGCTATTTTTTTCACAACACGGTTTTATGGGCCAAAAGACCGTGTCTTTTCATGGGATCAGTCTTCATATTCCTCGCAGCAATTGTTTCTTATGCTGCATACGAGGTAGAAAAGTCGAAGATGAAAGAAGACGGAAGATGAATTTCACAAGTTCATTCGCTGGTATCCTTGCTACCGAAAAGAAGCTCATCAGCAACAATCTTTCTCCGGATGAGAAGAAAGAACTGATACGGAAACTCCTCGAGGAGAAGGCGAGGTTTGAGCACGGATCGTTCCATCACCCAAAAAAATCCCGCCGGCTCTGGTAATGTTTACGGGGAGCACATCCAACTCGGAATGAAAAACCCTTATTGGGCTCATTCCCACCAATTTCACTCACTCCGGACAACTGTCCGTGCGGGTGTTGCTCCCCTTTCTTCGATTATATTTATGCCCGGGTTGTCCACCTTTTTTTCCCATGGGGTACGAACCTCTGCTAAAGCAAGTTGGTACCTGCCCATTTGGATGGCCCGGGCTTTCTTCGAAACAAATCAGCAATCAAATGCCTTTATTGATATAGCTTCTCGTATGAGGAGCAAATCTCAAGAAAAAAAAGGATAAAAAAATGAACACGAAAAAGACCGGACTTTGGTTTCATCGCCTGGTCAGTTTCGCGACGCTCCTTCTGACTTTCCTTATTCTGAAGGAGTTGAAGCGCGAAAAAAGGCGAGGTGGGACATGAAAAAAGAAAAAGTCGCTAACATTGTCTTTTGGCTGGTGTTTTTTGCACTGGTGATCAACTGGCACGGGCTTTTCAGCACGATTCACAAGGTCGCGAACAAGCCTTCGAAGCCGATGATGTCACAGGAGCTCAGGAACGAACACCTGCAGAAGAAGAACGATATCATAAAAGGGCTCTATGATATTGGTTTAGAAAAGATTACCCCGCAGGACTATTACAGGTCGCTATTTTCGCTGAAGAAGCTGGAAGACGAATGCGATAAATACTCCAACCCAGCGTTCAACATCATGTCCTGTTCAAACGATCTGCACTTCATCCAGAACTCAATGAGGGAAAAATATCTGCGACAAGACGAACCATTCGGCATGCTCATGTTCACTGCGATGGCCGAAGTTGAAAAAGAAACGGGATATAGAAACAGTGTCCTAAACGATGCGGAAGTCAACGAAGGGTTAAAGCATTTCCTTTTCTGGCTCTTAAAGTCTGGGTTCATTGGCTTCTGCCTTGCCCCGTTCCTGTTCATACAGAGATGTTGGCTTAGGAAGCAGTCAGCCAAAGAACTCTTGCTCATGCAGCCGCTGGATTTCATTAAGCACATGTTGCTGTGGCCTAGCGCGGTTATAGTGGGATATCCCCAAGGAACCGTGGGCGTTGCCTGGGAGTATCACAGGCTGCGGTCAAGGTATCTAAGCGAAAAGGGGTGGCGTTACAATCCGTCCAAAGAGGAAGAGCAGATGTTCTGGCAACAGGCCCGTCAACGTTTAGACAAGTTCGACGCCGGTCTTGCTCAGGCAGTTTCGTACTCTAAGACAGTTGCATTCGTCTCCACGCTCATCATATGGTTGCTCATGCCATTCAAGAAAGGACTGGCAGCCACGGCGCAGAAAGAGGATGCTCCAATCACAAGAATGACAGGCAAGTTTAGTGGTTTCTCTCTGCTCAAGTACACGAAGGATAACGGGTTCCAGATACCTCTTGTTGTTCTCAAGCTCGAGGGAAGTCTTGCTAAGGAATTCGATTACAAGCTCGAATTCAATGCAGCAAATACAGGAGACACACTGAGAGAGGCTTGGGTCTCCTGGAAAGCAGCTGACTGGCTGAAGTTCACGTTCGGACAGCAGTTCATGTTTTATACCAAATCACTGCCGCCGAACATGTGGCAACTTGTTGATTATTCGGCTGCCTCTGACTTGGCAACATTGCACGACATCGGGATTGTCGCGAAAGTCGATACCCAATATGTCGAGCTCCTTGCTGGTGTCATAAATGGTTCGGGACGGAAATGGGCGGATGATGGGAAATTTGACATGTACTTTCACCCAACCATCAAACCATTCGAGGGATTCTCTGTTGGAGCAGTTTTTCAGACGGGGCAGCAGAAGGACGGCTACCGGAAAAAATACGGCGGGCATGTTGAGCTTATTCTGCCGAAATTTCATGTCCTTGCTGAGCACTTCTCCGAGGAAATGGGCAGTGAAAAAAAATCTGGCTGGTATGTGATTGGGGTTTGGTCTGCTTCAGATAAGCTGCAGCTCATTGCGCAGTATGACGAATTTCAAGAGCAGCTTAGAAAAAAGAACCTAACACTCGGTGCAGTCTTTGATCCCAACAAAAACCTCAGGTTCCGATTGAACACTGTTCTTGAAAAAATGAAGCATGCCAAGATGTTGGCTTCGCTTCAGTTCAGTTTCTAATCTTGTGGGAAGGTAACTCTCCCTGGCATATGGCGAGATTTTAAAGGGCAAAAATATGCTCCCCAAAGCCCATTCGGGCATTTCATCGAACCCCCCCTTTTGCTTATGCCCGCCTTCCCTTTATTTGGTATCAGTGGGGCACTGATGCTCTTCTATGTCTCCCCTTTGCCAACCCAATGGCAAAGATTTCCCTCGTTTTTCCCCAGAGAATGCAAGAGCTAGGTGCCCCTTCTTTTTTCCAATGACAGCAAGGGCGCTCCCAATTCCGTATACGGTCTTTCTCTCACCCAAGGCAAATGAGAAAAGTAGGGAGCGCCCGATTTTCTTCAAAAAGACGCCTGTATGGGTGTCTAATCTTTTCAACAAGGAGAGTTCATGAGAAAATTAAAAAAAATTACGGTGCACAAGCAGCTTCCGTGTCCGGAGTGCAAAACCCGGATGGTCAAAAAGCTGGATGGCGGCCGTGCATCCTATGAATGCCCTAGGTGTAGCTTCAAGATGAAGGCCAATGACCAAAACTGCCGCAACGGCAAAAAGACCAAGCGCCGCACCAAGCACTGGCGCAACAAAGGAGAAACCATATGAGTAAAAAGCTTTCTTTATGGATAGGTCAGCTTGTCGCCGTTGCCGGCGTCCTTGCTCTGGCTGTTTTGCTGTTCTATGTTTTCCTGCCCAAACGCGTGGAGAAAAAGACGCTCGTTCTCAATCCCGGTCTTTTTTACACGTCTGGATTGTACGATGTCGTCAAACACGCCATTGCTCCAGCTCCGGTTAATGTCAGGATGAAAACCACTTGGGTTGATAACACTGGCAAAACATTCAGCGTCGTGTTCAGCGTTGTGCTCCTTGAGAAGGAGGCCAGCAACGAATGCGAGATCGAGATCATGGGCAAGTACTCTACAGACGGGCCGAAAATCATCATCTCTTTGGAACCGACCGCGATGTTTCCCATGATGAGCGACCCGATGCACAGCGTGCTCACCAAGCTCTTCTGGCACTTGGTGAGAACAGGGCAGATAAGGTTCGCACCCAGCACCACGACAGCAACTGTGCCAAAGGAGAACATGGGAGCCCAAAACGCTCTCCAAAACCCTCTTAAGATTCATCGCCAGTGGCCAAGGCTCCATCATCAACAAATCAGCCCTATAGGAGGTAGTAGATGAAGAAAAAAATCAGTTACGTCAGGCGGATGGAAAATCTTATCAAGGGTCTTATGGACGCCGAAGTCATCCTGATGATGAGCCAGCTTATCGGTGCGGCCAAGTGGGAACTTGTAAATCATGGAATCCAGAGCATTGATGACAAGGTGCCGCTTTTTGCCGCAACGCTCATGAAGACCAACTACGCTTTCTACGACATCAGCGACTATCAGCGCACCGAGAAAATCCTGCAGAAACTCGAAACCACGGACTTTCCTGAAGAGGATGAGGAAGCTGTGCAGTTCGCCATTAAGGTGCTCAAGAAGGTTCTGGATCAAACGAGGAAGTTGTGAAACAAAATCCATAAAGTTGAGGAGGTGAAAATCAGAGGTAAATAATTTTATGGCAAAGTGGCAAAGGTCGTCAGTTTTGTATCACGGGAAGGTTTCTGACGAAAAAAAAAAATCACACACGTGAGCCAGTGGAGCAGGCCACACAGGAGAAGGAACTTTTTAATTAGCTCAAACTTCCTTCTCTTTTATCCTGTCAACTTAAGGGGATATATCTTTAAATAGACAAGTGACAATATATAATTATGAAACCTGTTAAATGCCCTTCGTGCCGCAGCAATAAAATTGTGTTTTGCGGATACAGGTACAACGAAAACTCAGAAAAAAGACTGCGTCTTTGCAAAAATTGCGGCAGGAAGTTTACATTCAATGACGGGTTCCTGCGCATGCGTTATGACAGGAAAGATATATTGCTTGCAATTAAACTGAAAGAGCGCGGCTATTCGCTTGCTGACATTAAGCATGAACTGAAAAAAGAGGGCACAGAGGTTTCACGCTGGACAATTGCGAAATGGCACAAAAGATACGGAAAAAATAGATGAAACAGGTGACTACGCAACCAATAAATGTAGTCACCTCTTTGACTTAATAATCTTCTTGAGATTTTTGTATTCCTTCAGTATGAGTTCTATCATTGGCCTTATGTTCCCGTCATTCTGATAGGCTCTCAGGGCAGCATAATAATATTTCCTGTTCTTCAGCTCTATGTTTACAGGCGGCTTATTGTGTTTCAGAAGAATGTTGTTAAGTAGCAATCTGCCGACCCTGCCGTTGCCGTCAGCAAACGGATGAACATTTTCAAACTGATTATGAACAACAGCAGCCAGAACAATTGCCGGATATCTATTTTTGTTTTTCTTGTACCATTTTACAAGATCTGAGAGAAGTTTTGTGACCACGGTGGATGGCGCTCCTCTGTGAACTATATTTCCAAAAGAATCTGCAACGACGACTTCCCGACCTCTTTCTCTGAACTTGCCTGCAAATTGTTTTGAATTCTTGAAAGCAATCCTGTGAAGTTCTTTTATTAATTGAAGTGAGATATGCCCTTTCGTTTTTCGTATGTATTTTATTGCATCATAAACGCCATAAGTTTCTGATATCTCCCATTTGCGCCTTTCTTCCGGCCATTCGCGCTTTTCCAAGATATCATTAACTTCTTTATATGTGACACTTGAGCCTTCTATTGCATTTGTATCATAAACAAACGACTCTGAGAATTTTTTCCATTCATCTTCTGAAAGATGATGTATTTTTATATTGCCTCTTGCCTCAAGCGTCTTGATTTCTTCAAGTTCTTTTGTATCAAGCACGTTCCTGAAAGGGTCGGAAATATCCTTGTATGCTTTTATCCTGCCTTCAATTATCTGTTTCGCGGTTTTCATCCGTTCTTTTAATTTATTCTTATCATTGCCAAGATAAACCCTTATTTTTCTGACTTTTCCTTCTTTTCTGAGCGTGTGAGCCAGATAGAACTTTGTTTCTTTTTTCAGCCTTCTTTTTTCAATATGCATACATAAATATAGGTGACTACATATTTAAAGTTTTTCGTATTAGGTGACTACAGTGTAATGAAGCGAAAAAGAGGCGTCCGATTTTCCGGCAACTTTACTTCTTCCTTTTCTTTGCTGACTTCTTTTTTGCAGGCTTTGCCTTTGTCTTCTTTTTTGTTTTTACTTTTTCTTTCTGCCTTGATTTTTTCTTTGATTTCTTCCCTTCTTTGCACGGCTTTGCTTTTGATTCTATTATCGGCTTCAGGTCCTGAACAAACCTGCGCACGTATTCCCGCGTGAGCTCTATCTCGCGCTGCGGTATTTCATCCACCTTCTTGTCGTCAAGCATCTTTCTCATTGATATTACCCGCTTGAAGATATCGTCGAAGTAAGCATCAACGTGCTTCTGGTCAATGAGGTACGACTTTATTGCGTGCGGCAAATCCTTCGGGTCTGGCGGAAGCTTGTTTAATTTCTTTAATGCTGCAACAGCTGCCTTTATCATGACCTCATAATTCTTTTCAACAATCGTTTCTTTCTTCTTCTTTTGCAGCTGAAGAAGCAGCTGCTCCATTCTTGATACATACTGCTTTGCCTTTTGTATAAGCTCGTCCAGTTCATGGCCGCTGATCTCCTTTATCTCCTTATGCTCGACCTTTTTCCTGAACGCTATTATGTTTTCCAGGTCATTGAGGTAGTTTTCTTCCAGGAGCTTGCTGTCAATCAGGTGTTCTTTCATGTCCTTTGGCGTATGATTTGGCGAAGGCGGATTAAGCCCCATGTACATCAGCACAGCCTGTGATGAATTAAGCATTGCATAGTAAAGGTCTTCTGCAATCATGTATAGTTTTGCTGTCTCAACGCGGTTTATTTTTTGCGGCGCAGTTTCCATGAACTTCTCAACCGCCTCAAGCGTTGTGGGGATTTTTCCCATCTCAAGCAGCTTTCTTGTTGGTATGAAAAAGCCCGTGTCGTAAAGCGCCCAGCCGTCCCTGACGATTGTGTACAATAACGGGTGGCCAATTCTTGCCATGTCCCAGAATTCTGTAAGCGTCCACGCAGGCTGGACAGTTATATTCTCAGAAATATTCTTTGCAATATCATAGAGCTCGTCGTCAAAACGCTCTTTCATATCTGCCGAGAATCTTGCTGTTGTGTCGTCGATGACAACAAGCATGTCAATGTCGCTTTTTGTGTGAAAGTCGTGCCTTGTCAGGGAGCCGAACAGCACAACGCATTTTATGAAGTTTTTGTATTTTTTCAGAACCTCGTCCTTGAATTTCTCGGCAATAGCGAGCTGCTTTTTCCTGAAGGCCTCCATCTTTTTCTTGTCCTTCTCGCTCATCTTTTCTTTTTTGTTTTCCTGCTCTTCGGCCATAAATATCACATCCCTTTTCTGAGATTTATAAACTTTGTCAGGTTAGCTTATAAAGCTAATCATTATTTTGGGCTTTTTAGATTAATAGTTACTTACTGGTAGTGTTGATACTAACGTATAAAAAGCTGATTGTTTATAAGCTTAGATTTCAAAATAATCTCATGAAAATAATAATCGGCGTAACAGGCGGCTTTGGCACCGGAAAAAGCACTGTTGCAAAAATGCTGAAAAGTGAGATGCCTGATTCAGTTATACTTGATGCTGATAAAATTGCAAAAAGTGTGATGAAAAGGGAGGAAATAAAGGAAAGAATAAAAAAAGAATTCGGGACAAATGACAAAAAAAAGATTGCTGAAATTGTCTTTTCAAATAAAGACAAGCTGAATAAATTAAACCGGATTGTTCATCCGGTTGTCATAAAGGAAATAAAAAATAAAATCAGGATTAATATAAATAAGGCAATTATTCTTGACATTCCTTTGCTTTTTGAGGCAGGGATGGAAAAAATCTGCGATGTTACTGTTGCCGTGAAATGCAAAAAAAGCGAACAGATAAAAAGGCTCGTGAAAAAAGGATTCAGCAGGCATGAAATAATAAAACGGATAAATTCGCAGATGAAAACAAGCGAAAAAGCGAAAAAATCAGGCTATGTTATAGACAACAGCGGCAATACGCAGGATACTAAAAGGCAGTTAATGAAAATAATGAAAATAATAAAAATCATGGATATGGTGAAAACATGAAGACTGCTGTTTACCCGGGCGCGTTTGACCCCATAACATACGGGCACATTGACGTGATAAAGCGCGCGCTGGAGATATTTGACAAGCTAATCATAGCAGTTGTTGAAAAGCCAAGAAAGGAGCTGCTGTTCGCAAAGGAAGAAAGGATTTCAATGATAAAAGAATCCGTGAAAGAATTGGATATCAAAAACACCGATGTCGAGAGCTTTGACACGCTGCTTGTTGATTACCTCAAGCACAAAAAGATAAATTTTGTTGTGCGTGGCCTCAGGGCAGTATCGGATTTTGACAGGGAATTCCAGATGGCTGTCGCAAACAAGGACATGAATAATGACATAGAAACGATTTTCATAGTGACTGACAAGAAATATTTCTACCTCAATTCAACACTTGTTAAAGAAGTCGCGCGTTATGGCGGGCCGCTGAACGGCCTTGTTACAAAAGATGTTGAGAAAAAATTGGGGGAAAAATTCAGGGTTAATTAGAGTTAAATATTTTACTGCTAAACACGTTCTATGCAGTTATCGAAAAAGATGCTGGGTTTGTTTCTTGGGGCGCTTTTACTGGTTTCACCATCCTGCAAGCAAGAGGAGAAGTCAACATTCGTTAGAATGTCAGATAAAATAATAACATTTCAGAAAGAGTATGAAAAGTTGGATTATCCCCAGATAAAAGAGATAGGCGTTGAAAACATATACCCATCAGGTACTGAGATAGGATATCCCGGATTTTTTATTGACTTCAATAATGACGGCAAGAAGGATCTTGTAATGCCAACACTCTATGCTCATATTGATATTGTGAATGATTACTATTCGGTTCTTGGTAATATGGATAACTACAAATCCACGTTCAGGGACAGGATGAAAAACGCAAAAATCAGGAGAAAAGACGGAAAAATTCTGAATTACATCTCGCTAAAGAACTACCTGCCCATTGATAATGTCATGCAATTTCCCTTTAGGTCGGATAATAGATCATTCGAAGATGTTGATAATGACGGAATGCAGGAGCTGGTATATGATGGCAGTAATTCTTTAGATATTTACAAATGGGATGAAACAACGCTTAGCAGGTTCTTTTCCATTCCTGAAACTGAGCGTGGCGGTCCAGACTCACCGAGATACACCACATTCACAGCCATTGAAGACTTGGATAGCGACGGTTATGCAGAAATTGTCCGTGGCCTTGAGTCGCGCTATAAACCTTTTGGCCTTCGTAGCTCAAGGTCATTTATCTGCTATGTTGAGCTATACAGGTTTGGATCTGACGGCAAGACGAGAGTATACACAATAAGCTATGCGCCAAAGGATGCGGCGTTAGGCCTGCGTGAAAGCAGCCCATTGCAAGGAGCGACATGGGCATTTACACGCCTAATTGATGATATATGGAGAAGCAGAACCCTGTCTCAAAAACAAAAAACAGAGAATGCCGAATTTATAAGAAGAGTAACTGAATACAAATTATAATCTTACCTGTACCTTCTTTTTTCCCATTCCTGGCCCTTGCCTTTCTCGACTGCCTTGCCGCTCAGGAATGTGTGCTTCTCTTCCGGAACCATGAGCACGCCTTCGAGCGGGTCCCATGCATGGTCCTTTATTGTGACAACCTGCCTTGCAAACACGCCAGGATTTTCCCATGTTATGCCGAAGAATTCTGCTGGCAGGTCATCTGGACGGACATCCTTTTCAAGATATTTTACAATCTGCCTTAATGCAAGCACCGTATCCTCCATGACCTCCTGCGGCGATTTTGCCCCGCCAGAGCGGCCAGAGCCGCGCTCAAATATTATGTAGCCGTCCCTGAATCCTTTTTTTCTCATTTCATAAAGCCACCGGTACAAAATTTCCTGCGAACGCGAACCCCTTGCCAAGGGTATGTGCGCTGTTCCAAAATACGGGATAGGCTTTCCAATATGGAAAAGCAGGATATATTTTCCCGCATCGCCCGGCAAAAGCCCAAGGCACTTTTCAACATCAATCTTATTGGACAGCATGTGCTCAAAGTCCACGCACAATTTTACATATTCAGAATTAACCTTCTTTATAAGATGATAGGCGTCAATGGGATTTATCAGCCTGAGAAGCCCTTCTGTTCCCTCGCTTGCCTCTGGCGTTTCAAGCAGCAGGTAAATTTTTTTCGCTTCCAGCCACTCAACCACGCTCATGCCATCAAGAAGCCGTTTGTTTGTCTCGTTCTTTGTGAACAGATGGCCCTCTATGTATTTTGCTGCAACAGCTGCAGAGAATTTGCTTTCATTCTGGAAATAAATCTTTTCGGGTTCAGCGCTGCCTGCAAGGCTGCCCCAAAGAGGATCGCCTCTTTCTTTCATGTATGCTGCAACAATATGATATGCGCCGAACTCACCGTCATTTAGTATGTATTTTTCAAATTCCTCATCACTTAGTTTTGTCCACACATCCAATGCAAATTCAATTGTCCTGATTTCCCTGTCAACCTCTTTTTCTATCTGCTCGCGTACGTGCGACTCTACATCGGCTCTGTCAACCTCTTTTCCGCGCTTCTTGTATTCGTCTATAACCTCCTGAACCCTTTTATCAAGCTCTGCAAGTTTTTTATTTGATATTGCGTTGGCTTCTGAAAACCATGTGTTTGTGTGCGAGATCAGCCTGCTATCAAGGTGCTTTTTTGCATTTTCCCTTGCTTTTTTATTATCGATTAACAATTCTGTCAGTGGCCTGCCGTCAAAGCTCACAACAGGGAACTGGTAGCCGACAACCCTTTGCTGGGCCTCGACAAATGAGAGCATGGGCCTTTGCGAAAGGTGAATGTTGACGAATTTAATGCCAAGGTCAGCAGAATATTTAACGGTTTCTATAAGCCTGATGTGCGATTGTTCCCACAATCTTTTTTCAGCAGAGTCCAGCGCCATGAGCTCGCCGACCTCGCCGTGCAGGCCGACCTCCATCCCCATCTTCTGCTTTGCGCGCCTCATCTGCGCCTGCAGTTCAGGCTCATAGAACTCTGCTGTTGTATCCAAATCAACCTGAATAAACTGGCAGCCTGCTGTTGCGCCAAAGCCCGCAACCTTCTGCGCCAGGCCCAGCAGATTCGGGTCCCTTGCAATCTTCCACCAGCCTGCTGAAACACCGACTTTGTATGGCATAATAATTACCTATTTGATTTAATTACATCTTTATCTTCAAATAAAGTTTATTTAGCCCGCCCGCCGCCCCCAAACCTTCCACCCATTTACTGTCACAGAAAAGGTAGGGAGTGTTAATGGGGGTGGGTGGTGGGAATGATAATTATATCTATTTCTTTATTTGTCTCTTCATTATATTTATTTCTAACGCGCTGTGTTTATAGCTTTCTATCACGAAAAGAATTGACATATCTGTCTGGGATGACTACGCAAATTGCAAAATGCAGTCACTTATTTACCCATCCCGACCTTTTCTTTTATGAAATTTACAATTGAATTGTATCGCGCTGCGCCGCCAAGGCAGTAGAAGTTTGTTATCCTGTCATTAAAATTCTTTTCGTAATAACCCCTGTATGAGAACTGCATGCCCATTGAAATCTTGTCTAGGAATTTTTTCACAGGAGCAAGACTGTTCTTTCCCGGCTTCCACGCCTGCTTGTCCATTGCTATTGGATGCGGAATGCCAAGCAGTTTGTCTATGTGCATGTTTAATTCTTCCTGCTTTGCTTTTAGTTCCAGCAGTTTCGTGAATAAAACATTCTGGCTCATTACAACAAGATTGACGTCAAATATGCCATCCTCTAGTTCAGAGCCGGTCGGGTCCCTCATGTTTGTCCTGTCAAGCGTGATTATGAAAAACGAATAATATATCTTGTTTGTGAGCCAGGCCCTTTCCTTGAAATCCTTCAGTGCCTGTTTTACCCAGGCGTCTGTTATCCACGGATATTCCAGAATAAGCCCGTGGTTTTTGTTGAATATCAGATTATGCTTTGTCCAGTTGTCATAGGGCGTTAGCTTGTATTTTTCTGCGCCGGCAACGAGCTTTGCAATATCTTCTGTTCCGCCGCGGAATATCTCTGCTGGCGCAAAGTCCTTCCATGCCCACATCTCTATGACAGCCGATGATGTTGCAGAGCCTGGCATTTTTATCGGCGTTATCAGCGCTTTTGCCCTCTGGCCGGGCGTTTCAAGCCCCTCTTTCAGCATCTTGTGGCGCGCAATCACTGGCTTTAACCACTCCCTGTACTGGTCCACGGATGTTGCCCTGCTTCTCACGAGCCCCCTTATTCTTGAATATCTGTTTTTTACCTCGTTTCCGAATAATCTTTTCCATTCCATGAATAATTTATTCTTTGTCACGAGAACGACTCCCTCTGCGCGCGACACATCCAGTTCCTTCATTACCTTATTGACATCCATGTCTTCATCTTTCATGCGCATGAAATCAGAGATTAATGTCGGCCAGCGCGCAACAATGGAACGCATTGATATGCCATCGCCTGTGTGAATATCAACCTGGTCTATGAAAACAGCCTTCAGCGAATGGTTGTCCAGCCTCTTGCTCAGGCTTTTCTCATTGTCGTCCAGGAACAATTCGTCATAATCTTCTGGGATGACATCAGGCGTTGTTTTATTAATTTTGTCTATCTCCTTCTTTGTCCTGTAGCCAAAATATTCCAGAAATTCCCTGTATTTTCTTTCGTCGTGCATGACAAGCTCCAAATCAGCAATAGACTGGGACGCAGACGCAAGCCCTGCCTTTACCCTGTTCTCTAATTCCTCTTTCTGCTTTTGCGTTAATTGGTAGTACTGCGCATGGACAGGAGAGACTTCAATCCACTCGTCTGCCTTGTAGGCCATGTATTCCCACTTGCCAAGCTGGAAGAACAGACTATAGAATAAACTGGAGCACGAGCCAGGCGGGCCAGTGAAGTCTATTGCCGTGTGCGCCTCGAGCGGGCATGCAAAGACAGCGTGGCCGAGCCACTTCCTGTAGTACTTATTATATAAAGCGTTCTTTATCGCGCCTGTAAAATCCCTGCTGAAATCCCTGAATATGTAATAACCCTCTTCGTCGGCCATGAAAGCACCTGATTTGACTATAATGATAATAGTTGTTTTACTATAATTATATTTTTTTTGATATATAAAAACAATTCATTACCAAAAAAATAGCGGATTGATTTGATTCACAACTTCACAACTAGCTGAACATCAGATACAGCCCGATTATGATCAGCACGAGCCCGAGCAGCACGCCTGCCTTGCTCATGCCCTTTGGCTGGTAGTCCGCTACGTCAGGAAAGCCTGTTATCAGGAACACGCCAACGGCAGCAAGCACAATGCCTGCCACCCTTTTCAGGAGCAGCGCAAGCGTGACATGCGTCAGTATTATCCAGCCGCCTGCTATGACGCATGCAATACCCACGAGCAATGAAATAAAATACACATTGTCAGAGCTGCTGGATTCTGTTGAGAAGTATATCACAAGCAGACCAAATGCGAGCAGGACAGCGCCTGCGATTATGTCCCACATAAACACCACGAATTTTTAATGTTCCAATTACTGTCATGAAAGCCAGTGCCCATTTACGGCAGTAACATGCTGGCTTATTTTACAGAACATTATTATGTTTATTATTTACTTCCCTGTTTTTTAAGATAGCGGTGCTTTTGTTTTGCCATCAAACAACAGTTTTTTATATCTGAAAAAACAGTAATAAAGAATATGGCAGAAAAAGCATTCTTCCAGCAGCTTGGAATTGGCGTATCAAGTTTAACGTTCGGTGTTGCATTGTCTATATTTATCTATGCCGCCATTTCCGGCATATTAATCAGCGCACAGTCATGGCTGCTCTTTATAGCAACATTCCTGCTCATGCTCAGGTTTTGGTGGAGATACAACGAGCTCTTTGTGCAGCACCTGCCTTCACAAACTTTCTGGCACTTTTTGTTTGATTTTGCCATCTCATTTTTTGGCATCTTAGCTGTGCTGCTTGTGAATGACATACAAATCTGGGCGCTTGCAGGCGCTGCAGCAATGATTGCAAGCATGATTAGATGCGGCTTATCAATTAAAGAAGCAAAAAACAATGTATTGAAATCGCTAAAAAGAACAATAACCGGCTCTGTTGTTATGCTTGCCATAATGCTTATTATATATGCCCTGACATTTTTCACAGAACCGCTATTTATTTCAGTAGCTATTTTTATCCTGGTTATTATTTTTGTCGGTTACACGGCGAGAAAAGCGTAAAACCAACTGCCTTTGTTAAATGCTGAATTCCACCATTTTCAAATGGTGGTATAAGTGGAATTCAGACATGCAATGAAAAGCAAAGCTTTTCATGCATCGGAAAACGAATGTTTTCCTCATGCTCAAGGATTCATAAATGTGCAATAAACAAAGTTTATTGACATGCCAAAATTCTCTGAATTTTGAGCATTTCAGCAAACCACTGCCTAAAGGCTGTGGTCCTTGACAACTGAAACTTTTATATACCACCCAGAACCAAAAACTTATTAACAGGGAAAAACAAAGAAATTAATATACAGGGTTGATGGAATGAAAAGAAATCTTTCCGGGAAGAATAAAATTACAATAATTTCCTTGACAATAATTGCTGTTCTATTTTTATCTGCGCTTGCATTTTTGCCAAGCCCGGCATCTGCTATAGGAGGTTGCGATTGTGCAGATTATGGTGTAGGTTGGTACGATGCTCCTTTCTGGGGCGGGTGCGATGATTGCACAACTAATCCTGTTTATCCGAGTCAAAACTGCGCTCCTTGCGGTCAGGCATATGCTTATTGCGATGGCTGTAACTGGGACACGAGTGATTATCGATGTGCAGGCAGCGTATGTTGCGAATGTTCTGGAGTAGGTTACCAGGTTGCTCCTTTCTGGGACGGGTGCAGTGATTGCACAAGTAATCCTGTTTACCCCAATTATAACATTGAACCTTGCGGCCAGGCATATGCTTATTGCGATGGCTGTAAATTGAACAGAAATTGGGATACTCATAAATGCGAGGGCAGCTATAACCCATGCTATGACGTTTCATGCCCTGATTACTGCTCTGCAAGCGCAAGATATTATGGTGGCTACTGCTCTGGCGGAAATTGCTATTATTCATCAACCGACTGCGGCAGCAACTCTTGTGCGGGAAATTATTACTGCACAAATGACGACCCGCCAAGAGTGTATGAAACATGCTATTCCCGCGGGTGTTCCGCTGGTTATTGTTATGATAATTCATATGCCAGCTATGTTGTTATGTGCGATTACGCCTGCGTAAGCGGCAAATGCGACTGCGGTGACGGCGTGTGTGAATATTGGAAACCAGGCTACGAGAACTGCGGCAACTGCTATAATGATTGCCCGTGCTCGAGCGGCTACGTATGCGTCAGCGGACAATGCGTGCTTGCCTGCAGCAATGAGTGCACGTCAGGCACGACAAGATGCTTAAGCTCCTCAACAAGACAAACCTGCGGAAACTATGATGCTGACGCCTGTCTGGAGTGGGGCAGCGACTATGCTTGTCCATACGGATGCTCTGGCGGCGAGTGCATCACTACAGGAACGTGCACGTGCGAAGGATGCCGTGATAATGATTGTACGACATTTTTGAGAACAGATAATTGCAATACCCCTGAGAAATATCATCCTGTTTGTGCAGACAACTGCGGAACTGCGCCTTATTGTATAGATGCCCTTACTTCTGTTGACTGCACTTGCGTCAAAAATCCGGAATGCTCTGATAGTGGTGATTGTTCAAATAGAGCAGGCAGCTATTCCGACACATATCAATCATATGATTGTTTTAACTGCAATAGTGGGAGTTGTTCCTTTTCAAGCGAGGGGACGCAATGTACTATAAATTTTGCACACTGCTTGGGGCTTACTGGATGTCCTAGCACAGGAACAAAATACGGCAGCTGCAGCGGATCATACTGCACGTGCTGGGAAGGCATGAGCTGCGAAAACAATGAAAGATGCGAACTATGCTCAAATTCATACTGCACGTCAGGGCATTGCTGCGCGAAAGGAAGTGAGTGGAAAACAACGCCTTATGGACATTGTGAGTCGTACAACCCATGCTATCCTAAACCGCCTTATACATGTCAATTTGCTCCTTTCACACCAAACTGGTTCACTGATTTGATTTGCGTCAGCCCTAGTGCCATGCAGGCATGTTGCTATCTTGGCGCAATGTACGGATACGCGGATTGGTATGACTGGCTCCAAATAACGCCAATTTAAGAAAAGATTTTGATTTGCTGATTTCAATCAAATAAAGTTAGAACTTTCTCTTTGTGTCAGGACTTCTATTGCTCGGTAGGCGTTCTGTAATCTCCCTTTTGTCGTACTTGATTTCTCTTCTGCCAAATATATTTGTCGGGTCAGGGAGTATGTTATTGACATCTTGCGTCAATGTCACTCTTGTCTGACCAAGGTAATTTGTGCTTCCTGTGAAGCCGTTTTGCTCTTCGTGGTCTTCATAAATTCTATAACCATGTTTGTCGCCTGCAGGGCGCTTGAATGTAAATCTTACTTGCTTATACCCTATTTCATCGGTTACGGGTCCTTGCTCGCCCACATAAAGCGAATCAAGAATCTCGCTTTCAGCCGCAGCTGGCGGCGCGCGGTCTGAATTGAAATATAAATATATGGAGGAGACCGAGCCATCGATATTGGTTTCATTAAAATTAGAAACTCCTGAATTCTGGCTATCATAAAATATATATACATCACCTTTACTCGTCCTGTCAAGAGCTGTTTTATTTCCGTCAAAAACATAAGTAATATTTTGTATGACGCCGTTTGAATTGTCCCGTATTTTATTCCATACTCTTACACATTCGTCTATCCATGCTTGCGGTAATCTTCTTCCAGTACCTTGTCTATCAGGGTTAAACGAAATTGTCAAGCTGGGCTCATTGAGACGCTTGAAAATATTACCTTGTGGGATTGGTGCACTCCAACCATCCCACGGGTGCCAGAAATGATACCAGTCAAACCCACTCAGCTTCAGCACATCTGTTTGATAAGCGTTCGTGCCTTTCATGGCGACCTGCTTGAATATCCTTTTTAGTGCGTCATTGGCCATGAAGTCCATCTCGTAGTATGCACTCTGGCCTTCGGGCATCATGCCGAGGTATGCCTGCTCGCCGAAAGGCATTTCAACATCAAAGTTTTTCGAATAGGGCTTGTTATTCACGCCAAGGTCATAGGCGCTGCCGATAAACCTCACATTACCTGTCATGGGGCTGTTGCTCAGTGTTTCTACTGCATCCCCTAATGAAATGATTTTTACATAAGTCGGTTGCGGCGGCTCAGGTGGCTCGGGGTTGCAGCCTGTATTGAAAAAAAGGCTTGCAAGGAGCGCGGCTGTTCCGACTGCCTTCGCGCAAGCGTTCCTGAATTTTCCTTTTTCTTTTTTGCCGTAGTTTTCAAAATAAGGCAAACCGATATTATCAACCGGTTTTTCTTTCGAATCATGAACATAAGAAACAGGCTTGCCGTCTGCTGCGTAAATGAATTTGCCGTGGCTGTCTTTTTTTGCCGTCGGATCTGTAAGCGAAATATTGCTGAAGTATTTTGTTGGTATCCAGAATCTTTCGCTGTAGAGATCGCTATTCAAATCCTTTGTTTTTACGAATATAGGAGCTCCTGCCTTGTATGCCATTTCAACACCTATCGCTAATTATATATACCCCAGAAATTATTTGTATTTGCCGGTATAAAAAGCTATGGGTTTATATTACTAAGAAGTGGTTAAAATCATAGGCAAAGGTATAAAAGTTGATATGCCTATTAATTCTTAGGTGAGGGATATGACAAGAGAATTTAATGTGATTATAGAAAAAGGCGAGGATGGTTATCTGGTTTCTGAAGTTATTGGCATGCCTGGTTGTCACACACAGGCAAAAACGGTAGATGAATTAATGAAAAGAACGAAAGAAGCTATATCTCTCTATATCAAATGCACTAAAGAAATTCCGGCAGAAACATTTGTCGGATTTCAAAAACTGATGGTTTGATAAGATGTCAAAACTGCCTGTTCTGAAAGGAAACGAGCTTGTGAGAATTCTGGAAAAAATGGGCTTCCAGAAATTGCGACAAGGAAGTTCACACGTTTTTATGCAACATCCCGATGGAAGAGTGGTTGTTGTTCCTATTCATTCCAATGAAGATATCGATAGAGGGCTTCTGAATAAAATAATTAAAAAGGACTTGCTGATGCCAAGAGATGAATTCCTGAAACATATAAAATAAATGTCAGAAACTTATAATTTTTAGTGGTGAAAATTATTATAATAGTTCTGACCTGAGTACATTCAATAACTTTGTTGTTAGGCTTCTAATTTTGCTCTCGTTTCTTTTGATAAAATCAGGATTGACGAAAAAGCCTTTGTATGCTATTTTGTTTCTCAATATTCTTAATTGGTCGGCAAGTTCTATTTCTGATTCAGAAAATTGTGGATGAAATTTTTTAAGATAACCAATAAGTATCTCGTGGCTCAGGGTTTTGTAGCCATCTATAGCCATCAAAGCGGTTATAGCTTCTTTTATTATCTCGTAATAATCTTCTACTATAAGGGATGCAAACTCTTTATTGTTTTTCAATTTTAATGCCTTTAATCTTATTTCAATCATTTTTTGTATGGATCTTGATAATTCTTTATCTGGTGTTATTCTCTGAATTTCATCCTTTGATTCTTCCCATGTTTTCATCAGAACACCTTCAGGTATCCATAAAGAACTATTCCATTTATTATGTTATTCAGCAGCTCTTTTGGAACATCAGAAACCTTTTCCTCAAAATGCAAGCTAACTTTTCTTTTGAGATTATTTTCAATTTTATTAAGGTCAATTTTTTTCTCCTTGGCTATCAAAAAAATGTCTATGTCGCTGGTTTCTATATCCTCTCCCCTACATGCAGAGCCAAAAAGAACAATCACGTCTGGAACGAACTTGTCTGCCAATAATTCAATCAATCCTGTTTCTTGCAGTCTTAATAAAATATCGTTTCTTCTATACAGTCTGAAAAGCTCTTCTCTGTTTGAAGTGAAGCTGTTATAAACGCTATTTTTTTCTTTTTTAATAAGCCCCACTTCTTCTAAGTTCTTTATATGGTTCCTTACAGAAGGGAGACCTATTTTAGTCGCCCTGCTTATTTCTCTTAGCTGAAAATGCTTTGAAGGATAATCAAAAAACAGTCTCAATATTTTGTATGTGTTATAATTTTGTATCATATGATATATTTTTATATCAGTTGATATATAAAGTTATCGGTTTTATATATGTGTTAATTATTAACAGAAAACGTATATAAAGGTTTCGTTGTTAACTGTTAACACATGCACTTGCTGCGCCTGCCACGCCATATGTCAATGACCACTATCTAATTCATGGAGAGCAAAGCTTTCCTGAATTGCCAAAAGACTTCGCCTTTTGAGCAAAGACGGTGGCTTATGGGTTTATATTACTTATGAGTGGTTAAAATATCGTAGAAAGGCATAAAAACTGATGGATGCAATAATCAATAGGTGAAAAATATGGGCAATAACGCTGGTTTGCAAAGCATACATCATGAATTAAAGAGTATAAAATTGGACTTGGATTTTATTAAGAAACACATGGTAGATGCGGACACGATTCTAACAAAAGATGAAGAAGAAAAACTAAACAAAAGCATAGAAGAGAAAAAAACAAAAAAAACAATTTCTCTTGAAAAATTAGAACGTGAATTGAAATGACATTTCAAATAGAATTTTCTTCTATTTCTGAAAAATTTCTGAGAAAAGCACAGGAAGATATAAGAAACAGAATTTTTGACAAGATAAAGCAATTGAAAGAAGATCCGTTTCTTCATGATTCAAAAAGAGTTATTGGGAAAGAGGAAAAGGTTTTCAGAGTCCGAGTTGGAGATTACAGAATTTTATATGTTGTTTATTTTGATGAAAAAAGTATCCTGATTTTTGATATAGGCAGAAGAGAACGAATCTATTAATCTGATACAGCTCTGCATCGTCTGCCGTATTTCTCTATCGCAGCAGCAATCAAAACTTTTTATACCACACCAAGCCATATTTCTATAGAGGCTGTGGCATGGATAAAAGGATAATATTATTAGTGCTTGTTATAACGCTCTTTTCATTAGCCTATTATGTTTACGCGTACACTGGCTGCAGGATATGCGGCGTTGATTATTACTGCCACTGGACTTCTGATAGCGTGTGCCCGGAGAATTATGGCGCAACATGCCGCGGCGCTTATTGCGACTCTGACTGCTCTTATGCGCCAGGCGAAAAATGCCACATTAATGCAGATTGCCCGGAAAAAGCATGCTATGGCCCTGTCAGATATTGTGACAGGTTTTGCACCTATGACTGCGTTTGCTCTTTTTCATCCTCAGAGGACTGCAACAGTTATGACAACTGGTACGACACTAGTGGTTGGTATTGTAATGGCGTTTGCCAGAGATACAAAACACAGGCGTACTGGGATTATTACTGCCGCTCAAGTGATGCCACATGCCAGTACACCGTAACAGGCACAAGAAACTATTACGAGAATGCGCCTTATGGACAGCACTGCTCGGGCGGGACGTGGACAACATCAGGATATTGTGGCTCGAGCGGGCCTTCGTGCAATAGCGACTCCCAGTATCAGGAGGTTACGAGATATGAGTGCGATGGCAGCAACAACTGCAACGTATACGATTATAAAGACTCGTATAATTGCGGCGCAAAGTCAAACACATGCCCGAACATCTGCACAGCAAGATATACATACACTTGCTCCAGCGGGAATTGCGGCATATACACAAGCGATTCTTATCCATCATGGAACCAGGTATGTTCTGCTGGCTCAATAGTTGGCGGCTCATGCGGCACAGATGGATGCGTGAATGATTACTATTATCGGGATTATGGATGCTCCTCTGGAACTTGTACTTACACAGATGACGACTGCAGGGATTGCTCGTGCTCGTGCGGGAATTACAACACCAATGAGGCAAATTTCTGCACAGACGGACGGGATAATAACTGCAACGGGCTAACAGACAGGATGGACCCTGCTTGCGGGGTTTCAATAACATCTATAGAAGCACCCGATACCGTTGACAAGGGCCAGCAATTTACAGTCAAGTGCGGCTCAAGCGTTGGGCCTGTCAACTGTATAAGCGCGACAATAGCAGGACGTGCGTGTACATGGACTGGCTGGGATGGAAGCAAAGCTGTCTTTGCTTGCACATGCAATGCAAACACATGCCCGATAACAGAAACAGTAAGATGCTTTGTCAATACAGGTGTGTGCGCTGCGTTAAGCCCCGCTGAAATGATAAAAAGTATTATTTGTCAATGCAGTAGTTGTAATTACCCAGATTCTACATCCTGCAATGCTGATTCAAGATGCACTTGGTGCAACCAGTGTTATTCAACAAAATACACAGGCGCTGGCGCGAGATGTGTTGCAGCAGGAACGTGCAGCCCGTACTGCTGGAACGGACAATGCGGAGCAACGTGCGATAATACACAGGGTGGGTGCACTGCAACATCGCAATGCAGCGGAACAATTTACCAGACAAGGTCATGGTCATGCCTTGATATATGTGCGTGCTCATACGGTTCATGGGTTTCCGGAACATGTGCGCAGTCAAAAGCAAATTGCGGTGCACAATGCGCAGCCGAAAGCGATTGTACCGCATCATTAACACAATGCAGCGGAACAATTTACCAGACAAGAACACGCTCATGCAACACAGACCCGAATACATGCTCATGCTCATACGGTTCATGGGTTTCCGGAACATGTGCTCAGTCAAAAGCAAGCTGCAGCGCACAGTGTGGTTCTGCAAGCGACTGCCCATCATCATGCTCACCTGACACGAAATATTTATACAGCAGCGGCACATGCGGCTCAAACTGCATTTGCGCATATACAACAACAGACTGCACAAACGGATATCCGAAGTGTGTAAATACTGTAAGACAATATAACCCTTACTGCGATTCAGCTTCAGGCACATGCAAATATTCAACACAGGACTGCGGCACTAACGGCTGCGACACAGACCGCTTCTGCTGCAATAGCAATACAGCAGTTTGCAGAACATGCCACAATCGTGGCTGCACTTCTGGCGCGTGCTATGACACAACGTATCCAAATGTTGTTGCAACGTGCGGTGCTGATGAATTGTGCAGCAACGGACAGTGCACATGCACAAACAAATGCACACTCGGAGCAACAAGATGCCTTGATGCAAGCACACAGCAAACATGTATCACTGGCGCCAATGGCTGCACTGACTGGGGCAGCAACACAAATTGTCCGTATGGATGTGCGAACAACAACTGCAATGCTAACACAGCGCCAACACTTACATCTGTGGTTGCTTTGCCGGGCTATGTGAAAAATGGCGCAGCAATAACTATTACAAGTGTTTCAAGCGACCCGAACAATGATATGATAAAGCTTGTTTGCGGCTCATCATCTGGCTCAAGCAATTTGTGCATTGGCTTGTATGTTGCATCAAACCCTTCCTGCACATTTACATCTCCTTGGTCTGACAACATTGCGCACACAATTTATTGCCGTGCATACGATGGTTATGCATATTCGACGGAAAAAACAGCAAGCGTTACAGCTGACAATACAGTGCCAACTATAATCACAATATCTCACTCCTCGGCAGAGCCAATTGTAAACCCAGGCGCAACAGCAAGTATTACGATTACTGCAACAGCAGACGATGCAGGAAGCGGCATATCAAAGATTGATATTTATGTAGGCGGTCAGCTGAAGAAAACATGCACAGCATCCCCATGTGATTATTCATTCAATTACGGCTCAGGAACATACCAATATTATATCATTGTAACAGACAGCGCAGGCAACACGCAGCAAAGCTCAACAGCAAGCTTCACTGTTGCAGAGTGCGGCGCAGGCTATGAGTGCGCGGTTCGCAACAGCCAGACGTGCAGGTACAACAATGCCGGCGCTTATGAATGGGTGACCTCATTAGGAACAGAGGGCCCGGCCGCATCTGCATGCACAGACAGCCATGACAATGACTGCGACAGCAAGACAGACAGGCTTGACCCGACTGATTGTGGCGTTGAAATAAGGAGTATCAGCATCAGCAATTCGTGCCCGCAGGAGGGTGTTGACACCATTGATGTGAGATGCACATCAAGCGTTGCAGACGTGAACTGCATTGGCGCCTATATTGATTACAATAACAACAATGCAAGGGACATGTATGAGGACTGCATATGGAATCCCCAGTCTTACTGGTCAGGAAGCGAAGCTGTCTTTGCCAACTGCTCAGCAGGCACGCAAACAGGCACGCCATGCAAGCTTGACACAAGCGGAAGAAAGGCCGAATGCTATGTCAATACAAGCAAGTGCGCGCAAGTTGGAACAAACAAGCTATCAGAATTAGATATAGATGTATCAAATGACCCGTGCGCAGCTCATGACCAGAGCACATGCAACAATGACCCTAAATGCAAATGGACAAATCCTTGCAGCATGGCAAAGTTCTACCAGTTTACATATCAGCCAAATGGCGTGTGCATCAGAAGCGGAATAACAATAACATACAACTGCGTTGCTGGCAAATGCAGTGCAGCATGCGACGGCTCTGTTGGCTGCCCTGCATATCTATCCGGAAATAATTGTTATTATAATGGTGTTTGCGATGAGGCAACAACATGCTCATGCTCGTATTCATCTGCCTATTGCCCGGCGTCAGGGACAATAGACGGAACAACATGCTATTATGGAACGCGCACGTGCACAAGTTCTGGCTACGGCCTGAGCACAGGCACGCTGACAAACAGCCAGGTCTGCACGCCAACAGGGCCCACAGACCCAAGCTCAAGCAGTTATGAGGCAATATTTGATGTGTACATACCGAACAAGAAAAGCTCCTATTATCCTGGCGAGGCATTTGACGTCAGGGTAAAGGCATACCTGCGCAATAAGGCAACAGGCGCAACAGCTTACAACTGCGACCTTGGCAGAATTCAGGGCGCTAATCCTGTGTGCAAGATTAACAGCATTTTAATTGATACTGCAACAGGCACCAGAAATTATATGACTGAAAAACAATGGAGCTCATCAAACACAAACAATTTTGTTTCAGCTGCAAGCGAGTGGAAACTTCCTATTGATACAAACACATATCATTCAACAATAACAGTCGGGGGCGATATAGCAGGCATAGCAGGCTCTGACCAAGAGGGCTATACTGTAACAACAAGCGAGCTGGCTGTTACAATAAATTATCCTGATGTTGACAATTATCTTGTACCGCTCACAGCAACAGGCAAACCGAACTTTACCATGACCATGCCAATAAGGTTCTTTGCAAAGGCAGAGAAGGTTGGCCTGATTACAACAGTATGCGAAAGCCCTGACTGCGATGCAATATACTGGATAGATGCTGGCGCGCAAACTGCAATGACATGGGATGAGTATGAGAAGAAATTCTACGCAAGCCAGGACAGCACGCTCTTGCCTATGGGATTTTGTGACAAATATCACACGCTGTATGTTAAGGTGACTAACCCTGCTGATGGCATATCAAAAACAGAGCAGTCTGATTTCTTCCTGAGCTGCACGCCAAGAATCACAGCATTCCCGCCAGAAAGCCGCTTTGTTCTCGGAGCAGAAGGCCTGAAGGCGTTTAATGTAACCATGTGGAACCCGGGCGATGCAGCGACATTTGTAATAGAGATGCTTTCAACAAAGCCTGAAAACGATTTTGTGCTTGGATGGCTTTCGTTCAACTGCCTTGGCCAGCCAGATTGCACAGTAGCAGAGCCGAATAAGGACATGGTAACGCTTCATGTTGATAAGCTTGGTTCAAAGAATGTTCAGGTTGATTTGTCAACAGCGAATCGTGCAGGCTCCTATGAGCTCATATTCAAGTCAACAAATGAAGACAAGACCTACACGGTAAATGCATTTGTGCTTGTGTTCTCAGAGTTGCTGTACGAATTTGGCATAGTCAATCTCGCTGCCCTGTTTGTGATTGCCATAATAATATTCGCATACGACAGCGACATATTTAAATTGAGGAAGAAACGGTGAAATTACTTTTTGTTATGCTTTTTCTTTTCGCCTGATTGCTTTCTGATAAATGGCTGAATATCCTTTTCCTTGAACAAGTCTACATACTCTTTGCTGTATGGCTTCCATTTCACTATGCCAAGCCTGAATTCTTTTAGTGCTGGAATTTCATCCAGATTCCAGTCAAACCCCTCTTCAAATAATTTGCACGGAAATTTATTGCATAGAAAACAACATTTTATTTTTCTCCCCTTTGCGCATTTTCTTATCTGACATTTAATGAGCTTGAAACAACCAGGACATGTTTTTGCCCTGTAAACCGGGCACAAAGAGCAGCAGATGCCGCAGTAGCTGATTAGCTGCTTTTTATCTGGCAATACGTTCATGCATATCATCTAGTAGAAATCCTGTCGCGGCCTTGGCGTGAACAAAAAATATTTCTCGTCGCCGCTTAGTTCCTGCAAAACCCTTTTTACAAGCATCCTCACTATGTCCGGGACTAATTTTACCCGTGTCTGCATCTCTGCGAAGCTCTCGAACTGCTTTTTCTTCCGCTCTTCCAGCAAATCCATAACATGCTTCTTTCCTACGCCTGGCAATAATTCAAACTGGTGCATCCTTGGCGTGATTATTGTTGCCTTGTTGAAGAATTCGATGAATTTCTTCTCGTTCCTTTTCACAAGGTCTTCAACTACTTTCTGCAGGTCGTCCTTTGCCATGTTCGTAAGGTCCCTGTATCCAAGCTGGCCTCGTATGAACCTGATCTTGTCACGCTTGCCCTCGCCTATATAGACCTCTTCTGCCAGCTGCAATTTTATGTTCTCTCTCGGAACAAGCTCTAGCAGTGAGAAGAAACTAGTGCCTATGGCCTGAGCTATTGGTTCCTGCTTTCTCCTGTCCGCATATCCTGTCGGAAGGAAATCTAATATTACGCATGTCTCTTCTTTCATTGTGATCGCCCAGGCATTTCATACAATAATTATTGATACATAATGCTTATAAATGGTAATGCATTAAGAAGAAACTACTTCTTGAACTTGCTGATTATGTCAACAATCTGCTTTATTTCGTCTTTTTTGAGATTTGTTCTTTCCTTGCTGAAGATCATCTCTACTTCCTCTTGCGTGTCAGGCATTGTATTTACTATCAGCGCAATATATCTGGGCTTTAATATTGTTATCTTGCTCAATTCACTGACAATATCCTTGAGCTGCGTTTGCGTGAGCTTTGAAACCTTTTCAAGATATTCTAAGCATATCTTCTGGTCATAAATCAGTTCTTCCTCGCCCTTCCTGCACTTCATTATCTCCTTTGCTTCGTGCATGCTTACCTCTTCTTCGCTTTTGACATCCATGAAATCACCTTTTTACCTGATCAATTAATTTCAAATGCTCCGGCTTTATGAATAATATTTTTGGCGCGTTCTTGTCCTTTATCTCGACCTCATAACCATTGCCGCGCCTGCCTATGACTGTGCCTGTAATGCCCTGGAATCTTGGCGTCGGGATATTCTTTCCTGTCGAGATGTTTATACAGACCTTGTCGCCCAGATGAAACTCTCTAAGAAAGGCATTTACATTAGGCTTGCCAGAGAGCGTTAATTTATTTCTGGCACGCTTCATTTTTCCGTATGATTTCCGAACCATAAACATCACGCTATTGCATTGTCATTGTTTTCTTTTATTGTTGCAAAAAGTATAAATGCTGATTTCCACCGTATTGATACGGTGTATAGAGTGGAAATCAGACATGTTCAATGATTGTCCAATTTCAACAAGCCACCGTCTTCAGACGGTGGTCATTGACAAGCTCTTTTTTTCTATCCGATTTTTATCACGTCTAATTCCTTGCACTTGCAGCTGCATCCCAGGATTTCAGAGATGTTTGGCTTTGTCCTGCCTTCGTCGCCGCTTATGAGCTCTTTAATATAGAGACCTGCCTCGCCCCTGACAAAAAGCTCAAATGTTTTTGCATTTATGAACCGCGTTTTTATTGATTTTACGCGCCTTTTTCTCATCCTGTCAGCGCGGCGGTGCAGCACGCGCCTTGGCGTTTTCTGCATTATCTCCACTGCAAGGCTTTTCAGCTTTTTCAAACCCCTTTTTTCTATCTTTTTATCGCACTGAACTATTGCCCTGTATGTCTTGTCGCTTCTGGATGCTTTTATCTCTCTTACCTCCTGGATGCTTGAGAATTTTACATCTTTTATCCTGACCTTTTTTTCTATCTTCGTTGCCAGTTTTTTGATGTCAATATCCCTTTTCTTCGGCTCAATTATCTCAAGCACAAAAGGCCTCCAGGCAAGGCAACGGGCATCTATGTCCTCGCGGCCAAGTCCGTGAAACTTATGCCCCTTCCCTTTCGTTGCCTTCATAAAAGGCTTTGCAACTATCTGCTCCACAGAGGTCTTGTATTTTTTTGACGGCCATCTTGTCTGCGGTATGCCCCTGACAAGCTTCTGGTATTTGCCGTAAATGAAGATAGGATTAATTTCTATGCTGACTGTTTTGCTGTCAACATTTACTATGAAATTTACATCAGGGACTTTTGCATTGAATTTCTTTTTTGTCTTTTTCTCAAGCATTTTTCCGATTTCCCTGTTTATCTCTGCTTTCAGCGGCTCGCAGAAATCAATGCCTGCGCTTTCCCACAGATTTTCCTCTTTTTCAATAAGCTCATGCGACAGTTTTGTGCCGACCAAGAATGTGCTGAATTCTAATTTCTTTGTTTTTTTAATTATTTTATCCGCGTATTTTTCAATATCATCAAAGATATTGCCGCATATTGAGCATTCTTGTTTTTTTATCCTATTATTTTCATCAATTTCTAAATTATGAAAAGCAAAATCAGAGAAATTTGACATGTTCATTGAGGATTTCTCTTTTTCATTATCTATAGTCATGGCTGCGATTGTTCTGATTAACCTTCCTCTTTCTGCGTTTGTGTAGCCGTGAAGCAGCTGGCCGAACTGCCTGCCAAGGCAGTGGTCGCAGATCGGGTATTTGAGAATTTTTTCAGCCTTTTCAGTAATGTTCATTTTGAAAACACCTTTTAAATTTCAGTTTTCGAAATGCAGATGCAAGCCCTGCTTAGCATCTCATAATCATCAAATATTTTATTGAAAACAAAGCTTTAAGAGCAATGTTGCAGATAAAATGAAATCTTTGGGAATGAAAAGCAATGACAAAATATCTACTTACTTTTCAGCAACTTTTCTATTTCAGCCCGGTTGAAGCCGACAATAATCTTCCCGTCAATGTCTATGACCGGAACGCTCATCTGGCCTGATTTTTCAACCATCTCCATTGCAGCCTCCTGATCTTCCTGGACGTTTTTGTCCTCGAATTTTACGTCTTTCTCTTTCAGGAAGTCCTTAAGCATCTCGCAATAGGGGCATGTCGGCGTTGAATATACTGTTATTTTCATATAAACACCTCGTTATGTTGTTGTATTGCAGGAACATCCGGGGTCATGCGTGCATATGCTGTTATTGCAAGGGCATTTATCTGTGCAAAGCTCTCCCTGGCACTGCGGATGGCCTGGATTAAATATGCAATTGCCTGACACAGGGTCACATGTGCCATAGGCTGCTATGTTGTATAATCCAGCTGCCATGAAGGCAAAGCTCACGAAGAATATAACGACAAAAATCCATGATATGGGCTTGAAATTTTTGTATACAAAGCCTGCAAACCTCGGGCTTCTTGCCATCAGTTTGCCTGTAATCTTTGACTTCATCTTCTCGTCAAACTGCGTGTCGCACGGCCTTAATGTAACCATGCGGAAAACGCATCTTGAGGCCTCTTTTGCATATCCGCGGTATTTTGCCGAAAATAAGCCCATGAATGCAAAAACAACCAGGGCAATTATGCAAACAACCATATTATCACTTCATTATGTTCTATTTTGCTATCATTTAATCTTTTAATAACTTTTGTATTTCTTTTGGTTTAGTGCCCACCCACCGCCCCGCTACCAACCACCCATTTATTGTCATTGATAGAAGAGCAGTATATGCCATCTTTTCAGGAACATTTCAGAACATTTTAGCAATCTTCTCTATGTTTTCCCTGAATATGCTGCATTCGTCCTTTGTGTTGTACAGGTACAGAGAAACGCGCGCAGCGCCTTCAATACCGTGGGCCGCAAACCAGGAGTGCACGCAGAACTGGCCTGAACGTATCATTATGTTTGCCATCTCATCAAGCATTATTGCAACGTCATGATATTTTATGCCTTTTAGATTGAAAGATATGATACCGCCTCTTTGTCCGGCCGAAGGCCCGATTATGCTTGCGCCTACGGCTTCCAGCGAATCTGTTATGATTTTGTTTAATTCATTTTCATGCTTTTCAACATTATCCTTGCCGATTTTATCAAGGTATTTTACTGCTTCTGCAAGACCTAATGCGCCTGCGTAGTTCTGCAGGCCTGCCTCAAATTTTTCAGGCGGCTTAAGAAATATTTGCGTGTCGTATGTTGTCCTCTCAACTGTTTCGCCGCCGACAATGAACGGGTTTAGTTTTTCCAGGAGTTCATACGTTCCATATAAACAACCTATTCCGCTTGGGCCAAGCATCTTGTGCCCGGAAAACGCAAGAAAGTCGCAGCCAAGCTTTTTCACGTCTATTTCCCTGTGCGGCATGCTTTGCGCAGCATCAAGAAGAACAAGCGCGCCATGGTTGTGGCTGATTTTTATTACCTCTCTTGCAGGCATTGTATAGCCGTCAAGGTTTGAGGTATGAACCATTGTAACAAGCCTGATGTTTTTATTATTGCCCATTGCCTCTTCAAATCTCTCAAGATTGAATGTGTTGTCATCGTTTGATTTGACTATAATATGCTTTATGTCTTTTGATTTTGAAAGCAGCTGCCATGGTATCAGGTTTGAATTATGCTCCTTGTCTGATGCAACCACGGTGTCGCCACTTTTCAAACCAATAGAATGCGCAACAAGGTTTATGCCCTCTGTGGTGTTTCTTGTGAATATTAATTCATTCTCTTTTGCATTCAGCGATTTTGCGATTACCCGCCTGGCTTCCCTGTATTTTTCAGTGACCATGTTCCCGAACTTATGCATGCTCCTGCCTGCGCAGCCCGGGTATTTTTCATAGTATTCATTCATTGCCGCGATTACCTGCCCTGGCCTTAACGACATGCAGGCGCTGTCAAGATAGACAACCGGCTTATTTTTCAGTTTTTGCTGCAATGCAGGGAAATCCTCGCGTATTTTTTCTGCGTTCATGAAACCACACTAAAATGTATAATAATTAATAACATTTAAATGCTTCAAGATAATTCACAAATTCAGAATTTTTCTTTATGGACCAGGTCAAATAAGCTCCTTCTTTTCGGCCTTTTCGGCTCTTCATTTGGGTATCCGACAGGTATGATTGCTATTGGTTTTGCAAAATCAGGCGCTTCTATAATTTCTCTGGCATTATCTTCATCAAAGGCACCTACCCATACAGAGCCAAGCCCTAATGAGGCTGCTGATAATTCTATGTATGCGGCTGCGATGCTTGCGTCATTTATGCAATACATATTTTTCCCGCGTTCTTTGTAGTGCGCAACCCTTTTTTCATTTGCGCAGACAACAAAAACTACAGACGCATCTTTTATGAAATTCTGGCCAAACGCAGCGCCTGCGAGCCTTGATTTTGTTTCCTTGTTTTTTATTAGGATAATATCATAACTCTGAAAATTTCCTGCAGACGGAGCAAGGTTCGCTGCCTCTAGGATTTTCTGTATTTTTTCTTCCTCTACTTCCTTTTTCTTGAACGAACGTATTGACTTCCTTTTTTTTACAGCACCAAAAAAATCCACGGAATCACCATCTTAATACGGGTTTTTCTGCTAATTATTCATTGCAGAATTTTTAAATATGGGTCAAAATCATATATTTATACAAAGACTTATGATTCAGATTTATGATAAAGTAAAACCGAAAATGGGGGTTAAAAAATGAAAGGTGTATCACCATTAGTGGCATCTGTACTTTTGATAGCATTCACCGTAGCAATTGCCACAATCATCATGGGATGGATGGGCACATTCACCAGAGAGACGACATCAACAATCAGCAACAGGACAACAGAGGCAGTGGACTGCGCATCAGCAAGCATAAACATTGACGACGTGTATATAAGCGGAAGTGGAAGTAGTAGTGCTACAGCCAGGGCAATAGTAAGGAACACGGGATTTGCAGACAACCTTGTTTTGAAAAATGCACAATTATATAATACAACAGGATATAACTTTACTAATACATCAGAACTAGATCAGGATTTTGATAAAGGAGAGATATTAACAATATCATTTGGTGGAACAGGCCTTGGAACAGGCATATCAAATACAGCATTCTCCCGCGTAACAGTATCAACAACATGCGGTAGCGTTGGTGATACATTTAACGGCGTGCCAAAAACAGGTTAAAGATTTTTTTTGATTCTATTTTCTTGTTTTTAATAATATCTATTGTTTAGAACAAGATATCAAAATTAGGGCATCGTTTTGACAAGAAAAAGAGCCTGACATGATTTTTGGAACATTTTAGTGCTTCCAGTCGCCGATGACAATTTTCTTACCGTCCAGTTTTTGCAGGTAATTGTATGCAGTCATGCCTGCCTTTGCGCCCTCGCCTGCTGCTATCACTATCTGTTTGTACGGGACATTTGTGACATCGCCTGCTGCAAATATGCCTGGGTGCGATGTTTCGCAGAGCGCATTGGCTATGATTTCGTTGTTCTGGTTCAGTTTCACAAGGCCCTTGACAATCTCTGTCTTCACTTCGTAGCCGATCTCAACAAAGATGCCGTCAAGCTTTAATTCCTCCTGCTCATTCGTTTTGACATTTTTTGTTATGAATGATTTCACGAATTTCTCGCCCTTTATCTCAACAGGGATGCAGTTTAGCTTCGTTTCTATTTTATCATTCTTCATAACGCGCTCAATTGTTATGGCATCACCGCGAAACTCGTCGCGCCTGTGAATCAGGTAAATCTTTTTTGCTATCTTTGCAAGCATTAGGGCTGATTCAAGCGCAGAGTTGCCGCCGCCCACAACTGCCACGGTCTTGTTGTTGAACAGCGGCGCGTCGCATGTTGCGCAATAGGAAACGCCCTTTCCTTTAAATTCTTCCTCGCCCCGAACTTTTAAATCACGCGGCGTTTTTCCGAATGCAAGAACCAGTGTCCTTGATTTGTAGATGTGGCTGTTTGACATGATAGCAAACACATCTTTTTCTTTCCTGATTTCATAAACATCGCCAAAGGCGAATTCTGCGCCAGAACTTTTTGCCTGACTCTCAAATGATTTCATTAATTTATAGCCATCAATATGTTCAAAGCCCGGATAATTCTCTATGTCAAATGTTATTGCTGTCTGGCCGCCGAGGTTCTTGCTCACTACAAGGGTCTTCACCCTTTTTCTTGCTGTATAGATTGCCGCGGTAAGGCCTGCAGGGCCTGCGCCAATTATAATTGTGTCGTAAATATTGTTATTTTTTTTACTGCTCATAATTATCACATCATATAATTTGTTTTGGTTTTTGTTAATTATAAACATATCATTTCATGGTTCCCAACCACAACATTATTTCATTTTCCTCCAACAATTTTATACAACAGTGCCAACGCCTATAAGATGCCACCTGTTGCCAACGCGGCCTGCAACTGCTATTCTGTCGTTTTTTTCAGCGCAGACAGGAATTTTCAGTTTTGTGCGCGCAACATGCTTTTCTATTGAGCTGACAACACCAACTGTTTTTGCAACAGCTGCTGTGAGCATTAATGTGTCGCCTGTTTTTACCGGCGCCACCTTTTGCTGGCCGCCGACGCCGATGACATAATCAAACAGGTTTATTTTCATTTTTATTTCATCCCTTGCATCTGCTGTTTTTCCAGCAAGCCCTGCAACGCTTCCTGAGAGGCCGTCTGCCCTTGACAGCGAAGGGTCAAGCCCTGTCCGCAATGCAACAAGGCCGCCTGGCCTTGCCTGCCCTGTTTTCTTGGTTTGTATAATCTCAATAATCTTTGTTTTTAATGGCTCCCATTTCTCGTTTATTTTCACGCCAGGCTTTATCTCTATTTCATCGCCGACACTTAACACGCCCTGAGTTAGCGAGCCGCCAATCACGCCGCCTTTTAACTCATCAACATCCGTGCCTGGCTTGTTGATGTCAAACGAGCGCGCAACAAAGAAGCGCGGCTCTTTTTTTAAGTCTCTCTCCGGAGTCTTTATTGTATTTTCTATTGCCTCGATTAATGCATCAATATTGCTGTTATGGATTGCGCTCACAGGAATTATGGGCGCATGCTCTGCTACTGTGCCCTTGACGAACCTCTTTATCTGCTCGTAATTTTTTAATGCCTCTGCCTCGCTTACGATATCAATCTTGTTCTGCACTATCACAATATTTTTTATGCCAACAATATCCAGCGCCTTTAGATGCTCTGCGGTCTGCGGCTGCGGGCATTTTTCGTCAGCAGATATAACAAGCAGCGCGCCGTCCATCAGCGCTGCTCCGGACAGGACAGTTGCCATGAGCGTTTCATGCCCGGGCGCGTCGATGAATGAGACCGCCCTTTTTGGCTCGCAGTCTGAGAAGCATCTCGGGCATTTCCTGCTGCTTGAATAACATTTGCATTTTTCGCAATAATAGAAAACAGCGTCAGCATAGCCAAGACGGATTGTAATGCCCCTTTTCATCTCCTCGCTGTGCGTGTCTGCCCATTTGCCGGTTAATGTCTGCGTCAAGGAAGTTTTGCCGTGGTCAACATGGCCAACTACTCCAATATTTACCTCTGGTATTAGCTCTTTTTCCTCTTTTTTTTCCTGATTTTCCTTTTTTTCTGGGACGTTAACCACCTTTTCTGTATGAATATATTTTTTTGCTGTTGTATAAGATTTTTTCACATTTTTTCCGTCTTTTTATCATTCTTTACTTTTTCCCTTTTTGGCTTTTCTTTTTTTATTTACTTTCTTTTCTATTTTTCAGCCTTCTCTTTCTTTTCCTCTTTTACCTTTTGTTCAGCCTTCTTTTCTGCCTCTTCTACATTTTCTTTCTTGCCGAACAATTCTTCTAATGATATTTCGCCTCTTTTTGCAATCTTGCAGTTTATCTGGACAACATCTGCGCTAATGGCGTTTCCGCGCAGCATTTTTCTTTTTCTGAGCCCTTCTATATCTGTGCGGAATCCAATGCCCTGTGTTGCAATAAATCTCTTTCTTAGAATCCCCTCAACACTGCTCTTCATCGGAAATCCGTCTTTGTCAGAGCCGCCTGTTATCTGCAGTTCATAGCTGCTGAGGCCAAGGAAGTCGCCAGGCAGCTTTTCGCCTATCTTCTTTCCAAGCACAGGGCAGTCCTTCTGCTCCTTCTCTACCTGATATGACTTCTTTCCATCGCTTATTACGAACTTAAAAACAGCCATACAAATCCCTTTCTTTCCCGAAAGAAAGGTCTTTGTGAACCCCAAAGAAAGGGGTTTAGACCTTCTTTCTAATTTATACTTAACCCGAAAGAAAAACTAGAATTTACTTATAATTGTTTACAATTCCCAGTTTTTCCAGCCGGGCTGGTTCTAATATTTAGTAAATAACATAGTCGGAAAGATTTATAAAGATAAGAAATATCTTAATCGTTGTGAAAAATATGGGGAAAGAAGATAAAGAGGTTATTAGAATTGAAAAAGTCAGATGCCCTGTTTTGGCTAGGGCGTATGCAAAACAAGTTGGTACAAATCCTCAAGGATTGGATGTTTTTGTAAAATTTTCAGACAACCAACCAAATGGCGTAATGTGTTCTGAATATCAAGGGAGTGGTTGCTTACAGCGTGCTTCTTCCCCTTCTCGTGAATGTGTATATTCAAAATGGTCACAATTTTAATTATCAATCGTAGAACGGAAAGTTTCTGCACAACTCTAAAACACCGCTTCTTATCCTGTCCTTTGCGAATTCGTCGCCCCTGTTTTCTACTGCCTTGTTGATTAATTCTGCAACGGTTTTCATTTCAGATTCTTTCATGCCTCTTGTTGTTAAAACAGGCGTGCCGATACGAATGCCTGAAGGGTCCCATGGCTTCCTGAGGTCAAAAGGAATCATGTTTTTATTTACATAGATATTCACGCTTTCGAGCAGGGCTTCTGTTTCCTTGCCTGTGAGATTTTTGCCTGTCATATCTATGAGGATTAGGTGATTGTCAGTGCCGCCTGAAACCAGGCGGAAGCCGTAATTCATCAATGCTTCTGCCAGTGCTCGCGCATTCCTCACGATTTGCTTTGCATATTCCATGAAAGATGGCTGCATTGCCTCTTTGAACGCAACAGCCTTTGCCGCATTTATGTGATTGTGGGGGCCGCCCTGGAAGCGCGGAAACACGCACTTGTCTACTTTTTCAGCATATTCCTTTTTACACATGATCATCGCGCCGCGCGGGCCGCGCAGGGTTTTGTGTGTTGTTGTTGTTACGACATCGCAGTATGGTATTGGGCTTGGATGAACGCCTGCTGCAACAAGCCCTGCAATGTGCGCGATGTCTGCCATGTGATAAGCGCCAACCTCGTCGCATATCTCTCTAAATGCATGAAAATCTATCTCTCTCGAATAGGCTGTAAAACCGGATAATATCAGCTTCGGCCTTTCTGCTAACGCTATTTTGCGGATTTCATCATAATCCAGCAGCTCTGTTTCTCTTGAGACGCCATAGCCAATTGCCTTGAATAACTGTCCAGAAAAATTAACAGGCGAGCCATGCGTCAGGTGACCGCCATGTGCCAGGTCCATGCCCATGAACTTGTCGCCGACATCAAGGAATGCAAACAGTGCAGAAAGGTTTGCAGGGCTTCCCGAATATGGCTGGACATTCACATGCTCGCAGCCGAACAGCTGCTTTGCACGCTCGATTGCCAGGTTTTCAGCCACATCAATATATTTGTTGCCTCCATAATACCGCTTGCCAGGCAGTCCCTCAGAATATTTATTTGTAAGAACAGAGCCGATTGCCTCTAGCACAGCCTTGCTTACAAGGTTTTCAGAAGGAATCATCTCAAGGCCGTTCATCTGCCTGAGCTTTTCATTATTGATTGCCTCCCATATTTCAGGGTCAGATTGCTTTAACATGCCATATAATAAACAGAAAAATTATATAAAAGGAATAGGTTTTATAAGATAGGAAAAAAGTCGAACAATATAACTTTTTATAATTTGATATCTATGCTATATACAGGAGATAAAAATGAATAAACTTAAGACATTATTTGTCGTTGGTTCTATTGTGACTTTATTAGGAACTGGTTGCGGAAGAAAACAAAGCACGCCTATAGAAAAAAATCAATATAAACCAAACGAAACAACTCAATATAAACCAAACATAGAAAAAATAGAATATATGGATGGATATATACTGAGACAGCAAAAACCATATAGAGAGTTTGAACATAATAATATCAAAAATTATGATGAACTACAGTTTGATGTCGGCGATCAAAGAATAATTTTTATAGATAGGGGTTGCGATGGAATTGTTGATACGATTTCAGCGCTTGCTATTTATGCAAGAGGAGAGCCGAGAACAAAAGGGATATTCGAGAAAGCGGATAAAGATTTACAAACAGCAAAAAAGGAATTAGGAGTAAAATAAAAATATTTCCCGACATTTACCTCAAATGAATTGCGCCCTCTTTTATTGCTTAGCTTTATTTTCGCGAGAAATATTAGCCGATGCCGGGGCTTTGCGGGCTTGGGGCTCGGGCTGAAATTTTATTGCGGCGGTTATTCATTAAATATTTGTAAAGTTTTTTATCAATAATCATTACATCCCCAACATTTTTAACATTTGCATAGCTGACGATTATTACTTTTACCTTAAATTTATATTGCCTGTCTAATACAATTTTTAACTTGTCAATTCTTTCTTTTCCAAGAATAAAATCTCTTACTTCTCCAATATAATTGCCACTATCAGTATACACTTTCTTGCCCATTAAACCCAGGATACTATTCGGAGGGTATTCCCTAAATTTCGTGATTCTTCTGAAAATCCCCGCAAACTTTTCTTTATTGCGGATGGCAATTGGTATAATCCACCATAAAATAATTATTGCAATTATAGAAACGAAAATAGTCAGGAGTGTATACATGAAAAAGGATGGCAATTCCAATCCTTTAGCATATTCCTCCTCAGTAACTTCAAAATCTGCTTGTGCAACAGCTTCGCCTCCTCTATAGTTTACTGTGGTGTAAAGCAGGTATAACCCTTTATCTATTTTTTGCGGCAAAATCAGCGTTTTGATGAACTGGATTTTTGTATAGATTGTTATTGTCTCCTTATTGCAGCCAAAAACATTTTTGCCTTCGAAATCCCTGATGCAATAAGTTATGTTAGCATCCTTTATTTCTTCTGTACCAAAATTATAAAGGTCCACTTCAGCCAGGATTTTTTCGCCAGCCCTAACTTTTTTGTATTCGTCCAGAATTCTTATGGTTATATCCATCAAATACTCTGGATACTTTATTACCTCTCCTGTTATTATTTCACCGCCTTTTGGAACTGCTCCGGAGGTTTTTTTAATTGTTATACTTGCCTGCCCATTTTTAATATCATTCAATTTCAAATAAATATCATAAATTCCATCAAGGTCTATATCAACCTTCTGTTCCTCACCAATTCTCAGGCTGACTGTTATTGGTGCTGTTAAAATAACCACAGTAACACTGTCTGCCTTGACGCTTAAAATTTTTATTGTGTGCTTTTCTGGTGCTGCTGCTGCAGACGGCCTGAATGTAACTTCAAATTCGTCATAGGCTTTTAATGAGGCAGTTATTCCGTTGGGCGATGAAAAATATGATTCGCTTACAATAATTGTTGATATTATTGCGCCGCCTCCGCCTCCTCCGCCAACAATTCCGCCCGTAATGCCTCCTCCGCCAGGCGTATAGATGGCACTAAAGCTTAGGCTTGCGCCAGACTGCTGTATTCCATAATGAACAAGTACTTTAAACCAGTAACTCCCTTGCTGATTAACATCCAATGAAAAGGTATGATTCCAGGATTCTCCGGCGCCTAGTAATTTATATCCGTTCCCATAGGCAACATTGCCCGGATTTCCGCATTGCTGCGTTAAAACTGAAACAATGCAGTATTCATACGGATACTCATTACTAAGATTATCCTCATTAATTATTGTAACGTCTGCTTTAATTGCTGGGGCAGATGAAGCATTCACACTATTGATGCTAACTGCGGTATGCCCATTTGACAGGGTCCAGCTATGACTATATTGCTTAGCAATCCCATTAATGCCTACATCAATATTTGTTTCCCATGCACCTGCCACATGCATCAAAACTGTCGTGAAATTATACTGGTAAAGTGTATCAGAAATCTTATTTGCATCAACACTGCCTGCAATTAAATTTTTGCAAGGATCGTATAAACTGATTTTTGGCGCTGAAGAGATGTTAACAGTTCTGCTTGATAAATTTACCACCTCTATGCTTAAGGAATAAACATACCCAGCTCCAACTATTTTAGTCGCATTAATTATAACAGTATAGGGTGCAGGGCCTGTGTACATTCCAAAAAATCCGATATTTGCCTGATAACTTGAACCCTGTGCGTTTCCTCCGGCACCCGCAGCCAAATAAGTTCTTGTTTCATAAATATTTCCTGTAGCTTGGGTTCCTTGCAGCGATAAAGCGTAACTGCCTACAACGTGTTCCCCTCCTGCCAAACCGCCAAATACTGGCGGCAATAACACAAACAAAAATAGCAAAGATATTATTATACATTTCGTCTTCATATTATTCATCCTATTATATTTATTATGAGCCTTATCCAGCCATCTTTCTTGCCGTTATTACTGTAATTTGCCCCCGGACCTGACTATTACATGGCATCCTGTTGATGCTCTTGCTATGTTAAAGTTTGTTATTAGTGCAGTAATGGATACTGTCCCTGTTCCTGAAAAGATGACGCTGTTTCCGCCCAAATCCGTATTTGTGGTAAGATTGCAATCATCATCACAATTTATATTCCAGTTGCCAGAGGAATATGTGCAGGTGTCTGTCACCTGACCTGTGAAGCTGATACTTATGTTATGCTCAGACACCAATGTCAGGGTGAAATTCAGCTCTCCGTTGCTCTGTGTGAACGTACAATTCTCATTATTGCAAGTAACACCATCAAAATTTACAGAATAAATAATTGTTGTATTTGGCATCTGAACAGTCAAATTAGTCGCTCCTGTCCCGTCCAAATAAATGGTTGCATTATTCGTATCAGTGCTAGGAGACGTTGCTGACAAAATAAGAATATCGGTGTTTGAATTATTCTTTATCTCAGGAGTAGTTGAGTACAAGTAGGATATGTTAACATACGAAGGGTTCGTTGAGTTTGTCATCCAGTAGGGACTTGAACCGTTTAATTTTACACTGAGCCAGTACCATGATTTTGCATAGTCCATTGACCAGTTCACACTAAAGTTCCTGTTAATCCATGTATAACTACCTGCAGAAGGAACACTTTGCTTATAATCCATATCATTTTCATAAGTAACATACTTTTGAACACCTGTATAAGCACTTACAACGGTTTTATACCAAAAAGACATGTTTATATCCTTAATAACATTGGGGGCAGGCACTGCTAAATCATCAGGGGATGCTTGAACCCAGATGGCACATGTCCAAGTTTCTTCTGTTGTTGGAACTGTTAAAAGCAATGATTTTGCATCACTACCTGCTGGCTGGGCATGGGTTGGGTTAATAGCTCTGAAATAATAGTTTGCTGTTCTTGTTGTTGTATTAACAAGAAACGCATAGTTTCTTATCACGTTGTTATTGTCAGAATCTGTTACATTTATTATCAAAGAATATAATCCCAGTCTTGTTGCTGTAAAGTTTCCTGTAATATTATTCTCATTTACTGATGTATTAACTGTTTCATAAGGCCTCGTTGTAATATTGTATGTAAAAGAATTGCAAGCCGTGCCATTAGGATAAAACACAGAGATGTTAAATCCAACCAAGTCATTAATAGCAGGCGTTTGATTACTTGTTGAAAGAGTAATCATGGAGCTATTAATATTATGTTTAAATTCATTATAAGAATAGCTGATATTACTTGAAACAGTCACAAAAATATCTCTAAGATTCTCTGATAAACTATTCTGAGTCAGATTACTATTAGATGAAGAAGAAAGATAAATACCATCAAAATTCGAATTGGCAGTGTTATTGTTTATAATATTATTATTAGAATATAATGCAAGATAAATACCATAAGAATTCGAATTGGCAGTGTTATTCGTGAGAGTGTTATTAGATGAAACCTCAAGATAAATACCATAATTAGTGTTCGAATTGGCAGTGTTACCCGTGAGAATGTTATTAGATGACGAAGAAAGATAAATACCCCTATCGTTCGAATTGGCAGTGTTATTCGTTATAATGTTATTATTAGAATAAAGTACAACCCCATAATAATTATTTGTTAATGTGTTTCCACTAAACTCTGTTACTGTTGTGCTAATCTTCAAACTTACCGGATATGACGACGATCCAGCCTCGCTTAGCAAGGAATTCTTCATTGCAAAGGTTGAGCCAGAATTAACCATAAAGAAGAATTCATAATTTGTATCAACTGCTGTGATATTGCTTGCATCATTCGTGGTTGATTTGTCATTGTCATTATCATAGATGTAGAAAGCGCCCCCTGACTGCACCGTGATTCCGTACTGGCCATCAAAAGATAGATTCATCTTGAGTGTGACATTCCTGAATGTGAGATTACCGTTGCTCTGTATTATGACATTACCTGTCATTGTTATTGTTCTATTGCTGCATGTCTGTGCGTTGTTAATATTCCAGTTTCCGCTATCAGGGTATACGCAAGTTGTGTCAACAGAGAATGTAACATTTTTTGTGTTATTTATGTTGTTGCTTGTGTCGTTTGCAAATAAATATAATGTGTGTGTTCCATCTATTGCATTGAATGTTGTGTTTGCGCAGTTAGCTATGCTTGTGTTTGCTCCACTATCAAGCTTGTACCAGCACTTGTCAAGAGCGCCATCGCTTACTATATAATTCAATGGCAAGGATGTATTATATCTGTAAGTCGTGTTTGTCGGGCTTGAAATTGTTAGTTCTGGCGGGGTTGTGTCAGCACCTATCCTGACATAAGCATCGGCTGTATAATTTTTAGGCACAACTGCCAAGTCAGACGTGAAATTATAAATGAGTTTGAAATATTGGGTAGCCGAACCTGAGGCGTTTATTGTGTAATTCAGAAGATATGAATCGCCGTCATTCAGAGTTCCGATTGACGAGGGATTCTGCGGACCAGTTGTGACGGTTTCATTGTAGCAGACTGTGAGGTATGGTGGTGGGTATAAATCTGGGTCCAGCGTGTCTTTTGAATAAAATTGAGCACCATATGTTGTCGCAGAAGATTCGTCTGAATCTCTTAGTGTCAAACTTATATTCTTGCCTTCATTAAAAGAAGCATTTATAGCTTGTCCGATTGACCATTGCATCCAACCAAAAGATGCGGGAACTGTTAGAGAACTTTGCAATGTGTCGGTTGTTGTTTGGTTATTCCAAGTCAGGCAATCTGGAGGTGAACAAATTTGGTTGTTGCGGTTACCTTCCCACCAAGGCAAAGTTGAAAATGAAGTATTGTCTGTTGTATTGTATAAATTATAAGTTCTTCCTACTGGGTTATTAGTAACATAACTAAAATAATCTAAAAATAGAGTAGCGTTGATAATATTATTTACGATATGATTAGAAGAATTAAAAGAAGTATCAAATTTTATCCAAATTCTGTATTTAGTGCCAGTATATGAAATAACGGTATCATAAGGAGCCATCCCATAATTAGTATCTGGTGAAGTGCTAACAACAGAAGCATCCCCAACATTCGTCAAATCACTGCAATTTATCTGATTAATTGTAGAACTTCCTGTAGCATAAAAAGGTGTTCCGCCAGCAGTCGTATTGACAAATAAATAAGTAGCAGAACTATCGTTATACATAATCCCGCCTGTTATTGAACCGCAACTCTGACCTGTCGGGTTAGTCACGCATGTTATGTTTGCTGAAATATTGAATAAATCATATTGAGAATATTGGCATGGCGAACCCACGGGGCATAATGTTGAGTTTATCTGCGAGCCGTTCTGCCACGTGACAACCAGAGTCCTTGTTGCTACTGTTACTGTCTGCATTGGCGTTTGGTTTGTATTGTTTTGCGTGTCATTCGCATAGAATCTCCAGCCATAAAATCCAGGAGTGTTTGCTGAAGCAACATGCGTGGCAATCACCGATTTATTGCCAGCAGGGAAGCTATATGTCGTGTTTGCCCAGACTCCTGATATATTACTCTCAAAAATATACTGGGAAAGGTTAACAGCGCTATTCATGGAGGTTACTGTGAAATTGGTCGTGAAGTTTATTGAATCGCCTGGGCGAGGATAAGAATTGTTTGTCTGCGGATTGAAATAATCAACCCTGCTCGGCTCGGGAAATTGTAGCCATTCGTTTGAGCCTACTGTCGTAAATGTAACTGCTCCTGTTGATGATGTTCCTTTAATAGACATATTAAGCCAGTATTCAACCTTTAACATGCAATTATCAACGGCAAAAGCCGACTGGCTTGTGTCGGTTGTAAATGTTTGTGGTGATGTCGTGATTGTAACATTTAGCGTTGTATTGTAAACAGTGAAAAGTCTTGTGTTTGTTGTTCCGCAATATTTAAATACAGTAAATCCCAGCTTTCCTGTTCCTGTTGCTGACGATGCTGTCGTCTTGACTGAAAATGTCCAAATGCCAGCAGGTATTTGCCCTGGCAATGCATAGGATGTTGCCCAGCCATAACCGGCTGGCGTGGCTGACCATGAGTCGCCTGTGGCTTGTGATGCACCAGTTGCTGGGTCAAAATAAAAGGTGTTTAGAAGTTTTGCATTTTTTACAGTTGTTGTTGTGTCTTCAGTTCCAGTTGCGGTTGTAAAATTCCTGTAGTCAGTGACACCTACATTTGTCACTGCTGTCAATGATAAGTATCTTTTTAATGCAGACCCCTGATCAACCCAGTATAAAGTCGTGTTGATGATGTCGTTCTTGTTCAAGTTTCCCGCAAAGAATGTAATGTTTACTGGCGCATTATATTCACCATTATGTTTAACCCTGATATTGAAATTCATAAACGAATTTACATTATTTTTTGTCAGATTTTCTCCCCATCTTGCCCTTAAAAACTGCCAGTCATCCTGTTTCCATGCTTCTATTTTTCGTTCAGAAACTTGTGTTGTGTTAAAATCCAAGTTTAAACTATCAGAAAGATTGTAATGATATTCCTTGTTAAACTGCCAAATTATTGTTTCATTTTGTAGTGTTTCTTCATTATAGACAGTTTCGTTGATTGTCTCATTCTGCCAAAGATATAACTCATTATTGTACTGGTTCATGTTTATTTGCATGTCAGTAATTTTCCATTTAAGGTAAACATTTGTCAGGGCCTTGCCAATAACATTGAAAGTGGGGATTATTTTGATTTCGCTGGCATTGCTTGAAAGATAATACTCTAAAGTAACATCAGCACTATATGCCCCCTGCCTGATAGATGCGGTTCCAACCAGCTTTGCGTATGTAAGATTGTCTGTATACTGGTTCCAGTTCCAGGCTAAACCATTCGCACACTTTTCTCCTATTTCAGTTGCTCCCACGCAGACGATATTACGAGTCCAGTAATCTTGATAATGGTTGGTTAATTGTATTCCTGATGAACCATTCACATAATAATCGTCTATTTCATTCCATAAATGGTATGTTGAGCCAGACAAATTATATTCAATACCAATTTTTCTTGTGTCGTTCAAATTCCACGAAGAAGCATATGAAGTAAACCCAAACAAAATAATGCCTGCAAATATTATACAAGTGGCAAGAATTAATTTTAGTTTCGTTTTCAATGTTAATCACCTTAGTTGCATGATTCCATTATTGTTGCACCATTTGGACTGTATAGTGTTGAGCAGGTTGCATTACCACAAAGTTTTCCATTTCCAGGCAGAATTAAGCAACTGCCAGTATAATTAAGTGTGAGGTTTTGATTTACTGTTAAATTTTGTGGGAATGTGTAATTGCCATTAGTTGCAAAGGTTCCAACACTTATGTTTGCTGCTGGAACAGTAATACCGCCAACCCAAGCTCCTGTAATGTTTGCTACTGGCAATGTTGCTCCATTCGTCCATGCGCCAGTTATGTTAGCCATTGTAAGCCCTGAAACAGATGTTATTGCTCCAGTCACATTTGCTACTGGCAGTGTTGCCCCTCCTGTCCATACACCTGTCACATTAGAACTCGGC
>Ga0315289_10000214_pt1 | contig 91348 bp, 109 predicted proteins | sample YL17G11_40_MG_FD_203452 | JGI IMG/M metagenome (GOLD analysis project Ga0315289, IMG submission 203452) | Sediment microbial communities from Yellowstone Lake, YNP, Wyoming, USA - YL17G11_40 | ecosystem: Environmental > Aquatic > Freshwater > Lake > Sediment | place: USA: Wyoming | collected...
CGCGTTCTTTGATATAATCCCTGCCCAATCAGTATTAATGTTGCTTGGTTTTATCCAAGTTTCAACACTCATTTCTCCGCTAATATTTCCATTGCTGGCTACAATCACATCATTTACTCCATCAAAAGTGTAAGTTCCTCTGCTGTCATAACCTCCTGTTGAATTCCAGGTTGCATTATAAACAGTCCCGTTGTTCCCAAACCCAGAATAATCTTTTGTCCATGTTGCATTCGAACCGCCTTCAAATGGCATGTTCAGCACCATTATCGGAGTGTTGTTCTTGTACCAGTTGAAAATTGTCTTGACAGACTCATTATCAGCGTCAGAGACATTAATTGCATACGCTGTCAAGTTCTCTGTTGTTAAGTTTGTTCCATATGTTGAGTTTAGTATGACTTCCTGCATGACTGGTGCCGCATTCAAAACATTAAAGCAGTAAGTATCTGACTGGTTATTCACTCCAAGAGTGTCATTTGCCCAGTAATACCAGCACACGCTTGAATTTCTGCCAACCCCGATTATCGCTGTCTCGCTTGCATTGTATTCTGCTGCTGAAATATCAACTGTCTTGTTTATCCATGCACCAGACGCATTTGTCGCAAAAATATAAGCATCAAGCGCATCATTGTCAATTGTTATGTTTGCTGTGAAGCCAGTATTCTTGGTGAAACTTGCAGAACTATTCACAGCATTTGAAAATAAAGGAGCAACATTTTCTCTTATCGTCATATTGTGGCTCATTACAGTAACAGAATAATTCTGTCCGTCAAAACTTCTTGCAGAACAGCTCCAGTTCTCTCCTGCAGACAAGAACTGGCTTTCTAATGTGCTGACATTCACCAACAAGCCCTGCGTCTGATTATTTAAAATAAACCCGTCCTTGTAATTTATTATGTAGTAATTATACGTTACCCCGCCAACAACATTATACCCTGTTACATAAGCATCTCCTGAACTGTCAACTGCAATTCCACGAGCCTCATCATCAAATCCTCCATCATAAGTTTTATTCCATGTATGGCTACCACTCGAGTTATATTTTATTGTATAATAATTATCATTTGTTCCATTAGAGGATACTCCAGTCACATAAGCATTCCCTGAACTGTCAACTGCAATTCCATAAGCAACATCATTCTTTTTCCCGTCATAGCTCTTATTCCAAATATGGCTTCCGCTCGAGTTGTACTTTATTGTGTAGTAATCTGTATTTGTCCCATTATAAGACCGCCCAGTAACATAAACATTGCTCGAACTGTCAACTGCGATTCCAAAAGCCCTACCACCCTTTTTTCCATCATAAGTCTTGTTCCAAATCTGGCTGCCGCTCGAGTTATATTTTATTGTATAATAATTATCATTTGTCCCATTATAAGAAAACCCAGTCACATAAGCATTTGCAGAACTGTCAACTGCAATTCCAAAAGCATAATCAGTAGCTCCGCCATCATACGTCTTGTTCCAAATCTGGCTCCCGCTCGAGTTGTATTTTATTGTATAATAATTATCATCTGCTCCACCTAATCTAGAAGACCCTGTCACATAAACATTCCCTGAAATGTCAACTGCAATTCCAAAAGCAGTATCGGCACCTCCATCATAAGTTCTGTTCCAAATTTGGCTTCCGCTCGAATTATATTTTATTGTGTAGTAATTACTCGTGGATTCTCCAGTCACATATACATTACCTAAACTGTCAACAGCAATTCCATAAGATTCATCACCACTTCCGCTGTCATAAGTCTTGTTCCAAATCTGGCTGCCGCCCGAATTGTATTTTATTGTGTAGTAATCATAATCTACTCCATTATCAGAATACCCTGTCACATAAATATTTGCAGAACTGTCAACAGCAACTCCATAAGCAAAATCATGATTTCCACTATCATAACTTGCATTCCAGTACTCCCAAACAAACACCAGGTTGTTCTTGTACCACTCGCCCGAGTAAGTCAGATTCTCATCATCCAAATCAGTTGAATTCGCCCAGCATATCAAGTCATCTGTTGTATAATTATATCCTGATGTTGTATTGAGCTTGACTTCTTGCATGATTGGCATCGCATTTGAAGATATTGTTATATCATTCGAGCATTTTTCTTCTCCATCCTGGGTTCCATCATTAGGAGTTATGCACGCCTTCCATGTCTCTCCTGCTAAAATTTCCCGGCTAACAATCCTGTCTGTCCTGTTATTATACAATGCAGCAACCTGCTCTGCTGACAAGCTTCTGTTGAAAATCATTACCTCATCAATTGTGCCATTCCATCTGTAAGCTCCCCATCGCCCAATTTGAGCTCCGTAAATGGATAGAGAGATATTCTTTGTAAAAGTTGATGTGCTATTTTTCAATGTTCCATTTACATACAGCATTAATGTTGTTGTGTTCCATACACCAACTATATGATGCCAGTTATTCAATGATATTGTGTCTGGGTCTTTTGCTATTGTGCCATTAACTCCGAAAACTGGCTGGCTGCCATTCACTTTTAATTCATATACTCTTCCATTGCCAGCATTATTGCCTTTTGCTATGATATTCCAATCTGCTGCTAATCCTAATTTTTTCGGATAAACCCACGCAGAAATTGTGAATGCCTGTGTTGTAAAGTTTAGTGGTTGTGAATTTGGCAGTTGTATATAATTATTTACTCCGTCAAACTCATACGCCCCTTTTCCATCATAACCGCCTGTCAAGTTCCACGTTGGATTGTAAACAGTTCCATTGTTTCCATAAGCATAATCTTTTGTCCATGTTGCATCGCTTCCACCTTCAAATGGCATGTTCAGCACCATAATTGAGTTATCATTCTTGTACCAGTTTATTATATTCTTGACAGCTTCGTCATCACCATCATATGTTGACTGGTTGTATACAGTCAGGTTCTCGCTTGAAATATTTCCCCCATATGTGGTGCTTAATACCGGCGTGTCCTGTGTTGGTGCAGAGTTATCGAGCACTTTGTATGATGTGAAATGTGTCACATTGAAACTCATTCTTGTTCCATTAAAGCTCAGGACATAGCATGGTGGCTCTGTTGTTTCATTGCAGTAAATGTATGTTCCATTGTCTTCAAAATCCACCTGTATTTTGCCTTTCGGAGACAGTTTGCTTTTGGTTATAGTAATTATAGCACTCTTGTTCATCTCGTTTCTCTGGCTCGAATTTACAAATAGATAATTTTCCCGCACTGCAACAACCTCATTAAACTGCAACCGCGTTGTAATATCAATTGCCTGCGTGAAGTTGACATCAGTCCCACTGCTGGTATTTGAAAATATCATATTAACCGGCGTCTGAGTTTGCTCGATTGAGAAATTCATTCCATTTACTGCAGTTAAAGGCCAGGTTACATTGTTGAATGTTGTGTTATAGAAGCTGTAGCCAGAAGCATTTACAATACTGAATCCTGTAGTGACATTTTGCAGTATTGTGCCATTGAATGAATGTTTCCTGCCTGATGAAACATCGAAGCCTATTGTTGAATTTGAAATCCTGTTGTTTACAAAGAGATTCTTGTATGATTGAGGGTGTATAAAAACTGCGCTTACTGTGCAGTTGTCAAGTACATTTTCCCTGAAGTCCATTTTTCCGTCATTGTAGTCGCCGCTTCTTGACCAGATGCATGTTCCTTGTATGTTCCTGATTGTGTTGTTGGCGATTGTCGAGTTATGTGTCTGCTGGGTGCTTGTGTTGCCGATTGATATTCCATACAGGTTTGTGTATGTTATAGTGTTATTTGTTATATTATAGTTGCTGCCTGTGCCGCCAACTATTTCTATTCCTGTCAATCCGCCAGTAATATTATTGTTCCTTACGCTAATTCTCCATACACTAAGAGCAATTCCAGTACTGCAATTGACTAGCGTGTTGTTCTCGACTGTTATTCCTCCCACTGGAAGATACAGCCCATACCCGTGTGCATTGTAGACTGTGTTGTTTTCTACTATTTGTGTAGTAGAGGAATATGCACTGACTCTTATTCCTGAAGTAACAGCATTTATCGAACTGTCATAAATTACATTGTTCCTGATAACAAAATCATATACTGCTGCAGTATAGATTCCATAGTCAGTTCCACTCTCAGTAAGATTAATAATATTATTTGTTATAGTATAACCGCCTGTGCTGCCGCCCCCAAAATCAATGCCTCTTCCTATGAAAGCAGTTATGTGATTATTGTCAATTATTGTGCCAGAAGAGCCAGTTGTTACTCCTGCTCGCGCCCTGAGAATAGTGTTATTGGCAATATAACTATTGTCACCATTGCTTATGCATATTGCTGTTCCAACACAATCTCCAGCGCCAGAACTTACAAGGTATATTGTGTTATTTGCTACGGCATTACTAGTCGCACCATTATAAATATAAACAGCATCATTAACATAACCCGCCTGTGTTATATTGTTATTGTATACTGTGTTGTAGTCCCCATAGTTAATCCATACCCCGTCTTCTGAGCCAGTTTTGTTCCACGAGCTGAAATTATTCCCCTCAATAGTATTGTAAAATCCCCTTACTTCTATGTCGCGCTTTGCTGTATCAATGAAATTATTGAAGTTTATCTCGCTGTAATTCGCCCAGCTTCCTATAAAGACAGCTCGGACATTTGAAGTGAAGTTATTGCCTGTTACATTATTATACTGCCCTCCTGTCAGCCTGACTGCATAATCCGAGCTGTTGAAGAAAGTATTGTTGAATACGACGAGATTTCTTGTGTAATTGCTTACATCAATCGCAGGCGTTGAGTTTTTAAAATAAATACCATTAATTCTTACATCATCAACATACGCTGTTCCATTTTTATTGTCTCCTAATGTATAGATTCCGCCCGAGATATTATACATCCTGCCGCCAATTACTGTGACATTTCTGACATATGCGCTTGTCTGCCTTTCATCAACAGCATCACTCAATGGGAAACAGTCTTTTGTTGAATAATCATAATTAGACTCTGCCTTTATCCAGACAGGATAGCTTGCATTTGTGACTGTTATATTCACAAGGCTAAAATTAGCAATTTCCAATTTTCTTTCATAAGACTTATCATCTCCAAACAGGAACCCAAATATGCTGCACCTTGCATGAGCGCGGACTGTTGCTCTTGAATTTATAGCAATTCCTTTATTGAAATTTTCCAATTGGCAGTTCTTTATAGTTATATTATTCCATGTAAGAGAATATGTTGAGAAAATGGCAACCTTCCTTAATGGCGCTGGATCAATCAAAATTCCATTGCCAGAGCCAAGCCCGCTTATCTTATGCCCCTGGCAATCCAGCACAAGATTGTCATCTTCTATTTTCAAGCAGCTTGAATCTTTCGGACAACCCGTTATGTCTTCTATAAGAGTTGTGTCGCTGGTGATACTGCTTCCTCGCAGTGCAATAACAAGCGGCAGCCAATCGCCATTATTCGCTATGTTTATGTTATACGGAAGATTTGTATTTCCAATCCCATCATTGTCATTGTCAGTGCCTGCATAATCACTCCAGAAATTTCCTGCTGTATATGGCTGCCCAACAATATTCGCCTTTTCAGTCTTTGAAATATTCCAGTAATTTGTTCCTGAAAGGTCGTAAGCATTGACAGTATTGTTAAATTTGTTGTCATAAATGCTGCTGTAGCTTGAACCGCTGATGTTAATTCCAATCGCATTGCTTATGATTTTGTTGTATGTTACAGTATCATTCTGCGACGAATCAACCATCACACCGATGCTGAAATTCGTGATTGTGCAGTTTGTTATTGTTACATTGCTGAAGCCAGAGACATTTATTCCAATATAGTTATTGTCGCCAGATATTGTATACTGGTTGCAGTTTATGATTATATTATTTTTCCCTATGTTCAGCCCGTTTGCTCCTGAACACCCCATGTTATTGCTGAGATAAAAGCTCTCGTTAAGTGTGTTTCCGCATACTGGAATTGCGACTAATGGCTTCCAGTCACCGCCAGTCTTTATGCCGTTGCTCGAGTTATAAGGCAGCAGCGTGTCTCCTATGCCGTCGCTGTCTGAATCTTTTCCAGCATAATCGTGCCAGAAGTTTCCGCCTTCGTAAGTTCCTAGCCCTCCGATAATCGGAGAGCCATATGTCTTGCTTATGTTCCATATATTATTTCCATTGTCATACGCATTGTAGGTGTTGTTAAAGTAATTGTTGTAAATCCTGTTGGTGCCGCTAGGACCAGAAATATTTATGCCAATGGTATTTGACTGAATGTAATTCCAGGTGAAAATACTTTTGTTGGAGCGACTAATCCATACACCTATGCTGCTGTTCACGAAATTGTTAAATACAATAACATTGCTTGAACTATTTATAAGGGATACTGCCCTTGCAAAGTTTGAAACTGTGCAGTTTATTACTGTAGCATTCTTGTAATTAGTAATATTAATTCCCTCATTGCCTCCGTTTCCTGTTATGTTATATCCCTGGCAATCCAATGTAACATTGTTAGCAGTTACAGTAAAGCAAGTGTCTGTTGCAACAACAGGCTCTGTCAAAACATACACCTTATTAGCTATGTCCAATAGCTGGCATGTGCTTATGTTAAAGTTTCTCTCGCCAATGCTGTAATTGCTCCATGAAGTAACATTGAAGATGACAGTTCCGGCATTCAAGCCAGTAAGGTTGACGCATGCCGGACTTGTTGTCCTGTCGCACAACACACCATCTCTCATGATTATAGGGAATGAGAAGTCAGTTCGAAGATTGTAGAGAGTTATGTTGGCAGATTTATTCAGTCCTGTCTGCCCCGAGTTTACATAAGCAGAATCATTTGATATTTGTATATTGCTGGAAAAGTTTGTTCCAGAGCCATTTATAGTCTTGATAAATGAAACCAGCCCAAACGCAGTAGATTCAATTTTTATTTTCCCTCCAGCACCTGTGAAAGTATAGTTCTCAAGATACTGGTCCACAAGCCTTGTCCCATTATTTCCTGATGTTTCAAAATTAATGTCATAATATCCATAATTCCTGTATAGTATAGTATTGTTAGTAAATGTGTTATTTTCAGAAGTTCCTAGCCTTACCCTGTCTGCATTTGAAACATTCAGTGTGTTTGATGTAACATTTGAATTTGAGCCTGTATCGAAATATATCCCATATGCACCTGTGTTTGATGTTGTTATATCATTGGATTCTATACTATTATGGCGCGAATTTCCCCACATAAAGATTCCATAAGAATTAGTATTTGATGTTACTATTTTGTTTGATGTTACTCTGCTTGAATTCGAGCCAATTAAACCTATTCCATATGCAGTGCTTCCCTTTGTAGTTACATTATTTGATGTTACACTCAAATTTAAACTTCCAAAACAATATATTCCCAATGATGCAGTGCCAGGGCTTCCCATTGTAGTTACATTATTTGATGTTATACTAACATTTTGGACTAAACTAGAGTATATCCCAACAGCAGAACTGTTCAATGTAAATATATTGTTCTGCGAGACTATTGAATTTGTCGAGCCCTTAAAAAGATATATTCCATATGAATAAGCTCCTGTTGTGGTTATATTATTTAAGGATATATCATTTCGATTTGAATTTGAATAAAGGTATATTCCATATGAGTAATCTCCTATGGTCGCAATAGTATTATTTTGTATGGTTCCATTGGTGGAATTAAGATAATAAATCGCATACTTATCCGTGCCAGAGACATTACCCTCGACAAGATTCACATTTCTTATAATTGTAAGGTTGCTTCCTTTTGCATAAATTCCGTACTGGCTGTTGGTTCCGCCAACACCATAAGTTATTGTGTTCCCGTTTCCATCAAGTGTTACATTGCTTGCAGTTATAATGAAGCATGTACCGCTTGAAACAACAGCCCCAGTCAGTTTATAATAAGAATTTTTTTGGTTTAATGTCTGGCATGAATTAACCTCAATTGTTGCTCCCTGAGCATCAATCTCAGTGCTTCCTGTATATATTCCTCCCGTATTAGCATAACCAACATAAAGGTGCCCTCCCCATATAATCATTTTTGTGTCTGCCCAGACAGCTGTATGTACATATCTTGCAGCAGGCGCATTTGTAGTGTTTGTTGGTGCCCAGATATCATATTCAGGGTTATAATGCCCGCCATTATTTGAATAATCAATACCATCATTTCCACCCCATATAATCATCTCTGTTCCTGTCCAGATAGATGTAGCCAATATAGTCCCAATAGGAGCATTTGTATTGCTCATATTTGTCCATGTATCTGTTGTTGGATTGTATCTTCCTCCATCAGTAAAATAATCTGAAATATTGTAACCACCCCACACAATCATATCGCTTCCATTCCATTCAGCTGTATGATATCTTCTTGCAGCAGGCGCATTTGTAGTGCTTGTTGCTGCCCATGTATTTGTTTGAGGATTATATCTTCCTCCTGTATTATAAGTAACTGCAGTAGTTGTGCCTCCACCCCACACAATCATCTCTGTTCCTGTCCATACAGCAGTATGCTGAGATCTTAGAGCAGGAGCACCACCAGTGTTTGTTGCTGTCCACGTATCTGTCTTTGGATTGTATATTCCCCCTGTATCATAATAAGTTGAACCATTTCTACCACCCCACACAATCATATCACTTCCATTCCATACAGCAGTATGCTGATATCTTAGAGCAGGAGCATTTGTAGTGCTTGTTGCTACCCATGTATTTGTCTTTGGATTGTATCTTCCTCCTGTATTAAGACCAGTACTACTACCAGCAGTTCCTCCCCATACAATCATTACGCTTCCATTCCAGACAGCAGTAGCCGTAGTCCTTGCAGTAGGTGCACTAGTAGTGCTTGTTGTTAACCATGTATCTGCTGTAGGATCGTATCTTCCTCCTGTGTTAAAATAACCAGTTGAAGCATTGTATCCACCCCAAACAATCATTACACTTCCATTCCATACAGCCACATGATCTTGTCTTGGAGTAGGCGCACTTACTGTGCTTGTATTTGTCCAGTACCAGTTTGGAACTAGCACAGGATCAACAACATAATCAAATTCAACACTCGCGTTATTCTCTCCAGTCACTCGCAGGTCAAAAGTATCTTGCTCGCCAGTCAGGCTCGCAAGATAGACTTTGTACTCACCATCTTCTCCAATTATTCCAAAGTCAGCAATCTTTTCATTCCCATTTGCCTCATAAACTTCAATTTCTGCACTGAAATTGCTTCTCGCATAGACAGTGATGTCATTCTCGCTTGTCAGTTTTCTTGAGAAAACTATTCTCAGATAATGTGTGTCGGGAATCTCCTTGAAAATTCCATCTCTTTCTTTCACCTGCTCATAAACGTCTTCAATCACTGTGTGATTTTCATCAAGATGCTCGGCTTTTGTTATCAGTATAATGTCAAAAGTCTGGTTGCTGAGGTGCTCTGTTGTCCATTCTACATAATCCAGCTTTCCATTGCCATCAGAGTCATGCGCATCAAATGGAACATAAGAATTATTTTCAACCCACCTGATTTTTATCATATTATCTTGTCCTACAGGGAATTTCTCAGGAATACTTGCAAAAGACAGGATATTGGTATAGCCAAGATTACTTGGCCCGGAAATCACAACTCTTTTGCCATAGCTCATCTCCTGTTCAAAAGATTCTGGAGCAGAGGTGTAATACTCAATTGTGTATGCAGTTGCATTTTCATCAAGCACAACTTCTTTCTCACCGCTCTCGCTTATGCTGATATTGGCAATTATTTCTGATGCTAATCCTACAAGATTGCCTTTCTTAGACACAGGCTGCTCAGCAGGTTCACTCACATTCGTCACTGTAATATTCTCAGCTTCAGCAGGCGCAGATTGTTCAGCGGCATTAGTCACTGTAATATTCTCAGCTTCAGCAGGAATCTGGACAATTACCTGCTGTGGTATAACCATTGTAATATTTTTCAACCATTTTACAGGCTGATTCAACCTGATTTGTTCATGTGAAGTTGTGATATTTACACCAGTCACATTCTGCTTTGTAATATTTGTCTCATTTCCAGCCGGAAGTTCAGGCAAAGTCTCGTTCTCTTCAGGAATTTGAGGTTCTGCAGGCAGGATTTCTATGATTTTCTCTGTCTCTATCAAGATGCTGTCTTGATAAACAATCAAAATTTTCAGCAAACCCTCTTCAGGAAGCATGCCAAACTCAGTCAAATTTATCTCAAAATTAAAAGTATCATTTGTAAGATATTCAGGCCCAAAACCCGTTTCTTCTAAGAAGTAGTCAGTTGTTACAGTAGCATTTCTGTCCTCAGTTGCAAGATTTACAATATTGTCAGCCAGCGCACCAGTGTCATTCCTTACACTTCCAGGCTCAATGCTTGCCTGCTGGTTTTCTTCCAGCACATAAACTATTTTCTCGCTGGCATTAACTCTTCCATCAATAAAGTCAGTCCTTACAGCCTGTCCTGTAAGTCCAGGCTCTTCAGGTATTTCTGGCTCTTGTTCTGTTGTTGGAGTTGTCTCAGGTTCTGCAGGAGTTTCAATTGGCTCAGTTGCCTCTTCTGCTGGTTGTTCTGGTGCCGGAGTTTCAGCAGGTGTTTCTGCAGGCTCACCAGACTGGTTTTCACTTATTGTGTAAATAGGTTCCTTGGCTCTTTCAAAAGTTTCAAGCTTAAGCCTGTAGAAGACATTAGGGTAAACTTTCTTCCTGCCAAGCGTGCCATAACCTTCTCCAGAGCCTTGGATAACCTCATTTTCTACATAGAAATTACCGATTTGTTTCTCTTGTCCTAAAAAAGAAGAGAGCGGGATTTCCTTAATCTGGTCATTTAACTTGACTTTGACAATAGAATCAGCAGGCATTAATTCGCCCTGCTTCAAGTTGAAACCAATCTTGCCTAAGATAGCAGTATCTGTCGCAGAAATATCAACAACACCAAGAGTTGCCCTGCCTGTTGTGTAGAACAACGCAAAAAAATTAATGAAACCTATAATCAGGATCGCAAGGAATAAAAATGAAATGAGATTTTTCTCGCTGATAAATTTTCTGTCGCTTTCTTTTCTTTCATCCAGCCTTCCGATGTATCTTTTCCTGACTTGGTCGCCATCTCTGTAGCTTTCATAATAGTACGGACCAAAAGTTTTTCCACCCCTCTTAACAAACCGCTTATAAGCCATGTAGTAACAACTAACACCCTCTTTTTTATCTAGGACGTTTACCCTTAATATACGTAGAATAATCAGCTTTTTAAATATTATGACTGAAATTTTTCATGAAAAATCCAAAAATGACTTGTAGAACAACTTTTTATCTAACAAATTGAAGTCAAAAATAATTATCTTTTGATTTGTTTAGAATTTTTCCTGGAATAGTACAGCCAATATGCAATTCCTGCAAGTGCAGCAATTGCTGCAACTGCAATGAGTGGTGTAATATTTGCTTGTGCGGGCATCTCTGCTTCTGTGCATGCTCTGCAGCTTCCGCCGCAGTCAACACCTGTCTCATCATAATCTTTCTTGCCATCATAGCACCACGGACAATACTCAAGGTCTTCAAGTGATAAGTTCTTGCCGCGGATAGTTATCTTCATGGCATTGCCTGTCACCTTGTCTGCATTATTTTTCTTTGTCTTCATGTCTATCCTTAACAAACTTGCATTTCTGAATGCAATACCATTGCAATACAGCTCTGTCTTTGGTCTTGATGCTTCTCCGCATCCTCCTCCAGATGTGTAAAAGTAAACAATTCTTTCTATTTCCTGGGCTGTTGGACAAAACTCACTCATCTTTGTGCATGTAACAGATTCAACATCTACCCAAGAACTGCAAGCCCCAAGATTATCGCATGTTCTTACTTTCCATTTCAACAGCACTTGCGAAATAACTGTCTGGGGAGATGTTGCAGGACTGACAACACTTGAGCCATTCAATTGGAACTCGTCATACGTTGGATCAAGTTCAGGGTCAATTCCAGAATCCCATGACAAGTCAGTTGTGGCATTATGCGGCGTAGAATTTGTATTTGTTGGCACGCTGGGGGGCTGGTTGCCTATTATAAAAATGTCGCTTGCCCAGCTGCTGCAGCAATACTGGTTGCATGTCCTTGATTTCCATGTGTGCGAGGCATAGCTTAATCCAGCCCTTGTTATAGGAGAGACTGCAGGGCTGACAATAGCCTCGCTGTCAAGCTGGAATTCATCATATGTCGGCCTTGAAAGAGGGTCTGTTCCGCTTGTCCATGTAAACGTAGCAGTTGTATTATGAGAATCAGGAACAGCTGTTTGTACAGGCACTGTCGGTGCTGAACACGATATTACAAAAGAATCACTTGCCCATCCGCTGCAGCAGTAATTATTGCATGTTCTTGCATCCCAGGTATGGCTTGTGAAGCTGACTGTCCGTGACTGGGGAGATGTCGCAGGGCTTGTTACGCTTCCATCAAGCCTGAAATCATCATGCGTTGCCAGCAGGTTAGGATCTGTTCCGCTTGTCCATGTAAAAGTAACACTTGGGTCCTCGCTGTCTGATACCGGTGTCAATGAAGCTGAAGAAGGCGGGAAACATACTGATACATTGACATGAGCTACTTGATAACTGTCAGCAGTTCCTGTTGCACTGCCGCTTCCTCCATTCTTTGTCGCAGACACGCTGACGCCGCCATTCTTGGGAAGATTTAAGTTAGCAACAACATAATATCCTGAAGCTTCGCTTGTTCCAGTTCCAGAACATCCATCTCCAGAACATCCAGTAACAGTAACTGTCACGCTTGCGCCAGAGACAACAGCCCCAAGATTATTCTTGACATATCCATCAGTAATTCCGATGTAAATTGCGCTTGCATTTGAGATCATACATACAGAAATCAGTAACACTGCGAACAAGAAAATCCTCTTTTCCATTTTTCTACTAGAAGATTGAGATATAAAAACATTATGCCCTTGTAGATTGTTACGCCCTGACATAGATTAACTCTCCTCCCTCTGTCCTGATGAAATACCCATCTCCAGCAAGTATGCTGTTGAACTCTGGCGTTGAAGAATGTATGCTGTAAACCATGAACTCCTGGTCACTTCTGTCCCATGTCAGCATGTAATCAAATGATATGTTATAAAACACCTGCCCGCTTACGCTTGCATCATACTCGTAAGGCCAGACAGGAGCTTCCCAGCCCTGTAACAAGGTTATGTTATAATCGCCAAACCTGGCTCCGCTAAGGTTCAAGCTTGTATTTGTCCCTGTGAAAAATATGAAATAGCTCTTGTTTTTGTTGAATTCATTGAACTCTTTCACGCCGTTCTTGCTCCATAACATGAAGTCCTGGCTTGTGCCATTCCATTCAAGGATATATTCATACTGCCCAGATACATTTGACAGGACATATTCTATGCTATAATTCAGAAGCTGCGGATTTAATGAGACAAAATTCCATCCAGGAGCAAGAAAAATGCTCCCGTTAGAGACATTTGTTACCATAATGAATAGAGTTAGCCTTCCCGTCGCAATAGCACTTCCTGCGAGAGTATGCTCAACCAAGGCAGTGTTTATATTTATGTAGAAATTAAGAAATGCAAGTGCAAAAACCACTGATAAAACAATTCCCACAGCAACTAATCCCTCTTTTCCAAACAGTTTCATTCTCATACAACCCAGTAATTAATAACAGATATTTTAGTTTATAAATTTTCATCTTCATCGCCATTATTAAACCTAACCTAGTTTCAAGCGCAAATTCCATTAATCAGCGAGTCTAAACCACACAACAATCTTCAAGTATCAAAAATATTTCAGCATTAATAGGTATCAGTTCTCTGCTAATGTGAAGAAATCAGCAAGGTAAGTCTCGCTTGGTTTCATACTTACATCAATCTTGTTCTTGTAGTGCTTGAAAAGCCAAATCCATATGTCTTCAAAATGCCCGTTCTGTTCAAGATATATTTTCTTCTGGTTATCAAGGTGCAGCACTGGAAGGAAACAAGCGATTTTATCTTCTTTGACAGTTCCGGTCAAATCATGATACTTCACCTTTCCCCTGCTGGTTATCATGCTCACAATCTTGCTGTATAACTTCTTGATTCTTTCACCAATCTTTATGCTTATCTTGGGCAAAACAATTTCAGCATCTTTCTCGATTCTTACTTTCATCACCTCTCTTCTTATTCTCTTGTTCTCAGTCGAGATTGCCTGGTTCAATGCACTCATCAATTCCTGCAAAGAAACTTTCTTCAGCCTTGGCAAAGGCGTCCTGGGATACAATTTTGGAAGCTCAGAATAATCAATCTCAATCCTTTCCCACGGCTTTTTCTCCTCTTTCTTCCTTCCGAAAAGGATGTCATCAAGGCTTTTTATCTCTCTGTCAAGCAAAATCTCAGCCTTAATCCTGAGCAGCAGCGACGCTGCCAGCAAAACTTTTCCAGAAACAAAGAAATTAGCCTCTTCCATTGTCTTTATGCGTTCAATATACTTGTTTGCCAGAACAACAAGGTTGATGTCCCAGGGATCAAGCTGTTCAGTATTAATCAGTTCGTGTATTATTGCCTGCCAGCTGACATCTTGCCCTGTAATCAGCTCGTAAATCTGCTCCTGCCCTATCTTTTCAGACTTAACCTCTTCCTTCTCCATACTTTTTCCAGCCATGCCATTAATTTAAACCCATCGCCGCCATCGGTTTTTGCAGTGCTGTCATTTTATAATAGTTACAAATAGAAAAGTTTAAATACTCCCGGGTATAGAGTATATTATCACCTCTTTTTGCCCAGAAGAGGCGCTTCGGCTACTACTTTATCTGCTGAAATACGCCTCTTCTAGGGTTATAATCACGTGATATCATTATTAAAAAAAGATTTTTTTAGTGGATTTTTACCATTACTTATTTAGGTTCTGGCCCCACTTTTTTCATATTTATACAACCTTCTTTTGAGTCATTAGTTACTCAGAATTCTTTCACGCAACAATTACCCTGTCTCTTGCGAAGCAACCTATCTACAACCCCCGATGGGTAAATCTTTTTAAAATTAATAATAAAAACATTCAGAACTATTTCTTCTTAACAATCTTCACTTCTTTCACTTCTTTCGCAGGCACTTTTGCAATACTCATTGAACTTGCTGTTCCGAACTCAGTGAAATGGCACTTTCCGCAGTAAATCCTGTCTTTTGCTTTCATCAGGAATACGCCTGGCCCGCATCTTGGGCAGCTTTTCTCCCGCACAATCTTCTCACCTTCGATTTTATACATCTTCCACTTCTCGCTTGTCGGCTTGTTTTTGTGGGGGCGTTTGCCGTGGTATTCTTTTTTCTTTTTCTCTTTTACTTCAGCTACTTCCTCTGGCATTTTACTTCTTTGCCTCCTCAGCATGTGTTGCTGGTACTGCTGGTGCTGCTACAGCTACTTGTTCAGGCTTTTTCTCTTCCTTGGCTTTTATCTGCTCAGGAAAAATCTCCTCGAGCTTTTTCCCGCCTTCTTTTACAACTTTAAGATTTATCTGAGAAGTATCTTTTGAGATGGTATTTCCATGGACTGTCTTTTTCAGCCTTAATCCTCTCGGCTTCCTTGTTTTCATGCCTTTTCCGTAAGTTAATATAATTCTTTTCAATGTGCTTCCTTCAATTTCCTTGAATCCTGGAAATCCAGCCATGTCGCTTGTTCCCATTATCTCAAGTTCATACCCAGAAAGCTCTGGCTTTATTTCATCGCCATTTACTTTTTCGCCAATTTTTCTTCCTACAAGTGCTTCAGCTTCTGTCTCCAGCTTGAAAGTATGTCCTTTCTTTTCCCCTATATTAAATTTGAATGGCATGTTTATCCCTGTTAATGGAGGTTTTTAAATTTATTTAGACACCCCACGTGACTTTCTCTTTTCGTTTTATGCTTGCAATTTCCTGCAGAATTTTAATATCTTCTGAGTTCAACAAGCCTTTGTTCTTCTTAAACTTCTTGAACTGGCTCTCGCTCAGGTCAGAGAAAAGGTATTTTACATCTTTAAGCTGCCTGTCGAATGTCACTCCGGGCAATGAAATAGCAAGTTCCATCCCGTTAGTAGCTTCTTGCAAGGATTGTTTCTCAGCCTGCATGCCTTTCACTCTGCTCATTTTCTCGTTATTCTGCGTAATCAGCAGTGTGCCTGGTTTAACCTTGCCGCCCACGACCCTGACACCAAAAATAGCAGGATTGCTGTTCCTAAATATATTTCCATGCAGTATTTCTAACTTGAAGATGCTTGCCAGCTCGCCAAGTTTTTCCCTGTCAATTCGCTTTTTTTCCTCATCCATCCATTTTTCAAGGTTCTCAATCAGCTTGTACACTACCTCGTCTGTAATTATCTTCACCTCAGATACAAGTTCTTTTGCTTCCTCGTCAACTTGAACATTAAATCCCAGGATGATAGAGTAAACAGGATTATTTTCCTTGTTTGCCTTTGCTTCAGAAATATCTTTCTTGTTAATAGGACCTATTCCTGCTTTCAATATCTGCACATTCTTCTGCCTCAGCAAGACAACCAGTGCTTCCAGGCTTCCAAGACTGTCAGCCTTGATGACAATGCCTTCCTTGTCTGTCTGTACAGCATTTCCCAGCTCTTTCTTGAATTCTTTCTCAACTTCTTCAATATCCCCCCGATAAATCTGGAAAGGCATGCCTGGCAGCACTTCTTTCATGTCAGCAACTTGCATCCTTATTCCAATTGCAGCAGTTGCACTACTGACTGGCTTGAACTTGTCTGATAAAGGAAGAACTTGTTCCAGCACTCTTACTTTAGTCAGGATAGGCTTGCCGAAAGTAGCAATTGCAATCTCATCTCCGATTTTTAATTCTCCATCATAAAGTATTGCTTCAATATACTGCAATGACTTTTCTCTCTTAACTTCAAAGACAACTCCCTTGGCTCTCTTGTCCAATTGAAGTCTTTCAGCCAGGAATTTTTGCGACAACCCGCAAAGCATCATCATTAGTTCTGAAATTCCTTCTCCTGTCTTTGCAGAGCACGGAACAAGGCAGATTTTCTTTGTAAAATCAGTAACATTATAGAAAATATCAGCATTGAACCCATGGCTGTTTAACGAAGCCTGAATCATCATGAGTTTTTCATCAAATTGCTGCCTTACATGAGATGCCTGGCCTTCAATATTCTCTCTCAGCTCATCTGAAACTTTTCTCCATCCGCTTAAACTGTCAACTTTGTTTAGGGCTACAATAAAAGGGGTTTTGTTCAGCCTTAAAATCTGCAAAACCTCTGCTGTCTGCGGCATAATTCCCTCGTTTATGTCTATAACAAGTATAGCAAGATCAGCAAGACTTCCGCCTCTTTTTCTTAAATTAGTGAAAGCAGCATGCCCTGGTGTGTCAATAAACAGGAATCCCGGAATTTTGAGCTGGCTGCCAAACTTGTCAAACAACCCGCACTTTTCCAGTTTTTCTAATGGAAAAAGCGTGAAAGATATTTTCTGCGTGATTAATCCAGCCTCTTTTGCAGCAACCGAGCTGCCTCTAATCCTGTCCAGCAGGCTGGTTTTGCCATGATTTACATGCCCTGCAACTGTTATGATTGGTTGTCTTATCATTCCTAAATCAAGAATAAGAGGTTTAAAAAAATATGGAAATTCACTCCAAGCAATAACTTTTTAACCCCACTACATTCTAACATTCATGAAAACTTATACACTAAAGGACTTGGAAGAAATTTATAATATTAATTTCAAAGAAATCGAAAACAAAATCAAGAAAAGCAAAGCCAAAACCATTTTATTGCAGTTCCCAGATGGCTTGAAAGTATATTCTTTAGCAGTCAAAGACTTCCTGCAAAATAAGTTTCCCAAAACCATTTTTACAATATGGCTCGGAAGCTGTTTCGGTGCCTGCGATGTCCCTCAAGTTGAAGGCAAGGCAGATTTAGTTATGCAATTCGGGCACAGCGCGTGGAAAAAATAAATAGAATGCCATTGAAAGCCCACTTAACAAGCTCACTCTTTGTCATCTGCCTTTGTAAAGTTCGCCTGCTTCTTCCATTCTTTTACCAATACCATGAAAATGCATGCCTTCTTCCTTGACAAAAACAAACTGATTTCTAAATCCATGTAAATGCTTAAACCCTTCTAAAAATTCTTGCATATCATTTGCTCTAACAACCATATTTTGAGGTATCTCGGCTGTCCTTGCATAATCATAGGGGTACTCATAAGCAGTCTTTGCAATTCCAAAAAGTTGAACAATACTCCTACCGTCTTCTGTAACTACGCATACGCCATTGAGAGCATATAAATCGTATTGATGAACATCTCTTACAAACTTTTCGCTTTCTGGTTTAATTTCTGGGGGTAATTCTCCTTGTTGAACTTTTTCCCAACCAAAATTATCCAATATTTCTTTCAGTTTCATTTTAATTATTTATTTGCTATTCTTATTACTGATTATACTCATTTTTAAGTATTATTGCACTCAAATGAATAATAATAGGGCACTCGGCGTGGAAAGGAAACTAACAGCATTATGCTCAATCGTAGGCACGAATTAATATAAGGGGGCACACACACGCCTAATATTATCTTTTCTTATAAATATTATCGTGATGGTCAAAATCCGAGAATAAGACAAGATTGTTCATTTTGTCAAACTTAAATACTAAAACAAAATGTCCAACATGAGCTCTTTTAAACTCTTTCAAATCGTATCTTAGATTTTTATAATGCTCAACATCGGCACTATCTCTAATTTCTTCCATTTTATTAAGAAGGTTTTCATAAAGTTGTTTATCTTTTTTCTGAAGTTTTATAAGAATTCTGTCAAGCTCTTTGCTTGTTTTATATGGTCTTGACATTTTTACCTTTTTTCTATCTTTTTTCTTAATTGTCCGATAGAATTAAAGGTTTCACCATAACCTTCTTCTTCAATTTTTCTTAACTTTTCTAAGTATTCAGGCCTTAATTCTGGCTCGATTATGTTTGCACCACACTCAATAACTATTTTTGCAATAGCTTCACTCTTGGTCTTTAGGTTATATCTGGCTTTCACTATATTCAAAATATGGTTTGCTTCTTCAGGAATTTCAATCATTGCTTGTACCATTTTTCTTTATGTATACTTAATATAAACATCATATATACACCAAGTATATAAATCTTTCATTTTCAAAAATAACTGAAAAGTACCCCCTTAACAAACGATTAAAATTTTTACGCTCGCCCGAAAAATTACTTCTCAGCTTACTTAGTAATGCTCAACCTTTGCAGGAGTGTTCGCCCCACCTTTACTTTTACGCTCGCCCACCAAACAAAAACCTTTATAAAAATCTCTGTCATCCATTATACAGGTAAAAAGAGGTAATATGTTGAAGTTAACTGGCAATGCAAGGCAAGTTTTGAACAGGTTTCTGGCAAGGGACAAGGAAGGCAAAATCATCGAAACTTCCGAGCAAATGTTCTCAAGAATTGCGAAAAACATCGCAAAAGAAGACAAAAAATACAGCCAGAATCCAGCCAAGAGCGAAAAAGATTTTTACGATGCCATGATATCACTTGAATTCCTGCCGAATGTGCCTGTCTTGGCAAACGCAGGCCGCTCGCTGCAGCAGCTCGCAGCCTGCTTTGTTCTTCCAGTGCCAGACAGCCTTGATGGAATTTTCCAGGCATTGAAAGAAATGGCAATAGTCCAGAAAACAGGCGGCGGCACAGGATTTTCTTTCTCAAGGCTGCGTCCAGAAGGAAGCATTGTTGGAGAAACAGGCGGAATAGCTTCAGGTCCTGTAAGTTTCATGCATGTTTTTGATTGTGCTACTGGTGCAATAAAAGAAGGAGGCATCCGCAGGGGCGCAAACATGGGCTCCCTGAATATAGGACATCCTGACATTGAAAAATTCATAACATGCAAGGACAAGGGCGGATTTCCAAACTTTAACATATCAGTTGCAATAACAGAACAATTTATGTCAGCAGTAAAGCAAAACAAATTTTTCAATCTTTCATTTGCCGGCAAAATATACAAGACAATGCCTGCAAAAAAACTCTTTGATTTAATAATCAAGCACGCCTGGCTGACAGGCGACCCAGGAATTCTATTTATAGACACGATTAATAAATATAATCCAACACCCAGCATAGGAAAAATAGAGACAACAAATCCGTGCGGTGAGTTTGCCGGCTTGCCTTACGAGTCCTGCATCCTTGGAAGCATCAATCTCTCAAAAGTTGTTGAAAACTGCTGCATAAACCATAACAAGCTGGAGTACCTTGTCAATCTTGCTGTGCATTTTCTTGACAACTGCATTGATGCCAGCAGCTATCCAATTCCAGAAATTGAAAAAATCGTGAAATCAAACCGAAAGATAGGGCTGGGAGTCATGGGTTTCGCAGACATGCTGATAAAATTGAATATTCCATACAATTCAGAGCAGGCAGTCCTGCTGGCAGAGCAAATAATGAAATTCATCCAGGAAAAAGCGCACAAAGCCTCGAGCAGTCTTGCTGAAAAAAGAGGCAATTTCCCTAATTTCAGCAAAAGCATCTGGAAAACCAGGCACAAGATGCGAAACGCCACATGCACGACAATTGCTCCAACAGGCACAATTGGGATTATAGCTGATTGCTCCCAGGGAATAGAGCCATTGTTCGGAGTCGCATACACAAGATACACGCATTTCGGCACATTAAAGGAAATTAATCCATTATTCCAGGAAACAGCCAAAAAATACAAGCTTTCCAAGGCAGATATGAACAAAGTCTATGAAACAGGCTCTGCCAAGACAACAAGCTTGCCCCAGCAAATAAAAAATCTTTTTGTAAATGCGCATGAAATTAGTTTCGAATATCATGTAAAGATACAGGCTGCCTTCCAAAAATATACAGACAATGCAGTCAGCAAGACAGTTAACCTGCCTGAAAATGCCTCTGTTGAAGATGTAAAGAAAACTTTCCTTCTTGCATACGAGTTAGGATGCAAAGGACTCACAATATACAGGCACAAAAGCAAGCCAGTTCAAGTCCTGACATTCGGTAAAAATTAAAATAAACCAATTAAACACTAACTAACTGAGCACAATCATCAATTTCAAGCACGCTGCCCTTTTAACCCATCAGGGTAAAATAGTTTTTCTATTAATTCTTTAAATGTATTTAATGCACCAAAACCAGGCTTCTTGTCAGCAGGATAAATCCAATTCCGAGAAGGAAAAACAGGATTATCCTCACTGATTTCAGGATATTTTTCTCGTGATGCAGTTCAGGCACCAAGTCCGAAGCAGCAATGTAAATGAAACCGCCTGCTGCAAAAGGCAGCAGATAGTTTGAAAAATTATACGCAGCATACGAGAAATATCCAATTATTCCTCCAGCCACGCACACAATCTGTGACAAGAAATTATACCAAAGCGCTTTGTTTCTATGCAGCCCGCCATAAAGCAAGACAGCAAAATCACCAAGCTCCTGCGGAATCTCGTGGCTTATGATAAGCAAGGTAGTTACAATACCAAAAGGCACACTAACAAAAAAGCTTGCAGCTATAATCAAGCCATCAATAAAATTATGAATTCCATCTCCAAATAATATCAGGTATGTAAATGGTTTCTTTTTATGCTCTTCCTTGCATTCGTCATGAATATGGCAGTGATGCCAAAGATATTTTTCAATCAAGAAAAATATTACAAAACCAAGTACAAGCAATCCTGAACTTAATCCATAGCTTAATTTTTCCAGAGATTCAGGCAGCAGATGGAAAAATGCACCTGCAATCAGTGCACCTGCTGAAAACGCAACAAACAAAATAATAATTTTGTCAAGTGTTTTCCTGCTGAAGACAAAACTTACTGCTCCAACAAGCCCAATAAGCCCATTAATAAAAGTCGCAAGCAGAATCCATAAAAGGTCCATTTTATATCTGAGAATTCAGCCAGTCTTTAATCTTTGATTCTGGAATCATGCCTGTAAACTCAGAGGCAACTTTGCCTTTAATGAAAAGTTTGACAGCTGGAATGCTCATAACCTCATATTTCTCAGAAATTTTTGGGCAATGGTCAACATTTGCCTTCGCAAGAATAAACTTTCCATTGTATTCATGAGCCAGTTTCTCCAGTATAGGCCCAAGCACCTGGCACGGCCCGCACCAGTCAGCATAAAAATCAACCACAACAGGAATCTTGCTGCTTTGCTTTATAACTTTTTCAGAAAAATCTTTATCATTTACCTTTACTTCTGCATTCATCTTTGCCATTTCCAAAAGATTTGGTTTATTTTATGGCGCCGACAAGCTTCGCAATTTCCTGCAGTTTTCCCTTCAAGGCAGCTGCGGCATCATCTTCAACTTTTTTGCCTTCGCCTTCCTCTTCTTCAGTATTGTATACCTGAACTGCATTGATTAAGTCGCGAATCTTATCTTCAACTTCTTTTGTCTGTTTTATATCTACCATATCATATCAATAGAAACGAGATTTTTAAAGGTTTTTAATGTTTTTCATATATTGCAAGATACACAAATGCTTATTAATCATCAATTTAACCAAAAAGCATGGCAAAATATCTTCAATCACTTGAATCCTTTCTCAGCCACTTTGACATAAATTTTGAAGCAGAAAACAGGGTCAGTCCTTCATACAGGGCTCCATTGCTCTGGGCAAAACTGACTGGATTCTGCGCTGTTTTCTATAGCCTTGTTAACAAGCTTGATATGACCGAGCAGCAAGATAATTACCTGCTTGCTGGCGGCGCTCTCTTGTATGGAATTTCTTCCATTGCAAGTTTCTATCTTTCAAGGCGCAGGAACCATAAGAAAGCAGCGTAATTCTTTTTCTGCACTTTTGTTTAATCTAAAGAAAATAGTTTTTATTTGATTACTCTTGTTTGGATAACAGCCACAACCTTGATTCTGGAAATCTAAACTCCTCGTTCCATGCATAAGAACCTGAACCAGACAAAATTAATTTAATGTCTTTCTCGCTGTAACTTCCAGGCTCCAACCGAGCCACAGGAAATCCCATTCTGTCATACCCAACAGCTCTTTCCAGTTTTACAGCTTCATCAGGTTCAATCATTCCATTGTTATTAGAATCAAATTTTCTTTCTACACGAGAGCAAACGCCTTGTACTCTTTCTTCATACTCTCTTTGTTTTTTGTTAAATATACAACTTGATATTACAGCCCCTAACCCGATAATAGTTGCTAGAATGAACGGGATATAAAATGCCTTCGTCCCCCAAAACAAATCATTAACTTTCTTAGTTATATTATAATAACTTTTTTCAAATCCCATCTCCCAAATATCATTTCAAGATTTATAAATATTTATGTCTTCTATAAATATCAAGAAACATCAAGAAAACTATACAATCTCCCCTTCCCCACTTCCAAAAATTCCAGCTGCATTTCCCTCGTCAGTGTCAAGATGAACAGCCAGCTTGTACAAAGGATCAATCCTTACAATAACATTCTCAAACACAACAGCCCTTTCCTTGCCAACTCTTACCTTTACAACATCTCCTGCACAAAGCCCAAGTTTTTCAGCTTCCTTGTCAGATGCATGCAGATGTCTTTGCTTTATTATTGTAGGAATCTCTACCTTGCCTTTTGGCCCGATAATCTCAACTAAGGGAGCATCTTTGTCAGCATGTATGCTTACTTTTGGCAAACGCTTAATTTTTAAGAAATAAGCATCAGTCATTGCAAGCTCAACATCCCGCTTGTTGCGCACAGGTCCTATTACTCTTACATTTCCAATTGTTTTCCTCTCATTAACAACATCAACAACCTCTTCTGCAGCAAAATCCGAGTGTTCTGACAGTTTCTTCCAGAATTTCAGCTCATGCCCCTTTCCAAATAACTTTTCAATGTCCTGCTGAGAAAGATGCACATGCCGTGCAGACACTTCAACCAAAACTTTTGTTTTGTTCATAATAATACTATAATTAAACGGTATAAAAAGATTGCCCAATATAATTTAGACTAAAGAGTTCCCGCTTCCCCCAACTTTTTTAAACCTCTTTTTCCTAAGGGTTAAATGAAGAGGATTATTCTGTTCTCAGCATTATTGCTTTTTTGTTTAGCCCTTGCTTCAGCCCAAACTACTGTCCATTATTTCTACGGAACAGGCTGCACACACTGCGCAAGTGTTGCAGAATCAGGCATATTGGAAAAAGCAGCCAGCGAGAACATCACATTAGAAAAGCACGAGATTTATTTTGACGAGCAGGGCAGGAATATTTTTAATGAGTTGACTGCAAAAGTAGGATTGTCAAGCTATGAAAAAGGCGTTCCTCTTGTTGTAATCCCGTGCAATGGAAATTACTCATATCTTTTGGGCGACTCATCAATAATCAATAACCTTGAACAGGCTATCGAGACATGCGAATCTTTCGTGTCGGGAAATGGAGTCTCGCCAATCAATCCTAGACAGCCAAAAATAACTCTCTGGAGCATCGTCATTGGCGCAGCAGTTGATAGCATCAACCCGTGCGCATTCGCAGTCCTTATATTTCTTGCAGTCACAATGCTTTCAATTGGCTCAAGGCGCAGAATGCTGCGCGCAGCAATACTCTATATTTTTGCAGTCTATGTAACTTACTTGCTTGCAGGAATTGGTATTTTCCAGGCAATACAATCACTGACAAAAGTTACTCATTATGTTTATCTTGGCTCAGGCATTATTGTTCTTGTTGCAGGTTTGATAGAAATCAAGAGCTTTTTCTGGCCAGGGGGTTTTTCATTAAGAATTCCAGAATCAGCCAAGCCGACAATAGAAAGAATTGCGCATAAAGGAACCCTGCCTGCTGTCATTCTTCTTGGAATTCTTGTAAGCTTGTTTGAGCTGCCATGTACAGGCGGAATTTATCTTGCAATCCTGACAATGATGTCACAGCACCAGAACTTCTCAATATTCTACCTGCTTTTGTATAATCTTATTTTTGTTCTTCCTTTACTGGTTATTACCATCATAATTTACCATGGCACTTCACCCGCCCTGGTAGAAAAATGGCGCCTTCAGGAAAGAAACTGGATGAATCTTGCAGCCGGACTTGTCATGCTTTGCCTTGGAATTTATATTCTGGTGTTCTAAACCCTCCAAGCATTCACCATTTATTGCATTAATCAATTACCTAAACCTTTATATATCAATTGATATATCAATAATCATGGAACATGAGATAAGCCTTCTGGCAAGAAGTCCTACGTTAGAAACCGTGTTAATGGTTGAAAGAACTATTGATAAATACAGCGGAGAGTTTAATCGAACAGAGTTATGGAAAAAACTGCCTAAAAAGGTAATGTGGCAGACATATCTTGTTATTCTGGATTACTTGCAGAGCATTAACAAGATTGCGATAAGCAAGGATGGAATTTTAGTTTATATATGGAGTCCAGAAGTTGCGAAAAGACTTGCTAATAGGAAGTCAATCAAAATATGAGAATACTCAAACCTTCTAAAGTTATTTTTGGAGATGATAACACTGAGAAAGAATTTAATAAATTAGATGAAAATGATGAAATTAAGAAGTATCTCAAGCGCGCAATAAAAGATATGCAAGAGAATGCTTTCTGTGGAATTCCCATACCAAAAAAGTTGATTCCAAGAGAGTATGTTCAGAAGTATGAAATTAATAACTTATGGAAATATGACTTGCCTGATGGATGGAGAGTAGTTTATTCAATAACAACTCCAACCAAAGTAGAGATTATTTCAATTATTCTTGAATGGTTTGACCATACAAATTATGAAAGAAGATTTCACTATTAATCTTCAGCCTGCAATAATCTTTAAATATCCCGTGCTTTAACTTGTTAAGAAATAAAATGGGAATATTAAGCTGGCTGGTTGGAAAAGGCACTGTCTTGTACTATCCAGGATGCATGACCACTTTTGTCTTGAAAGACAAGCTCGAGAATTACAAGCAGATTCTTAATATCCTTGGAATAGATTTCATAATCCTTCCAGAAGCAAAATGCTGCGGCTCGCCAGTCTTGAATGCAGGTTATGAGAAAGACAGCCATGAGATTGCAAAGTTCAATCTCGAACTTTTCAAGAAAAAGAAAATTTCCAAGATAATCACAAACTGCCCAGCGTGCTTCAAGGTATTCAGCCAGGATTACAAAAAGCTTGTGCCCGGCTGGGATATTAATACAGAGCATATATCAATAACTATTCTAGATGCATTAAAATCCAATCCAGGGCTTGTAAAACATACAGCAGGAGAGAAAATAATTTACCACGACCCTTGTCATCTTGGAAGGCATTCTGGAATTTATGAAGAGCCAAGGCAACTTCTGAAACTATTGGGCTACGAAGTTGCAGAACTCGCAAACAACAGGCAGAATGCATTATGCTGCGGCGCAGGAGCAGGCGTGAAAGCAAATAATAATGAACTGGCAAACAGCATTGCTAAAAAAGTATTTGAGCAGGCCCAGGCAACCAATGTCAAAAAGATAATCTCAACTTGCCCGTTATGCTTCTCTCAATTCAAGGAAAATTTTCCAGCTAACATTGAGGTCATTGAATTTTCAGACGCAGTCCTGGGAGCATTGAAATGAAACGAATAATTAATATCAAAAATATTTTACCCTGCTGGGTGAACAGGCGCAGCATGTTTTGCAGGTGCATCGAGAATGAAACATTGAACCCCGCGTCGAATGTAGTCAGTCACATTAACTAAAAATTATATAAACAAATTTAATAACAAAATGAACACAAAAGAAAAAATAGTCTACAAGTCAGACGCTTCAAGAATAGAAGGACAGGTCAGCCAAGTCATACTTCCCAAAACAGCACATGAAGTGCAGAGCATTGTCAAGTTCAGCAAGAACATAGTTCCGAGAGGTGCTGGAACCGGGCTTGTGGGCGGTGCAGTGCCATTAAACTCAATAGTCCTGGACATGAGCAAGATGGATAAAATCCTTGTCCTTCCAGACAAAAAGCTCGCAGAAGTTGAGCCTGGCGTGATATTAGAAGACTTGAACCAGGAGCTTGCAAAGTATGGCTTGGAATTTCCAGTAAATCCTTCCAGTGCAAAGTCATGCACCTTGGGTGGAATGATAGCAACCGATGCGGTTGGCACGCGCGCTGTTAAGTACGGCAAAACCAGTGACTGGATAAAAGAAGTTGAAATTGTCAATGGAAAAGGAGAAATTGTAAAAATAAGCAAGCTTGATATTGCAGATGTTTCTGGCATGGAAGGTATAACAGGCATAATAGTCAAGGCAAAACTAAACCTCACGAATTTGAAAAAAAGAACAGCCACCCTGATAAAAGTAAATGACATCAATAAACTTGCAGAAATTATTCGCAAGCTGAAAGCAAAGACCGATGTCTCTGCAATCGAGCTTCTTGACAAGCTCACTTCAAAATATGCAGGCTTGCCAGAAGTCTATCATCTTCTAGTTGAATATGAATCAGACGCAGGACAATTCAAGGACGAGGAATACCATAAAATCATGGATCTCAGGGACAGCATCTACCCAAAACTTGCTTCAGAAGGCTTCTCGCATATTGAGGACCCTCAAGTGATGTCGTTCAAGATTCCTGAACTTGCCAAGTTCCTTGAGGAAAGAAATATTCCATTCTTCGGACACGCAGGAGTCGGCATTCTTCACCCCTGCTTTAAGGAAGGACAGGAAGGATTCATAGAAAGCATGCTGAATTTCGTGAAAAAAGTCAATGGCCAGATATCTGGAGAGCACGGCATCGGCCTTGCGAAAAAGAAGTTTGTTGAAGAAAACGACAAGAAACTCTACAGAAGGATAAAAAAAAGGTTTGACCCTGAAAACAAAATCAATCCTGGCAAGATGCTTGACATTGATGAGAAAACCGAGGAAAAGAAAGAAGAAAAGCAGGAGGAAAAAAATGATGAATCAAAATTCACTTGAGCTTGAAATTCTTGCAATAAAATTAGAACGAGAAAGAGCTAATGGCAGATGCCAGTTTCAGCAGGAATCCAATGGAAAGAAATACTGCGCGTCAAGGACGCTCAGATGCACACATCAGCAGACAAAGATTGTAGCTGTCAGGGAATATAAAGACGATAATAACTGGTCAATAAGTCCCCATAACTTATGTAATTATAGTCTGCAAGAGGGACAAGAGGCAAAATGACAGTAGAATCAGAAAATGCAGCAGAAGAAATCAAGGAACTTGTAGAAAAATGTATAAACTGCGGCATGTGCAGAGGAAGATGTCCTGTATTCAAGGCACTAAGAGAAGAAGTATCCTCACCAAGAGGCAAGACACTTCTGCTTAACCAGCAGTTTTATGACAAGCTTATGTTTTCATGCACTTTATGTAAATCATGCGAGATAAACTGCCCTTTGGGCTTGAAGTTGTGCGACGCATTCAGGAAATCCAGGATAGTTCTCAATGGAAAGAAGCAGGAGCTGCCTGGAAACAAGGAAATGATGAAAGTCGTGAGGAAATTCGGAAATCCTTTCGGAGACTCTACTGATAATAAGAAGCTATATTGCTGTTAGTTTTCTTGTGTAGTGTTTTCTAAACTGCTGGGGGTATTTGCTCTTTCCTTGGCAAATTTATCACAATTGCCAGTTTCTGAATCATAATGCCTGCATATGATTTTCATTAGCCCTTTATGCTCATATTTTTCACTTATGTTGCAATGTGGTTCTTTGGAGAAAAGATGATTATATCCCCTGCATGCAAGAGACGGAAATTTTCTCTTCACAAATCTTGGAATTACAAAGTCCCTTATCCATGCTGTTGCAAAATCAAATGGCATGAACACAAGTATCTCTGCTGCAAGATATGCTGTTTCTTTTATCTTTCCTGTTGTGTAGTTCTCGGGCATTTTAACTCAGAATAAGCTTCTGAGGTGCTATCACCTCATAAAAATCTTGTTGTAGAGATTTAAATATCTGTTGACGCCCATGCCAGGAATTGAACCTGGATACCCTTGCGGGTCACGAGTTCCGTTCCCTGTTATGCTATTTCTAGGGAGGTTGATGGTGAAGGAACCGTTAGGTTCCTTACCTTTCCAGTCGTGTGCATTACCGTTGTGCCACATGGGCTTAACCTTAAATAAATCATCTAGTTTTTAAATTTAACAAATTTAATCCAGATGCTTTTTAAACTTAATTTCAAAATAGTATGCATAATAATTAATATTGAACTTTAGATACTAGTACAATTGTGCTTGCAATGGAAACACTGAATCCTTTGTTTGAAATTCGTTTGTGATATTAATACTGAAAGAAATCCTATAAAACTTTAATCCTTCATCTCTATCTTGATGTTGATGTTCCTTGGAATAGGAGTTCTCATTATAGCATGCAATACCCTGTCATTCGCAGGCAAGTCAATAACTCTTTTATGGACACGCATCTCAAACCTGTCCCATGTTGCTGTTCCGCTTCCGCACGGACTTTTCTTAGTAGAAATTTTCATTTTTTTTGTAGGCAATGGAATTGGTCCTCTTATAACAATGCCTGCCTGACTAGCAATATCTTTTATGTTCTGACAGATACCATTCAAGCTGTCGATGTCTGCACTGCTCAGCTTTATCCTGACTTTTGCCATCTTCAAATTATATGAACAGCGTTTTTAAAGCTTTTTGAAAGTTGTTATTACTTAGCTTTCTGAAGGGAATCAGTTTATCTCATCATTAATCAAAACAACATTCATCAAGCAAAAGAATAGTTGAGTAAGCGTCCCCCTATCATTTTCTATTAATTCTTCCAGAAGTTATTTTAGTAAGTTATATTCTAAAATCTATTCCTGCTTTCTCTTCTTGTTTCTAATGCAAAGCGCATAGACAAAGATAATTGCTGCCACAGCTGCAACAACCAGCCATGTAATAAGATTAAGGTTCTGCTCAATCAATGCCTGGTTGTTTCCAAATGAATATCCCAACCATAATAATATCAAGGACCATATTCCTGCTCCGGCTGCAGTATATATGCAGAACTTTGCAAGACTCATTTTCGCGAATCCTGCTGGCAGGGAAATCAGTTGCCTTACTACTGGAATTAGCCTTCCGACAAACGTAGTGATATGCCCGTGCTTCTCAAAAAATCTTTCTGATTTTTCTATGCTGTTTTCGTCAATGAAAAACAATTTCCCATATCCTGATACAAGCTTCTTGACAGCCTTCCTGCCAAGATGGAATGCAAGATAGTAATTGAACAACGCCCCTACAAGACTTCCTAAAACTCCTGCAATCAGTGCGAGAATAAAAGACATCTGCCCGGTTGCAACAAGCCATCCCGCAGGAATCATGACTATCTCGCTTGGAAACGGTATAAAAGAGCTTTCAACAGCCATCAGTATGAATATTCCTGCATAGCCAGAATATCCAATAAGCGAAACTAGCCACGAAGCAAAACTCTTCAGCACCTCTGATAACATTTTCATGAAAGGATTTTGAGGTTTATAAGTTTAATTTCAAAAACTCGTTCTGCTCAAAAAAGAGGTCGGAGCAGAACGCCGCGTGTCCTGCTCCGTGTCACCTCAGCAAAGAGATGACTATCAAAAAGTCCATCTTGTATTCGTTTGGACTTTTGGAGACAGAAAACAAGATATAATCAACATTGTTTTCTGTATGATGATTAAATCTGAAAAAAAGAGTATAAAAGTTTATTGTTTCCTTGATACCTTAGCTTTCTGAAGAGAATTGGTTTATTTCATTAATGAAGGATAGCTTATTGAACAACCGGGGGCAATCAGCATTTACAAGGCAAGCCTGCAACTCCAAACAAAACCAATTTTCAAGCGGATTTTACATTAATTCTTTTTTAGGATTGCTTCAGAAAGCTGAGTAATTTTGTTTCCTTGCTTGCGCTGCGATGCTCATAATTCTCTCGATATTCTCTTTTGCAACCTCGCTTCTGACATCTCCTTTCTTGAAATAACTTCCTATAATCGCTCCATCACTAAGTCCAAGCTGTTCTCTTGCATTATCAGCAGTCACTCCTGCACCAACCACAAGAGGATATCCTTTAGCATATTCATCAAGTATTTTCCTGAATGCCTTGATTTTCCTGACAGGAGTCTCTTGTCCTGTTCCAGTTCCTGTCACAACAACAGCATCAGCCCTTGCTGCTCCATCAAACAAGTCTTTCCTCAAGTCTGAGCCAATAGGTGTATAGTACTTTGGCCAAACCCCTCCCAGGACAGTTATATCAGGATAGCGCTCGCATACATCAAGATATGAGTCAAGATCAAGCTCTTTGTTTCCAATGTATCTTCCTGCAACATAATCCAATTGCACGAATCTTGCGCCATACTCGCTTGCCCATGGAATAGACAAGTTAAATTCATTCGGCAGCACATTCACTCCAAGGACTATTTTGCGCTGGTATTTCATACAATTCCGAAGCACACTGGCTACGTCCTCTTCTAATCCGAAAAAATTCTCAACAATCGCAGCATCAACCCCGCATGCTTCATAAATATCAAGTTCTGCCTGCGCTTGCTCGGTAGCTGGAATTTTGCCATGAGATGCAAGGTGTATCATTCCTATGACAGGCTTCTTGACTGGAAAAAGCTCCAGGAACTTGTTTTTCATCCAGAAAAATCAGCAAAGTGCTTTATAAAAATTGTTGTACTGGGTAATCACTTAACTTTCTGAAGCAATCCTTGATGAGAATTAATATAATAAACAAGTAGATGTTTAGGCATCTGGTTCATCTGCGATGCCGCATTTGCTAATTGACAATTATAACAACTACACAGAAGGGTAAAAATCATTAAACCATTAATAGTGCCAAAAATATTTCTCTTCAGAAAGCTAAGCCATATTTATGCTGGATTATTTTATGTAATCTATAATCAAAAAGCCGATTCCGCATATTGCAGCTACAAACATCCAGTCAAAAATGCCTATTGGTATCAAGCCAAACAGCACGTTCAGCCCAGTATACATTATAATCATGTGAAGTATCAATGAGATTAGTACAGCATAAATTATGAACTTATTTACAGGAGCTTTGAAAACACTTCCTTTTGTTCTGCAATTGAATACAAGGAACATTTCATAGATAACCACTGCTGTAACAGCCATTGTTCTGGCTTTGTCAATGTTTGCCATGAAAAAGAAAAATACAAAAAACGTTGTGATAAATCCTATGAAACTTGCTGCTGCAATAAACTTGATATTTCCCTGGAGAATTCCTTCTTTTGAAGGCTTTCTTTTCATTATATCCGGCTCAGCAGGCTCGATTGATAATGCCATTGCAGGAAGTGAATCAGTAACAAAGTTCAGCCATAATAATTGCAAAGGGAGCAGAGGCAAGGGCAAACTCAATAATATTGCAAGGGTAATTACACCAAGCTCGTCCAAGTTAGCGCTTAACATATACTTGACAAATTTTTTTATGTTATCATAAACCCTTCGTCCCTCTTTTACAGCCTTGACAATAGAAGCAAAATTATTATCCAGCAGTATCATGTCGCTTGCGTCCTTTGCAACATCAGTGCCTCTTCCTACAGCAATTCCAATATCTGCTTTTTTCAAGGCAGGCGCATCATTGACCCCGTCTCCCGTCACAGCAACAACTTCTCCATTCTCCTCAAGTATCCGCACAATTCTCAGCTTGTCTTCAGGACTTACCCTCGCAAATATAGCTGTTTCATATACTTCTTTCTGAAGTTCATCGTCGCTCATCTGGCTTAATTGCTGGGAGGTTATTATCTTCCCTTGCAAACCAATTTCCTCACCAACTGCCTTGGCAGTCAATGCAGAATCTCCGGTTATTATTACAACTTTTATTCCAGCTTCATTGCATTCTTTTATTGCCTGCTTAACCTCGGGTCTTGGAGGGTCAATCATGCCCTGGAATCCGACAAAAACCAGATTTCTTTCAGCTCTTTCCACAGAAATATTTCCGACAACAGTCTTGTATGCAAAGGCAAGTACCCTCAGCCCTTGAGAAGCCATTTTCTCGTAATCCCTTACTATTTCCTGTTTTCTTTTAGAATCTATTTTGTAAACCTGTCCATTCGCCAGTTCAGCATTGCATTTTTCAACAATTATTTCTGGCGCCCCCTTAACATAACTTACATAATTCCCGTTGCTCTCGCGAACAATTGACATCATTTTCCTCTCAGAAGAAAATGGAAACTCCTTTATCCTGGCATTTTTTTCTGTTTCTTTCTTTTTATTCACCCCATAATTTTGCGCAGCAAGAATTAACGCCTTCTCAGTCGGATCACCAACAATATACTCTTCAATTCCATTCGCGGATTTTTCAAATCTTGCGTTATTGCATAATACTCCTATTTTAAACAAAAGTTCTGTTTCACTATCTTTCTCAAACTTTCCAGTTATCTCTCTATTGACATAAATCTTCTTCACCTGCATCTTTTCTTCTGTTATGGTTCCTGTCTTGTCCACGCATATGAAAGTTGCTCTTCCTAAAGTCTCGGCAGCCGGAAGCTTTCTTATCAAGCTATTAACTTTCAGCATTCTTTGTGTGGCCAAAGCAAGAGTAACAGTAATTACAGCAGGCAAGCCTGCCGGAACAGATGCAACAGCCAGGCTGACGCCTGTCATAAACATCTGAAGCTTGTCAAATCCAAGCATTAATCCAATTAAGCTGACAATTGTCACAAGAACTAATATAGTAAGTCCCATTTTTCTTGCAAAACTATCAAGATTCTTCCTCAAGGGATTTTTCTCAGGCTCTGTCTTCTGGACAAGTTCTGCAATCTTGCCAAATTCTGTCGACATCCCTGTAGAAACAACAACTGCCTTGCAATTTCCCCTTACTGTTTCTGTTCCTTGATAAAGCATGTTAGTTCTGTCTGCAATAGACAAATTTATATGGACGACTCTGGCAGATTTATCAGCAGGCATGCTTTCTCCAGTAAGTGCAGCCTCGTTAACCTGCAGGTTTTCAGAAATTACTATTCTGGCATCACCCATTATTTTATCGCCTTCTGCCAGCACAAGAATATCTCCAGGCACAATGTCTCTGGCGTCTATCTCTTCAACCTTGTTGTTCCTCATCACTTTAACCTGCGGAACAAGCATTTCTTTTAGCTGCTCAATTGTTTTTTCTGCTTTGTACTCCTGGTAAAACCCGAACATGCTGTTAAGCATAACTATTACCATAATAACGCCTCCATCAATCCAGTGTCCAAGCAAACCGGATATTATAGAGGCTGCAATCAGAATGAGCACAAGAAACGATGCAAACTGCCTTGCAAATATTTTCAAAACCTGGAACTTTTGAGTCCTTATAATCTCGTTCTTGCCGAATTTTGCAAGCCTTGCCGATACTTCTTGCTCATTAAGTCCTTCAATTCTCGTGCCAAGCTCTTTCAGAACCTGCTCCTCTTTTTTAGAATGCCAATCCATTGGAAAATACAGCAAATTTGTATATAAAAATCATTTGGTTATTAATAATCAAGCCCCGAGTTCTCAGATTTATGTGTTAATTATTAATGTTTTGTTTCTTCCTTGTCAGAGCCACTTCCCTTATACCCTCTCCATATGCTGCATGCTGCATAGCATAAATAACCTCCAATTGAATAACTTATAATTGCTCCAGTCCCTGAAACTGCAGCAGCCAGCAGATTATTTTCATCCGCGCTTACTCCAAATGAAATAGTTAATAGTGTTCCTAAACAAAGGGCAAGCCCTCCTACAAGAGCTCCAGTCCTAATCCTTCCCCGATTAACCTCATCTTCAAGTCTCTCATTCTTCGATTTATCCATGAAAAATAAAAGAATCTCTGATTTAAATTATTTATCACGCTCTAAAATCCATTTTGAACAGTAACCCCTACAAGAATCCGTTTATTTTTCTTTCTACTCACAATTCATAATCATCGTGCCCGTGCCTGAAGTTAAACACCTCTAAAAACCTTGCCACTTCTTTGTCTGGGAAGTTAAGTTCCTTCAAAACCCTGGCGACTGTCAAAAAGAAACAATACGAACAAGTCGACAAAGTTTCTTTTCCACAAAGGACACAAGAATCTTCATTGAAAGTTTCTGGAGTAAGTTCTTTCTTTATTTTCTCCAGAACAAGCTTTCTCGGAATCGCGCCTATTTCGAAATCTCTCAGCCATTGCTTGACTTCTGTGATGTGGCATCTTTCACAAACCGGATTAGATATAATCTGCGAGCACTTCGCGCAAAGATTCTGCATTCCACCTTGTCTGTATGCCATGGTATATAGAATCACTTCTGATATAAATATAAATGGAGTAGCAAATCATACAAACACAAATAATTTAGAGTTACAGCATGTCACTCTTCTTTGGTTGCCCTACTTCATCTTATATCATGGCGTGAGTCCAGAGAAGTTCAAAATAATTGGTGTAAGCATCAGCTATATCCTTGTTCTTTATCTCTATGACAGAAACAGGCTCGTTGAATACAAACATCACTATCCTGTCTCCGCAGACATTTGTAGAGACTATAGAATCATATTTCTTTGCCAGATGTTTTGCCTGGGTGAACTCCATCCCATTCAGCTCCTTGATTCTTTGTGCTGCATTCTGGTTGTAAATATGCCTCATCTGGATTTTCTTCTTGATTCTTTGCTTGTGGAACTCTGTCAGGAATCCACCCCCTAATTTTTCAATGGCATCAGTCGGAATTCCAAAAACATTAATCGGCTGGTTCAGTTCAAGCAGCCCAAGCAGCGCTTCTCTGAATGCAAACACGCCTCTTGTTACAGAAATATCCTCCTTTTTCGCCTCATTATTAGAAATCTCTTTTATCCTCGGTATTATGGAATCTATTTCCTGTTCCTTTTGCTTGATATAATCCTTTATTCTCTCTGGCCCGATTGCATGGAACACCTTTTTATTATCTCTCAAGGCTTCCTTGACAAATCCTTTCTCGACAAGCCTTCTTAATGTATCATATGTGTTTGCCCTGTAAATCTTTGTCCTGTTGGATATCTCAAGTGCAGAAGAAGCGTTGTTTATGACCAAATCCAAGTAAATCTTGATTTCTGTCCTGTTCAATCCTATCGAGCTTAAAACTTCTGTTATTTTTTCTTCCATTTTCAAGTAAAGATTTTGCGCTTTATTTACCTTTCTCCTTTTCTCTTCCGAGAATGTAACCCGATTCCTTTTCTCTTCCGAGAATATGCTCCGATTCCTTTTCTCTTTCGAGAACATACTCTGACACTACTTGCCCCTGGACATGCAGTTCATCCCTGTTTTGTTCCAGCATCTTGTTGAATTCCTCCTCACTTATGACATCCCCAAACGCCTTCGGCTTTACAGTAATTCCTGCTTCTGAATAAGTAACTTCTGATGGCCCGTTGAACTGAATGCTTCCCATTATATTTCTTTTTGAATACAATGATTCTGAAGGCTGTCTTCTCTTGCAGAAAGTGCCTATCAAGTTTACAAAAGCTTCTGGAACTCCCCTGTATAATGCTTCTTGCATGTCTGCACGAGTCAGGTTCTTTACACTCTCCATAACTTTCCCGCCCTCTTCTCTTACATCATGCCTGAATCTCTCCATGTCTACACTTAATCCAATTTGTTCAGGAGATTTTCCTTTTATTTTGATGCTTCCATAGAGTGGAATCTCTAGTCCGTGTTGTCCAATCACTCTTACTTTAACATCCTCATCATTAAGTTGCTCATTAAATTGTTCAAAATATCTCTGTTTCAGCCATCTTTTTGCCCTGACAGTATCAATCACAGATAATCCTGTTATCCTTTCTGTAGGCATGCCTAATTTTTCAGCCAGGGAAATATTTGCTCCAATGGGATTCGTGGCAATTATGTAAAGTGAATTAGTGTTATTAGACAACCTGGTTAACCCAGACTCTTTTTGTATTATTCTTGTCCAGATGTTGTACTGAAGCGCTTTTTCATTATTCCACAGCCAGTTTCTTCCGCTCTCAACACGTGACTCAGCACTATTCGAGCTCGAGACCAAGACTATATCGCAACTCTGTTCTGCTAATTCTTCAAGAGTGCCATAAACCCTGAATCTCTGCTCGTCTTCTATTCCCAGCGATATTCTTAGATCTTCTTCTTTATGCATGCCAGTCAGGCTTACTCCTTTGACAGTTTCCACGTATTCTGGATGTTCTTTGAACAATATCTCAATGGATTTCTGGGCTAATCTTCCAAGACTGACAAAACCTATATTCAATGGAACAGAAGCATAACCAGAAATACGAACCAGATCCTCTAAAGCTATAGGTTTTCCTACAACCTCTTTCAACAGCCCTAAACGCAATGCCTCTTCTGCAATCTCTGTCCGTTGTTCTTTAGGAGCTCCAGTGATAATAACTTTCGGCGTATATCTTGTTCTCTTGTCTTCCTGGAATCTTTTTGCAATGTCTACCCCTAAAATTCCGGGTTTGCCCTCGAGTTTTATCAATTGGTCAAGAAGCATAAGGTCAGGAGGATTCTCTTTTATTTGTTCTATGTCTTCTGTATCAACATACCTGTAAGGAATTACAGTATGTCCTAATTCCCCCAGCATTAAAGTAATACCTTCTAAGAAACTTTTATCATCATCTACTATAAGTGTTCTCGGCTTTCTCATTTTGTCTATCTATTGAAAGTTTTCACTCCTATAGAATTAATACAATTTATCGGTATTTAAGCTTTATGTTGCTAATACTACTCCTAATTCGCAGTGTCAAGAACCACCAGTCATAAAAAAATAAGTTCATAGGCATAAGAAGAAATTTCTTTATTTTTTCTCTCTCAAAAACATCTCGTACAGCATCTTGTCTGCTGCAGCAATCTCCGGAACAATGACAAAATCAGCTCCTGCTTTTTTCAGCTTGCTCACGCAGCGGGGCTTGTCTGCCCTGGCATAAATGTAAATGTCAGGATTGATTTCCTTTGCTGTTAGTGCAACCATTATGTTTTTCTCTGTCTCAGGCAGCGTCAGAACAAGGGCTTTTGCCTTTGTTATATTGTGCTCTTTCAATACTTCCTCATCAGAAACATCTCCCTTGACAGCAAGGAATCCTGCTTTCTTCAATCGAGAAACAACTTCATCATCCTTTTCTATTATAACATGTTCTTTCTTCTCAGCCTTTAGTTTCTGCGCTATTTCCTCGCCTACCCTTCCGCCCCCAGCAATAATGTAATGGTTCTTCATTTTCTTCAATATAGACAAGTGACTTCTTATTTTTAAATATTTGGAAAGATTGCCTTCAAGGAGAAGGTCGAATATGCTCCACAAAGTCCACCATATTAGGGTTAGTCCAAAGAGTGAAAGAAAGATGCTGAGGGCTTTCACTATTGGGCTGCTGTCAGGATGTATTATGAACACAAATGTCTCAAAAGTCATTACAAAGGATTCGCTTAAACTCACGTCTGCAAAAATCATGTAACCTGCACACCCCACTGTTAACAACAAGACTACAAGTGATGCAAAAATGATAAGTATCTTGGGTAACTCTTTCGCATTAATAATTCCAGCCATCTTAACCTCTTTTGCCTCTTTAACCTCTTTTATGCATCAATAAGCCCGAAGATGTTTATAAATTATTCGAAGAACTTACTTTAGCGCGTGCCTTTACCCCACGAACCACATCTATGTCGCAGAGTGCAAAGCCACCCGCAAGTTCAGATCCGTGGTTGCCACGAACAAATCCAAGATATACCTGTCTTGCAAATGGCTTGTCTAGAAGATTTACCCAATAAACCTGCATGCTATTAATTCCATTCTCTTTAAGGAATTCACCATATTCTTTTGCATTCTTGCCAAAAGCATAAATTGTTTCTTTTCGGTTACCAAAATCTGATGCTGGAATATAAGAGTCTTTTACCTTTACATTTAATCTTACAGAATCTGCAAGTGCTTTTTCAACCTGCTCATCATTCAAATAGAACTCTCCGCTTTTTCCGTATGATGCTACTCTATGGCAGTCTGTTGCTTCTCTTGCATTTTCCATTATTGGAAAATTTTTTGTTAAGAAAGTTCCTTTATCTGGAACATAAATAACTCCTTCTCTTGTCCAGTTTCCTTTTGTAGAAACACTTGAACCTGTACCTTCTTGAACTCTTAATCCAGCCTGCTCTTCAAGCGAGATTATTCTATATCCTTTTCTTTGTAAAGAAGCTTTTGCTTTATCAAAAGCGCCGACAGCATAAGCTGAATGAAGCTTTCCTCTCTTGACATCTTGTGTTATTTCCATCTTATTCTCTTAGAATTCTAAGGCGATTCTTTGCCATCACCTCACTGAATTAGTGGTTGTTTGGTGTTTATAAACTATTCGAAATAACCACATAAAGATTTATATTATTGGTACAAGACATATTTTAATGCCCATCTACATCATAGAGCATCTCGAGCCAAAGCTGTGGCCTTGGTGCGTCATGGAGTATAAGCATATCAGCAATCTTGTAGGCAAAAAGAATTTATGGATTACCAACATAAACAAAGCAAGCGAAGTAGCTAAGCTAAGCAAGTATGCTAAAGTTATAGGGTTGAGTGTATCCTCATTAATTCTAAAAGATTCATGCATACTTGACCCAGAATCCACCAGGCTGCTCAGCCCAAAAATAGCAAGAAAATACAGATATTTCATATTTGGCGGAATTTTAGGAGATTATCCGCCAAAAAAGCGCACAAAAAAAGAACTGACAAGCAAGTTCAAGCACACCAAATCCTTTAACATAGGTAAAGAACAAATGTCAACAGACAATGCAGTTTATACTGTAAAGCAAATTATCAGGGGAGTTCCACTTAACAAGCTTAAATTCCAGGACCAAGCTGAAATAAAAATTAATAGGATAGAGTCAATTATCCTGCCTTATCGTTACAACCTCATCAAAGGAAAGCCATTCATAAGCCCGGAAGTAATTCATTACCTTAAAAGAAAGAAAGGATTTTAATATATTCACCTTTATTCTCCCATGAATACACTAACAAAATGTTTATAAAATACAAAAACAGCCTTAAATTAGGTAATGTAAATAAGCGGAGGTTAAAATGACAGAACATAAGGCAAGGTGCATGAAGTGTAAGCTTGAAGTCACGCCAAAAGACCAGATGACAGTTGAAGTCAAAGGCAAGGGCGGCTCAACACGAAAAGCAATGAAAGGAAAATGCCCAACTTGCGGAACAGTATGTTTTAGGTTTTTGCCTAAATAATCCTAAGTTTTTGTTTTTTTGTTTTTATTTGTTCTTAATAGCCTAGTTTTAACTCAAGTTCAGGCAATTTAGGCAATTCAGGCAAATCCTGTAAGGTTTCATTTGCCTGTCTGGGTATAAGCATATCCCGCCTTGCACTTAAATCATCAATCATCTTCCTCAAATCCTCATACTTCTGCATTAATTCAGCATAACTCCCAATCTCCTTTTTCAGGCTCTCAAGCCCAGTCGCAATTCCAGTAATTTGCTTGTCAAATTCCTCTTTTGTCAGCGCGCCTTTAACATACTCTTCATGCTTGGCTATAAGCTCGCCTATTCTTTTGTTAAGCCCCTGCATATTAGTCTCCAATGCCTGCGAATAATTCCTGCCAGCTTCAGCTTCTGTCTTTAATGAAGAGTATGCCTGCTTTAGTGTATCTAACTCTCCTTTATTCTGCGTAGTCTCTGTTTTCAAGCCAGCAATCTGCGCCTCCAGCCCTTTTGCCCTTGTGTCAGTTTCAGTTTTTGTTCTTTGCTCGAGCTTTGTCCTTTCAGATTTCTCATCATTCACTTGTTTTGCATAATCCCCAAACTGGCTACTTGTGCTTTTTTTATAATCCTCAAATTGTTTTCTTATATCTTTAACACCTGCAATTGCAGCGCTTGCGTCATTGCTGGCATCTTCTGCTTTTTGTGTCGTGCTTTTGTAAATACCTGCCCCAATATATCCTAGAATCCCAATTGTCGCTGCTGTCAAACCCCATATTTTTATTCTTCTCCAGCGCCCTGCTTTTTCTCTTTCGCCTTTTTTCTTTTCTACCAGCTGTTCTATATTCGCGCCCTTTACTCCTTCTAATTTGTTGATTATGCTGACAAGATTTTTTTCCAGGTCTTTTTCAAGTTGCGGCCTCTTTTCCTGCAATAAATCTTCAAATGCTTTTTTCACTGCAACTGGCGCGCTCTTTTCCACTTCAAGAGGCACAAGCTTGGATAATATGCTTTCAACTACCTCTTTAACATAAGGCTGCAGTTCTGGAATTCTTGCTTCTTTCACTGCTTTAAACTCTTCCCTTAAATCCCTGGCTTCTTTTCTCAAAGAATTGCGATCATTTTTGTTTTCTGCAGCCAGTTGAACATCATGCTCATCAACTACCCTGCAAACATATTCTTGTGATCTTGAAATTTGCTTGGTAACTTCTTGCTGCAAGATTTTAATACGCTCTTTTGACAGGTCAGAACCTGCTAAGTCTCCTTTTTTTATGCTTTCAGTTACCCTTGCCAGGAAATCAGAAAATGCCTTTTCCAGTTCTTCATGAGTAACGCCCCTTTTTCGAGGGTCTCTTCTGAACAAGTTGACAAATCCAGACCAAACATGCGACAAGTACGCAAGATAATAAGCCATCTCCTTTCAATTCCAAAATCATATTTAAGCATTGTTGTAAAAAAATAGATACTTCACTGCAGCGTGGTTTTCTTGATTCTTGAGTGTAGACAAATGTAGACCCAGAATAAACAAACATTTAAATATGTAGACACCTATTATAATATTATAGGTGTCTGGCGTGGCAGGAGCATTAATATGAAAAACGCTGGAGAGGAAACACCAGCAACCTCGCCAAGCAAGGTATAGAAAACATTAATAATTCGGGCAGCCTTGTATTATTAACAAACTTAATTAAAAAGAACCAAAACAAAAATGTACCTCGAGCAAAGAAAGAACACGCATGGCATGAAATACTATCTCGCTCACTCGTTCAGGGAGGGCGGAAAGGTTCATAAGATAAGAGTTTATCTTGGCACCAACATTACAAAAAAAGTTCTTTATCAAAGGACAGAGAGAGCCAAGGAGTTATTGTCCCAGCAGCTGAACAGCTTCAAAATCATAAGAAGCCCGATTGATTACAAATTCTCAAAAAGGGAGATTGAGCTTATCAAGTCATTAAAAGCCAAGGCGAGATTCAAGATATTCCACTTGTCTGAAGAAGACTGGAGGCAGTTCACAGCCCTGTTTACATACGACACAAATGCTATGGAGGGTTCAACTATAACCCGAAACGAGGTTTACAGCATTCTGGAAAGCAATAAATGGCCATTTGGAAAGCCAAAAGAAGAGATTTCAGAAGCTTACGGAGTTGCAAAAGCAATCCAGCACATCAGGAAGACAAGAATTAATGTCTCTTTGAAGCTCATACAGGACCTTCATAGGACAATATTTGAGAATTCCAAAAGTTTTGCTGGCAGGTTCAGAGAAAGAGGAGTTGAAGTAGGAATACGCGATGGGCTTGGAAATATCATTCATCTCGGCGCACCCGCCTCGCGCGTTGTTACATTGCTTACAGAACTTGTCAAATGGTACAATAAGAACAAGAAAAAACTTCCTGCGATTGTGCTTGCAACAGTCATCCACAATCAGTTCGAGTACATCCATCCATTTGAAGACGGCAACGGCAGAGTAGGCAGGCTGCTGCTAAATAACATTCTGCTAAAGCACAAGCTTCCTCCTGTCAACATAACCTTGAAAAGCAGGAAAAAATACTATGCTGCTTTGAAAGAATTCCAAAAGAGCGGAAATATCAAGCCTTCTATCGAGCTTGTTCTGAAAGAGTATAAAGCCCTTAGAAAGGAATTAAAGAAATAAAAGTTTCAAGGCACACAACAACCGCTCCAGCGTCTAAAGGAGTTTGTCATTAACAGCTTAAAAGTAGGTGTCTACAAAACGCGTTTTTTGAAAAATGTAGACACCCAAAACAAGCTATCCGCAAATTCTTCTGCTCAAACCCAAAAATTTATAATATTGAATAAATAATAAACAACTATGTACGACCCGCAAAAAGCACATTATCTTGTTGTAACAGGCATTTTAATCAAAGAGGGCAAATTTTTGATTACTAAAAGAGCGCCAACTGAAAAAGCATTTCCAAATCAATGGACTGTTCCGGGCGGAAAATTAGAATTAGATGATTACGCAAAAAGACCAAAAGATACTTCTGCTCATTGGTATAATATTTTTGAAGACTTGTTAAAAAGAGAGGTTATGGAAGAAGTCGGATTAAAAGTTAAGAATATTAGATACTTAACAAGTCTTTCTTATATTCGTTCTGATAACATTCCAACAATAATTGCTAGTCTTTTTGCTGATGCTGATGACGGAGAGATAAAACTCTGTCCCGCCCTCACAGAATATGCTTGGGTTACTTTGGAAGAAGCAAAAAATTATGAATTAATTGAAGGCATTTATGAAGAATTGGAAATGCTTGATAGACTTCTCAAAGGAGAATCAGTTGGTACTTGGGAAAAGAAAAAATAAATTAATGATAGAAAACTAATATCTTCTTGGTCTTCCAAAACGGCTCCTGCTGTCCTGCCTTGGCCTGCCGAATCTTCTCTCGCTGCTGAATCTTCTCTCGCCTCTGAAGTCTCTATGTTCCCTGGGTCCTTGTCCACCGCCGAATTCTTTTTTCTCTTTATATTCTCCTCTGGATTCCCTCTGCTCTCTATACTCTCTTCTAGGCTCGCGCCCGCGTTCGCGTCTTCCCCTGAAGCCGCTTCCAAAATAACCAGCATGTCTTCTTCCTCCTCCAAATCCTTCTCTTTCATGGGTTAAGTCAAGTTCAACTTTTTCAACAAGAGGCATTTTTTCTTTTTCAATCTTCAGTTCTCGGTCTTCAAGGACACGTGAAAAATTCTCATAATCGCGGCTAGCGACAAGACTTACTGCCTTGCCTTCTTTCCCAGCTCTTGCAGTCCTTCCAATCCTGTGGATATATTCCTTGCTTGTTGGCGGGCTGTCATAATTGTAAATATGCGTGACATTCTTGATGTCAAGCCCTCTTGCAGCAACATCAGTGCATACCAGTATGCATACTTTCTGGCAATGAAAACTCTCAAGAGCATAGCTTCTTTTTGCTTGCGAGAATCCTCCATGTATAGCCATTGATTCTACTCCTGCTTTCTTCAAATGCCTCGCAACAAAATCAGTATTTCTCTGGGTATTGCAGAAAACCATTGCCATTCCGGATTTTTCGCTTTTTAAAAGGTGTACCAGCAGGGAGAATTTCATGTTATCCGGAACATCATAATAAATTTGCTTCAGTTTTTTAGGATCAACATAGCTTTCAGCAGAAACCTCTACCGGATTTTTCAGGTGTTTCTTGGCTATGTGCATGATATCTCCCGAGATTGTTGCCGAAAATAACAAAGTCTGCCTGTTTTTTGGCAACTGGCTGATTATCGTTTCAACATCATCAATAAAACCCATGTCAAGCATCCTGTCTGCTTCATCTAACACCAAAATTTTCACGTTCTTCAGGTTTATTGTGCCTCTGTGCATGTGGTCCAGGATTCTTCCAGGAGTTCCAATCACAACATCTACTGTTCGCAAGGCAGAAATCTGCGGATTTATGCCTACGCCGCCGTAAACAGCTGTTATTCCCAAAGGCTTGTATTTTGAGAATTTCTTTATAGAGATAGAGTCTTGTTCAGCAAGCTCCCTTGTCGGAGTAAGAACAAGCGCCTGTATTCCTTTTCCTTTCTCGCAATCCTTGATTATTCCAGCAGCAAAAACCAGTGTCTTGCCAGAACCTGTCGCAGCTCCTGCTATGACATCCTTTCCAGCAACAACAAGAGGAATCGTTTTTTCCTGAATCTCACTAGGCTCGGTAAAACCTTCATCTTTTATTGCGTTTAAAACAGGCTCAATTATGCCTAATTTTCTAAATCTTTCCATTTCTATTTTATCAATTAAATTTCGAAGAAAAAGTCAAATCTTTGGGATTGATTTTTCTTCTAACCATTAATTAATTATCTAAAATTAAATTGAAACCATGCTTTATAAATCATTGCCCATCCATTCCTTGCCCGTTTGCCTTTTGATTCAATGCAGGAAATTACCCGTTCTTCTTTAGCAGATTAACAGCTAATAATGATAAAAAAATGCAAAATCAATATAAAAATTATAAAAAAGATAAAAAATAAATTTTAGACTTCAGAAACTAAAAGTTTCTGACAGTGCTCAGAAATCTAAAGATTTCTGACAATATGTCTAAAGCTAAACCAAGATGATTAGAATCTTCTTGCTGGTCTTACTTTTGCATAACATTCCTTGCAATAAACTGGCTTGCCTTCTGTAGGTTTGAATGGTACTTCGCATTCTTTCTTACATTCAGAACAAACTGCCTTATGCATTTCTCTTGGGCCGTCATTAAAACTTCGTTTAAATCCGCCGCTTCTTGGTCTGTCGAATTCTCCCATGTTTTTTTCCTCCGTATGTTTAAACTTCAGAATTCCCCTTATGGAATTCTGATAGCTTTATAATAAATACAGCTTTTTAATGGCTTATAAATCTATGCATCAAGTCATTATTTATAATTAATAAACTCATTAAACAACCAAGGGCAATCAGCATGCAATGGAAACTCACCACACCATTTACCTGACGGATTTAACATTAATCTTTAGTTATAGAAAGTTAGCTAATTTTATTAAACTTTTATCTTTCCTTCCTGCCATTCTCTCAGTATGAATCTTGCTGTCCTGTCAGCATCAACAATCCCGCCTTTCAGGAGAAAGTTCTTATTTCTGCCAACCTTTTCTATAAAATCATCAAAATCACAAGCTTTGACATTATAATATTTCTCCAAAACTCCAGGATATTGCTTCATTATGCTGTTTACAATAAATTCCGGGTCTTTTACCTCGCTGTATCCCCTGGCACCAACAATGGCATGCGCCGCAATCTTTCCCAATTCCCTATGAGAATATTCTTTCTCAGGAATAATACCCGGACTGTCAAGCAGCAATAGATTTTCAGCAAGCTTTATTTTCTGCATGCCTTTTGTGAATCCTGCTCTTGCAGATGTTGGTGCAGAGCTTCTTCCTGTAAGATAGTTTATCAATGAGGATTTCCCGGTGTTTGGATAGCCAATAACTCCAACTTGTTTTCTTTCATGTCCTTCTTCTAGTCTCTTGACTTCTATTTTTATCCTGTCCCTCAAGTCTTTCCTGCCTCTTCTCATTGTCGAAGAGACAAAAACATAAGGCATTAGGTTCTCAAGTTCAAGTTTTCGCTTGATCTGTTTTATCTTCTCTTTGTCAAGCAAATCAGATTTGTTTAATACATAAACCAGTTTCTTGCCCTGTTTTTTAACCAGTTTTTCAATCTCAGCATTTCGGGTTTCATCTATGAATCTTGCATCCAGGACTTCCAATATGATATCCGAGGTTCTGACAATTTTTTTTATCATGTCAGGAATCTTCTCCCTCTGCTTTAATATGTTTTCAGTATGCCCTGTCCTTCTTGATGAAAAGCTGTAACGTACTCTCATGATAATAAATAGAAATTAGCATTTTAATAAGCCTTTGTTTTATCGTGCCTTTCTGGCCAAAAGTAACGATGTCAAAACAACATTTTTAAATAGGTTTTTGTTTCACAAGTCAATGGTTCCGTAGCTCAGCCTGGTAGAGCACCGGCCTTTTAAGCCGGGTGTCGCGGGTTCAAATCCCGTCGGGACCACTTCGCATTGCGCTAACGAGGAATGCCTTCAGGCGTCCGCAGCTTCAAAATTCTAGAGATTAAGGGAATTTTGAGGCCTCAAAATCACAAGGATTTTGAAGTAAGCAATGTCGAAGTTAGTTGCCGCAAAAGAATTAAGTTTATAAATTAAAACTTAGATTCTAATTTGTGCTTGCATGGTGCAATGGCCAACACTCCACCCTGTCACGGTGGCAATCCGGGTTCGAATCCCGGTGCAGGCGTAAGGATTCGAACAAAGAGGGTTCGAATCACTTCAATCTCGTAAGAGTTGAAGCTTCAAGATTCTATGAATCTTGAGAGTGCTCAAGAATCAAGAAGATTCTTAACATTACCGCGGAACTATGTTCTGCGAGTACCGGTGCAGGCGTTCTTTGCCTGCCGCAGTGAGGAATGCCTTCAGGCGTCCGCAACAAGAGCAGGTCAAAGATAGTAAGCAAGAACAAATCGAACATTCATCATGAAAAACCTTCTAAAAATTCCAAACAAGCTCAGAAGAGAATTTATGAAACTTCTGGACAAGGATTATATCAAGAAAAAGCTGCAAAAAAGAAAAGGCAGATGCAAGAAATGCGGAGAATGCTGCAAAGGCTGCAAATTTCTAGGAAAAGATAATTTATGCAAAATATATGACAATCGCCCCTGGACTTGCTACAAGGACTTCCCTTTAGACAGCCTGGACAAGAAAATATGGCAGGTAAATAGGTGCGGCTACAGGTTTGCTGAATAATGTTTATTAACTCATTTTTGTTTTAGAGAATATGAACTTGTCCAAGGAAAAGGGGGGATAATAGATGATTGTTTCTAATAATTTCTCTGCATTACTGCCATTTATTCAGACTCAGGGCTATTGGATAATTCTTCTTCTTATGATTATTGAGGGCCCGATAATAACCAGTGTCGCATCTTTTGCAGCTTCCCTGGGGTACTTTAACATATGGATTATCTTTTTATTGGCAATTATGGGTGATGTAATCGGAGATGCGATTCATTATTATATTGGGCATGTTGGAAGAACCAGATTAATCGACAAGTATGAGCACATATTCAAAATTAAAAAAAGTATTATGAAAAGAATAAGCAATCATTATCACAATCATCTGGGCAAGACATTGTTTTTGGTTAAAATGACTCCTCTTGCAACACCCGGACTTTTATTGGCTGGTGCGAGCAAAGTCCCTATAAAAAAATATGCATTTTATTGCATGTTGATTATAATACCCCGGGCAGTTATATTCACAGCCATAGGTTATTTATTTGGAGCAGGTGCTGCTGCAATATTTAAGGTATACTCCCGGGCTGAGCACGTTTTATTGGTGCTTACAGCTGTAATTATTATCGCATATTTCCTGAATAAATTAGTGTCTGATTATATCTATAAAAAGATATGATTCAGTTAGCTGAAAAAAAGAGACTATTCTATCACCCTGAGAGAACGCATCTTTAAATTTTGATAAAATATTCCTGATATTCCGATAGTCTTGATTATTTGCAGCAGCATGGAAAATTCACCGAGCGTGCCTTTAACCCATCCAATTTTTTCAGACTTTCTTGCATGTGAGACGTTTTTCCAGGCAACGATTTTTATTCTAAGATTATTCTCAATAATCTTTTCATTCAAGAAAGACTCAAAACCAAACCCGGTAAGTTTGCCTAATTCGTTGATGTTTCCGAGTATTTTTTTATGGAAGACTCTCTCTCCAGAAACAAAATCCAGCCCGAGAAGTTTGAATATTGCAAGGCTGTTTGCTTTTATGCTGATGCTGACATCAGCCTTGCTGCTTTTCACAGGATTAACTAAGTCAGTTATGTTCTTTGGCTGCAAGCCAATGAGATCAGAGTCAATAAACATCAAAATGCTGTTTCTAGCAGCCTTAATCCCTTTCAATAGCGCAAAAGTTTTTCCTCTGTTCTTCTTGTAGCTGATTAATCTTACAGACTTAAACTTCTTTACTACTTTGTCTGTATGATCTTTAGAGCCGTCATTTACAACTATAACCTCGTCTACTAATGGATGTCTTTGTATAACTTTAAGGACATTTCCTATTCTGTCTGCTTCGTTGTATGCAGGAATAATGCAAGAAATCTTATGTCTCATGTTTGACCACCAAGTTTGAATAAGTTTTCTCCCAGATTTTGATAACATTTTCTATTCTGTGGTTTTTCACTTCCTTCAGAGTATTCTTCTTCATCCTGTTATGCAGTTTTCTGTCAGTCAGAAGTTTAATCACCTTGCCTGCAAATGCCTGCTTGTCACCATTTTCTACAAGATACCCATTATAATTATTCTTTATCAAGTCTTTTATCCCCCTCGATTCAATGCCAACGCAAACAAGCCCGTTTGCCTGGGCTTCCAGCGTGGATATGCCCTGAGTCTCAGTAGTTGAAGCAGTTATGAACAAGTCGCTTGCCTTGAAGATTCCCGACTTCACAAGTTTGTTGTACTCTATCCTTCCAGTGAGCACAACATTTTTAGCCAGGCCCTTTTGAATTATACTCTCTTTTAACTCGTCCATTTGTGGCCCATCTCCTACAATGACAAGCTTAACTTTTGGTTGCTTTTTAACTACTAACTTAAAGCAATCCAGCAGATAGTCAAGATTTTTCTCAAACGCTATCCTGCCTACAAACAGCAAAATCTTTCCATTAGGATTATATTTCAGTTTCATTTTTTTCCACTTAGAATTATCAAATACAGACATGTCAATGCCATTTGAAATTACTTTGATAGGGCTGGTGAATCCGTGTTCAAGCAATTCCTTCTTTGCGCTCTCTGAAGGGCAGGTTACCAGGTCACATCTGTTATAGTATCTCCTTGCATAAAACCAGGATAATTTCTGGGCGAATCCATGGTTTGTGCTTATGTGCTTTATGTAACCAGGATCTGTGAAAAATGTATGGAATGTTCCTATCACTGGTTTCTTAAGAACTCTTGCTGCGAATAGCGCTTGAACCCCAAGTCCAATCGGAGTCTGAAAATGAATAATATCTATCTTCTCTTTTTTCAGGTACTTGATTACTGCAATACTCAAAGGAGAAGTAAATCTGTAACCTTTATAAAAAAATGCGGGTATTGACGGCATTCGTTTGACCTTGACATTTTTGTATGCGAATTCTTTGGCAAGTTCCCTGAATCTTGGCGCAATTATGTAAATCTTGTGCCCTCTGTCTGCAAGCCCCTTAGCCAGATTAATAGTGGTTGTTACAACACCATCTATAATTGGAATAAAAGTGTCTGTAAAAATCGCAATCTTTAGCTTCTTCATCATTAACTAGACAACACCCAATTTATAAATTTTCAGTAGTGGTTAATTCTTCTGAACAGCCACTCCCCAAATTTATATGAACCATAGGTTATGAATAATGCGGCAAAAACATCAATGCTGTAATGGACGTGCATCAGCAGGACTGTTGCAGCAAGCACAAATGTCATAATCAAAAAGAATGTGCCGGCTATCTTATTTTTTCTGAACAGCAGGAATCCTAAAAATGGGATTGCGGTATGAGCTGAGAAGAAAAGGTCATTCCTGAAAATAAGAAGATTAGAAAGATGAGCAAAACTAACAGATATTGCATCTGCAGGCACTTTCAGATGTGTCAGTGATATGAAAAAGCTTCTTAGTAATACAAGCAGGCTGAACTGGCTTATTACAACATGAAACTCTCTTACCCTAAAAAGCAAAGGATAAATAAATAAAAGCAGAATTACAAGCCCGTAGCCATAAACAAAAAGGTATGTCAAATCAAAAGGCCCGACATGGTCAAGAATCAGGTCAGATGCAGCAGCAGTTCCGACACGGTCTGCATAATTTCCCAAAACAGAATTCAGGATTAATGCTCCAGCAAGAAAAATAAGCGAAAGCACTATCAGTCTTTTGTGCTCCTTAAATTCAGATTCCCAGTCTATTTTCCAGTGTCTTAGTCTATTCATTACCATAATTTATCTCGCAAATAACTTGGACAAAGCTACAAGTGCAAATCCTGCACCAAGCCCTATGAACAATCCAGCAACCAGCTGGTTGTAAAGGAATCCTAAGCCCATTCCAATCATCAAGCCCGCAGGAATGAACAATCCAGACGATGCCCATTTATTTCCCTCTTTTTTATTAATTTGTTTTGCCATCTTCATCAAATGAAATTGTTATATAAAAACCTATCCTCCAATTTTACTTCACTTAGTGTCAATAAGCTATAGCCCGAATAAGCAAAATTTATATACAACCCTGATGTTAATAAACTGAGAGGAGGTGCATTAAAAATGGCGTGGGCAAAATGGACAGCGCTTGTCGGCGGTGTCATAGCAGTTCTTGGCCAGTTTATGCCAGACTATTACCTGGCACTGGTCGGCGGAGTAGTTGCTGTTATCGGCGCATTAGGGAGCCAGTAAATCATCTTCTTTTTGTTTCGGAGAAGTATTTCTCCGAGATCCAGAAGTCCAAAAAAATATTCAAGGACTTCTTGATTTTCTTTTTTATTTTTCTATTCTTTCATTTGTTTATTTCTGCATGTTAAACAAATATATATAATATTTTAGAACAGTATCTCAGAAAGCACTATTTCAACCTTGTTCCTTAGATGCTCAACGTTTCCATTGTTGACAATATGGAAATTCGCTTTTTCCATGCATTTTGCAACCTGCTGTCCAGAGTCTGCTTCATTTATGCCCCTGTCCCTCTCGTCCACTTTCATGAACTCCGGCATTGTCTTGGGGTCGCTCGGTCTCCCTCTTCTCGCTAACCTGATGAATCTCTCGAAAGGCAGGGCATCTACAGCAATCAGTACGAAATTCCCGTATCTCTTCAGTTCTTCAATCTCACTAGGGTTCCTTATGCCGTCAATAATGAAATTTTCGCTGCCTTTTGCAATTTCAAGTGTTCTTTTTGCCAGGGCGCCATTGCCAAACTTTTTTCTCAAGTCATTTCCGATGTCTTGCAAATCCTTTATATTATAATTCACAAGCCCTCTTGCCGCAGCTTCCTCTCTTACCCTGTCAGAAAGCGAAAAATATGCAAAACCTCTTTTTTTAATAATTTCGGCAACCTCTCCTTTCCCAGACGCTTTAGTTCCTGTCAAGCCAATAATCATGTTTTTAGCAAGAAAACCAGGTTAAAAAGCATTCTGCAACTGCAAAATATATTCTGGAATATCAAAATCATTATTAAACTGGGTTTGGAAGTTTAATGATGGCAGTGAAAAAAGCAGTAAGAGAAAGGCCGTCCTGGTCCGAGTCATACATGTTTTCTGCTCTCGGGGCTGCATGGCGTTCATCGTGCCTCTACTTGCAAACAGGAGCAGTTATAGTAAAGGACAAGAGAATAATAGCTTCTGGTTACAATGGTGCTCCACCTGGAATTGAGAATTGTCTTGAAGTTGGATGCAGAAAAGATAGAGAACATGTTGATTTTGATGACAAGGGAAAAGGCGTGTGCCGCGGCATTCATGCAGAAATAAATGCAATGTCCCAGATTTCAAGAGAAGATTTGAAAGGCACGACTCTCTACTCATTATACTATCCTTGCTCAGCATGTGCAAAAGAAATAGTTGGTAATGGAATCGACTCTGTATTTTACTCAAAAGTTTATAGCGAGCCAGACTCGCTCACAAAAGAGTTATTCGCAGAAGCAGGTGTAAAACTAAGGCAATTAAGCATGGACACTGAAAAATGTTTTGAAATGATACGTGGAGTTTATCAGCCAAAAAAATAAGAATTCTATTTTTCCTTTGTTAAAGCCGCAAGCCCGTGCTCTTCAGCATCTGCAAGAACTTCCTCGACTTTTCTGTTGAACTTTGGTTTTCTTGCTTCACAGCCATTCTCCCAGTATTTTCTTGTTTTAAAAGTCATGCCCTTATCCGTAGTTTTCCAGTTTTGAAGAGCCTTTTCCTCTGTCTCATCCACACCGCACCAGTAAATAGTATCATCCTGGCAGGGCTTGATATCGCAGAGACTTTGGCATGCTGTGCATCCCCCTTCAGAACCATTCCTATAACCATGTATCAAGAGATGTGCTTCGCTTAAGTCAATCCTGTCAATAATAAATGAACTCTCTCTGCGAATCTCATATGCTCCCTGTTCAATTATTCCAAGCACATCCAAATATGACTTGTCCTCAAACATACCATCAACCTGAGAAATGCAATGCCTTACATCAGATACTAATTGCACGAGCCCTAATTCTGATTCTATTTTTTTTTGTGAAGTTTCGTATCTTCTTTTGGTTACCAGTTTTCCATTCATTCTCAATCAACCTCAGTATTATTTATAAGCATTATTGCAAAATGAAATATACTTTATTTGCTTAGTCCAGCATTAGGATTCTTTTTCCTGAACTTATACTCTTTCTGGATGTCTTCCATCATCATATCATACATCGGAGTGCCTGGCAAAACCAGCCTTTTTTCAATAGGCTCGCCAGAAGCAACCCTGAAAATATCCTGGATGTATGCTTCTGCATCTTTTCCTTGCTTCCTGTAATCAAAATAATGCCCGTACAAGTGCAGGGAATAACTTATATCTACAAGCCTGCCTCTCTCAACTGGAACTCCAAGCCTCTTTTCTAGACTTGCCCTCATAGGCTCGTAAAACTTTTCAGACAATCCATCTATATTCTGGGGAACAGCTTTCAAATGATCCCTTGAACGGAAAAGCCAGTTCATATTAAGCCTGTATCTTTCAAATGAGTGAGCATTCAAATTAGCACCATAAATTTTTTGTGATTCATTCAAAACTGGTATAAGCCTGAACCATAAATTTTGCAGGCAAGCAGAGTCATAATCATCCCATTTTCCACCCATTATTCCATCATTATGATCCCATCTTGGATCCCATGTATGGCAAATTGCAGACTTGCTTAATGGCTCTCTCTTTAGTTTTTTAAGAATAGAATTGAATTGATTTATTGTCTGTGGCTCGCCATGAATATCTATGTAAGGATAAGCAGCAAGCCTCTGGTGATAAGTATATTTCCACTTTTTATTGTCTTTTATTTCGTCAAATCTTCCTTTCTTCAGCATATCGACAACAATTTCAGGAGAAATCATCCAATGGTCTTTTACACCTTCAATCTCTGCCCTGTAATCTCCGAATCCCATCCAACCGCCAAGAAAATGCTTGTGAAATCTTGGCTCGCCAAACGGCTCTTCAATATGCATCATTACTGTGCCTTCCTGGCTTGGAAAACTAGTGTATCTTCCTTCTTTGTCTACAGGATCATAACCAGTGTGTACCTGCTGTCCGTAAGCAAGTAAAGTCATTATAGTATCTTCCCATGCCTCAGGAACAGTTCTTCTTGCGATATGTATGCTTGGAATATCTGCTTCTTTTGGCTGAGAACACGAGATTCTTCCTCTTACAATAGATTCATGAACATAAAATCTTGCAGCATTGCGCGCCAGGCAGAAAAGAGTGTGTGCATCAATTCCTTTTTCAATCAGACTTGCAACCTTGATATCTTTCAGATAGCTTCTAATCTGCTTGCCCTCTTTGTAATCCAAAACTTTCTGCAGGCTCCTGGACATTCTCATTTCTTTTTTACCCCAAGATTATTTATAAACATAATTGCAAAGAAAAGTATATTTTCAAACTTGTTATACTTGTGTCTCTTTCTTGCCTTCTGTTGAAACCCTGCCACCCTGCCATTGCCCCCTGTAAGCAGACATGTTCTCTGAAGTTTTGAAGAAAATTATATGAGCGATTCTTGCTCCCATTTCAAGCCTTAACTCATTGTTTCCCAAGTTGCGCATGCCAAATGTTAATTCTCCGCAATAGCCCGGGCTTGCAGTTGCTGTGAAAAGTGCAATCCCGCATCTCTGCAACGTCGACCTTGGACGGAATATTGCTGCAATATCATTTGGCAAGTTGACTTTCTCCATTGTCTTTACAAGAACAAAATCTCCAGGTTTTAATACAACGTGCTTGTCTTTACCATGCAGGGCAATTGATTCTGTTTCAGGAGTGTGCCTCTCTGTCTCTCCAAGAAAAGCCTCGCCGTCTTTAATCCTGAAAACCTCTCCAACCCTCAGGTCAAAGCCAGCTCCTTCTGGGTTTTCCAGCTCTCTTTCGCATAAATTTTCAACAAGCTTATTTTCTTTTACAAGTCTTAACAATTCTTTTGTTCCTATCATTTTTTATAGTGTTTATCCTGATTCCAAGTTTATAAAAGTTCTTGCATTTCAAAATAATTGTTTCTGTTTCAGAATTAATATCATAATCTTGAGAATTAATAACATAAACGCTGTGATTTAATGCAAAAGCAACCAATTAAACTTTGTCTGAAAATCATTTTCTAATTAACTCTTTTTATATTTTATCGTATCCTCGCATTAGGCAAATATCTTTTTAAAGTTTCATATGCCATCTCCAAAATCTGCGCAGGAGTTTCCCAGTATTCCTTAGGCAGGCGTTCCTTGGAAAATATTTCATCAAGCATCTCATTTTTTCCTCTGGCAACAAACTTCTGGACATAAAATCTATGGCTGTCCTCCTGTGTATTATCAACAACATATTCTGCCATTTTTTTTATCTCTTCCCTTGTCATCCACCTTAATTCATTGTCATCAACTAAAGGAACACAGGTATGCCTGAATTCATAATCAGGAAATTTTGAAGCAATGAGCATTCCCTTTAACAAACCATCTCGCTCGTCAACATGCTCCATGTTAGTAAGCTTCCTGTAAAGGCTGAAAGGTCCTTTGATGTCCATTGCAACATAATCAACAAGTTTTTCTTCATGCAGCTCCTGCAAAACCCCAAATCTGCTTCCGTTAGTATCAAGTTTTGTCGCAAGCCCTCTTTTCTTGCACTGCCAAAGAAAATGTTTTAATCCAAAGTGCAATGTCGGCTCTCCTCCGCACATGACAACCCCATCAATCCATCCATGATTCTTGTCCAGATGTGTAAGAACTCTCTCTTCAGAGATTGCTGCTTCGCCTTTTACAATCTGTTTTGCATGACATGTCGGACAGCGATAATTGCATCTTGGCGTAAAAATTGTGCATGCAATCTTGCCAGGATAATCAATCATTGAAGGCGAAATAAAACTAACAACTTTCATTCTTAGCTTTTGGAATCTTGGTTAATTAAGATTATTGTGCTTCAAAGCATCCTTTCAAAAATTTCCTTATTCTCTCAGTTCCAATAGAAGAATCTCTTGTGACAAGTCCGTTCACATATTCTGTTTCAAGCTTTCCAACCTGCTGTCTGCCCCTGACAAATATGACAGCCGGTGCTCTTGAAAAGTTCATTCCAGATACAAGTGCTTTGACCATTCCTTCTTCAGTGTCTATGTGGTGCCTCTGAATATCAAATATTTGTCCGTATTCTTTTTGAGCCCATTCTCTTGCCCTTTCCAAGGCGCCATATGCCTTGTCGCATAGACTGCAGTTTGTTTTTCCAAACTCTATTGCTGTTAGTCTATTATCAGCTCCTGAAAGTGTAGGAACTGTAAATCCGCATTCTGTTGGATTTACAATAGAGTAGTTTCCTGCATGCCTGTCATCAAGTTCTGAATGTTTTGAAGGATTCCACTCTTCAATCTGGCTATAATACCCTACAATTCTCGTCATGTGCCTTATGTCATGTTTTCCAGGTTTTTTTTCAGTTGTGTTCATTTGGACATTCATCTTTTAACCCCCTGTAAGTTTTATTGCACGTCCTGCAGATAGTGAACTCAGGGCTCACTGTTATTTGCGCTGCTTGTGTTTCCCTGAAAACTTTTTCTACAAGAGTATAAATTGATTCAGGACTTGGTTTCTCCTCTCCAATAAATGCGTGAATCATTGCTCCAGATTCTATTGCAGGATGATACAGGCTCTGGGCCCTGATTCTGGTGATTAAGTCAATAGGAGCATCCGCCCTGAAGTGTATGGAATTTGTGTAGTAAGGTTCTTCTCCTCCCTTAACAATTCCTTTTGCTTCTGGAAATCTTGCAATATCACTTTTTGCCAGTCTTCTTGAAGCAGATTCTGCAGGAGTCTCCTCAAGGCTGAACTTCAAGCCAAGCTTGCTGCCATACTCCTTTGCTCTCAAATTCATGTGAGTTATTGTTCTGAGTGCATACTGCTCAGTCTCTTCTGGTGTCAATTCATGAAGTTCTTTTCCAAGCACGCTCTGCATAGCTTCGTTTAATCCAATCAATCCAATTATGTAAGTTGCTTTGTCCAAGTCAATATACGGCTGTCCATCCATGCTTGGCATTCCTGTTTGCCATTGCGGCAAGCCAGGCCCCTGCAATTGTCTTATGTAGTCTCTTTTTTGCAAGTGGGCTTTTACAGCAATATCCATCGCACTATCAATTTCGCTCAGCAATCCCTCTATATTTCGCTCATTCTTTTTTGCAGCCCTGTATGCTGCCTGCGGCAGGTTTATTGTTACATTCAAAAATCCACAGAACCTCATGCTCTCTGGATGTTTTAATACATAATTGTCAGTCAGGGCTGTTCTTAATCTGCAGCAGGCAGATAAAGTAACTTCATCCCTGTCAAAAATAAAATAAGGTGAACCGTTCTCGCTTGCAATCTTGCATGCTTCTTTCAACAATTCAACTTGTTCGGGATCCTTAAAAGTATCTTCATTGACATGCATATCAAATTTAGGGAATGCAAACGGCGTCCCTCTTGAATCTCCTTTTCCCCATATATTCATTGCAGCTCTAAAGATTGTTTTTGCAAGCTTGTCATAATCTCCATAAGTCACAAGTTTTTCACCTGATTCTAAGAAAGGTTCCTGTACAACATTCACAGTTCCATTGCTCTGCTCAAGTTTCTCGCGCATTACAACTCTTTCAGTTTCAGGGTCAATAAGCTCCATAAGAGGATATCCGCTGGAGGTTTTTTCTTCAAGCTTTCTTTCCTTTAGATAAACTCTCCTGCCCTGTTTCTTCATCGCATATTTTCCTTTAACACCAACTGCTGGAGTATCCCAAAGATATTTTGGTACGCCAGTATGCATATTAAAATCAAGGAAAAGTGTCTGCCCTCCGCGTGAAAATGCATTTTGTGAGCTAGAGAAAATCAAATGCTGAAATTCTTGCTTGCAAACACTTTTAATCTTTTCATCAGGCAAAATTGAGATTGGGTCTGCCTGCCACAATCTTATTTTTTCTTCATCATCTTTAAGTTTTAACTCCAATTCTGAAACATCTCTTCCGCCCTTTCTCGCCTCATCTATCCTTTTCTTTAATTCTTCAGTATCTTTAAGTTTGTAATCTATTGCTTCCAAACCCATTTCTTCCAAATCCGCTTCAATTTCTGGTGCATAGAAAATATTCATATAACCCTCTCCTAATGCCCCTGCATAATATGCCTGCATGCTTGCTAAAAAAGTGTTTAAATGTCCTGTTAGTGTTCTCGCATGTCTTGCAGAAGATGATGAAGACTGAAGATTTTGAAGAACTAATCCAAACTTTTTCAAATACTCTAACGAATGGCTTGAACAATAAACTCTTACAGGAGCTTCAAGATTATGCACATGAACGATTCCTCTTGAGTGTGCCTCAGCAACCTCCTGTGAAAAAATTCCTCCGGAAAGAGCATATTCTTTCAGGATTTTTCCAACAATATTATATCCTACCGCTTCTGGATTGCTCGACACAATATTTGCATTTTCCTTATTCTTGTCCGAAATCATTCTTTCCAGGTCTGCTCTTGGAATTCCAAAGCTGCGGTATCTTTCAGCAGCCTCAAAACGCTCTCTCTTTAGCATTTCTTCTATTGCAAGCTCCCTGATCAAGCTTGTGCTGACACTTTTAAATCCAGACAATCCTCCCAGTGAAATCTCAATTGCTTTTGATATTTTTGTCGCAACTGTCGGAGGCAAATCAGCATCTATGACAAGTGATTCAACAATCCTGTCCCTATCCCATGGTTTCGCGCTTTCATCTGATGCAGACGAAACCATCAAAAAACTGTCTGTTGTATTTCCTTGAGATGACACTCCTCTTGTTTTCATCTCCATAATTTTTCTTTTATTTTGTCCATAAACCTTATACATATGAGCAGTAGTATTATGCTCGCATAATCTCAATGCCTCATAACTTGCAGCATCAATCTCCTCTGCTGTAGCAATCTTAAGTCCTTTTTTTGTCAGAATTTTGACTGCTTCCATAGCAACCCTTTCAGACTCTTTTCTGTCGCGTCCCTGGATGCTTTCTGCTGCACTGTAAATAGAATCCACTTGCTTTTCAAAAACATAATCTACAAGCCGCCCATCTCTTTTTCGTACTGCAATAGGAAATACCGTTCCATTGCCATTAGGATTTACAAAATCATCAACATTAACTTCCAAGCCCATTGTTTCCTCTTTTTTCCTCCTATTCTAATTTTTCAATTTTCTTTATAAGTATTTATGTATGAAATGATATATTTTGCAATTAGTAAATTTTTCTTCTGTTTTCTTTGCCATTTTAGAAGTTTATAAATCTTTTCTAGAACTTGTTAGTAACACAAATTGCATTTATGCATTCCAAAAGAATCAGGAAAACTTTATAAAAAACCTTTTATTACTGATAGGATGTACAAAGTCAAAGTTAACAACGAAAAGTGCATTGGCTGCGGAGCATGCGTGGCAATATGCCCTGAAGTTTTTGAGTTGAAACAGAGCAAGGCAAATGTGAAAAAGGCAAAAACAGAAAAGGAATGCGCAAAACAAGCTGCAGACTCGTGTCCAGTCAATGCAATAACCCTTAATTAGGAACCATCAAAATCTTCTGGATCAGCATGGCTTGTTCTTCCTGTCATATCTTCTGAATGTCTCAGCATTCTTGTAAGATGTTCTGGATTATGCCTGTTGTAAACTCCAACTACTCCATCCACCCACACTCCCTCTTCATCAAAGAGTTCCCTTGCTTCTCCAATTGGAATGTCTGTCCATTTCTTGTAAGACCATCTTTCTGCCTTTAAATCAACAGAAAAGTATTCTTCTGTTCCTTCAACAGTGTCAATTTCATGCACCTCAGTGCCACCTATTTCAGGAAGGTTTACTAAAGCTACCAGGTCTTTTTTCACAATAATATCTCCTTTAGCCATCAAAATCTTTCTAATTCTAATTTTAAAAGCATTTTTGTTGTGCAGTGTTATTATCAAGAACATCAAAATTAGGAACCTTTATATAGACATATGAACATACTTTCATATGAGTAACAGTACATATCATGTCTTTTTCAATAATCTTTCAAATCCCCTGAGGGTAGATATCATTTCTGCATTAAAGGAAAAGGACCTTTCAGTAAACGAGTTGGCAAGAATTCTTAAGGTTGAACAAAGCAAGCTAAGCCATGCCCTGGGCAATCTGAGAGAATGCAATATAGTCAACTTCACTATAAAAGGAAAAAGAAGGATTTACTCCCTCAATAAGAAAACAATCCTTCCGATTCTTAAGATAATTGATAAGCATGCAAGAAGCTACTGCAGGGGCAAATGCAGTTTTTGCAGGGAATGTTCAGGATGAAAAAACAAAAAAAGATTTATCTTGATAATGCAGCAACAACCAAAATTGACAAGGAAGTATTGGAAGAAATGCTTCCATTTCTGAAAGGAAAGTATGGAAATCCTTCTAGTATCCACTCGCTTGGACAAGAAGCAAAAAAAGCCATGGAAAAAGCAAGAAAACAAGTTGCAAAACTGATTAATGCAGAGCCTGATGAAATAATTTTCACATCATGCGGCACAGAAGCAAATAATCTTGCATTAAAAGGCATTGACACTGCGCGAGTTTTCACAAGTTCAATAGAACACGCTGCTGTTCTTGAAACAGCAAGAGCCATTGAAAAACCCCTTGAAATCTTTTCTGTTGACAGGTTTGGAATAATTAACATGACTGGCTTTCGGCTCGGAATTACAAAAAATGCAGTGGTAAGCATAATGCACGTAAACAACGAGATAGGAACAATCCAGCCAATTGAAGAAATTGCAGGAATATGCAAGGCAAACAACTGCATTTTTCATACAGATGCTGTCCAATCCCTGGGAAAAATTCCAATAGATGTCAAGAAGCTTGGAATAGATATGTTGTCAGGTTCTGGGCATAAAATCAACGGGCCAAAAGGAATTGGTTTCTTGTATATTAAAAAGGAGCTAAAGACAAAACTTCAGCCTTTGCTGCATGGCGGAGGGCAGGAATCTGGCCTGCGTTCTGGAACAGAGAATGTTGCTGGAATTGTCGGATTGGGAAAAGCCTGCGAACTCGCAGGAAAAAAGATGAAACAATCTCCAGAGATTTTAAAGTTGAGAGATTTCATGCTGCAAGAACTCTTAGAAATTCCAGGCATTAAAGTCAACGGTTCAATAGAAAAAAGGATTTTCAACAATATAAATATTGCAATAAAGGACATTGAAGGCGAGGCTCTTGTTTTAATGTTAAATGAGCAAGGCATAGCCTGCTCAACAGCATCAGCCTGCACTTCTCTAAGCCATCATCACAGCCACGTGCTCAAGGCTATAGGCTTGTCACAGGAAGAAATCCATGGCACTATCAGGATTTCATTGGGATATCAAACTACAAAGCGGGAGATAGACTATGCCATCGCAAAATTAAAAGAAAATATTATTAAATTAAGAAAGATTTCAGGAAAGTGAGATAAAAAATGGCAAAAACAAAAAAACCAAGCATAACAAAAAGAACTCTTGTTTCTGCAATAATGCATCAAAACCCGAAGGCAGCCGAAATTTTGATGGAAGAAGGCATGATGTGCATGGGATGCCCTCATGCAACTTCAGAAACCTTGGAGCAGGCCTGCCAGACCCACGGGCTTGATATAGAAAATTTGCTGAAAAAATTAAATAAAAGCACGCCAAAAAAGAAAAAATGAAATATACAAGGAAAGTTATTGATTATTTTATGCATCCAAAAAATCGCGGAAGCATCAGCAATGCTGATGGCATCGGCACAGTCACAAATCCTGTCTGCGGAGACAGGACAACTGTCTACATAAAAGTTGAAAAGAAGCGAGGCAAAGAATACATCAAGGATATAAAATTCGAAACATTGGGATGCGCTGCTGCAATAGCAACATCAAGCATAGCTACAGAGCTTGTCAAAGGAAAATCTCTTGAGCAGGCAAAAAAGCTCAAGAAAGAATCCATAATAAAGAAGCTTGGCGGTTTGCCACAGCAAAAAATCCATTGTTCCCTGCTTGCTACCGATGCCTTGTTCGAGGCAATTAAGAATTACGAGGAAAAAACAAAAGCCTGATGCCTTATGCCTTATGCATTATGAAAGTTTAAAAAGATTTGTGTATTGATATATTAAACAAACTAAACATCTTGGAGGGTAAAATGTGCAATTGCGGTTGTGAAAAGAAAAAGAAAAAAGGCAAGTAAAATTTAACTTATTTTTTATTTAATTCTTATTTTTTGTCCTCTGTAATTGCATGCATGATAGAATATTGCACTGCCTCTGCTGTCTGGCACTAAAACCTGTTCTGCACTTGTTTCCGGGCACAAAAGAGCTGGATTAAATCGTGACTGGGTGCAATATGCTCTTCCATCATGAGACATCTGTCCAGGGCATATTCCCTCTTTCTCTCTTATTCTTGTGAAGCGCTCTGCAACTTTTCTTCTGGATTCTATTTTCGCTACAGTGCTGTATTCTGGTGTTTTATCTACCATATTGTTACCTTCAGATAGTGAAAATATATAAAGCTTTGTTTCACTTCATAAACTGAGGAATCTTAAGATTTTTAAACTGTTTTCTTCTATAAAGAGTATGACAATGTGGTGGCTGGTAGGAGTGCTTGGATTTGTAGCACTGGTATTTATCTATTATTTCAATAAATTTATAGTTCTAGGAAATAGGATAGACAATTCCTTGTCGCAGATTGATGTCCAGTTAAGGAAGCGCGCAGAACTTGTGCCTAACCTTATAAATATTGTAAAAGGCTATGTAAAGCATGAGACAGCAATGATTGAGAAAGTTACAGCAGCCAGAACAGCCATGCTCACAGCAAAGGACCTGCCGGCAAAGATGAGGGCAGGCAACCAGCTCCAGGCAGCATTGAAAAGCATTTTTGCACTTGCTGAGAATTATCCCCAGCTCAAGGCAAATGAAAACTTCCTTGCCTTGCAGGAAGAGCTTACTGCAATAGAAGACAAGATAGCATACGCGAGGCAGTTCTACAATGACAGCGTGCTAGATTACAACAACTCAACAAAAACCTTCCCAGGAGTTATGTTCGCCAAAATGTATAATGCGAAAGAAAAAGAATTCCTGCAGCTTCCAGAAGCAATGAAGGCAGTTCCCAAAGTTGAGTTCTAGACAACTGAAAACCTTTTAAAATCCCTTTTTCTCAATTTTCCATGCCACCATATCAAGAACACGAAACCCTGGATGATTATGTCGCAGACATGGAGAACTTAGATTTCTTCAGCAAAAATCGTTCTTCCAGAGGGCTGGATAAAACAAGAGAAATAGAGCTTGCAAAAGAGATGATATTTTTAAAAAGAAGGTTTTGGGGAATTGCAAATTACTACAGATACGATGGAAATGGCAATAATAACAGCTCGCCAGAACTTGTTCTGGACAATTACAGGAGTGCAATCAAACAGGTTTTGCATTATGATGAAATGTTAAACAATGGTTTGGATGAAAGAGGAAAAAGGATTGTCAGGCAGAGGATTTCCGCATTGAGAGAGAGGTTTGGCAAGGAGCCTGAACTGGTTTATCAAAAATTACAAGAAGCGTATGACAGACTGGCAAGAATAAGGAATGAATTTGCAGAAGCCAACCTGAAACTTGTGATGTATGTAGCGAGAAGATACCAAAGATATGGTTTGTCAATAACAGACTTGGTTAGCGAAGGGAATCTTGGCTTGCTTAGGGCAATTGAAAAATTCAAGCCAGAAAAAGACTGCAAATTCTCGACATATGCAACATGGTGGATAAGACAGGGTATTTTAAAGGCACTTACAAAAGGCACAAGAATACTGAGAGTTCCAGACCATGTTGGCAAATCGCTGTCTAAATTATACAGGACAATGAGCAATCTGAGTCACGAGCTCAACCGGGAGCCCAGTGAAGAAGAGATTGCAGAGGAAATGGAAATTTCTCCAGAAAATGTCGGAAAGCTAAAACGTGTATCATTCTTCCGTGCTATTTCGATAGAAACCTTTCTCTATGCACGAGAGCAGCATTCAGAATCATTCATGGATAGAAAAGTAGAATTTTATGACAAGCCATTATTTGATAAAGGAGAAGTTTGTCTCTTGCTTGATAGGTTAAACAGCAGAGAAAGGAAAGCTATTGAACAGAGATTTGGGCTAAATGGCTGTCAGCCATCAACACTCGAACAAATTGGTCAGGCATTAGACCTCACAAAAGAGAGGATAAGACAAATAATATTGTCAGGATTAAAGAAAATGCAGTATGTAGCAAGACAAAGGGATCTTGTTCTTGCTCAACATTTTTAAATCCAGAAGGATTTCAACAATCATGTTCACATCATTTTATGACCAAATCTCAAGAAACAAGAGAAATTCAATTATCCTTCTATTCACAATCTTTCTGACATTTGTCTTGCTTGGATATGTCATCGGCAGGATTTACTCAGGCAGTTTTTTCATTATAATGGCAGGCTTCACAGCATTCTCAATCTTTTATATATTAATTGGCTATTACAATTCTGACAAGATTGCTTTGGCAAGTGTGAGAGCAGTTCCAGCACAGCCCGAGCAATACAGGCAGTATCACAATCTTGTAGAAGGATTGTGCATAGCAAGCGGCATGCCAAAGCCAAAGCTCTATGTCATGCAGTCTAATCAGATAAATGCATTCGCAACAGGCCGCGATCCACAGCACGCAGTTATCTGCGTCACCCAGGGATGTTTGGACAAGCTCAACCGGACAGAACTTGAAGGAGTTCTTGGACACGAATTAAGCCATATTGCCAATTTTGACATTCGCTTCATGACACTTACTGCTGTCTTGGTTGGAATGACTGCAATAATCTCGCAGATGTTTCTCAGGAGTTTATGGCTCAGGGGAAGCCATGACAGGGACAGCAAAGGAAGCGCAATACTGATGCTGGTAGGAATCCTGCTGGCAATTCTCGCACCAATCTTTGTCCAGCTTGTCCAGCTTGCTATTTCAAGGAAAAGAGAATATGCAGCAGATGCTTCTTCAGTCAAGTTCACCAGGTATCCAGACGGATTGATAAATGCATTAAAGAAAATAGGCAAGGAAAACGAGCCTGAAAAAATTGTAAACAAGGCAGTCGCTCCTTTGTTCATCTCAGACCCTTTCAAGAGAAAAGTCCAGGGACTTTTCATGACACATCCGCCAGTCTCAGAAAGGATAAAAGTTCTAGAGGCAATGTAATCAATACTTTACAATTTCAGAGCATATCCAGTAGAGTGGATATGCCATTATTGCAACTGCTGCTCCAACTACTGCAATATCTACAATCGCGCCAGCAGCAAAGCACATTGCTCTTGTAAATTTAGCTGTTTCTTCAGGAACTTTGCATTCTCTCTTATTGGAAATAATTATTTCAAGTTCTTTTGTCATGCTAAAACTAAAATTTAAAGCTTTTTAGGTTTATCTCTCCTCAACAGTTGCACTTTCCCAGCAAAAACTATTTAAATTACAACACCATTTAGGAATTATGGAAAAGGGTGTAAACAACAGGTTTAGTTCTTGGAAGTGTTATAGTTGCACCTGTACACCATCTACAATTAAAGTACTCGTTTTTGCCTGCTAAGTTTTTTTACAGAACTTCAGCAGGCCAGGAATTCTACAATGGCTAGCTACAAATATAACCAAAACAATTTTTGCCTTGAATGTCACGAGGAAATATTCAATCCTTTGTGCCCGGTTTGCTTATCCAGAGAAATCAAGCAATGGCTTCAAAACAAGCCCGCTAAAGTTAAAAGTGTTGTAAACACCGAGATAAAAAGAATGTTAACGCTTGCAAAATATGATGATTACACGAAATGTGTATCATGCATGAGAAACAAGACATTCATGTGCCCGTACTGCTTCACAGAACGGATATACAACAAGATGAAAGAAGAAGGCGCAAATAAGAGAATACTTATGGAATTCCTAGAAATCTTCAACTTTGATCTTGAGCATACGGGCTATTCCAAAGACATGGAAAAATTTGGGATGCTGTAATCAAAGCCACAACACAATCACCTGCACACAAGCCTCTCAGCATAAGAAAAGATTTTTACATTAATTTTATAAACTATCAATAATAATATATTAGCATGAGAACAAAACAAGGCAAAACAAGCACATTAATTATTGTTATCCTAGTTGTGCTTGCAATAATATACATAAGCAACAATTATACTGGCTCGTTCTTGAACTCAACTTCAAAAACCTCGATTTCTGCTCCAGCAACCCAGCCAGTCAGAATAACTTACGATAATATTATTCCAGCACTCTCTTCAAATCCTATAGTCCAGGCACTTCCCTCAAATGGAATTATATGGCTCAGGTTTTATAATTTTAACACCGGACAAAGACAATGGGAAAAATCATATGTCCTGACAAAAGGCAGCGCTAAAGAAGGAACTGCAACAAAGCCAGACATAACACTCTCGATTCATTCAAAGTATCTTAGCCAGTTGACAAACCAGAACTTCTGCGGCATAATCCAGGCAGCAAAGAAAAATGGCGACCTGGGAACAGAGCTCGGAATTTCAAAAATCTCATTAATGTGGAAATATAGAAGCGTAATGAGTTACAGAAGCTGCCTTGGTTTCTAAGCAGCTTCTTGATAAAATCCTTGTCATGGTTGCCCCAGCGTATTAAATTTTCTGCATTAACTTTAAAAAACTGTTTGTAAATGATATAATATGAAACAGAATAAACCAAAAGTCCTCATCCTCTTGTCAGGCGGGCTTGACTCAAGGCTTGTTGTTAAACTGGTTGAAGAGCAAGTTACAAAGAAAAACATAACAGCATTAATTTTTAAGCTTCCGTTCGGCTCAAAATACTCAAAAGATTTAGAAAACACTGGAAAATTCTGCAAAGAACAAGATATTAAGTGCAAGCTGATTGATGTCACAAAAGGCAAGCTTCTGCAGGAATACTTGGATATTTTAAGAAAACCAGCTCACGGTTACGGAACAGCATGCAATCCATGCATTGATTGCCATATCTGGATGTTGAAGAAAGCAAAAGAATTCGCTGACAAAAATAAAATAGAAATCATAGCAACAGGCGAGGTTTTAGGAGAGCGTCCAATGTCCCAACATAAGAAAGCACTGGAGATTATAGAACAGGAATCAGGGCTTGTGGGCAGATTGCTTCGCCCATTGTCAGCAAAACTTCTTCCAGCAACAGACGCAGAGCAATCAGCAAAAATAGACAGGAGCAAGCTTCTTGATATCCAGGGAAGAAGCAGGAAAATGCAGATTCTTCTCGCCCAAAAATATAAAATCTCATATCCAACACCAGGCGGCGGATGCCTTCTCTGCGAGCCAGAGTTTGCAGAAAAATTAAAACCTCTTCTGAAAGGCAAAGTAAAAGATATTGACATTGCTTTATTGAAAGTAGGAAGGCATTTCGAGAACAGCAATATTGTACTTGGAAAAAACGAACAGGAAAACCTCGAACTCGAAGCAATTCAAAAGAAATACAACTTCGGAGTGTTACTTGTGCCTGAAGAGCCAGGCCCAACAGCATTCATCAAAAGCAAAAAGTATGAACAAGAGGCTAGGAAGCTGATGCAGCAGTATTCCAAGCATAAGATAACGAAGATTAAAGAATTAAAATAGAACTATTCTTTCCTTACCAATTTTTATACGTATAAATTTTAGTAACATTGCCCAAAACCCTTAAATACTTCTTTTACTAATAACTTTTATCAAAAGAGGTAAAATGTGCATAAATAAGCAGACTGCTCTTAAAATAATCTTAATCATCTCAATAGCAGGGCTTTTGTTCTCAGGCTACTTGAGTTACTCAGAATTATTCAAACAAACCTGTCCATTCGGGGGCTGCGGCGGGTTGTTTGGAGTGCCTGTCTGTGTTTACGGCTTTGTAATGTATCTTGCAGTTTTCATTGTCTCAATTTGCGGATTAAAGTCAAAGGAGAAACGAAGATAAAATGGCGTGGAAAGATTGGAGTTATACAAAAAAAGGATTGATTATCGGGCTTGTATTTGGTTGGTTTTTTGGAGTTTACAGTAATATCTCTACATGTCATACTGGCCTTGCAGGAGGGTGTTTTAGCATTCGTTCAGCAATAGAATTTTTTATTTCATTTCCCATATCCTTTCCCATATCAATTCTTTTAATGGACACTTTTGAATCTCTTTCGCGATCAGAATTAAAATTTGTATCTGGAGCAATTCTTTTAATTTCTCCTATAATTTTTTTTGGATTATTAGGATTACTTATCGGCTGGATAATCGGGAAAATTAAAGGAGAGAAAACAGAGGTGCAAAAATAAAATGGGATGGAAAAACTGGTCAGGTTGGTTGAAAGGTGGAGTGATTGGTGCTGGAATAGTATTAGTCCTTGGTGTTCTACAGGTACTTTATCCAATGTATTCAATTCCAGGGGTTGCAATAATTGTCTACTATCTTGAAATTTCTCCTCTTCCTTATTTTTTTATTATAGAAGGTTTCGTTCTCGGCGCCCTAATCGGCTGGATAATCGGAAAGGTGAGGAGAAAATAAAATGGACGTTATAACAACCTCAGCTCTTCTCGGCGGAATCGGCGGCCTGACAAGAGGCTTTGTCGGCTTGCTGAAAGCAATGTCCATGAGAAGAAATATCCTCTGGGGTTATTATGTAATTACTGTCCTTATCGCAGTAGTTATTGGAGTTTTTGTAGGAATAATATTTAATTTTGACCCAAGGCTCTCGCTGCTTGCAGGCTATGCAGGAACTGATATTCTTGAAGGAATCTACAAATCATTTGCAGTGCAGAAAGTTTACACAAAAGGAAAATGAATAAATTACTAAAATATGTTCTAATTGTAAGCCTAAGCTTGATAGTTCTTGCTTTGTTAATATTCCTATCTCATGCATTATATGAGAATTACTTGAAATCTTATGAACGTCCAGAAGGAGCAACAGGAGTTATTGCAGTACCAATTGCAGTACCAAAAGGTCCTCTCTTTTTTATATATCAAATTTTGCTTTATGCATTTTTGGGGGTATTCCCATTATTTGTAATTTTTATGAGTATAATGTATTTTGTTAAGTCAGGAAAATATCTTAACAGTTTACTTATTCCTCTGTCATATTCAATTTTGGGGGCCATAATAACCTTTATCTGGTTAATGACTATTTTTACAGGAGAAAGCGGAATGATAGTTATATACATTTATCCAGGATTAATAGGAACATTAATAGCAGTTGGAGTTATTAATGGAATAATAAAGCTTGTTAAGAAATAAAATGAAAGCAAGACTAATTATCCTGGGTCTGTGCATCTTGCTTGGTTTTAATCTTGTCACAGCAATACCAAATCCTGCCTCAGTTTATTGTGCAGATATGGGTTATACTTTAAATATTACCAATGGAACTTGCATATTTCAAGATGGAAATACCTGTCCAGAATGGGATTTTTTCAGGGGAGAGTGCGGAAATCAATATGTCAAAGAAATTCCATGCAGAGAAATAGGAGAGCCTGTATTCACAACCTTTGAAAAATGCTGTGAAGGATATGCCTATATCCCAAAAAACTTGATTGGGCAGATAACCTGCCAGCCCATGTCAAAAATAATCATTGACAATTTTAAATATAATTATGTTTACTGGCTCGGAACCCTGGCAGTTTTAGGAGTAATAGTTTACTTAATCTGCAAGAAGTCAAGAAAAAGTAAAAAGAAGGGGAAATAAGATGGCATGGAAAAATTGGAGTTATACAAAAAAAGGATTGATTATTGGGCTTGTATTTGGTTGGTTTTTTGGAGTTTACAGTAATATCTCTACATGCCATACTAGCATTCAAGGAGGGTGTTTTAGCATTCGTTCAGCAATAGAATTTTTTATTTCATCCCCCATAGTCTTTCCCATATCAATTCTTTTAATGGACACTTTTGAATCTCTTTCGCGATCAGAATTAAAATTTGTATATGGAGCAATTCTTTTAATTTCTCCTATAATTTTTTTTGGATTATTAGGGTTACTTATCGGCTGGATAATCGGGAAAATTAAAGGAAAGAAAACAGAGGTGCAAAAGTAAAATGGGTTGGAAAGAGGTAATAACAACAATTATTTTAGTTATTTTCTACTTGGCAATAAATTTTGTAATGGGCTTTTCATTAATAACACACATTATAATAAACCTGCTTATTGCATCATTTCTTTGTTTTATACTATTCAAACAAGACGAAAGCCCAATTAAAAAAGGATTGTTATTGTCTGCAATCATTTTTGTAATAGTCTTAATTGCTAATATGATTATTATTTCTCTCCAAAGCGGGATTATTGCAGACACTGGAATAGGACTATTGATAAGTATAATCTCGACAATTAAAAACCCTATAACATACTTCATTAGCTTCGTAATTTCTTTTAATCTGCCTTTTATTATAAAAACACTAATCAAAACAAGAGAATAAAATGGCAAACAAACAACTTATCAAATTCATCCAGGAAGCCCGCAAAAGAGGCTTTGATGACTGGCAGATACGCGAGCCTCTTTTGAAAAAAGGCTGGCCATTAGAAGAAGTTGAAGAAGCATTCTCAAGTTTGAAGCAAAAATTCCATTTCAAGAACAAAGTCTGCGTCTTTCTTGATTCAGACATGCTCAAGATTCTTGAAAAGCGCGCCAAGCGGAATTTATTCACACTTTCAGAGCAGATCGAGGATATTTTGCGGAGAAGCTGCCTGAATGTAAGGCCTAGCCAGGCAAAAGAAAAAATTGATGACATGCTTGTCTCATTATTCTCACGGAGAAAGTACAAGAAATGAAATCAAACAAATGTATTATTATCTATGATACTATAACTGGAAACACCACAAAAATAGCAAAAGCCATTGCAAAAGTCTTGAAGGCAAGAGTTATCAGGGTAAACAAGGTAAAATTAAAGCAAGTCGAGAAATACGACTTAGTTGGTTTTGGCTCTGGAATTTATACCATGACTCATCATAAATCCTTACTAAAGCTTGCAGGCAAGTTGAAAGCCAAACAAGGACAAAAGGCATTTGTCTTTTCAACAGCTGGAACATGCTCTTTAAAGCTGATATGGCACAATCAATTAAAGACGAAACTTCTTAACAAGGGTTTTGAAATCATAGGAGATTTCTGTTGCAAGGGCTTCGATAATTTTGGTCCATTAAAAATTGTCGGAGGATTGAACAAGGGACATCCAAACAAGGAAGATATAATAAAAGTAAAAGAGTTTGCAAGAATGCTGAAAGAAAGATTGAAAAGTTAGTTCTGAAGAAAATAATTAATAAACAAGTCAGTCCTTGCACTCAACGCATTCACACCATTCGCATTTCTCAGCAGGGCACGGACCATTAAGCAACTTTAGTGCTTTTTTCCATAAACTTTCAGCACTCTCAACATCTACAGGCATCTTCACGAGTTCGGTATCAAATACAACCTCTCCTGTCTCAAGCACTTCTTTAGGAACATAAAACAGCAGGAAACTGTAATCCTCTGTCTCATAACCATTCTTTCTAAGAAGGAAGTTATAGATATCCAGTTGATTCTTCGAGCGTGCTGCTGTATCCTCTTTGACAGGAAATCCCCTTGTCTTGTAATCCAGGACTATCAGCTTTTTTTCCTTGACAAGCAAGTTGTCCACAGCGCCCCGCAAGATATTTCCTTTTTCATCGGTGAATGATACGCCTTTCTTGTTGTTCCTCCAGATTTCCAGCAATTGCTTTTCTTCTTCATTACTTCCAAAAAGCGCAAGATTCTCGCAATGTGCCTGGTTGCACAGTTCAGGAGGCAATTTTTCCTTCTCCCTGAAGTTATCAAAATGTATTTTTAAAATCCTGTCCATGCCGCTTGGCAAAGACGGAAATATGCCAGATGGCCTGCTCCAAGCCTCGTGTTTTTCAAGCCAAAAGCATCTCGGACACTCTGCCATCAGGCTTATTGAAGAAGGTGATAACTTGAATCTCATTTACTATAACCAGTAATCGCGTTATATAAATTTAATCCCAAAACAACCCGATACAAACATTTATAAATTAACAAGTTAAGTAATTTTAATCAACATACAATAGGAGAAATCAATCAAAAAAGATTTAATATAATGAATTCTAGAAATTTAAATTATTTTCAATTAAACATCAAGGAGGATATATAAATATGGCATACGGAAGTGGCGGCTTCAGACGAGGCGGCAGCAGCGGTGGAGGCTTCAGGAGAAGCTTTGGCCCAAGAGAAATGCATAAGATAACATGCAGTGAATGCGGCAAAGAAGCAGAAGTACCTTTCAAACCAAGAGAAGGCACACCTGTTTACTGCAAAGAGTGCTTCATGAAAAAGAAAGGCATAACACCAAGAGAAGAGAAGAAAGAAGAAGCCGAAGAAGAAGCTGAAGAATCAGAAGAGTCCGAAGAAGAAGCATCAGAAGAAGAGGAAAAGTAAACTCTTAAGAATCTTTATTTTTATTTTTTATTATTTTTATTATTTTTTTGTTTTGATAATACTCAGAATTAAGCTAAAAACGATTTTCAAATAAAGTTTAAGCATCGCAGATGAATGGCTGAAGTGCCTGTTTGAAATTTCTATTAATGATTTTTTCAGAACAATTTCTTCAAGTCCTCAAGCCTGCCCAGGACAATGTCAGGCATTTCCTCTATTATCTCCTCTTTTGTGTTCCATGCATACTTGCCTGCAATGATTATGCTTATACATCCTGCTTTTCTTGCAGTCAGCACATCACCTGCCCTGTCTCCGACATAAGCAACCTCTTCCAAAGAAAGATTCATTCTTTTCTTTAATTTCTTTATCAATTCTGGCTTATTGCCAAAGGTTTCTTCGCTGTAAACCCTGTCAAAAATCCTAATTTGCTTTCCTAAAACCCTTTTTATAACGCGACGCGGCGAGTTCGATAATATGAATTTCCTGCACTTAACTTCTTTCAATGCATCAAGATTCAATGCTCTTGGCTTCTTTTTTAAAAACTCTTTGTAGATTTCATGCCTTATCCTGGAAATTTCCTTTGTGGAAACATCAGCCATTTCCAAGACATCCTTGATTTTCCTGCCAAAGTGTATTATAACTTTTGTCTCGCATTCCGGGCAGTACAATTTCTCGCGCTTCAATACTTTCAGGATAGAATTATACCATCTCTTCTTTGTATCAGCCAGTGTCCCGTCAAAATCAAGCAAGAGCAGTTTGATTTTGTTCTTCGTGCCTCTTTTCATTCAATGAAAAGATGTTTGTGATATATAAAAATTTGTATTCAAATTTTTAAGCCACAAAATCGCAAGATTTTGATGTTTAAAAGTTATTGATACTCGCCTGATGGCTCGCTGTTCATTATTAAACTTTCCTTGCACGCTTTTTCAGCAATTCATCTGCGATGCAACCTGCAACACAACCCTTTATTCAGCATAAAAAAGAATAGATATTATTATTCTTAAATTACCAGAACCCGTAGTTTTCTTACTTATAATTCCTGTCAAGGAAGTTCCTGATGAACTTGTCGCTGTCTTCCCTTTCAATTATCTTGTTCAACTTGTACATTGAAAGGTTGTCTTTTGTCTGCCTGAAGGCTTTTATATCCGCGGCTGCGTTCTTGAAAGCATCTTCTGAAATCAGGAATTCATTATGCGAGATTTCAGCCAGTTTCTTTGCCATTCCAAGAGTATTCCCAAGCCCTGTGAATTTCAGCCTATCCTTGGTTTTCTCAACAACAAGCTGCCCTGAATGCACAACCAGCCCGTAATCAATCTTCTCCTTGAACTTTGCATTATGAGCATTGAGCTTGCCTTCAACCTGCTTTGCAAGCTTTATCACAGGCACCTCATTCCTGTAAGTCCTGGTCGAGACAGGCGGGAATATTCCAAATAAAAAGTTGTTGCTCTGGTAGATAGAGCCCTTGTTTGCAACAATGTCCTGCACAATCTCATTTATAGTGTCTTTAAAGCCAGCCATCTTGTCAGAGTTCTTAATATTAAGCACAAGAAGGCTTGATTCCTGTTTCTGTCCGTTTAATGCAATTGTATGCTCGGCCACGCTTGGAATTGCCTTGTCTGGTAGGACAACTTCTGACATTTTTTTTGCAGGCACGTCAACCATTATAGGATGATGTGTTTTCTGCTCTGGAATGGTTTCAGGCACATTATATTTCTTTGTCCACGGTATCAAGTTCGAATATCTTGAATAAACAAACCATCCAACCACAGCAAAAAGGAAAATCCATGCCAGCAGGTATCTCTTGAATTCAATTCCCTGGGACGCATCTACAATGTCTATTGCCCTTCCTGTCAAAGCCACTCCAGAAACTTCAACTTCCTCTGCTCCGTCACTGGCTTTCACAATATAACTTCCTTCAGGAGCATAAAGCTTGAATTTCTTGGTTTCTGAAACAGGAATATCTACATCAAGCATTTTTGTTGTATCGCCAATTGTCACTTCTATTGTTTTTTGGTAAGGAACATTTCCAGTATTAACAACAATAAGTGTGTTATTATCTATTTTCAGGCTTGCTTGCTGTAATTCATTGACATTGAATTCTTTTGTTCCAGAAACATCCACGCTTGTGCCTGATATTTTCCATTTGCCGGCACTAGCAGTCTGGTCAAGCTTGAGCTCTTCCTGTTTTCCAGAAACTGCAACTTTCTCAGCCAGCAGTTTATTATTAGAATCAGAAATCTTGATTGTAAGTTCCTTGTCAGCTACAAGTTCATGAGCCTGGTCATACAGCATCGGCTTGTACAAGAGTGTCGCGCCCGGATTCACATTTCCAGAATCAAGCGCTATCTCAATCTCTGTTGGCACAGATTTCACAATAACGAAAAAGTTTCCTGAGCCTGAGTTGCTTGCCGCATCATCAGAATCTATCTTTTCATAAACATAAGCATTGACAGCATGCGAGCCAGCACCCATATTATCAGGTATTTTCAGCTTCGTGGAAAATTTTCCTAGCGAGACAGTCACAGTCATATTTATTTCTGAATTAATGTAAACATTGACAAATCCCTCGACATTCTGCCCGTTTTCCTTTACAGCAGTTCCTTCAACCAGAATCTCGCTGCCAGGCATGATTTCGCCTGCTAAAGAGTTTAATGTAACATCAATCTTGTCAGATATTGTGATGTCCTGGCTGTATGATTTTTCCTCTCCAATGCTGGCTGCTATTCTGCATACTCCTGCCTGGCTGACAAAAAACCTGCTCAAAGGCACCTCGCTTGAAACCTGCTTCTCTTCATTAGCATTAAGAGAGATGTAAGTCCTGTAAAAATTAATAGAAGAGTCTCCGCAATTAAGATTTAATTCAAGAAAACCATTGACAGCATCAGAAGGCTTGACAACAGCACTTATCTGAAGAGTATCTCCAAGATTGTAAAGCGTGTTCGTCTGTCCAAAAATGACATTTGCAGATGCAATTGACAAAAGTGATACTGCCAGCATAAAAAGCAGCGGTAATAATAGTATTCTCCTCATTTTAGTATCAAAACTTCAGGCATAAAAGGTATTTAAATATTATCAAGTTCAAACTCAACTGGAAATTAATGCCAAAAATAGCTTCTATCAGGGAATTTATTACTTATTTGCAGAACCAGACGTCTCAAATTGAAGTTTCAGCAGCAAGCACTCAACCCAACGCATAAAATAGTTTTTTACTTAATGGTATAAAGTCTGTTACTATTGCTGCTAATGATATTTTATATCTCAGAATCCTAGCACGGCCCGAAAGTCTTGAATAATCCGAAATGCTTGAACGCTTTCAAGTTCAAGCCAGGGAAAACATCTCTTTCCAAGCTTCCTTTTGGAGGAAGTGCTTCAAGGGTTTTCCTATCAAGGAGATAAACGCCGCAGCTTACCCATAACTCGGGCATTATTGGCTTCTCTCGGAATTCTTCAATCTCAAACCCATCAATCTTAATGATTCCGTAATTCAGTCTTGGGTTAGCAACAGCAATCGTATCTGTTCCGAATCCAATCAATGCCTTCAGGTCAATGTCAGTCACATCATCCACATTGCATATGAGAATCTTGCTTGATTTTATTTTTTCAAGAGCCTTTGTCACAGCACCAGAAGTTCCAAGCATCACTGGTTCTAGTGAATATTCAACATTCTTCATGCTTCCAAGATAATTATGTATTGGCTCATACTCGTCCTTGTGGCACGCAATAACTATCTTATTGACATATGAAGAAAGCCAGTTTATCTGGTGCTCAATAATAGACTTGCCTTCAAATTCAACCAATGCCTTTGGATAAAGGGTTTTCCTGCCCATCATGCCTGCTGCAAGAATTATAGCATCAGGCTTTTCGCCATTTGTTCCAGCAACCTTTGCCATAACTTTCAGTAGGCAAAGTAGTATTTATACTTTTTGAAAATTTAAAAAGTATAATCTTAGATAATCTCGAATGAAAGGATAGTCCCATTTAACCTCGCGAGGTAAAATATTCATGTATTAATAATCGGATAGCAGTTAGTCAAATAATTTTATAAATGTAGTATTCCTTCTTGAAAAATGAAAAAAGAGGGGTTTAAGGTTACGCCTTATAATGTGTCAGGCGAGGTTGATTATGGCAAGCTCGTCAAAGAGTTTGGAGTCAGTATCATAGATGACAAGCTTTTAGAAAGAATAAAAAAACATGCCAAGGAGCTTCCTTTGTTTTTGAGAAGAAAAGTATTTTTCGCTCATCGCGATTTGAACTGGCTTTTAGATGAGTATGAAAAAGGCAATAAGTTCTTCATTTATACAGGAAGGGCATCTACAAAAGGCAGCAAGGTTCATTTAGGCCATCTTGTGCCATGGATTATGTGCAAATGGCTTCAGGACAAGTTCGGGGCTGAGATGTGGTTCCAGTTTCCAGACGAGGAAAAGTTTCTTTACAAGCGTGATGTAACTCTTGAAGACACAAAAAAAGCAACATATGAGGACATGCTTGATGTAATAGCACTCGGTTTCGATCCAAAGAAAACCAAATTTATCATTGATACTGAACATGCCGGGCTGATGTACAAGGAAGCATGCAAAGTAGCAAAGAAAATAACATTCTCTACAATCAAGGCAGCTTTCGGCTTTGATGACAGCACAAATATTGGCAGCATATTCTATACAAGCATGCAGGCTGTTCCTGCTTTTCTGCCTTCTGTACTAAAAGGAAAAAATATACCCTGTCTTATTCCGCTTGGCATAGACCAGGACCCTCATTTTAGGATTTCAAGGGATGTCATGCCAAAACTTGGATATTACAAGCCAGCCATAATGCACAATGTCTTCCTTCCTTCATTAACAGGAATTGGCGGAAAAATGTCTGCATCTTCAGGGCAGGAGACATCTATCTACACAACTGATGATCCAAAAACAGTTGAAGAAAAAATCAAGAAGCATGCTTTCAGCGGCGGACAGCCCACCCTTGAACTGCAAAGAAAAAAAGGCGGAAATCCAGACATCGACGTAAGTTTCCAATATCTCAAGATGTTTTTCGAGCCCGATGACAACAAGTTAGCGAAGCTAGAAAAGGATTATCGCTCAGGCAAGCTCTTGACAGGCGAGTTAAAGGATATTCTTATATCAAAAATCAATGCCTTTTTGAAAGAGCACCAAAAACGCAGGGAAGCTGCGAGAAAGCTCGTTGATAAGTTCGTGATGAAATAACCCTAAAACTCATAACCCATTACTTTCTTAATCATTCCATCAATTTCCTTTAGCCTATCTTTGTTTAAAGAGACCTGCAAGCCATATGAAGCCGGCTTCGTCAGGATAATTCCCTCTCTGACAAGTTCTTTAGCAATTTTTTTCACATCCTTCCCTAAATGTGATGGAAAACCTCTTATTAAAGTATCAAAAGGAGCATGAACACCCCCAATAACTTTCTTTCTCCTTAAATGGTAGAGAATAGTAACTTTAATTTTTTCTTCATCATTAAAATCCATTAAAATCTACAGGAAAACGAATATTTAGATATTTCTAATATTAACACTTCAAAATTTGAAAAATTTTGATAGTGCTCAGAAATTTCAATTTCTGACATATAAAAACATAAACAGAAATATTTATAAATACTGTAATATTGTATAAAACATGACAAATGAAACAATTTTTGTAGAGATATTTGGAAGTAATCCTATAATTAAAGTCTTAGATTTTCTTATAACATTTCAATTATTTGACTATCCCCTGACTGAAATAGCAAAGAACGCGGGTGTTAGTTACTCAACTTTGCAAACCTTTTGGGATAAATTAGAAAGAAACCAGATAGTTATCAAGACAAGAAGAGTGGGAAAATCGAATTTATACAAATTAAATACCAGTAATCCTGCAGTCAAACAGCTGCTAAAGTTGGATTGGAATTTTATCAAAGGCTTAGAACAAGAAGTTCGTGCTTAATTTTCTATCAGAAACCCAGCTTTGCCGAAGCAATGCTGGGGAGTATATGATTATATTACATTTCAGGCATTTTTAAAGTTTACTTTCTAAGAAAGAAAGTCTTATCGGGATTTCGGCAGCGAGCGAGTGAAACGAGCGAGCGTGTGAGGGGAGAGAAAGGGTTAAAAGGACTACTGCAACCCCAAACTAATTTTTATCGCTAAATCAACCTGATTCATAAAAAGATTATCTAAATTGCCTATCACCTTCTTTATTCTTGATTTGTCAATTGTTCTTATCTGATTCAATAATATTGTAGAATCTTTGTCCAGTCCAGAGTCCTGCTTTGTTATTTTTACATTTGTAGGATATTCTTTTTCATAAATCTTTGAGGTAATTGGAGCAATTATTGTTGTAGGAGAATACTGATTTGAGACATCATTTTGTATTATTAGCACAGGCCTTACACTTCCTTGTTCACTTCCAATTACCGGCTCTAGATTTGCAAGAACTATATCTCCTCTCTTTATTTTAATTACCATTCCCAATCAAGAGTCGAGTCTGTTTTCTCCCATTCTTTTGTTATTCTCAGACTGTCAGAAGCCATTTCCTTGCATCCTTCAATTAATAGCTCTCTCTGGCATCTTTTCATCTCTTCTGCAGTTTTAATAAGTGTAAGAATAACTTCTTCATAAGTCTCGCTGCTGGACTCTTTCATTCTCTCAAGCTCTCTTTTTACATTTTCACCAAGCTGTATAGTCGTTACCATATAGACTATAGTCAAACTATAGTATATAAATATTTCGGCAGTGAGCAAGCGTGCCAGGGGCAAATTGCTCTCGTCAGTTTAAGGGTTTCGGGGCAGCGAGCGAAAGGGTTAAATAATTCCAGAAATCACTAATTTTATGGACAGAAACAATTTGCCTTACAGGCGAAACTGCGAAGGTTATCTTTTATGCAAAGATGGAAAATTGATTTAAGAAGAATAGGCAATGCTCTCAAGAGCAGGCGAGTTACTTGAGAAGATTTCTAGTCAGTCGTAGAAGGGCAAGCGTGGCAGGGGTGAATTGCCCTTTGTAAGTTTGTGGTGAGATAGGAGCGAGCCGGGCGACTTAGAGGAGCGAAGGCGAGCCATCAGGCGAGCGAAGCGAGCGAGTGAGGAGAGAGAAAGAGTTTTCCGAAGGAGATATTGGGAGGATTAAAAGGCAGATTTAAATATTAAAGTTTTCATCATTAAATATGAAAAAAAGATGTCTTGCTCTTTTTGTAATACTATCTATAATAATTTGCTTTATGGTGATTTATATAATTCAACAGAATATAAACTGTCGAAATACTAGGAAGTCATTAGTAGAGAATTATGAGGCAACAAAATATGATATTCCATTTAATGAATATTTAGATAATCATTTTAAAAATAAGACCGAATTTGAATTTTCAGTCCCGGTCGGGAAACAAGCCATCGAGGTAAGAAAAGAAGAGTGTTTTGAGCAGGCACTCAATAAACGTCTTATTGTAGGGAGCTGGCCAAAGGACAATCCTCCTTTTTGTAGTATAAGCTTTGGATACAAATGCATAGGAAGTGGCGGCATATCAATAGAAGGAATAGTTGATGAAGTCAAGAATAATTGCAAGAATAATGCAGTTATAAGTTGCACTTGCTGGTTTTAAGCAGGTTTGATTATTAATTCTTAGTAATGAAGAGCAAGCAAAAAGACTAATGCCTCTACAGAATAAATTTAATCTAGAATGGAAAAAAGTTATATGGCCTTCTTTAAAGGAAGATGGCTTAAAATTTCTTCCACAACCCGATTAATGGTTTTTCCTGAAGTATCGATAACAATCCCGTAATCTTTTTTTGAAACTAGTTTAAAAACATCGTATATTGCACCTTCGGGCATAGAGCTGCCGCGTTGCCTATTTCGCAGAACACATTCATCTACTTTCGCTTTGAGTGTAAATATAAAGTGTTTGCCTTTAATATTTTTAAGAATATGCTCCATTTGACTTTCGCGATAAAAACAACCGTCTAGTAATATTGTTTTTGGTTTTAATTGTTTTATCATATCTAAGGCGATCTCATTGCCCTTGATAAAATTGTCTACCGAGATGCCATCTCCCTCAATTGTATCCAGATTATATTTACTTAAAATTTCATCAAAAGATATGTAAAGTGCCCCAATTCTTTCTGCAACAATCTTCGATATAGTTGACTTTCCAACAGCTGCTGGTCCTCTTATAATCACAAAAAACATAATCGGCATAGTTTTGTTAGATTTTTATACCTTTCTTCGTCTATATGCAATTTCTTATCGGATTTTTAAAGGTGTTGCGGGGAGAGAGCGGAAGGGTTAAAAGGTTATTCTGTATTTTAAGATAAGAATCTAAAAATGGGAGTGCACCAAAAATCAATTGGAATAGAGAGCATTAAAAATGAGTCTTGGAAAGGCAGCAGAATCCTGGACATTGGGTGTGGCGATGGCAAACTTAGCCTTGAAGTTTTGAATAGAACTGGGGCCAAAGAGCTTGTAGGAATAGACATCGATCCTAAGGAAATAGAAAAAGCAAAAAAGATTAGCGATGAAAGAATTTCCTTTTTTGTAGGAGATGCTGCCAATCTTCAGTTCGAAGATGAAAGTTTTAATAGAATATTCTGCAACATCTCATTCCAGCAGTTTCTAGACAAAGAGAAATCTCTAGAAGAAATGTTTAGAGTCTTGAAAAAAAGAGGATTAATTCTAATCAATTTCATAGAAGAGATAAGTCCAGTTCTAGAGGAAACTCTTGATATTTTAGAAAAAGACTATAATATCTCCCTGAAGAAGAATAAGATTAAGATATCAAAAGAAGAGTTTGAGAAAATATCAAAAGATAGAGGATTCTCTATATTAAAATCAACTTCAAAAAAAGATACCTTTTTCTTTGAGGATATTGCTGAATTCCTCAGAGGATATTCATCGACTATAGATTCAAAGACAAAAAAACTTTCAGAAAATGAAAAAGAAGAGTTTATGCAAAAATTAAGACAAAGATTTCTTGACAAAAAGACATCAAAAGGAATTCCAGACACTTGGAAGATTGTTGTTGCCAAGCTGTTAAAATAATGTAGGGTTTCGCCAGCGAGCGAGTGAGGATTGAGAAGTTCGTGTTGAAGTAAGGAAAAGAGGTTCTAATTAGAATTTCTGAGTATTTGAAAATTAACCTAATTGCTCATAAGCCTGCTCCAATCCAGCGTATGCAGAGCATATTTCTAGTGTTACCAAATGCTGTTGGCAGCACGATTGCTTATTTGCAGAAATTGTCTCTTTATTGCAATATTGAATTAAATCATTCACTTGCTGAAAACAAAAATTTTTCTTGTCGCTCTCTTCAGGATATAACTCTGACCATTTGTCACATAGTTTGGTATCTGTTTTTATTAGCGCAATATACTCATAGCATTTGCCAGTATAACCTTTTGGTTCTATAAGGTCGCATATTTTTGTATCCTGTTTGGCAACACCTATTTTTAAGTAACACTTGCTACGCTGATCTTGACCTGGAATTTCACCGCATACACTTGGATCCAGCAAAGCCAGAGCTTTTTTAATAATAATTTCTGAATTACAAGACTCTTTCATACTCTCATCTTCTATTAGAGAGCATATCTTTGTATCTTGTACTGCAACTGCAACTAGTTGATAACAATTATCTCGATTAATGGCAGTTTTTGCAGTTTCAGAAAGTTTAGAAAGTTTTGAGCATGCCACAGAGCTATTGGAATTAATTGCAGTATAAAAATAGCATTCTTCTTTATACCAAAGCAGGCTGCTGCAGGTTTTAATGTCTTCAGAGAGGTGTGCTTTATTTAAAAAATACGAATCTGTAATATTAAATATGTGGGATGGAATTATTATAATTAACATAATTGCAAGAACAACCAGTCTGCGTTTTTTGGAATTTTTGCTGTCAAATAAAAAACCCAGTAGTGGAGCACCTATAAAAATAAAAAATAATAATGCATAAAAATATGTATCCAAACAGCCGCCAAATTCCATTTGAACAAAGCATCCTCTACTTGAGAAAAGCTCTGCAATTTTAGGAGCGATAAAGGCTGAGAGGGGTTTAACAAATGGAAAAACTAAAATAATAAATGGAAAAACTAAAACAGCTGCAAACATAATCCCAATAAAAAGAGAAAGAAGTAATACAACTATCAAACTGGTAATCATAAAAACCAGCCAATAAGACTTTGATTTAAGCCATTCTTTAAATGACATAATTAAAAATAATCTGTTTAGTATATATAACTTACTGTATAATAGATTTAAAGGCTTTGTTTAGATTGCAAGAAAGCTCGTTGATAAGTTCGTAGTGAGACAGGAAGGGTTAAAACAAACCTTATTAATAACCCCCCTGACTAATAAACTAATGAAATTTGACTCAAGCAATATTTCAACAAACAAGAATGCAATAAATAAAATTAGAAAAATCTGGCAAAAATCTGAGAAAAAAATTCTAAAGGAAATAGGCAATCTCACAGGGCTCACTATTAAAACAAACAGCATAACTTGCCATATAGATGATTCTACAACAAATGGATTATATGGGAAGAATAGCATAACCTTGGGTGTAAAGGGAGGGATAAGCGCAGATGATGTGCGAATGGTAATAGCACATGAGCTATTTCATATATTCTACTGGAAGAAATTAAAGAAAATGTGTCTAACAAAGAGTTCTCCTGGAAAAGAATCAAAACAGGAATGGAATCTCGCAGAAGTTGCTGCATTCCTGCTTACAAACGAGCCGTCTCTAAAGAAATGCTGGCCAAACGCGCAAGTCTGCCTTTATCCAAAAACAAAGAGCACCTGCAAGAAGGTAAAACAATTCTGGAAGCAGGGAGATATTGGTTATTTCCTCGCGCAGTCGTATAAGATATTAAAATAATAGGGGTACGAGATAGGAAGAATTAAGAATATAATAAACATTTTAGAAATATGGTTTGGAAAGGTGTTATTCTTGAAGAAAGCCTGGAAGATAAATCGCTTCTAAAGTTAGTTAAAATAGTCGGAACAAAAACAGAAAAACTTGAAAAAGAAAACAGGATTATGACTTTCCATGGAGTTGAGATTGAATGCGCATTTGCATCTCTTAAAAGAAAAGCAAGAGCCCATGTAAGTTTCAAGAACAAAGTTACAATTTACCTGGACAATGACTTGCTTAAGATGATTGATAAGAGGGCAAAGAAAAATATGCTGACTTTACCTGAGCAGATTGAAGATATCTTGAGGCGTTCATGTTTAAGCCTGAAGAAAAAGCCCCTAATTTCTGGAAAAATAGATGACTTGCTTGTTTCTATATTCTCACGGCAGCAGAGAAGGAAGAAATAATCCTTTCTCTTACAATTCAATTCTTCTTAATCACATTCCACTTCTTGCTCCATTTTTCTATGGGCTTGAAGCACTGTATAAACTCATTTCCTCTCTCTGTTAAGGAATATCTTACTCTTGGAGGAGAGCCTGCAACAAATTCCTTGCTTGCAATCTCTTCTTTTACAAGATCCTTGAGCCTTGAAGAGAGTATTTTTGGAGTTATTCCCCAGCTCAGGGCTTTCAAAAGTTCATTGAAGAACTTAGGCCCTCCAGCCAACTCTCTTATAATATAAATAGTCCATTTTTGGCTGATGATGTCGATGGTGTAGCCGATGGGGCAGAAGAAGTCCGCGCTTTCTTCTCTTTCTTTCTTGTACTGCTCAGTTTCCTTCTGGATAGTTTGTTTGTATTTTGCCACTTTCTAATATATATAAGCTATACTATATATATCTATACCTTGAGGAGGCAACAAGGATGAAAAATAACAAACAACATGACAAAAACAAAACTGAAATTTGATAAGACAAAAGTCGAGAACGCCATAAAGGCGGTTGAATCCATGTGCCTTGGCTGCAAGGAGCACACCGACGATTGTCCCCTGGTACAAATAAACAAGGAACTTAAGGGGCTCTTGTGATATGAAACTCGAGAAAACTTGTACTCTGAAACTTGAAACAGAAAAACCATTTAATTTCAGATTTACAGTCTGGAAACCCTCCCATTTTGTTTCACCTCTTGAAATCTTTGACAAAAACAGGGATGTTTGCTATAGGACCTTCATAATAAATGGCAAGCCGATTGGAATCAAATTATCAAAATCTGGCTGGACAGGAATCAAAGCGGAAGTTTATTCCAAAAAGACCCTTACCAAGGAGCAAAAGGCAGCTTTAACAGAAAAATTAAGATGGAGTTATGGGCTTGATGAAGAATTAAATCAATTTGACAAGCTTGCGAGAAAGGACAAATTGCTTAAACCAACTTTAAAATTGCTAAAAGGAACGAGAAACAGCTGCCCGCATACCATTTTTGAGATTCTGTGTATTTCTCTTGTTCTCCAGAATACAAATGTCAAAAGAAGCCAGAACATGCTAAATGCACTTTTGAACAATTACGGAACCAAGATTAAATTTAGCGGCAGGGAAATGTATTCTTTCTTTACACCGGAAAAAATAAACAAAATCTCTGAAGAAGAACTAAGAGAAAAATGCAGGTTAGGCTACAGGGCAAAATTCCTCAAGTCCATTGCAGAAAATTTCTCAAATCCAGACATAGAAAGCAAAGTAAAAACTTTGAGCTATGAAGAAGCGAGAGAATATCTTATGAAAATCAAAGGCATTGGACCTTATTCAGCAACCATTGCCATTGTTGAATATCTGAGATTCCCTAACTACATGGTTCTGGATATATGGAGCAATAAAGTATTCAGCAAGTTGTTTTTCAAGCATGAAAACTCAAATCCTGATAGAATACAAAAAGAAGCATCAAGAAGATGGGGAGAATACAAAGGACTTGCAGCGTCATACCTTATGGAATATCTTTATTACAAGGAAAAAGTCAACAGCAGAGGGAATGTAAAATGAGTCAGCCATATCACGCAATCCTGCTTGATACAGAGTTCAGTGACCCTGAATTCTTAGGGAGATGGAAACTTCTTGGGCAAAAGAAATCAAAGACAAACCCATGGAGCCAGATGAGAATAGAAGTTCCCGAGGAAAGGCTTGAAGAACTAGTTAATGATGGACAAAACCTATTGCTAAGCGACAAGTTTTATTTCCAGGCTTACCGGGACAATGAATTAATTGTTGTATTCCCGAGAAGGATATTCTACCTGAAGCAGGATAGAACAGATTGGCAAGAACTCATTGCATATGGAAGAACGCTTGGAATTCCAGAAGACCAGCTTGATATCAAGCCAGTTAAATTCAGCGAGGAGACTTACTAACATGATAAAAGACAAATATCTGAGAAAACGAGGAGGAACAGCAAAGGCAGTTAATGTCTCATGCAGTAATTGCGGCAAGATAATATTTGTTTACCAAAAAGACGGGCCTGGCTGGCTTAAGCGATGTTATCTTAATAGGATCCTAAGTCCAGAAGAATACGCAAGCATGCATAAGAATCCTGCAATAAAAGAGCCAAAAGACATGAAAAATCTAATCTGCAGCAAGTGCGGAACTGTTATTGCCTCTCCAATGAAGCACAAAGATGGAAGGCTTGCCTATCATCTAATCCGAAAGAGTTTCAAAAGAACCCTGAATAAGAGCAAGGAATACCGATAACGCTTGTTAGTTGATAAGTTCTTGTTGAAATAGAACGGAATCTTATTCTCAACCCTTGTGCTCAATCGCCATCTTCAGCTCGCTTAAGTCTATAATAGAATCAACTATCTGCTCAATGCTTCCAATAAGATAAGCATCATCCTTGCTAAGCTTCTTGAACTCTTCATAATAGACTTTTCTCTTGAACAAGTCCCTTCTCTTGACAATCTCGCTTATCTTGCTTATATTATACTTGTAAAACAAATTATAATAGTCATCAAATGTTTCTTTCACCTCTTGCATCAAATCGCATGCTTTCTTGCTTATTTTTAAGGGCTGCTCTGGCGGGCCAGACAAGTTCTTCAGGCTTTCAACAATCCTGCTGAATGATTTTATTATTCCAAAATAAAAAGTTGTTTTTGTAGCATCTTCGTGCCCGAATTTGTTCAGTAATCTAAGAATATAATTCATGAACCTCCTTATCTGGACATACTTGAATTCAATCTGCTCAATAATTGAAACATCGTTTTTCCTGTATCTCTCTACAAATGTCTCAAACAAGTCCTGAATCAGCAGGAAAATCCTTCTAAGGACAATATCAAAGCTCTCTTTTAACTCGCCTGCAATAATCTGTATGCTATATACTCCATTCGAAGAATTCACAAGCTCAGCTCCGATCAGCCTGCTTATTGAATAATTGATTATTGAATGAAGGCTTATCTCCTTGTTGCCCCAGTGCCATCTTGCTTTTGAGTCTCTTGTCTTTATCTCTATAGAGTCATATCCATAAGTGTAAAGGCTCTGCACAAGAAGAATTATTGTTGACCTGTCAAGTCCAGAAACATCAACAGACACGCTGCCTGCTCCAGAAAACGCTTCTTTTGAAACAAGCAGGCAGTTGCCTTTCTCAGTTATATCAATCTCATCACCATTCTTCAGCTTGTGATTGTCGCACCACTTTTTCGGCAGGGACACTGTAAGGGTGTTATAGCCCTGCTCTATTATCTTCCTCCTCATAATATATGCTAGCAAGCCAGGTATTTAAATATATTTATCAAATAGTATATATTAGTATATAAGTTATATTGCAAGTATTAAATATTTCCGGTTCTATATTCTAGTATGAAAATAATCAAAACACTCGAAAAAATAATCCTTGCAGGCGCGCTTGCACTAGCAGGCTGCAGCCTGGACGCTCCTCCAGCAAAGGATTATCCAGATTATCATAAAGGACAAGCTCCTGTATGGCAAACCCTTTCTTCTAGACATATTCCAAGGCAAAGCTCCCAGGGAACAATAGTCTATGAAAACGTACTGGAAAAATGCTCAGACCCAGACGACCCAACTGGAAAATACCCTCTTGAATTTTACATAATGAATTCCTGGAATCCAGACTATGAAGTTCAGTTTGAAGGCGATGACCTTGTTATTACAAATCTCAACCCAAATTATACAGGAGCAAGGGACATAATCTTGAGAGCCTCTGACAATTACGATCCTACTGGATTTCACCAGTCAGATGTTTCCTTTACCTTGGTTGTCGACCCTGCTTATTCAAGGGAAGACACTCACAGGAATCTTAGCCAGGATGAAGGAGGAATAATAAGAAGCTGGTGGAATAGTGACTACAGCTCTGCAGCAATAGAGCAAACCCTTCTAAGAATGCATGACATGGGACTCGAGTCTGTAACTTTAATGACAACATACTATCAAGATGACAAAGATTCTACATCAATACAGCCAAACGCCCAAAAAACTCCTGATGAAGCAGGCCTGGAAAAAGTCGTGAAAAGGGCAAAAGAGCTCGGATTCAAGACAGTGCTAAAGCCGCATGTTGACTTGTACGACAATGACTGGAGAGGACATATCTCTTTCTCAAACGAGTCTGACTGGCTTGACTGGTTTGAAAGCTACAAGTCGTATATTGTGCACATGGCCGAGTTAGCAGAAGCAAATGGAATTGACATGCTTGTTGTAGGAACAGAGCTTGAAGGCACATGCCAGAGAGCAGAATGGTTTGATATTATTTCAGATGTAAGAAATACTTTTTCAGGCGAGCTGACTTATTCTGCAAACTGGGACAATTACTATAATGTAATTTTCTGGGATGCCCTGGATTATGCTGGAATAAGCGAGTACTATCCTATTGCATCTAATTTCAATCCAATATCTTCAGAGCTTGAAGCTGCAAGCGAGCTAAGAGCCCAGGAAATTGATGCTTTTTCAGCATCAATCAACAAGCCAGTAATCCTGACAGAAATAGCATTTCCTGATTGTGATGGTGCAGGAATGAGGCCAAACCAGCCTATCTCTGGTGTAGAAGACATGTATGAGCAGGCAGACTGCTATAACGCAAGGCTGAAAACCCTGATCAACCGCCCGTCAATTGCAGGAATAAATGTCTATGGCTTTTATCCTGACAGCAACATCAATCCAGATGGTTTCACAGTAACTAACACCCTGGCAGAAGATGTCATAAGCTACTGGTATCATTATACTAATGATTAATTAAAATATCAAATAAAAAATGCCAGAAAATCAAGAAAAGAAAACTCTTGAAAATAGAGTAGACAGAGAAATAAAAGTCAAGAAAGCAATGGGAAATTTTCTGGACGCATGCACCACTGTGGCTTTGGGATTAAGCGTCATAAATTTATTTACTGGTGGATATATGCTTCGCGACATATTTGGAATTGATAGAGAAATAGCTCCTGTTTATACTTTTATTGGCATTCTTGCTGCAGGAGGCAGTTATGTCGCAAAAGCCCTCTTCTTTTCTGATGAATATTCTCCAGGTGGAGGGGATGACTATTTTGACAAGAGATAATAAAAGTTAAAGTTAAAATAAAATGACAAAGAAAAAAATACTATTTGTTGATGAGAATCCAGAATATGGGCTAGGGGAAATACTTAAGAGGTTATCTGAAGAATACGAAGTTGAATCAAACCTCAAATGTTATTTAAAAGAGGAAAAATGGAAATATTGGGAGATGATGTACAGTGAATTCCACGAGGCAATATCAACACTTGCGTGCGGCGACTATCTGCTTAAGTACCATGCCCTAATAACAAGTCTCCCTTGGAAGCACGAGCTTAAAGAAGTCTTTCATCCAGACAAAACATTAAGAAAAAGATATGGCGCAGAAGAACATGGGGGAATAATTAATAAGTTAAAATGGATGAAAAGCAAGCTTCCAGATTTCCCAGTCATAATATACTCTTCTTGCCCTGACTTTGCATTGCCAGGAATGAGGACGCTTTTCCTTAGAGAAGGAGGAGTAGAAGCAATAATAAGAAAAACTCCAGATTTATGGAGGGGCGGCAGATGGAAAATTGATTTAAGAAGAATAGGCAATGCTCTCAAGAGCATGTGATTTGCTCAAAGATTTCTAGTCAGTCGTAGAAGAACAAGAGGGGAGGCAGGGGTAAATTGCCCTTTGTAAGTTTGTGGTGAGATAGGAGCGAGCCGGGCGAGGAGGTTAAAAACAACAACTAACTCCTACTATATTATTGATTCAACTTTATTTATAAAATCATAAGCATCTTTCTTTATTTTATCTGCTATAGATTTAGTTGTTTGTTTTGTTATGCTATATTGCGCAATTTCTCTTTTATGCCTTGCATCAGACAATTTTTCAATTTCCTCTTTATGAAACATTGCCCTCTTAAGTAGAATTAAAGAATCTTGATCTAAAATCTTCTTTTTTACAAAAAATTCATCTAAAACTATAAGCGTTGCAGTATGATTCTTGCTTCTAAATCCAATTTTTGCAAGCAAGGCTAAAGCAGAAGAATACATTGCGTAATATCCTGTTATTACTACCCATTCATTTGTATCATATTCTTTTTGAATTTTTAATAATTCTCTTGCTTCTTTATTTATATTTAAATCAAAGAGCAAACTCATAGTTATCAAATTAGTTTTTGCCTTTTGCAGATATTTTAGGGAGAGATTTTTAACAGAATCGTCTCTTGAAATATATCCTTGTTCGATTAGCTTTTTAATATCATTTATCATCTTTATACATATAAGAGTAAAAATAATCTTCTCCTTTAAAGACTAATCCGTACATTTTTAAATCATACCATAATTCTGGATTATCCTTTTTTATGTTAGGAAACTCATATAATGGCAAAATAACAGGAGAAAAATTAAACCCATATTTATGTTTTAACGAATAAATAAAGCTCTCTATTTCTTTCTTTTTATTAGAAATGCAGATAATATCAACATCGCTTTGTTTTGTTTCTGTGCCTTTAGAATAGCTACCAAACAAAATAGCTCCCCAAATAAATGGATTGTCCATAATCTCTTTTATCGCGCTATAAATCATTCTATGTTTTCTTATAAATTCAATCTCTCTTTTTAACGTATAATAGCTAAATCCTATTTCGACATACAAATTATGCAAATCTATAGAATAAACGAGGGTTTTGCCCACATTCTTTTCTTTGATAATATTTTTCCTTGCTAAAGATTTTAATGCAGAATTAACTCTTTCATAAGAATAATCTACTCTTTTCATTAATTCCTTTATAGTTCTGTCTTTTCCCTCTGGAAAAAAAGAGCTTATTATTGTTCCTTCTAAATAAGATAATTCCATAGTCCCGAAAGACCTAAATCCTAATCCTGCTTCTTGTTTGCCTTCCATTTTAGCCTTAAGATTTATTGACTTTTCAATAATGTTATTGATATTTCAGTATTTATATATCTTTTGGTATTGAAGAAGCGCAAGAGGGGTTTTGCCTGCCGCAGAGAGGAGCTTCGCAGCTCGCAAGTGAGAAAGCCCGCAGCAAGAGCAGGTCAAAAATCGCAGGTAAATTGTTCTCTTGTCAGTTTAAGGGTTGCGGGGAGCGAGCGAGCGTGTATGAGGAGAAGTTTTTATACTTTGTTGCAGTGACTTAATCAATGGAAAATAACCCCAATTCAAATTTTGTATTTGTAGACTCTTGTATAATCGAAGAAATTATTTTTATGCAGCCATTATACGAAAAATGTCAGGATGTACTAAGATCTCTAAATGAAAATGAGAAAAAATTATGTTTCTCTCCTGTAGTAATTTTTGAAATAACAGAAGAAATAAATTCTAAATCATTAAAAGAAAATCCGGATAATTCTGCTGTCAGGATAGACAGAGCAAAGAAAAATAGACGTGAAGCTCTCAATAAGTTCTTGATCAGTTTTAAGACATTATGTTCTAAATATGAACTATTATGGCCAGAATCTTCATTTAGTTCTATTTATGAAAAATGCAGTTCGAACTCAAGAATAGAACCAAACGATAATCTAAATCTAGCTATTGCAATTTCTAATGGATGTGCTAGTTTTTTAACTAAAGACCAAAAAATTAAAGATAGCGAAAAAGGGATAAAAGAGATTTCTAAGAATGAGTTAAAGATAATTTTTATTAATTAATAACTTTCAGTTCTAAAAGTTTTTTATAAGCCTCATCAAATAACTTTTCTTCAAATAGATAGGCTTTTTCTTTAGAAATTTGTTCTTTTATTTCTTCTTTGCTTTTACGTTCTTTATTTCTTAGATATGCGATAGTTCCTAACAGTTCAAACCAAGAAGCACTTCTCTCATGACCCTTTTCTAATTCTTTAAGTTTAACTAAGAATTCTTCGTCAATACATTCTTTATTTGCATTTTTAGAATTCTCTTTCAAATTAACTTTGAAACCATCACTTGCTAATCTGCTACAATAAGGACCATATGTATATTTACCAAACCTATATCCAAAGTCTAACCCTATTTCTTGTAATATAAACACTTTTTTCTGTAAAATCAGCCTGTCAGTGAAGCGATTCATGTCAAAAGGGCCTATTCTATCCCAAATACTACAAAGAAGAATATACTCTTTATTTTCCATAATTAATAGA